>ERZ1066115.78-NODE-78-length-36454-cov-15.246600_pt1 | contig 36454 bp, 34 predicted proteins | sample MGYA00382762_ERZ1066115 | MGnify/ENA primary metagenome ERZ1066115 (study PRJEB33369, sample SAMEA5778345) | biofilm metagenome | biome: Industrial cooling water; feature: Water cooling tower basin; material: Biofilm | place: United Arab Emirates | collected... | reverse complement strand
GAAAGGACGCTCATGAAGGTCAGCATCTTAAAGGCTCTAGCCGCGGCGAGCCTCGCCCTCGCCCTAGGCTCCTGCGCTACGACGAACCCGCGGCCGGCGATGGAACGCCGTACGAGCGCGAGGGATGCGATGGCCGAAAGGCTCGATGACGCGGATACCATAACCGTAATCCTCGTCGGCACCTCGAACCCCATGTCGCTCGATCGGGCCCAAACCGCCACCGCCGTCTTCGTAAACGGGCGCTTCTTCCTCTTCGACTGCGGCGACGGCTCCGAGCGCGCCATGGAGGCGCTGAACCTACCCGTGGCCCGGCTCGACGCGATCTTCATCACCCATTTCCACGCCGACCATTTCGCCGACCTGGGCGAGGCGATCGATAGGAGCTTCGTCATGGGCAGGCGAAAGCCCCTGACGGTCTACGGCCCGACGGGCGTACGCGACCTGGTCGACGGCTTCCTCGGCGCCTACGCCGCTGAGTTCCGGGCCCGTACCGACCATCACGGCGCCGCCATGATGCCCCCCGAATTCGCCGGCGCTCGCTCCGTAGAGTTCGACGGCGACGCGGAGGGAATCGTCGTCTACGAGGAGGACGGCGTACGGGTTTCGTCGTTCAAGGCCTCGCATCCGCCCATAGAGCCGAACGTGGGCTACGTCGTCGAGTACCGGGGGAAGAAGGTCGTCCTCAGCGGCGATACGCTCGTAACGGACGCCCTGCGGAAGCGGGCGGAAGGGGCCGCCCTGTTAGTCGGCGACGCCATGAACAAGGACCTTATCGCGGCGATGGAGCAAGCCTACCGGGAGATGGACAACCCCTTCATGGCCGCCGTCATGCATGACATCCGCGATTACCATATGGATATACGGGAGCTGGCAGAGCTGAGCCGCGACGCGGGGGTCGAGCGCCTGGCGCTGCATCACCTATCGCCGCCGCCGCCCAACCGCCTCGCTATGCGGCGCTACTTCGAAGGTCCGATCCGATCGATATACCATGGCCGGCTCTACGCCGGCGACGACGGCCTCGCCGTCGAGATCCCGCTCGACTAAGGCCTTAACTTAAGCCAAGCGCATAGGAGGGGCATACCATGATAAAAAAATTATTCCCGCACCGTGCCGACGGCGATTATAAAGGGAGCAAGCTCGCCGCCGCGCTGCTCGCCGCGTTCGCCGCGTTCGCCGCGCCGCCGTTCACCCCGGGTTTAAGCGTCGTCCACGCCCCGCCGGGAGCGGTAGCGGACAAGGTCCTTTTCCCCGTGGCCATTGTCATGGCATGCCTGTCGCTGCGCGGGCCTAAGCCGAACGGAAACGCAGTATCGTCCTGAGCCTAGCCGGCTCGGTCTTTCGCGCGTCGCTTAAGTAAATCTCGCGGTGCGTCTTGCAGGCGCGGCGGAGGCCCCGCTCGGCGGCGAAGGCCTCCATGCGCGCGAAGCTAGCCGGCTCGTCGTCGTAGGGCCCTACATGCAAGATCTGAACGCAAGGGCCCTCTTCAAGTACCTCGAAGCGCAGCTCGTCGCAACGCGGGGACTTCTTCTTGGCGCGGACCGCGTCCAAGACCTCCTGGGCGAAAGCCTCGCCCACGAACTCGGGCTGGCGTATCATCAGGGTAAAGACCAGCTCGCCCTTCGTGAACGCGCCGCCGCGGGCCTTGGCCTCGTCCGATACGTCCCAAACGCCCTCCAGGGGGTAGACGGCGTAGTCGACGTAGCCTTCCGGCGCCTTGCCCTTCTTGGGGCTCATCTTCACGCCGTAGGAGGCCGCGTACAGGGCTTCGAGGTACGAGGGGAAGTCGGGGCCGTTCGGGTCGCCCCGGCCGCTGACGGTAAAGAACTTGAACGCCGGCAGGGTAACGAGCTCGGGCTCGCTCCCCGGCGCGTAGTAGCGCTTCTCTAACTTCTTCCAATCATGCTTCATAGCCGCCTCCGCCCGTCGATCTAGGACGCCAGTATACGACGACCCGCGATTACCGGCTTGCCCCGTCTTGCGGAGGGCTGTGCAATGCTTGCGCTTAAGGAGAGGCGGGTAAACCTTTAAGCCGGCGCAGGCCAGCCCAAGGGCTCGGCGGCATCCAGCTCGAGCCCGGGAAAGAGTACGGAACGGACGACGGCGTCCTTATCGCCCGTCTCATAGAGCCGGCCCTTGCCGTAGGCCCCGTTCTCGCCCAGCGTATAAACGCACAGCCACTTAGCCAGCGGATCTACGATCCAATACTCGCGGACGCCGGCCCGCTCATAGCGGCGGAATTTATCGTTCTGATCCCATTTCGAGGACGAAGGGGATATAATCTCAATGACCAGCGAAGGGGCGCCTCGGGCGTACTTGTCGCCCACGACGCCGGGCTCGCAGAAGACCATGAGATCGGGCTGTACCACGGTGCTCACCTCGTCGTCGTCCTCGTCGCCGTCGGGTAGGAGCACGTCGAACGGCGCGAAGAACACCTCGCATGGCTTAGCTTCGAAGTAGCCATAGAATCGCCGATACAGCCATGCGAGCATGCGTTGATGCGTCGCGCTCGGCGCTCCCATCGCCATGGCTTGCCCGTCGACGAGCTCCCAACGCTCGTCGTCCGGCCAGCGCCGGTAGTCCTTATACCTGAAATACCCGTCGTAGTTCACGGCCGCGTCTCCCATTTGACTCTCCTAAAGATACCGTATAAGCACGGTACGCGCCAGGAGAGCGCACCGCTTGCGGCATCCGGCCGGCGGCTAGAACAGTTCGCCCTGCTCGCCGGCGACGCGCGATAGCTCGGTCTCCCAGCCGGCCGCCTCGGCGACGGATTCCCAGATAGGGCCCAGCTGGCGCTCCAGGTACCAGGCGTAATCCGGCGGCCGCTCCGAGGAGCCGGGCGGCTCGGGCCCGGCGGCCGTCTGGATATAGCTCACCGCGTCGCCGCGGGACGAGGCGCCCGAGAGCCTAGCCGCCTTTACGTGCGGCGCGTCGGCGGCGTAGCGCTCCAGGTCGCGCTTTAAGACCCGCCTGAACTCGAGCTCCGCGTCCAGGCGGCCCGCGCGGAGCTCGGCCGCCACGTCGCGGGCGTACTCGCGCGCCGCCGCCTGGCGCGCCTCGGCCGTGCCGCCGCCGAAGGCCAGGCCCAGGAGCTCTAGCTGGAAGCGCCTAGCCAGGGGCGTCCAATCGCCGCGCACCGCCTCGAGCCCCTTCACGTCCACGCGCCCCGAGCCGTCGGGCCCGACCAAGAGGCCGGCGTAGCCCTTAGCCCGGCCCTTGGGCTCGGGCAGGCCCTCGGCCAGCTCCGCCGCCCCCAGGCGCCTGAGCTCGTCCCGCAGGCGGGCGGCGCGGTCGCCCCTGATGCGCGGTATCAAGAAGCGCGCGTAGAATTTTTCAAAACGGAGCTCCAAGCGGCTCTCGACGCCCCAGCGCTCCGCCGCCAGGGCGGCCAGGGCGGCCGTCGCCTCGGCGGCCAGGCGCTCGGCCCGGGCCCGCGGATCCGGGCTCGTTGAGCTCCCGTCGCCCGCGGCGGCGATGCCGCCCGTGCCGGCAGCTGCGTCGCCGCCGCAGGGAGCGTCGCCGCCGGCGGGCGCGCCGGCCGCCCCCAGCCGCACGAAGACCGAGTCGGTGTCGCCGTAGAGCACCTCGTAACCCCTATCGGCGAACCAGTCGCGCGTCGCCTTCAGGAGCTCCTGCCCGAAGCCGGTGATGGCCCCGGACAGCCTGTCGTCCGCCCAGGCGCAACCGGGCGAGCCTAAGACCCCGTAGAAGGAGTTCTGCAGGATCTTCAGGACGTAGGCCCGCGGCTCGTCGCCGGCCGCCAAGGCCGCCCGCCTGAGGGCCGTCCACTCGTCCACCACCGCGGGCAGGGCCCCGCGCTCGCGGGTGAAGCGCGCGCCGTTCGGGGCCAGGATCATGCCGGCATCCCGCTCGGGTCCGCCGGGCTTCGGGGCGGCCGCGCCGACCGTAGGAACGCCCGCGTCGGCTGACGGCGATGCGTCGGCGGCCCCGTCGCGGACGAGGGCGCAGGGGTCGATATTGAAGGTCCGGATGATGGACGGGTAGAGCGAGCGGAAGTCGAAGACGGCCACGCCCTCGAACAGCCCCGGGCGCGGGTCTAAGATCAGGCCGCCCATGGCCCCGCCGACCCGCGGCGCCGGCGGCGGCACGGGGAGCGTGCCGCGGGCGCGGAGCGCCAAGCCGTAGACCCGCTCGAAGGCCGGCACGCTGGTCCAGGCCCGCTCGGGGTCCAGCCCCGTCAGGGCGGAGCGTAGCCGCGTTAGCTCGCCCATGCCGCTCTTCTCCAGGATGGCCAGCGGGAGCTCGGCGTCGCGCAGGCAGTAGGCCGCGTAGGCCTCGGGGTCGCGGGCGTAGAGCGCGTCCAGCTCGTCCAGCTTCTCCGGGCCGCGCGAAGCCAGGAGCTTACCCTCCCCCAGGACGCCGCGGGCCACGGTCTCCAGGCGCTGGTCCTCGTAGCGGACCTGGGCCGAGCGCATGACGCGCATCGCGTCTACGCAGCGGCGACCGTCCAGCAAGGCCGCGGTCCGGAGGCCCGGGCTCTCCAGGATGCGCAGCGGCTCGTCGCTACGGCCCGCGTCGAAGGCCAGGCCCAGCGCCCGCGAGCGCTCGGCGATCACCTTCAGGTCGAAGTCGACGACGTTCCAACCGGTGATTATGTCGGGGTCCCAGGCGACGATCGCATCGCGGACCGCCAGTAGCAGGGCGCGCTCGTCGGGCAGGCGTACGGGCCGGGGAGGCCCGCCCGCGTCGGGCCCGCCCGCGTCGGGCCCGGCCGGGGCGACACGGCTCGCCTCCGGGTCGGCCCGGGCTGCGCTCGGGGCGACCACGAAGGCGACTCGCCGCGGGAGCGCGCGGGCCTCGCCGCCGCCAGCCGTAGCGCCGCCGTCCGCAGCGCCGCCGTCCGCAGCGACGCCGGCGGCCGCGGCGGCCGTGGTCGGATCCATGGCCAAGGCGCAGGCGCGCAGCTCGCCGCGGCGCGAGGTCTCGATGTCCAGGGACAGCCAGGAGAGCGGCGCGGCCTCGCCGGCCGCGGACGGCTCCAAGTCGGCGTCAACGAACACTAGCTCGACGCGCTTGCCGGGGCGGGCCTCCCCCTCGATCGCGACGCCGGCGCGGACGCCGCGTTCGGCTAGGAACTGCTCCGCCGCCCGCTCATCGGCACCCCAGCACCAGACCCCGGCCGAGCCTAAGGCGGCGGCCAGCGCCTTGCGCTCCCGGTCGCGGACGCGGAGCGCGGCGACCGGGCGGCCGTCCGGGGTCCGCAGGCCGGAGGCTTCCTCCCGGACGGCCAGGCCGGCCGTCCCGGCGATGGCGGCAGCCCGGCCGAACTCCGCCTCGTCGACGTAGAGCGCCGGCAAGAAACGGTCGTCCACGGCGGCGAAGGAGCGGCCGTCGACCGAGCGCCCGGTCAAGAAGACGCGGCCGCCCCTGTATTCCGTCCAGGCATGGGCGATGAAGCCGTCCAGTCGCATCGAGCCCCCCGTCAGCCCCCGCGCGGCCCGAAGCCCATGGCGGGATGGGCGGCCACCGCCAGATAGTCGTTGCCCAAGGCCAGGATAACGTGGGCGACGAAGGGGATCGCGAACGATCCGGTGGCCAGGCCCACGGCGCAGAGCGCGACGCCTAAGAAGAAAGCCCCGAAGGCCTCGCCGGGCCCCTTGTAGATATGCGCGAAGGCGTAGAGCGCCGAGTTGACCGCCACGGCCAGGGGCGCGCCCATCGCCGCGGCCAAGGGGAAGAGCAGGAAGCCCCGGAACGCCAGCTCGTAGCCTAAAAGATAGAGTATCCAGAACGACGAGTTGCGTACGACCCGGCCAAGGTCCCAGCGCTCGGCGCGAACCTGCGGGTAAAACGCCACGTTTATCCTAGCCCGGGGCCGAATCGCCGTCAGCAGCAGGAAGAACCCCACGACGCCGAGCCACCACCGCCCCGCCCAGGGCCCGGCCGGCCAGGCCAAGCCCGCCTGGGCCGCCGTAAGCCCGGCCGCGCGGGCGGCGATATACGGTAGCAGGCCGATGAAGACGAAGCCCAGGGTCTTCTCGAGGTAGACCCCGGCCTCCTGAGCGTCCACGCCGGCCGGCCGCGTTCCGGCGTCGGCGCCGAGCCCCGCCGCCCCGGCGGCCTGTCCCACTCCGCCGGCCGCCCCCTCGCCGCCGCCCGCGCCGCCTGCGCCGCCGCCCAGCCTGGCGGCCAGCGTCTTAAAAACGCGGGTACGGTTAGAAAAGTAATAGGCCATATACCCTAAGCAGAACAAGGACAGGGCAAGGACGGTGGCCGTTAGGCTCATGGTTTCTTCTCCTCGGCGCCGCCGACGCCGTACATGGCGCTCCGGCCGGCGAAATGGGCTATCAGATCATCGGTAAGGCCGGGAAAGAGGGCGTAGGCGGCCTTGGCCAGGAGGCCGACCGGCGTTAGGGTCAGGCGCCGGCGCCGCCTGAGGACTAGGCTTACGACGGCGCGCGCTACCTGCGCCTGGGTGGCGTGGTTCTTGGGCCGCTCGAGGGGCGCCAGGCTCCCGTCGGCCGTATAAAAAGTCTTACCGGCGTCGTTCTCGGTGAAGCCCACGTAGACCAGGCCCACGTGCACGCCGTCGGCGGCGTGCTCGGCGCGTATCGACTCAGAGAGCGGGCCCAAGGCGGCCTTGGCCGCGCCGTAGGGCGCTATGCCCGGCAGACCCTTGAGCGCCGAGAGGCTGGATATGAAGACCAGGCTGCCGCGGGACGCGACGAGGGCGGGCAACGCGGCGGCGCTCATGTAGGCAGCCCCCAGGAAGTTGATATCGACGATGCGCCGGAACAAGGCCGGGTCGGTATCCGCGAGGCGACCCCGCATGGAGGCGCCGGCGTTATTAATGAGGATATCCAGCCGGCCGTAGCGGGCCAGGGTCGCCTCCACGGCGGCGCGGCAGGCGGCCGGATCGGCTACGTCGCCTTGGATCGGCAACGCCTCTATGCCCTCGGCCGCCAAGCGCGCAGCCTGGGCCTCCAACGCCGCGCGGTCGCGGCCGGTAATGGCCAGCCGGGCGCCGACGGCCCCGAGCGCCCGGGCCGTCTCCCGCCCGATGCCCTTGGCGCCGCCGGTCACCAGGGCGACCTTGCCGGCGAGCTCGCGGCCCCGGGGCGGCCGCGCCGCGCCGAATCCCGCGCCGCTCACCGCCGCCCCTTCCGCCCGCGGTCCAGGTAGCCGTTGGCGGCGAACCATTCGAAGGCCTCGCGCACTGCGGTCCTGGGCGGCGTACACGGCATGCCGAGCTCGGCCGCCGCGCGCGCGTTGGAGTAGTAGCATTCGGCGTTGGCCAGGCGGGCCATGGGCAGCGACAGCTTCGGGGCCTTGCCGGACAGCGCCCCGGCCAGCGAGCCCAGCGCCCCGACGGCCAGCACGGCCGGCGCGGGGAGCGCGAGCCGGGGCGAGGGAACGCCCAGCTCCCGGGCGATCAGGGAGAAGGCCTCCGCGTAGCTCAGGTTCTCCCCGGAGGCTAGGTAGCAGCGTCCGTTAACGCCGCGCTCCAGGGCCGCGACGGCCGCGGACGCGACGTCGCCGGCGTAGGCGTAGCTCTTGCCGCCCCTGGCGTAGCCGGGCACGGCGCCGGCGTGGACGGCCAGGATCATGGCGCCGCTACCCGGCTTGGCGTCGTAGGCGCCGAACATGAAAGACGGGTTTATGACCGATACCGGCAGGCCGCGCTCCGCGTGCAGGCGCAGGAGCTCCTCCTGGGCTGCCCGCTTGGAATCCTGGTAGTCCAAGCCGTAGCGGGCGTCCGTATACGGGCTGTCCTCCGTCCCCGGATTCGCCTTGGGACCGGGCCCGAAGGAGTTGGCCGTGCCGATATGGACGAGCTTAGCCAGGCCCAGCCCGAGGACGGCCTCGGCGACGGCGACCGCGCCGCCGTAGTTCACCGCGCGCACGCGCGCCGAGCGGGCGGGCCAGACATCGGTTAAGGCCGCCGCGTTGACGACCGCGTCGCAGCCCTTAAACGCCGACCGTAGCGATGCGGGATCCAAGAGCTCGGCCTCGACCCGTTCCGCGTCCAAGCCGTCCAAGGCGGACGAGGCGCGCCCGGGTTGAAGCGCCGCCCGGACCCGGTGCCCGGCCGCCAGGGCCGCCCGGACGATATGGGCGCCGAGCATGCCGTCGGCCCCCGTGATGGCGATTCGCATGCCAAACCCTCCTCGGCGCCTCCGGCAGGAGGCCGCCTCGCCCAGGATAGCATAGCCGCCCGCCGCACGAAAGCGCGGGCCCGCGCTCGAACGAGACGCCGCCGCCGCGGGCGGAAAGCGGCGTAGCTCGCCAGTCAGCGCCGCCGCGGGCCGGGGAACGCAGGCCGCGGGCCGGGAGTCGGCCCAGGCTCTTCTATCGAATACGGTTTTAACCTACGCGCCCTTGCATCCCGCCGTATGCGCGCTAAGACTTAATCCGGGTAAACCGAAGGCGGCGCCGCCGGCCCGGCCGCCCGCGATCCCGCCGCCGGGCGGTCTAGACCAGCCCCGCCAGGCCGGCTACCATAGGCCGCGCGGATAACGCAACGAGGTGAAAGCCATGCAAGACCTGCTCTTGGGTTTCTATATACTCTTTTTCGCGACGGGCTTCATGGGTTGGGCGGCGATGTTCGTGCTGAGCCTCAGGGTAAGGAGCGCCGTCTTAAAGCCGCTGCTATGGTTCCAATCCATCTATATGCTGGGCATGGGCCTCGTGGTGATTTACCTCTACCTACAGTCGCGGCCCGAGGGGCTCGCCCCGGCCGCCGCGCTCGGCATAGGCCTGGTCAGCGCGGCGGTGAACGCCGCGGTCTACGTCTGCGCCTACGTCATACTAGGCAGGTTGGCCGGCGCCGAGCCCAAGCGCGGCCGGCCGCGTGCGACGATCCGCATCGGACAGGCCTTGGCGCTCGCCGTCGTGGCAAAGAGCGTCTTAAACATGGCCTTGGCCGCGGCGGCGGCCGCCGGGTCGGCATGGGCCCTCGCCTCGCGCGGCGGAGCCTGGAGCTTGGCGGGCTACGTCGTCTCCGGGCTGGCCATCGCGGCCTTCGGCGTCGCGGCCAGGGGCCCGGCGCCCGAGGGCGAGCCGCCCATCATGCGCTCGCTGCTCGAGGCGTACGGTCTCTGCGCCTTGGGCTTCGCCCCCTTGGCCATAGTCGAGTACCTCGTCGAATCGTCGGGACTTACCTGGCTTCCGGGCCTATCCACCGACCATCTCTTCTTCCTGGCCTGGAACCTCGTATCGATGGGCGCGGCGGTACGGCTTTTCAAGCCCGACGACGCCGGGATACCGGCGCTCGACGTCGTGCCCGCCGAGCGCGTAACGGCGCTGGGCCTCTCCGCGCGCGAGACGGAGATGGCCGTGCTCATAGCCCGCGGCCTGGCCAATAAGGAGATCGCCGCGGAGCTAGGCATATCCCCGGCCACGGTCCGCACGCACATCTACAACCTCTATCAAAAGGCGGGCGCGCGCAGCCGCGTCGAGCTTATCAATAAGCTCAGGTCCTAGGCGCAGTGTATCCCGTCTATGCGGAGGATCTCCCGCCCGGAGCCGCCGTGGACCCCCTCCCGCCCGATCACCAGGGTCGCGCCCAGCTGATCGGCCAGGGCGGCGATCAGGTCGGTCGCCAGATAGTTCAGGGAGACGAAGAGCTCGGGGCCGCGCCCCGGGCATGAGGCGTCCTCGTCGAAGCGCAGATCCAGGCGCGCCCCGCCCTCGCCCGGCTTAAGGGCGAGCGCGAGCCCCGTGCAACGGGCCTGCATGGCGGGCATGGAGGCGAAGCCGTCCAGGAGCTCGTAGACCAGCAGGCCCAGCGATAGGAGCGGCCGCGGCGCCATGGCCAGGCCCGGCTGGATCTCAACCGTCGGCTTTATCGTCAGTCCGTCGCGGCCGGCGGCCTGGGCGAAGCGCCGGACCAGGGGCAGGAGCACGCCGCGCGGGTCGGCCCGGCCGGCCGGGATGGTCAGGCTGCAGGCCTCCGCCACCCTGGCCACGACGAAGAGGCGCGACTCCACCTGTTCGAGCGCGGCCAAGCGCTCGGGCGAATCGGATTGCGAGGCCAGCCTCAGGGCGGACATGGCCATCTGCAAGGCGTCGGCCATATCGAGGCTCTCGCCGAAACCCGCGCCGATCCGCGAAGACGGCCGCTCGGCGTTTAATCCGCCCTTTAACGCCATAGTATCCAAATCATTCAATCCTTCGCCCCTCCGTTAAGGCCGCCGATGATAGGCGCGAAGCTCCGGGAGGGCTATAAGTATTTTCTCTGAAAATGAGGCGATTCGGCCTACGAACTTTCTCGTAATCCGATCGTCATAGCCCGGCGCGCAGGGCCTCTTCTATGGCCTTGAGCATGACCTTGCTGGAGCCGGTCGCGCCGCTCACCCAATCTACGTCCAGGCTCTGCGCCGCCACGACGCGGGCCGGAAGCTCGTACGCGCCGCGCTTCTTACCCGGACCGTGGCTATGTCGCAAGATATCTATCGACTCGACCCGCCCGGCGCTCACCGTTACCCGTACCTGGGCTACGACGAGCTGCTTGTCTACGGTGCCCTCGTAGCTCCCGTCGCGCAAGGCCGAGAAATCCATGGCCCGATCGATTTGGATATGGTCTATCGAATCGACGAGCTCCTGGTCTATGCAAGAAACCGAGCTTAGGCACGCGGCGACGATCAAGGCCGCCGTAAGCAGCCGCTTAGACGATACGCTCTTGAGATCGATCATGGTTTACTCTCCATCATAATTACCTATGGTAATTACCAGTGGTACCATGCAGCATCAAGCTTCGTCAAGGCCGGGAACGGCAAGAGCGAGAAAATGGGTCTCTTCCAAGAGTCTAGACCGACTGTCGGTCTAGACTATATACTCGAACCATGAGGACCATCAAGCCCCCGGCCGAACGTCGGGAGGAGATCCTAGATGCCGCCGAGAAGCTCTTCGAAGCGAAGGGCTTCGACGCGACCAGCACGAACGACATCCTGGACGCCGTCGGCATAGCGCGAGGGACGCTCTACCATCACTTTAAGTCCAAGGAAGAGCTCATGGACGCCGTCGTAGGGCGGGGATGCTCGCGGGGCCTATCGACGGCGGCGCGCATCGCCGCGGATCGCGGCATCCCGGTCATCGACCGCGTCTTCATGGCCATCGGCGCGGCCAAGCCGGCGGGAATGCAGTTAGGCTGGCTCGAAGAGCAGATGCATAAGCCGCAAAACGCGCTCATGCACGAGAAGACGCTCTCGGCCTATCTCAACGGCCTCGTACCCATCGTGCTCGCCATCGTCGAGGAAGGCCTGGACCGGGGAATCTTCCGCACGCCCTATCCCCGGGCCGGCGTCGAGATGGCGCTCTGCTACGGATCGGCGGCCTTCGACGAGGAGCTCTTCGGACGGAGCCCCGAGGATCGGCGGGATCGGGTCCGCGCGTTCCTCCGTAATCTCGAGCTTATATTCGGCGCCGAACCGGGCAGCATGGCGCGTTTCGAGCCCATGCTCCTCGGCGGCGCCGACGCGGATGCGGACGATACCGACCGGCGGGAAAGGTAGCCTATGTATTACCGGATCATTAAGGACGACGTGGCCAAGAGCAAGGGCGTCACCCTCGCTACCCTGCTCTTCATCGTAGCCGCGGCGGCGATGGCCGCCTCCGGCGCGTCCCTGGCGGCGCAGCTCTTCGGGGCGGTGGACGCGCTCATGGCGGCGGCGCGCACGCCGCACCTCATGCAGATGCACGCCGGCCCCCTGGACCGCGGGCCGCTGGAGCGCTTCGCCCGTGAAAGTCCCCTCGTCGAGGGCTACTTCGCCGGTGAGTTCCTCAATATCAACGGCGCGCGCTTCGTCATCGGGGGCCGGAGCCTGGCCGGGAGCGTCCAGGACAACGGCCTATGGGCCCAGCGCCCGGACTTCGACCTCCTCCTCGGATTGGACGGCGAGCCCATCCGACCGGAGCCGGGCGAGCTCTACGTCCCGCTGGCCTACCTGCGGAGCGGCGCCGCCGCGCTCGGCGACGAGGCGACGGTGGCCGGCCGGCCCTTCAAGGTCGCCGGCTTCGTCCGCGACTCCCAGATGAACTCGCCCCTGGCCTCGTCCAAGCGCTTCCTGGTGAGCGAAGGGGACTTCGAGGCGCTGCGGGGCGAGGGAGCGATCGAGTACCTCATCTCGTTCAGGCTCAAGGATCCCGCGGCCTTGGCCGCCTTCGAGGCAGCGTACGCGGAGGCCGGCCTGCCGGCCAACGGCCCGACCCTGAGCGCCCCCCTATTCCGCATGATCAACGCGGTATCCGACGGCTTCACCGCGGCGCTCCTCTTGCTGGCGGGCGCGGTGGCCGTGGGCGTGGCCGTCCTCTGCGTCCGCTTCACGCTCCTGGCCAAGATCGAGGAGGACTACCGCGAGATCGGCGTCATGAAGGCGGTAGGGCTCAGAGTCTCGGATATTAAGAAAATATACCTCGCTAAATATGCCTGCATGGCCGCGCTCGGGAGCGCGGCCGGCTGGGGCTTGGCGGCCGCCCTACGCGGGCCCCTGCTATCGGGGCTCAGGCAGGCCATGGGCGAAGGCGCCGGGGCGGGCCTGGGCCCGGCCTTCGCCGCCTTGGGCGCGGCCGCCGTCGGCCTGGCCCTGATAGCCTACGTGAACGCCGCGCTCGGCCGCTTCAAGCGCCTATCGGCCGCCGAGGCCCTTCGCTTCGGCGCGCCGTCGGGGCGCGCCGCCCGCGGCCGTGGCCTGCCGCGCCTGTCGCGCTCGCGGCTGCTCGGGGCCAACGCCCTCCTAGGCCTCAAGGGCTTCCTGGCCGACCTGCGGCTCTACGCCGTCATGGTCGCCGTCGTCGGCGCCGCGGCCTTCATCGCGGTCGTCCCCGCGCGGATCCACGCCACCATCTCGTCGCCGGGCTTCTCCGCCTACATGGGCGTGGGCGATTGCGACCTCCGCCTCGACGTCCAGCAGGCCGACGACATACCGGGCAAGGCCGCGACGCTCGCGGCGGCCTTGGAGGCCGACCCCTCGGTACGAAGCTCGGTCGTACTCGTCGCCAAGGCGCTCTGGGCCGTCGACCCCTCGGGCGCGCGCGTCAGGCTCAAGACCGAGCTGGGCGACCACGGCGCCTTCCCCGTGCTCTACGCGGCGGGAGGCCCGCCCGTCGGGCCCGACCAAATCGCCCTCTCGGCGATGAACGCGGCGGAGCTGGCCAAGGCGCCCGGCGATACGCTACTCGTCGACGACGGCTCCGGCCCCCGCGAGCTCGCGGTCAGCGGCGTATACGGTGACCTGACCAACGGCGGCAAGACCGCCAAGGCCGCCTTCGACGCGCCGGCGGCCGAGGCCATGTGGGCCGTCGCCTACGCCGAGCTCGCCGACCCCGCCGCCGCCGGGGCGGCCGCCGCGCGCTACGCCGCGGCCTATCCCTGGGCCAAGGCCTCGGACATAGCGGAGTTCGTCCGCCAGACGTTTAGCTCTACCATAGACTCCGTCCGGACGGCGGCCATCGCCTCGGCGGCGCTCGCCCTCATCGTGGCGGCGCTCATCTCCTACCTGTTCATGAAGATGATCCGGGCCAAGGATAAACGCGAAGACGCCGTCCAATGGGCGATCGGATTCACGAGCGACGACCTGGCCGCCCAGTACGCCCTGCGCGCCGCGCTCGCCCTGGGCTGCGGCGTGATCCTGGGCGTCGCGGCCGCCGAGCTCCTAGGCGAGGCGATGGCCGGCGCGGCCATCCGGAGCTTCGGGGCGGCCGCCTTCCGCTTCCAGGGGACTTCGGCGCTGACGGCCCTGGGCCTACCGGCCTGCATAGCGGCGGCGGCCTTCGTCGCAGCCCTCGTCGGCGCGCGCGTCCCCTCCGGAGGCCGGAGCGAAGGGCGGCGGGCGGCGGTCGATTCCCAGCTAGAATTATTAAAGGAGTAAGCGATGCGGCACATCATCAAGGCCGAGGGCCTCGTAAAGACCTACGGAAGCGACGCCGGTAAGCGGCGCGTCTTGGACGGCGTCTCCTTTACCCTGGGCGCGGGCGAGTTCGTCGCGGTCATGGGCCCCTCGGGCTCGGGCAAGACCACCCTGCTCTTCGCCCTCAGCGGCATGGATAGGCCGGACGAGGGGCGCGTCGAATTCGAGGGCCGCGAGCTCGGCGGGCTGGGGGAACGGGACCTGGCCGACCTCCGCAGGACGCGCATGGGCTTCGTCTTCCAGCAGCCGTCCATGCTCAAGCACCTGAACGTCCTCGATAACGTCATCCTCGCGGCCCTCCGCGACCGCCGCGGCAAGGCCGCCGAGCTCTCGGCCAAGGCCCTCGCGCTCATGGAGAAGGCGGGCATAGCGGAGCTGGCGGCCCGCGACGTGGCCAAGGTCTCGGGCGGGCAATTGCAACGGGCCGGTATCTGCCGCGCCCTCATGAACGACCCCGTCGTCATCTTCGGCGACGAACCGACGGGCGCCCTGAACAGCGCCGCCGCCGACGGCGTATTGGCGATGCTCGAAGACGTACACCGAGCCGGGACCGCCGTCGCCCTCGTCACCCACGACGCCCGCGTGGCCGCGCGCGCCGGCCGCGTCGTCTTCATGCGCGACGGCGCGGTCGCGGCCGAGGAGGGCCTGGGACCCTTCGCCCGCGGCGAGCTCGAGGCGCGGGTCGCCGCCGTGACGGCGCGCATGCGCGAGCTCGGCATCTGACGGCTCAAGGCGAACGGGCCGGCATGCCGCCCGTCGATTTTTGCGCCCGTTACGATCCAAGTCATATTGCCGCCCCCGGCCACGTCCTATACCCTGGCCCCTAGGAGACGACGATGCTCAAGACGCGGGGGCCCGGGGCGGGGCCGAAGAAAGAGATACGGACCCTCGGCCTCATGCACGCCATGAACGACGGCTACATGGCGGCCCTCCCCCTGCTCCTGCCCTTCGCCGGCGCCGAGCTCGGCCTGGGCCTTCGAGAGGCCGGGATATTGACCGGCGCGCTCGGCGCCGCGGGAGCCGCCCTGGCCTTGCCGGCGGCGGCCGTCGCCGGGGCGCTCGGCGGCTTCCGCGCGCTGGCCGCCTCGGCGGCGGTCTACGCGGCCTCGTTCGCGGCCTTCGGCCTAGCCGCGGGGCCGATAGGCGCCTTCGCCGCCTTCGCCGGAGCCAGCTTGGGCTTCGGCCTCTTCCACCCCATCGGCTTCGCGCTCGTCGCGCGGGCCGGCGACGACGCAGGCCTAGGCGGGCGCATGGGCGCGTTCGCCGCCTTAGGCGACCTGGGCCGCGTCGGCCTGGCCGCCGCCCTGACCTTCGCGGTCGCGGCGTTCGGCTGGCGGGCCTCGGCGATCGGGTTCGGCGCCGCCGCCTTGGCCGCCGTAGCCGTCGTACGGCTCGCGGACGCCCCCGGACGGCGACCGAGCCGGGCCGACGCCGACCGGGGCCGGGAGCCGGCGAAGCGGGGCGTCGGCGCGCGGCGCCTGATCGCGTCCCCTCCCTTCGCCCTCGCCGCGCTCGGCTGCCTAGTCGACGGGCTGGCCAGTTCGTCGATCTTCGTCTTCATACCCTTCCTGTTCATCGCCCGGGGCGCGAGCCCGGCGCTCGTAGGCTCGCTCACCGGCGCCTTCTTCGTCGGGAACATGCTCGGCAAGGTCGCCATTGGCAAGGTCGCCGATCGGGCGAATCCTAGCGCGGTCTTCGTCGCGTCGGAGGCCGTCATGGCCGCCCTCCTCGTGGCGCTCAGCGCCGCGAAGAACCCGTACGCGCTCGCCGCCCTGGCCGTCGCGCTCGGCGCGGTCACCAAGGGGACGGTCCCGGTACTGAACGCCCTGGTCGCCAAGGCCGTACCCGACCGGGAGCTCTACACCGAGGCCTTCGCCTTCGTCTCCTTGCTCGGCGGCGTTTCGGCCGCCGTAGCGCCCGTCGCCCTCGGCGCCCTCGCCCAAGCCGCCGGCATAGAATACGTCTTCATAGCCTGCGCCGCCGTCGCCCTGGCGGCGACCGCGCCGGTCGTCGCCTCGACCTACGCGTCGCGACGCGCCGCCTCGCATCGAAAGGATCACTCATGGAATTGAACTCCCTAGCCGCCTTCGTCGCCAAGGCCGTCGCCGCGATCGCCGCGGCGGCGCTCGCCCTGGGGCTCGCGGCCTTCGCCGTCGTCCTCATCAGGAGCCCGGGGAAGCCCGCGCCGGTCGTCGGCGCCGACGGCCGGCCCGTCCCCGGCTCCATAGCGGAGAAGGGGACGGCGTCGATACGCGGGGCCGAGCTGGGCTACTTCATCAAGGGCGCCGACCCGAACGCCCCGGTGCTCCTCTACCTCCACGGCGGCATGCCCGACTATTTCTTAACCGAGCGCTATCCGACCGGCCTGGACGGCCTCTTCGTCGTGGCCTGGCTGGACCTGCGGGGGGCCGGCCGCTCCTACGACCCCGAGCGGGACGGCGGCGAGGCGAGCGAGGCCGATTGGCTGGCCGACGCCGCCGCCTTCGCCGACTACCTGCGCGGGCGCTTCGGCAAGGAGCGCATCTACCTCATGGGGCATTCGGGCGGCACCTACCTCGGCGTCAAGCTTGTCCAAGCCTACCCGGAGGCTTTCGAGGCCTATATCGGCGTGGCGCAGATGGCGAACCAACGCCTGTCTGAGAAGTTATCTTATGATTATATCATGGCTCATTATAAAGACAGGCCCGATCGCCGCCGGGTCTACCAAGCCTTAGCCGCCGAGCCCGTCGGCGAGGAAGGGCCCCTGCCCGCCTCCTACCTGCGCTATCGCGATTACGCCATGCACGACCTGGGCGTCGGCACCATGGGCGGGATACGCGATATCGTGACGGGCATCTTCATCCCCTCGCTGCTCTTTAAGGAGTTTACCTTCGGCGAGAAGCTCAGGCTGTGGCGCGCCAAGGCGGCCTCCGGCGTGAGCGCCCTATGGCGAGGGATGATGCAAGTCGACCTGGCGGCGGAGCGCGCGCGCTTCAAGGTGCCGGTCTACTTCCTGCACGGAGAGAAGGACTATACCGTATCGTATCCCTTGGCCAAGGCCTACTTCGACGCGATCGAGGCCCCCGACAAGGCCTTCTTCTCCTTTCCGGACTCCGCCCATAGCCCCATCTTCGAAGAGCCCGAGGCCTGCCTTCGGATCTTGAAGGAGCGCGTGCTCCCGGCCGCGCGCGGATCCGCCCGGTCGGGGCAGTAGACTATTCGCGTCTATGCGTACTTTCCATTGCCCGACGCCGCGGCGGCGCCTAGGATAGCGGCCGGAGGATGACCATGCATATCGCGCTAGATGAAGAATTTTCCATTCGGGAGCTCCGCGACGACGATGCCGAGGCGCTCTACGAGCTCATGAACCGCCCGGAATCCATGCGCTACCTACCCGACCGCTTCGAATCGATCGACGAGATGCGCGAGGTCGTGGCTTGGCTGCGATCGAACTACGGCAAGCCCGACTTCACGCGCCTGAGCTACGCGATAGCCCGCGGCGACGATTTAGCCGGCTGGGTCAGCGTCGGCCCCCTGCCCTCGGACGAGTCGAAGCGCGAGCTCGCCTACTGCGTGTCGCCCGAGCTGCAGGGCCGGGGCCTGGCCGGCAGGGCCGCCGCGGCCTTTATAAGCCGGCTGCGGGAAGAAGGCCTGGCCGATGGGCTCTGGGCTGAGGTAGACGCGGACAACGCGGCCTCGATACGGGTATTGCGGAAATGCGGCTTCGCGCCGGCGGGCGAGAGCGCCGCGGATGAGAACGGCCGAACCAAGCTCCTGTTCCGTTCGGATGACGGAGCCGAGCGCGCGAGACCGGGACGCTAGATGGCCGCGGAGAAGGGCTACGGGCCGGAATATTGGGACGGGCTCTTCTCGGCGCGGGAGCGGCGGCTGCCGCACGAGGCGGCCATAGACGATTTCATCGACGGGATGGGGCGGGGCCGGCTCTTGGACCTGGGCTGCGGCGACGGGCGCAACGCGTTCTATTTCGCCTCGCACGGCTTCGAGGTGGTCGGCCTCGATTACTCGCGGGCGGGCCTGGCCAAGATCGAACGGCGGGCCGCCGAGGAGGGCCTAGCGGTACGCGCGGCCTACGGCGACCTCGAGGAGGGCGCGCCCGGCATGGAGGGGAGCTTCGACGCGGCCTGCTTCATCCACGCGCCGGTCGGGCCGCGCTCGCTCGCCTTCGCCGTCGCCGCCCTCCGCGAAGGCGGCGCGCTCCTGGTCATTAGTTTCCTCCGAGGGACGGTGGACCCGAGCTCGGCGCGCCATAGCGTCGGCCTGGACGAGGTCGCCGTCTCGTCGATCGGACGCGAGCTTACGATCGTCAAGCGCGCGGACTACGCCGACGAACGCGGCTGCCTCGTGGGCATCCTAGCCCAGAAGCGGCCGCGCGCGTAGGCGCCGCGCCGGTTCGCCGCGCCTAGGTACAGCCGCCTAGGCGCGGCCGGCCTCGTACTCGGCGCGCAATATGCCCATCAGGACCAGGTCGTAGCGGCGGCCGTCGGCTATGACGGCCTCGCGCAGGCGGCCTTCTTCCTTGAATCCGCATTTCAGGTAGGAGCGGCGAGCGCGCTCATTATAGGAATACACCTCGAGCTCGACGCGATGGAGCCCCAGCTCGCCGAAGGCGAAGTCGAGGAGCAGCCGAAGCGCCTCCGTGCCGTAGCCCTGGCCGCAGCGGGTCGCGCTGAAGAGGGCGATACGCATGCTAGCGCGCCCCGCGTCCGGATCCACGTCCTTAAGGACGATCTCGCCGATGGCCTCGCCGTCATCCAGCCTGATAAAGAAGTCATAACGGTCTTCCGCCTCGGCTATGCGCTTAAGGTAGGCCTCGATCGTCGCGAAATCATAGGTCCCGCCGCCGCCGGTGTAATAGGCGACCTCCGGATCCGCGATTTCGAAGCCGGCCTTGTAGTACTCGGCCGCGTCCTCCGCCTTGATCCGTTCGAGACGCAGGCGCGACGTGCCCGGCGATAGTTCATTCACCGACATAAACACCCCTTAAAAAAAAGGCCCGATCGGCTTTCGCCGGCCGGGCCCATAGCTAGGCTAAGCTAGCGTTGCCGGCTTAGCGGATAGTCGTGCGCCAATCTATCCTGATAGAGGCGCCGAGGTCAAAACCGGACAGGCTATTGCCGTCGTAGTCCTTCAGGTCCGGGACGAGCCTATAGCCCGCCCAGAGGCGCGCCTTCCAGCGGCCGCCCAAGGGCAGCTCGGCGCCCGCGGCCGCGCTCGCGGCGAAGCCGCGCTCGGCGCCGATCCCGTCGAAGCCGCCGTTCTCGTCGGCCCGCTCCCTGGCGACGCCGCCAAGCCCGAGCTTAACGAAGGCGCGGGGGGCGTCGGCCTGCCCGAAGGCGTAGCCGACGCTGCCGCCGTAGGCGGCGGCGGCGGCCTCGATCAGCTCGACGCTGCCGAACTCCAGGGGCAACAGTTGAACATAGCTACCGAACTCGAAGTTACCGACATAGAACCCGAGCTCGGTCGCGGCGAAGCCCATTACCTGTCCCGCGAGGCTCCCGCCCGCTCCGAGCTCGGCGTAGGATCGCCAGCTGAACCCTTCGTCGTCCTGGGCCGCTACCGGCGCGGCGGTGAAGGCCGCGACGGCCAGGGCCAGGGCGGCCAGGCCGCGGACCCGGGCCGACCTAGCGCGTACCCGCGCGTCGCGGGTCATACCGCTTCGATTCTCTTCATTCATAGTAACCCTTCCTTTCGGCATAAGCGCCGTGCTCAGAAATACTCCGCCGAACCTTCGGGGCATTGCCGCCTCCGAGGGCCCGCGCGCATCGGGAAGCGCCGCCCGCCCATACGGGCCCGTGGCCGTCTCCCCGTCGACCCGCTACGGCCTCGCGTATCGCGCTCCGTCGCCGCGGCGTCTACGGGCATGATAGGCGCGGGCGGGCGGGCGCGCCATCGGACGGATGTCGTAACGGGCCGGGCGGCCCCTACGTACTTCGTATGAAACCCGGGCGCCTAAGCTTTCTTCCCCGCTTGATACCAAGATCGTATGGTCAGCCGCCTAGCCAGCCCGTACCCTTCGTATCGGGCGGCGCTAGGGCCGCTTGAACGGAGGCCATCATGAATCGACGCATAGTCGCCGCGCTAGCCGCGGCCGTCGCCGCCGCGGCGCTCGGCCAAGGCCGCTTGAGCGCCCAGGACGCGGGCCAAGACTACGAAGCGTTCTTCGTCCGATATATGGAACGAACACTAGAAGCCGAACGCATCCCCGGCGCGGCGGTCGCGCTGGTCCGAGACGGACGCGTCGCGTACGCCCGCGGCTTCGGCGACGCGCTCTGCCGCGACGGCGAACCCGGCGCCGCCGTCGACCCGGCGCTCACTGCCTTTAATTTGGGTTCGACCGGCAAGCTCCTGACCTGGGCGGCCGTCCTCTCCCTGGCCGAACGGGGCGCGCTGGACCTGGACGCGGACGTAGAAGGCTACCTGGGCTACCCGCTCCCCGAAGGGCCGGGCGGCCCGATCACGACGCGCATGCTGATGACGCACCGGGCCGGCTTCGCCGAGAGCTACGGCGCGCTGTACCTGTCGGGCCCCGAGGCCTGGCGGCCGCTCGACGCGCTCCTGGCGGCCACGACCCCGCCGCGGATCTATCCGGCAGGCGAGGTCATGGCCTATTCCAACTGGGGCACTGCGCTCGCCGGCTCCGTCGTCGAACGGATTTCCGGGCTTTCTTTCGACGCCTATCTACGGAAAACCTTCCTGACGCCCCTGAGCATGGACCGGACGCGGGCCGCCCCGGCGCAGGAATGCGGCGAATGGGTGGCCGCCCTGCCCTGCGCCCCCATAAGCGGCCCCGTAACCGACATGGCGCTCTTCCTCTCGGCCATCCTGGGCGGCCCGGCCGCGTCGAGCCTATCCCTATCCGAGGCTTCGCGGCGGGCCCTCCTGGAACCGGCCTTCGAGCGGGCGCCCGGACAGGGCGGCATGTCCCTCGGGCTTATCAGCTCGACGATGAACGGAAGGCGGGTCCTCTGGCACCTCGGCCGCACCCCGCGCTACGCCACGCTCATCGCCCTCCTACCGGACGAGGGCGTCGCCCTGGTCGCCGGCTTCAACCGGGCCCCGGCCGACGAGGGCCGCGGCCTCCTCCCCGCCTTCTTGGACGAGTTCTTCCCGGAGGAACGGCCCGAGGCCGGCCCGGCCGTAGCCGCCGCTCCGCGCGCGGGGAGCCGCGCCGTCCCGGGCCTGTACGCCTCCGCGCGGGTAGCCGCCGCCGGCCCGGCGAGGCTGCTACGCTACCTGGGCGCGCTGCGCCTGCAGGACTTAAGCGGCCCCTTCGCGGGCGCCGGCCCGTCCTACGATCCCGAGCGCGATTCGGCCGAGATCGGCCTGGGGCCGTGGCGCTTCGACGCGTCGGCGGAGCCGCCGTACCCCCAGCTCGGGGGCCATAGGCGCCTCCTGCCTTGGGAGCTCGACGGCCGTCCGTGGATAAGCGTCGGTCCCGTCGACTACTACAAAATGGCCTGGTACGAAGAGCCGCGCTTCCTCTCGGCCGCCGGAATCGTCGGCTTGACCATCGCGGTATTCGGGCTCGCCTACGCGGCCTTGCGACGGCGCCGCGGACCGGCCGCGAGGGCGCGCCTGGGTTTCTGCGCCGCGAACGCCGTCTTCTGGCTCTACGGCGCCGCCGGCTTGGGCTTCGCCCTGGTCGAGCTCCTCGGCTTCGGCCGGAGTTTCGTCTACCCCGAAGCCGCCATGGCGCTCGTCTCGTGGATCTTCGCCGCGTGGCCGGCCGGCGCGGTGGCGCTAGCGGCCTCCGCGCTCGGCCGCGGGCGGGGGAATCGCTCGGCGTTCGAGCTGACCCTGACGGCGCTGGCCTTCGTCGGCTGCGCCGCGGCCTGGGCCGCCGGGCTCATAGCTTAAGCTCATCTTGATCGGAGGAAATATGAACGGAATAAAGATAGGCAGGATCGCCGCGGCCCTCGCCTGCGCCGCGCTGGCGGCCTGCGCCGCGCCCGAAAGCCGCGACGGCGCGGCCCGGGACGGCGCGCCTTCGGCTACGCGGCTTTACGAAACCGAGGAACTGGCGCGGGACCTCGACCAGTTCAGGCGCATCGTCGAACGCAAGGCGGTCGGCATCTACGCCGATCGCACGGCCATGACGCGCGCCCTGGACGAAGCCGAGCGCGCCGTCGCCGCGGGCCCCATGGACGAGGCGGCGTTCTACCGCCTCCTGGCCCCCGCGCTCGCGGCCCTGCGCTGCGGCCACAGCTTCATCGACCCTTCGCCGGCGGCGGAGGCCCGCATGCGCGCCGAAGGCCGCTTCTTCCCGCTTACCGTCCGTAGCCTAAACGGCCGGCTCTACGCCGTCGCCGATCCCTACGGCGCGGGCGTGGCGCCGGGCTCGGAGCTGGTCTCTATAAACGGGCGGGCGGCGAGCGAGCTCTTCTCCTTCGTCGCGGCCCGCCTTACGACGGACGGCCGCGACGCGGGACGGCCGCGTTACGACGCCGAACGCTGGTTCGCGGCCATGCTCTACCTGTTCGTCGGCGAGTTCGATTCCTTCGACGTCGAGTACCTGCCGCCGGTCGCCGCCGAGGCCGCCGTCGGTCCGGGCCCGGACGGCCCCGAAAGGGCCGTTCTACGCGCGGTCCGCGACCCGGCCCTGGCCAAGACCCCCAGCGGCATCGTCTATGACACCATCGGCGGGCGTCCGAGCCATAGCTTCCGCGACGGTTACGCCTACCTGAAGATCCCGATCTTCTCCGCCCCGGACCAGAAGGCCTATGAGGCCTACCTGGCCGACTTCTTCGCCGAGCTCAAGGCCCGCGGCTACGGCTCCTTGGTCTTAGACCTGCGCGGCAACTACGGCGGCTCGCCGCCGCCGACCGCCGCCCTGTTCCGCTACCTCATCGACCGCCCCCTGCCCTTCTTCGGGCCCGGCCACCTCCTCCTCATGCCCTGGCGCGTGGCCCAGAAGCCCGCCCCGGACCGCTTCGGTGGCGAGCTCTACGTCCTCATGGACGAGGCCGGCTTCTCCATGAACGGCTTCCTTTTAGCCTTATTAAAGTATCACGGCATCGGCACCCTCGTGGGCGCGCCGAGCTCGGGCGGCTACCGCTGCAGCGACTCTACGATGAGCCAGACCCTGCGCGCCACCGGCATATGCGTACGGTTCTCTACGGCCGCCTACGAGGTCGCCGTGCGGGACATGCCGGCCGGCATCGGCGTCGCGCCCGACCTTCCCGTCGCCCCGAGCCTCGGGGACCTGGTCTCCGGCCGCGATTATATCCTCGAGGCGGCCTTAGACGCCGCGGGCATAGCGCCTTGAGCGCAGCGCGCATAGTCCCTTGAAGCTTCCCGTCGGCACGGCTATGCTGAAGGCCGACGGCGGCGACTTCGCCTTTACGCGGGTCATGGCGCGCCGGAAAGGATAACGCGATGTACGACGACGATTTTAGGGCCTTCCTCATCCGGGCCAAGGCCAATACCTACGCCGCCCAGGTCGGCTTCGTAGAGCCCGGCCGGCCGGGTTGCAAGGACCTGCGCTATGCCGAGGGGCCGTACGAATACCTGGATAGCTACGCCGGCGAGCGCGACTTCTCCGGGGAGGAGCTCGTCTACCGGGACGGCCGCGTCGTCTGGAGCATGAACTACTACGGCTTCATGCTGGCCGAAGGCCTCCCCGAGGGCTTCATCGAGACCCTCCGGGAGGCGCTGAAGCTCGCGCGCCCCGAAGAGCCGTATCGCGGCCCCCGTTCCTATGAACGCGGCCCGTATAGCTATAAAAGCTCGGTTCAGGGCGAGATAACGGCTTATAACGGCATAGAGGAGATCTTCTTAGCCGGGAAGCCGGTATACCGGCTCTGGTTCCACGGCGGGGCGGTTCGCTAGCCCGGCTTTAACTAGCGCCGCCCTCGAGCGCGCTACGCCAGCTCGATGCAAAAGGCCCCGGTCGGCTTCGCCGACCGGGGCCCTCGTTCTATCGGCGGCCTATACGGCCGATCCGCGCTACCTCGCCAGCCAGATGATGACGAGGGTCGCTACGTACAGCGCCCCGCTCACGCCGCAGAACGCGGCCAGGACGCGGCTACTCGCCTTCATATCGTATCCTTCCCGCGCGCCTCGTAGCGCGCCGCCAGCTCCGCCATGCCTATGCCGAGCTCGTCCATGGTCTTGAAGAGCCCCGGCAGGGACTCGGCGTAGAAGCGCTGCCTACGGGCCTCGCGCGCCCGCTCGGCCGCCCCATCGCCCACGTAGTAGCCGGTGCCGCGCTCGGCGCCGGCCACGCCGCGCTCCGACAGGATCTGCAAGGCGCGCGCCGCCGTATTCGGGTTGACCTCCAGGCTGGCGGCCAGCTCGCGGGCCGACGGCAGGCGCTCGCCTGCGGCCAGGCGCCCGGCCACCACCTCGTCCTCCAGCATGTCCGCGATCTGCGCGAAGATGGGCCGCTCGTTACTGAACCTCATCGGCGGCCTCCTTCTCCGCGACGCGGAAGTAAGCGTAAGCCAAGGCGGAACAGGGCAGTATCGCGAAGCGCCAGATATCGGTTAAGAGCTGCGTAACGTTGGCCGCCGACTCGAGGCGGGGATTCCCCTCGGCTAGCCAGCGTCCGTTCATGAAGGACAGGTCCCCGGCCATGCTCGTTCCGCGCATGAGCCTCATCATGAACGGCGCGGATACCAGTACCAGGGCCACGGCCGCCGCGGCGCCCACGCCCAGGGTCTTTACCAGGGCGTTCCTACGGAACACCGCCGAGCCGGCCAGCAGGACCGGCGCGACGGTCCAATACGAGACGAGCGCCTCGAGATAATCCCCCTGGAACGGATGCCAGGGCAGGCCGCCGAGGTCGCCCTTCAGGCTTTGGATGCCCCAGAGCAGGGTCGAGGCCGCGGAGGCGGCGGCCGCCGAACTGACGGGCCAGACCACGAAGAGCCAGGCCAGCGCCGCGACGTACTTCTCGGCGCTCGTCGCCGGCAGCAGCAGCCATTCGGTGCCGTAGCGGCCGTGCATGCCCTTGAACGCGCGGGAGGCGTAATACAGGCCCACCAAGGTGATGCCCACGCCCCAGAGCGGCGCATTGCCGCCGCCCGAACCCATGCCGTTGTTGATCGGCACCTCGCCGCCCAGGATCAAGGTGACGAGGTTTAGGCCCACGACGATGCCGAGCGTGATTAAGGCCATAGGCAGCTCGGAAACCGCCAGGTTGCGCGTGAGCAGCGCCGCGCGGGCCGGGCTAAAGCGAGCGTTCGCGTCGATGTCGATCATACCAGGGCCTCCTCGGGCTTAAGCTCGGCTATGGCCTGGCCGGCCATCGCGGCGCGGAGCCGGGCCGGCGCCTGCACGGCCGCCTCGAAGACCAGCTCCAGGTCCAGGGCCGGTCCCGGCTCGGCCAGCAGGGCGCTATAGCCTACGGCGTCGCGCCTAGCCGCCACGACCGGCCGACCGGCCAGCTCGGGGATCCTGGCGGTCGATAGTCCGGCCGCCAGCTCCTCGGCGCCCGCCTCGAAGACGGCCTTGCCCTGATGGATTACCATCACGGGGTCGATAAGGCTCTCCAGGTCGCGTACCTGATGCGTGGACAGTACGATGACCCGCTCGGGGTCCTGCATGGCCGACAGGGCGCGGCGGAACTGCCCCTTGCTGGGTATGTCCAAGCCGTTAGTCGGCTCGTCCAGGAAGAGCATGCGCGCGCCGGAGGCCAGGGCGCCGGCCAGGGCGAACTTCTTGCGCTGCCCGTAGGACCAGGCGCTTACCTTACGCTCCGCCGGCAGCTCGAACTCGCGCATGAGCGCGTTAAAGCGCAGCCGGTCGAAACGGGGGCGGAAGACCGCCACCCGGTCCAGCCACTGCGCCGCCGTCATGGCGGGCGGGGCCGGATCCTCCGGCACGAAGCAGAGGTCGGCCAGGTGCGCCGCCTCGCGCCGGCCCGGCGTCCGGCCGAACGCGTCGACGCTCCCCGAAGCGGGGAGCAGGGCGCCGGCCGCGAGCTTCAGAAGGCTCGTCTTCCCGGCCCCATTCAAGCCCAGGAGCCCGTAGCATCCCCCCGGCTTGAACGTTAGGCTGAGGCCCTCGAATAGCGGCCTCTTGCCGTACCCGAAGGTCACGGCATCCATCGTTATCATAACACCCTCCTGGTGTAGTAGCTATGTAGTACACTATAGCGATGGATAACAAGATCGTCAAGCGCCGTTTCGATACTTAGGGCGAGAATAATGCGAGGATATCCGAGCCTCGCTTGACCCGGAATGTTCGCGCCGGCCAGTATGGCGCGCAGGCCCTAGGACGGGCCCGCGCTAGGAGCGAACCTTCCATGGACAAGAAACGCAGCCTCATCGAGGGCGTCGTCGCCCTCGCCGTACTGGGCCTGGGCTTCGGCTCGATGGCGGCGATCATGGGCCCGCAGAACTTCATCAACACCGTTACGAGGAGTGCCCACGACCTCCTCATGAATACGGTCTTCTATCTTATGGCCATCACCGTCATCGTCGGGGCCCTGAGCGCGCTCATGATCGAGTTCGGCGTCGTTAAGATCATCGAGCGCCTGACCGCGCCCCTGATGAAGCCGCTCTTCGGCCTGCCCGGCGTGGCCTCGCTGGCGGCGGTGCTCACCTTCCTGTCGGACAACCCCGCCATCCTGAGCCTGGCGCGCGACAAGGGCTACGCCAGCTACTTCAAGCGCCATCAGCTCTACGCCCTGGCCAACTTCGGCACCGCCTTCGGCATGGGGCTGATCGTCATGACCTACATGATGGGCCTAGGCTTCTACGCGGAGACCCTGATAGGCCTGTTCGGCGCGGTCGTGGGCGCGGTCGTATCGACGAGGCTCATGCAGCGCGCTATCAAGAAGAAGATCGGCGTCGTCGACGCGGTGCCCGTGCAGGCGCAGGAGGAGTTCGACGAAGACGCCGTCATCAAGGCTAAGGACGAGAACGTCGTGGTCCGGGCGCTCAACGCCATGCTGGACGGCGGCAAGGGCGGGGTGGAGGCCGGCATGGCCATCATACCCGGCGTACTCATCATCTCCACCGCCGTCATGATGCTCACCTGGGGCCCGCGCGACCCGGCCGCGGGCTACCAGGGCCTGGCCTACGAGGGCGTCCCGGTCCTGCCCGCCCTAGGCCGCTTCCTGTCCCCGCTCTTCGACCTACTCTTCGGCTTTAAGAGCCCGGAGGCCATCGCCTTCCCCATCACCAGCCTGGGCGCCGTGGGCGCCGCCCTGGGCCTGGTGCCCCGCTTCATCAAGGAGGGCCTGGCCCACGGCAACGACATCGCCGTGTTCACCGCCATCGGCATGTGCTGGTCGGGCTTCCTCTCCACCCACACGGGCATGATGGACGCCTTGGGTAAGCGCGAGTTCATAGGCAAGGCCTTGGCCTCCCACGCGATCGGCGGCCTGGCCGCCGGCGTCGCGGCCCACTACCTCTACGAGGGCGTCCAGCTGGCCTCGCGGCTTATCGGCTAGGCCCTAGGCCGCGGCCGCCGGGCGCTCGGGCAGGCGCAGGAGCGCGGCCAGGGCCAGGCAGGCCGCCGAACAGGCGGCCAGGCCCAAGCCCGGCCCCAGCCTATCGGCGGCGAAGCCCAAGCCCATCGCTATGACGGCGGCGAACAGCGTCTCCGCCTGCGACTCGGCCGAGAGCGCGGTGGCCAAGGCGTCCTGGTTCATGAGCTCGGTAACGTAGGCTATGCCCATGGGCTTACGCAGATTCTCTATCACGTAGATCCCGACGTACAGCAGGGCCGCCGGCGCGAGCGCGCCCAGCCCGTAGGAAAGGCCGCTCGCCAGGCCCAGGCCTACGCCGATCAGCAAGGTCAGGTTCAAGGGCCGCGCCAAAGAGTCGAAGCGCTCGGAGAAGCGCCCCGCCGAACGGGAGGCGTATGAGGTAGCCAGGTAAAGGCAGAAGTACGCCAGGCCCACGACCAGGGCCGCCCGTTCCCGCTCGCCCCAGGAGAGGAATACCGGCAGGCCCAAGGCCAGGCCGGCCAGGAGCGGCTGTAAATAGTCCTTCGTCGCCTTGTAGTACCCCGTATACAAAGCCTGGTTGGAAATGGCGCGCAGCACGAACAGGTCCTTAAAGCTCGAGCCGAAGGCCCTCATGACCTGCTTGAATTCGTCGGCCACGGAGCCGCCGGCGCCGGACGCCCCGGTCGAGTCCCCCGCGAGGCGGGCCGCCCGCCGCGGCCCATCCAGGGCGGCGGGATAGCTCATCATAAGGAAGAGATCCAAGACGTAGGGGATCAGCGTAAACAGGAAGACGATCCTGTACTCGCCGCGCCAGATCACCAAGGCCGCCGCGATGAGCGACGAGAGCGCGGCGCCGCGCTGGCTCCACGAACGGGTATGGCCGTAGTAGTGCGTCTTCTGGTCGGCCCAGCCCTTGAGCTTCAGGTAGTCGAAGATCATCGCCTTATGCGTCCCCGTACGGAACGCGTCGCCGAAGGCGAAGACGGCCATGGCCGCGATCAAGACCGCGTAGCCCCTGGCTAGATAGAAGACCATGAACGAGGCGATGTAGGCCAGGAAGGAGGCGATCATGGTGCGCCGGCGGCCCAAGGCGTCCGCCATGACGCCCGAGGGGATCTCCATCACGTTGATCAGCACCTCGCGCACGGCGTAGAGCCCGCCGATCTGGACGTACGACAGGCCCTTATCCAGGAACATGAGCACCATGAAGGGATCGAAGAAGCGCAGGTCCTTTAAGAAACCGTAGGCGCAGAATTTGTAGTACTGCAGGTCGCGCTCGAAGCGCTCGGTCGCGGGCTTAGGCATAGCCGGGAGTATCGGCGAGAGCCGGTTCGACAGTCAATCGCCGGCGCCCGGCGCTGCGGGCGCCGAAGAAGCTAACCGTCTATGGCGCTCCAATCGACGATATAGCCGATCCTGGCCGCTACCGATTGTACCGAGGCGTCCGTATGGTGCTCCATGCCCGCGATCTCGACCAGGAACCCGTCGCCCGCCGCGCTATAGGTCCGCGCCGCGTGATGGGCGGCCTCGAGCTTGAGCTCGTTAGAGCCTTTCGCGTCTAGGGTCCGCACCCGGCCGTTACAGGCGCAGATATAGGTCCCGTCCTCGCCTGCCCACACGCAGAACGAGGTGCCGCGGACCCCGGCCACGGCGACCGCCGTGCGCACCACGAACGAGTCCTGTGCCACTAGGCGCCTGAGCTTCTTCAGCACGCTGGTCAGGCCGCCGCGCTCCAGGCTCACCTCGGGCAGGTCCCGCGTCAGGTCGAAGCTGGCGACCGCGTTCTGGCCTACCGAGAGCGCGTTGCGGCCGTCGAAGACCAGGTCGCAGCGGGCGCCGGCTCCGGTCCTGATCTCGAAGCGGCCCGGAACGGTCGCGCCGATCTCGGCAGGCGCCCCGTCGATCCGCACGTCCCCCTCGACGTAGGCCACGACGACGACGCCCTCGGCCGCCTTCGGCGCGGCGGGGCCCGACGAGGCCTCGGTCGAGGCCGTTTCAGGCGCGCATGAGGCGGCCGTGAGGCAGGCGGCGAGCGCGCATAGGACGAAGGCGTTACTTTTCATAATGCTAGTCTCGCGCCGCCCGCCCCCGCCGTCAAGCCAAGAGAAAATCGATAAAAAAGTATATTTCGCCGTGTCGGCTTTTGAAATATATAAAGGGCGCGGTATATTGACCGTCAGTGCGCTCCGTACGGAGGCATATACATACACTCGCCATGCGGAGTGACCATGAAACGATTAGTAAGCTGCTTCGTGGCGGCGACCGTCTGCGCCAGCGCGGGACTGTTCGCCCAGGATGTCGGAAGCGACGATTACGTCCTTGAGCAGGCTCGACGCGAGTACCAAGCCTCCAGTTCAAGTTCCGGCCAAGTGGCCGACGCGGCCGAAAGCCCCGCGCCGCAACCCCTTATCAGCATCACTATTAACCAACCCCAACGCCCCGAGCGACCCGAGCGACGAGAGACCGGCGACGAAGGGCGCTATCCGTATACGCCCTTCGTGCTGTCCTTCGTACCGGGCGTCGCCGCGCCCATGGGCATCTGGGATACCTCCATGGCCCTGGGCTGGATCGGCACCGCGACCGGCTCGGTCGACGGCTTCGCCGCCGCCGGCGCGTTCAACATCGGCCTCGGGACGGTCAACGGCTTCCAGGGCGCCGGCGCCTTCAATATCGCCGAGGGAGACGTAAACGGTTTCCAAGGCGCGGGCGTCTTTAACATCGCCGAAGACGTGAACGGCTTCCAGGGCTCCGGCGTCTTCAATATCGCCGAGGACGTCGCCTTCGCCCAGGGCGCCGGCGTCTTTAACATCGCCCGGAAGGTAAGCGGCGTGCAGGCGGCAGGCGTCTTCAACGTCGCCGACGAGCTGGACGGCGTGCAGTCCGCCGGCGTCATCAACGTCGCCGGCAAGGCCAAGGGCCTCATGATAGCGCCTATCAACGTGGCCGACAGCCTGGACGGCGTGGCCATCGGCTTCCTGAACTTCATAGCCGACGGCATCAACGACCTGGCCGTGGACTACCAGTTCGACACGGACACGGCCTACCTGACCTATAGGACCGGCACCCGCGCGCTCTACGCCGTAGCCTACGCCGGCCTCCCGGGCCAGCGCGTCGCCGCGGGCTTCGACTCGATAGACGGCCTGACCGCCGGCTTCGGCCTGGGCCGGCGGATTCGCTTCCTCTTCCTCTCGGCCGACATCGAGGCCGCCGCCGAGCTGCCGGTAGACCCGGCCGCCTGGCAGGCCGCGGCGGCCGCGGACGACCCGAGCTTCCTGGGGCTCGACCGCAGCTTCGCGAGCCTCCGGATATCCTTCGGCTTCGGCGGCCGGAAGAGCCTAGGCCTCTACATGGGCGTCAAGACCGACATCGCGCCGGCCGGCGCCGGCCTCGTGCCCGAGCACCTGCGTTCCGCCTGGGGCGAATCCGCGCCCGAGGCCCTGACCGTCCTCGGCGAGCGCTTCGAACTGTGGCCGAAGTTCTTCATGGGCTTCCGGTTCTAAACGCGCTATACTAGCTGTCGGAAGCGGGCGGCGCCCCCTCGGGGCGCCGCTTCCCTATAAAGGAGCCGAACCATGACCAGAACCGCGCGCCGCGGCCTCGCCGCCGCCCTCGCCTTGGCCCTCGGCGCCGCCGCGACGGCGGCCGCCCAGTCTCCCCAACCCTTCGGCAGCATCGATTTCGTGGAAGGCAACGCCAGCGTCACCCGGGGCAACCGCCTCTTGGGCGACGCCAACATAGGCGACGACGTATATCCCGACGACCTTATCCGCACCGCGGGCGACGGCGTCGTGGTCATAGCCCTGGCGCGGTCCACGGGCATGCGCGGCACCCTTACGGTTCGGCCGCGCTCCGTGGCCTACCTACGCCTGGCCCCCGGCGACGGCGGGCCGCGCGGCGGCATCGAACTCATAGCCGGGCAGATCGCCTCCAAGATGACCAAGATCACCGGCAACCCCAGCTTTACCGTGACGACCGAGACCGCCGTCATGGGCGTACGCGGCACCGCCTTCGGCGTGGCCGCCTCGGTGAACGGCGGCATCCTCATCACCTGCTCCGAGGGCGAGGTCGAAGCCCGCGACGGACAGAGCAGGGTAGCCGTGCCCGCCGGCAACGCCGCGGAGCGCAAGCCCGCCGAGCGCCTGCGCGTCATCCCCATAAGGCTATCCAGCTCGGAGGATTTCGAGCGCCGCTGGATAGCCGAGGAGATAGAAGCCTTCAAGGCCGACCCCGCCCGCGCCCTGGGCGATCTCGTAGAGCGCTATACCGAGTTGAACCGCCGCTTCGCCGAGGCCATGGATCCCGTACAGCGCAGCGAGGTCCTGAATACCTGGCTCCGCGAGGACGCCGCCGGCCAGACGCCCCGCTCGAACGACCCCGCGGTCATGCGCCAGAAGCGCGAGATCGTCCCCCTCATCCTCGAGGCGCGTAAGATCTTGTTTATCTTCGAGCGTATCTACTACCGTCTCGATCAGATCGAGGGCCTGGTGCTGGGCACGCCCGCCGAGCGCGCCATGATCCGCCCCGGCCTTACCGCCGGCGACTTCCTCCGCCGTTTCAGGCAGGAAGCGCCGGTCCTGGAGCGCCGCATGCTCCTGTTCAGGCAGGCCGAGCGCCTCTACGCCCTGCGCAACCAGGGCGGCGCCGGCTTCTCCGGCCTAGGCGGCTCGGACGACTTCTTCGGCTCGGACGGCGACTGGGACTTCTAGCGCTTCCGACGCCGTAGCGGCGACGCGCCCGCGCGATAGAGCGCGGGCGCGATATCGCATTGACGATTCCGTCGGCGCCGATACATACTGAGGCATGAGCGGGCTCGATTTCCAACAGCTACTCTTCATCGTCCTGGCCCCCGCCTGCTCGGTCTTCCTCGTCATCCTCATATCGCGCGTCGTGACGAACCTGAAAGAGCCGCGCAACCGCGCCTTCCTGGCCCTCGTCATCGCCGACATGGGCTGGCTCCTGGCCAACTGGCTCGAGGCCCTCTGGCCCTCGCGCGAGGGCACCGCGCTCTTAATGAAGATAGCCTACGTCTTCATAGCCACCCTGCCCGTAGCCTGGCTCGAGTACTCCTTGGCGACCGCCGGGAAGAGCGGCCGGGGCAAGGCCGCGCGCGTCGCGATCCTCTTGATCATACCGGCGGTCACCATCGGCATGGCCTTCTCCAACGACTACCACGGCCTCCTCTGGTCGGGATATTCCTTTAGCCGCGTCCTGGGCCTGCCCTTCCTCCGGGCGGAGTTCGGGCCTTGGTTCTGGATACACGCGCTCTATTCGTACGCCCTCGTCGCGGTCGGGGCGGGACTGGTCCTGGACGCCTACCGCGGCCTGGCCCGCAGCCTCAAGGGCCAGGCCAGGCTCAGCGTAGCCGCGGTCGCCCTGCCCCTGGCCTATAACATCGCCTACGTGACCGGCATCATCTCCTTCATCCAGAAGGACTTTACCTCCGTCATCTTCTCCGTATCCGCCGCCCTCTTCGCCTTCGCCTCGGACCGCTACGGCCTCTTCTCCATCGTGCCCATAGCCCGGTCTACGCTCTTCGACTCCCTGCGGAGCGCCGTCTTCGTCCTGAACGACGAAGGGCGCATCCTGGACGCCAACGCGGCCGCCCGGGAGCTTAGCCCGGGCGCGGAACCGGTAGGGCTCCTGGCCGCCCAGGTCAAGCCGCTCGAGCTCGTCGCCCGCTCCCTGTCCAAGACCGGGCCCTGGGAGGCGGACGTGGCCGTGGATACGCCCTTCGGGCGCCGGCCCCACGAGCTGAGCTGCCGGCCCCTGCAGGACGACAAGGGCCGGCGGGTCGGCGTCATCGTCAGCCTGCACGACGTGGCCGTGCGCTACGAGCTGGTCAAGGAGACGAGCGCCCTCGTTACCGCGTCCATGCGCGATCCCCTGACGACGGCCGATAAAAGCCTGCCGCTCTGCTCGGCCTGCCACAAGGCCCGCGGGCAGGACGGCGCCTGGAAGCCGCTGCCCCTGGCGCTCCAGGAGCGCTACGGCATCATGGTAACCCACGGCCTCTGCCCCGACTGCCTGCCGCGCTACGCCTCCGGGGCCGGGGCGAACGACGAGAAAGCGAGTACGCGTGACGAACATGAACTTTAGCTTCCGCTGCCCCACCAGGCTCGAGTTCGGCCCCGGGCTCGTGCGCCGCGCCGGCGAGCTGCTGTCGGGCCTAGGCCTGGATTCGGCCCTGCTCGTCTGCGGTTCGGGGCCGACCAAGGCCAGCCCCGGCTACGCCGCGCTCAAGGACTCGCTCCGGGCCGCGGGCGTCGCCTACGGCGAATTCGCCCGCGTCACGCCGGACCCGAGCGACGCCCTCGTTAACCAGGCGGCCGCCCAGGCCCTGGCCGAGGGTAGGAGCTGCGTGTTAGCCTACGGCGGCGGCAGCCCCATAGACTGCGCCAAGAGCGCCGCCCTGGTCGCCGCCAACGCCGCCGACGGCCGCGGCGCCGACGGCCGCGGCGCCGACGGCAGCGGCGCCGACGGCAGCGGCGCCCCCGGCATCCTGGACTACCTGTACGGGCGGGCCCAACCCGTCCGCCCGGCCCTCCCGATCATAGCCGTGCCGACCACCGCGGGCACCGGCAGCGAGATGAGCGCCGCCGCCGTCACCACCGACGCGGCCGCCAAACGCAAGCTAGGATACTCGCACGACTCCTTCTTCCCGGCCGTCGCCCTCGTGGACCCCGAGCTGCACCTGTCCATGCCGCCCTCGGTGACGGCGGCCACCGGCATGGACGCGCTCACGCACGTCATCGAGTCGTACTTGTCGCTGGGCGCCAACCCGGCCAGTGACGCCGTCAACCTGCGCTGCGCCGAGCTCATAGGCGGCTCGCTTAAGCGCGCCTACGAGCGGGGCGACGACCTGGACGCGCGGGCCGACATGGCGGCGGCCTCGGCCTTGGCCGGCGCCGCCTTCAGCAACACGGGCCTGGGCATGGTCCACGGCTTCGCCCACCCGGTAGGGGCGCGCCACGGCGTGGCCCATGGGAGCGCCAACGCGGTCATCCTGCCCTTCGTGCTGGCGGCCATGGAAGGCGCCGCCGGCCCGCGCATGCGGCGCTTGGCGGAGGCGCTGGCCCCCGGCATGGCGCGGGCCGGCCTCCCGCGGCTCGTAGCCGAGCTCGCAGCGGCTCTAGGCATAGCCCCGAGCCTAAAGGCCCTGGGGATAGCGGAGCCGGAGCTCGCGGCGATCCTGCCCGACGCCCTGAGCTACCGCATGCGTCCGCGGAGCCCACGCGCCTTTAGCGACGCCGAGCTCGAAGCCCTCCTCCGGGCCGCCTGGGAAGGCGACTTGAAGGCGGCCGCCGCCGTCTAAACCGGGCCGGCGGCGCCGGCGCCTGATCGAGGCGCCGCTAGACCACCGTAATCGTCGAACCCGATTTCGTCTTGGTCAGCTCCACCCGGGAGGCGATGCGCTCGCGCAGCTCGGCCACGTGCGACACGATGCCGATGGTACGGTCGCCGCGCATCCGGTCCAAAGCCGTGAGCGCCCGATCGAGCGACTCGTCGTCGAGCGAGCCGAAACCCTCGTCGATGAAGACCGCGTCCAAGGCCGCGCCGCCCGCGCCGCGCACGATTACGTCCGACAGCCCCAGGGCCAGCGAAACCGAGCAGAGGAATTTCTCCCCGCCCGAGAGGCTGTCGGTCGGCCTGGCCCGGCCCGTATAGGAGTCGGCCACCTCCAGGTCCAGGCCCGAGCGCGCGACGCCCCGTGCCCGCCCCCCCGCCAGGCGGAGCTCGTAGCGGCCGTCGCTCATCTCGCGGAGCCGGAGCGACGCGTTCACGGCCACCTCGGCGAAATAACGCGCCAGTGCGTAGTTCTTGAACGTGACGCGCCGTCCCGTCTCGCCGTTCAAGAGCGATGAAAGCGACGCCAAGCCCTCCGACTCGGCGCCCAGCGCCGCGCGCTTGGCCTTGATCCCGGCGAGCTCCTCGGACAGGCCGCGGGCCTCGCGCTCGGCGTTCGTAGCCTCGTCGGCCGCCCGTCGCGCCCCTTGCCAAGCCGCCTCGGCCGCCCGCGAGCCGGCCTCCGCGCCGCCTAGGTCCGGGGATCCGTCGGCGGCGCACGGATAGCCACCGGCGGCCGCCACGGCCTCCCATGCGGCTTCGGCGGCTTCCAGGCGCGCCGCGGCGGCGGCGCGGCCGCGATCGCGCCCCTCGAGCTCCCGCCTAAGAGCGCCCAGCGCCGCGGGCTCCATCGCCGCGGCCCGCCAGGCCTCCCGATCCGAGAAGCCCGCCGCCTCAAGCGCGGCGCGGGCCGCCGCACGGCCGGCGTCCAAGGCGTCGCGGGCGCGGGCCAGGCCGGCCTCCGCCGCCGCATGGGCGCCCTCGGCCCCGGCCAAGGCGGCGCGATAGGCCTCGGCCTCGGCGCCCAAGGCGGCCATGCGTGCGCGCGACGCCGCCAGCGCGGCCTCCAGCTCGGCCGCGCGTGGCCGCGGGTCGCTTAAGCCGGCCGCGGCCAGAGCCTCGTCGCGAGCCGAGCGGGCGGCGGCGAAGGCGCTCGACGCGGCGGCCGCGGCCGCGACGGACTCCTCGCGGGAGCTCCTGGCCGACTCGAGCCCGGCCCGCGCTCCCTCCAGCTCGGCCAGCAGCGCGGCGGCGGCCTCCTCCGCGGCCTCGGCCTGGCCGAGCGCCCGCGCGGCCAGGGCGGCCCGTTCGCCGGCGGCCCGGTAGATGGCCGCGGCCTCCTCCGAACCGACGGGCTCGGGCGTTAGTCCGATCTCCGCTCCCGCGGCGTAGCCCGCGGCCAGCTCCGCTCGCAGCGCGTCGACGCGCTCGGCGGCGGCATGGGCCCGTGCGGCGGCCGCGGCGGCGGCCCGCTCGGCGGCGGATAGGCTCCGTTCCGCGGCGGCGAGCCGGGCGGGGTCGACGGCCGCCGGACCGCCTTCCGGCCCCTCGCGCCCATGCGCCGGCGCCGGATGATCCGTCGAGCCGCAGACGGGGCAGGGCGCTCCTTCGCGCAGGTAGGCCGCCAGCTTAGCCGCGTCGTCCGCCGCGGCCGCGGCGCGCAGGGCGTCGAACTCGCCCTTGGCCGCCCGGGCCGCCTCGTCCAGGCGGACAGACTCGGACCCGCGCTCGTCCAGCGCCGCGACGGCGGCGCTTAGAGCCTCCTCGGTTCGCAGGCGCCGTTCGGCGGCGGCTTCGGCCGCCGAGGCGGCCCTTACGTCGACCTGGGCCGCGAGCCTGGCGG
>ERZ1066115.77-NODE-77-length-36879-cov-11.180670_pt1 | contig 36879 bp, 36 predicted proteins | sample MGYA00382762_ERZ1066115 | MGnify/ENA primary metagenome ERZ1066115 (study PRJEB33369, sample SAMEA5778345) | biofilm metagenome | biome: Industrial cooling water; feature: Water cooling tower basin; material: Biofilm | place: United Arab Emirates | collected... | reverse complement strand
GATTAATGTATCCGATCACCACCCCGGTATACGAGATAAGGGAGGATTGAATACTCTGCCGAACAACAAGCCCCATAGGGAAGGATTCTAATTCAAAAGTTTAGCCACCAGGTTTTGCAAGATAACCTTATTTGTCTCGGCAGAAAGCAGGTGCGCAGCCTGGTCCGAATTTTTCTTGAATTCAAAAATATGATCTGCTGTTAAGGAGTTGATCTGGGCGGCAAGTGATTCGGGCTGAAAGTTTTCAGAGACAACACCCAGGTGATGGGTAGTCACCAGGTGGGCCATTTCCGGAGTGGGCCCAATCGCGATGGCCAACCGAGCTTGGATGAAGTCAAATAATTTATTGGGCAACGTATTGGCGTAATTGAAATTAATGGGCGGTAATAGGAAAATTCCCATGTCATATTCGTGAATGAAATTGACTACCGCATGGCTTTGAACCGGAGGAATGATCCTGATCTTGGGATTACCCTCAACCCGTTTTTTCAGGGTATCCAAATACGACCGCGTTTTTTTGTTGGCCAACGTGGGTACCAATAGCATGAGATCCAATGTAAACCGATCGTCAAGATGATTCATCAAATCAAGCATTAACTCCAGTTGGCGCGAGGGGTTAGCTGCTCCATGGTGAATGAGCCGGATGGTGTTCGGATTTACGGGCTTCGGTTCAAGTTCGGTGAAGTAATTGGCATTCGTCACAATCACGGGTGTTACGGGATAATGGCGTGAATATTCCCGCGCTAGTCCTTCCCCAACTGTCATCATGCCATCCACCTGGTGAAGGTAAGCCCGACACAGATACTGATTGAAGGGTTGGAACAGCAAGCGCCAGACGAATTTGTCTTCGAAATGACGAGGGGCATATTCGTGGGCATCAAACACGATCTTCTCTTGCTTTCTGATTTTAAATGCCAGTGGCAGACTTTCGATATCATTGGCCACAATCAGGTTGAACGTGCGCGGCTGAAGCTGCTTTCTTAGTTCAGGAAAATCATAGAGTGCCGTATAGGCTTTTTCGAATAGTCGACTTACCAAAAAAGCGGTAACGATTACTTTTTGCTGAAAACCGGGTTTTATTTTTTTGATTAAAATTACTTCTACACCGATGTTCGCAGGGGCATCAAAACAAACCACCGTAACCTGATACTGTTCTTTCAGAAAGTTAATTTGCCGAACCACCCGGGCGTCATGGTGGAGATCGCTATAGGTCAGAATCAGAATCGATTTCATCGTTTTCTCCGGGCCTCAACCATGTAATAACGGGGTGTAAACAAGCGCAGGATGGGGCGGATGCCCGTGATCTTAATGGGGCTGGTCCATTTCTCATGGCGAACAATTTCCCATCCCGCTTTTTCCAGAAGCCAGTCAAATTGCCAATCTTCAAATTCATGAAAGTGTTGATCCCAACGGTCCTGTTTATTCCGATAGGCTTTGGCAAACCATAACGACAACGGCACGCTCGCAAACAACCGATCTGAAGGAATCGCTTTTAATGCACCCAACGGATTTAGTAGATGTTCAAAAATTTCAAAGGCGGTTGTGACTTGTGCGGGGTATGCGGATAGTGATTGCGGGTTTTCATCCAGGTCTTCACCTGTGGTATTGATCACGGTGAAACCTTTTGATTCCAGAATTCCCGAAAACGGATTTCGGGTTCCCACATCCAGAATGGTTTCATTGCCGGTTAGGGTAGGTTTCATGAATTCCCATGTCTTGGAGTAGCGCCTCGCTTTGGATTTCGAGATGACATAAGTATCGGCTGACATAGGTTATTCTTTCACTTTTATTTTTATTCGATCCGGATTCTCTTTTAAAAAATCACCCCAGCTTTGCTTTCTTTTTTTCAACAAACCTTGTTGATAGTGGTGACATACCGCCACGGCTAATGCATCGGAGGCATCCAGCAGTTTTGGCATTTCGCGAATACTGAAAATTTGCATCAGCATTTTAGCCACTTGTTCTTTACTGGCGTTGCCATTTCCGGTTACCGATTGTTTCACTTTTTTAGGGGCGTATTCGGTAATGGGTATTTCGCGAAATAAGGCGGCTGACATCGCCACGCCTTGTGCCCGACCAAGTTTCAACATGGATTGAACATTCTTGCCAAAGAAGGGAGCCTCCAGCGCTACTTCATCCGGGTGAAATTCGTCAACCAGAGATAAAACCCGATCGAAGATTTTTTTAAGCTTAAGTTCATGAGCTCCAAACTTTCCCAACTGAATAACGCCAAATTGAAGTAACGAAACCTGGCTCAATTGTACCAGAATTACTCCATATCCCATAATATTGGTACCCGGGTCAAGGCCAAGAATAATCTTTTCCTTCACCACTTTTTTCTCAACTTTGCTCACAGCCCAAACTTACCAAGAATCAGGAAATGCAGACGTATTTCACGCTAATCTTTGGCGCCTATTTTATCTTCCTGATTTTGATTTTAATCGGATGGTATAAAGTTTCCCAGGGTGAGTCCTTGCCATCAACTTCCCGATTGGTGTCGGTTATTATTCCATTCCGAAATGAAGCGTTGAATTTACCAGCGCTGATTCAGTCACTGGCTCAGCAGCGAATAACCACCAATCCATTCGAAATCATTTTGGTGGATGACCATTCGACCGATCATTCGACTCAGGTATTGGAGCTGCAGCAAGTGCTACATCCGCAGCTATCCATTCAGGTAATAACGTCCCGTTCAACAGGAAAAAAGGAGGCGCTCACGACTGGCATCCTTCAGGCGCGGGGTGAAATAATCCTGACCACCGATGCCGATTGTGTCGTGTCACCCGATTGGATCAATTCCATGACGTCATCGTTTGATTCCACTACTAAAATGGTGGTGGGGGTAGTTCAACTTTCAGCGGTCCGTTTTTTTGATAAGCTACAGGCTGTTGAATTTTTAAGTGTCATGATCTCCGGACTTGCCATGTTAGGATGGCACCTGCCTATGATGTGCAATGGGGCCAGCCTGGGTTTTCTTCGCGATGCATTTTTGCACGTGAAGGGTTATGAGGGCAATGTCCAGATTCCATCTGGAGATGATGAATTTTTGATGCGAAAGATGGAATCGAGTTTTCCGGGTTCGGTGCGTGTGGTTCAGAATTTAGAGGCTGGGGTAACCACGAAGCCGGCAGGAACCTTGCGCGAATTTATTCATCAACGATTGCGATGGGCCGGTAAGTGGCGTGCCCATGAATCCCGAATAACACAACTTACCGCTGTTTTAATCTGGATCGTGCAGCTAAGCTGGTTAGGGTTACCCATACTCTTCTTCGTTTCCGATCCTTTATTACCCACCTCAATCATGTTGACCAAGCTGGTTTTAGAAGCTTGGCTGATTGGCCGGATCGCCCGGAAATTACGGCAGCCATTTTATGGATTGGCTTTTCTTGGGTTGCAGGTCATCTATCCCATGTATGTCATTTACATAGGATTAGCCTCGCAGTTCGTGTCTTATCAGTGGAAAGATCGGGTTGTACCCGCCATGCGCTAAATACCACCTATCACCCTTCACCTTTTCTTCTTAATTTTACCCTAGCAGAACTATGACAGAAGTAGAGTTAAGAAAGCAGGTTGAAAGGAAGGAACTGGAGCTCAATGCATTACTGGAGATTACCCAAGCCATCAACAGTAACGTGCCGGAAGAGTCACTGTATAAAATTTTCAATTTTACACTTCGGTCAAACCTCAACATCAAGAAGTTAGCACTTTTTGTATTGGATGAGATCTGGAATTGCAAAGTGAATTTTGGCACCCAGACCAATTTCTTGAAGCATAAACTGGACGACCGCTTCAAACTAATCAAGAACATTCACCGCATGGACGAATTCGAGGAATGTGAATTTCACGAATTTGATCTGGTGGTGCCGGTGGCCCATAAATCCGATACTCTTGCACTCGTGTTTGTTGGTGGGTTCCACCTCAACAGTCACGATCGTGACGAGGCGATCAAATTTATTCAGGCCTTAAGTAACATTATTATTGTTGCCATCGAGAATAAAAAGCTGGCCCGCAAGCAGTTGGAACAAGAAGCGTTTCGCAAAGAGTTGGAGATTGCCAGCGATGTGCAGCAGTTTTTGTTTCCGGAGCGACTACCCTATACCGAGCGATTGAAACTCGAAGCCAGTTATTTGCCCCACGATCGGGTTGGGGGCGATTATTATGATTATGTTCCGATCAACAAAAATCAATTCTTGATTTGTGTGGCCGATGTCAGCGGAAAGGGCATTCCAGCTGCATTAATGATGTCCAATTTCCAGGCTTCTTTGCGCACCTTACTCCGCCAAACACCTAACCTGAAGGAAATTGTAGAAGCCTTGAATTACCAGGTTATGGAAAACACGAAAGGAGAAAAGTTTATTACGTTTTTTGGCGCCATTTACGATTTGAGTTTGAAAACCATGGTATACGTGAATGCCGGACACAATCCACCCATCCTGGTCGACAAGAAAAATGGAATCCGGTTATTGGAAGAAGGTTCAACTGTGCTCGGTGCCATGAATCCCCTTCCGTTCATGAACGAGGGTTTTATTACTGACATGGAAGACTTCACCTTGTTTGCCTACACGGATGGACTCACGGAGACAGTCAATGAAGATGGACAAGAGTTTGGCCAGCAGTCCTTGGTTGACTATTTCAAAAAGAATTACAATAAGGATATCAAAACCATTCACCAGGATATTATCGTTATGTTGGATGGGTTTAAGGGCCGCAACAGTTACCGCGATGATATCACCATGTTATCCTGTCGGGTAGAATGATTTTCAGAACCCCGCGCTGGCTTCCCTGGATTTACCCGGAACTTACCTGGCGGGTTACTACAACACAAAAAGAAATTTACCTCACATTTGATGATGGACCCGTGCCGGGCCCAACTGAATTTGTCCTGGATACCCTTGCGCAACATCAGGCCAAGGCCACTTTTTTTTGTATTGGTGATAATGTCCGCAAGCATCCACAGATCTTCACGAAATTAGTGCAGGCAGGGCACTCGGTTGGAAACCATACGTTTAATCATTTGCCGGGTTGGCGATATTCCACCGCTGAATATACCGATAATGTGGCGCGGTGTAACAGTGAATTCATTTTGCATCAGGTTACACCCGCTCCGATTTTTCGACCACCCTATGGTCGGATTACGTTTAAACAGATTCGGGCGTTAAAAAATGAGTATCACATTATAATGTGGGATGTACTCACTCGCGATTATGCAAGCTCGTTAACGCCAGAAAAGTGTCTGGCAGGTACCATGCGGGCCACGCGGCCGGGTTCTGTTGTAGTTTTTCACGATAGCCTGAAAGCGGAGCGAAATCTTAGGTATGTCTTGCCACGCTATCTTCAATACTTGAAAGACGAAGGGTATTCTTTTCGTTCGTTTTGAAGGCTCCTATTTCATGGCAAACCGACCTCAACATTTTTTAGTGGCAGTTTTGGACTGGGGATTGGGCCATGCCACCCGGTCCATTCCGGTCATTAACCAGCTTATGTCATTGGGTCATAAAGTTTCCGTAGCCGGCAATGGTCCTTCAGAACAGTTACTGAAGGCTGAATTTCCAACGTTGGAATTCTTTGAACTGGAACCCTACGATATTTCGTACCCAACCTCAGGTTCGTTTAAACTTCATTTGTTGAAGCAAGTTCCAAAATTGATGCAGGTCATCCAGAGGGAACACCAGCAGTTAGAAAATCTAATTCAAAAGCACGGGGTGGATGTTGTGATTTCCGATCAGCGGTTTGGGTGTTACTCCAGTCGCATCCCGAGCGTCATCATCACTCATCAACTTACGATACAAGCAGGGTGGGCGAGTGCTGTTGTCAATTTCTTTAACCAGCGTATGATTCGAAAATTTGATCAGCGTTGGGTTCCGGATACTCCGGATTTTAACCTGAGTGGAAAGCTGGCACAAGATTACCCATCGGCCCGGTGTATCGGGTTACTTTCACGTTTCAAAAAACTGGGTTTGCCGGCTGACCAGGATCTGATCGTTGGGTTGGTTTCAGGGCCGGAGTCTCAGCGGACGGTCTTTGAAGAATTGCTTGCACGAGAGTTTGAAACCTGGCCAGGCAGGGCCGTGATCCTCCGGGGAATGAAAGAGGGACCACCCCGCATTCATTCTAAAGTTCGGTTCATGGATCATTTGAAAGCAGCAGAGCTGAATGTCCTCCTGGAGGAAGCAGGAATTGTGGTGGCACGAAGCGGGTACAGTACCTTATTGGATTTAGCCCAGCTTGAAAAGAAGAATATTATTTTGATTCCAACTCCCGGGCAAACCGAGCAAGAGTATCTTGCACAACGTATGGAAAACCGGACAATAGCCCACATGGTAAGGCAGCATGCGTTTAATCTTACAGCCGCAGTAGCCACTGTACGAAGGTATCATGGTTTTGATCGCATGGAAACCCATTCTAATTTATTACAGAACGCCATTCAGGAATTAACTCACCGTAAATTGTAGGTATGGATACCTGGATTGATACCCATGCCCATATTTACCTGCCGGATTTCGATGCCGATCGCCCCGAAGTGTTACGGCAATGTGTGGAATTAGGAGTGACAAAAATCTACATGCCCAACATTGACCATACTTCGATTGACGCCATGTTGGAAGTGGAATCACATTTTCCAAACCAATGCATGGCCATGATCGGGTTACACCCCTGTTCAGTGAAGAAGGATTTTGAGAAAGAACTTTACCGCGTTGAAGATTGGCTAACCAAACGAAAATTTACTGCCATTGGGGAAATGGGCACAGACTTATATTGGGATAAAACTTTCTGGAGCCAACAACAGGAAGCATTTCGGATTCAGGCCGAATGGGCCCGGCAGTATGAGTTGCCACTTGTGATCCATTGTCGTGAATCCATGGATGAAACCATTGCCCTGCTGGATTCATTAGCCGACAAAAAATTGACCGGTGTTTTTCACTGCTTTACCGGAACGCTGCAGCAAGCGAGGAAAATAATCAATCTGGGCTTTTACCTGGGCTTGGGTGGGGTAGCCACCTTTAAAAATGGCGGGTTGGATAAAATCATCCCAGACCTTGATCTTGATAAGATCGTTTTGGAAACCGACAGTCCATACCTGGCCCCCGCGCCTCATCGCGGTAAGCGCAACACTCCCGAATATATTCCCTTAATTGCAACTAAAATTGCGGAGTTGAGAAAAATGACAGTGGATGAAGTGAAGGCATTGACCTCATCCAATGCCCAGCGTTTATTCAAGAGCTAATGCGATACAAAACCATTCAGATCAACACAGCCTTACCTGGCAAAGCGAAATCCAGGGTGATGATCATTTATACCGGAGGTACGTTTGGAATGACCTACGATGCGCAGGGCGTCTTGATTCCATTTGATTTTGGCCGGATCCTGGAACAACTCCCAACGTTGCGAAACCTGTTTCTGGAGATTACGGTCATGTCGTTTGATCAACCGATTGATTCCTCCAACATTGAGCCTGCCCACTGGAAGCTGATCGGTGAAATCATTTACGACAATTATAAGCAACAGGATGGATTTGTTGTGCTGCATGGAACGGATACGATGGCCTTCACCGCTTCTGCCATCAGTTTTATGCTACCGGGATTGGGCAAACCCGTAATTTTTACAGGCGCTCAATTGCCCATCAGTGAGCCACGGTCTGATGCCCGTGAAAATCTGATTACGTCATTGGAAATTGCATCGGCTACTCAACAGGGCAAACCTGTAGTTCCTGAAGTTTGCATTTATTTTGATTATGTTTTGTTGCGGGGCAATCGAAGCAAAAAGGTTGAAAGCATGCACTTTGATGCTTTCAAGTCGGAGAATTATCCTTCCCTGGCCACTGCGGGGGTAAAAATTGATTACAACTACAGTGCAATCCGGCAACGGGAAGAAAAGGAACTAGGACTGCTTACCCGGTTCAGTTCCGATGTTTCGGTATTGAAGCTTTTTCCAGGTATCGACAGCCGGACGGTAGAGGCAATCCTTCACACGAAAGAGGTTAAGGCGATCATTCTCGAAACGTTTGGTTCGGGAAATGCACCCTCGGCACCCTGGTTTATTGCAGCTTTGAAGAAGGCCATTGAAAGGGGGATTTTAATTCTCAATATTTCACAATGCCCCGGGGGTATGGTAGTTCAAGGGAAGTATGAGACGAGCCGGTCATTATCGGAAATCGGGGTGATTAGTGGTGCTGATATGACGTTGGAGGCAGCGGTTACAAAATTGATGTTATTGTTGGGAGAGTATGGGGTGGAAGAAGCCAGGGAAAAGATCAGTATCCCTTGGGCAGGTGAATTAACCTAACTGATGTAAGCCTGAGTTGGGAGCGAGACCCGGAATCTGTCTAGCGGCAGGCTTCCATCTAAAACTGAACTCTAGCAAAACGAGCTACTTGAAATGCGGAGAGGGCGGGATTCGAACCCGCGATACCCTTTCAGGTATACACACTTTCCAGGCGTGCTCCTTCAACCACTCGGACACCTCTCCAAAAAAGCCCACAAAGAAATGGATTATAATCAGTGAAACAAAACCCCATTTGGATTCTCCTATTCTGATTAAACAGGACGCAAGAAACCTTCAACAAAATGAAATTTCTCGTGACCAGCGGACGTATTTTGAATTCTATGGCTACACCGGGAATCGTGCCGAATAGAATTTCAGTTTTTTTTTCAAATCCTTGTTTGGGAATGTTCAAAACCTTTAAATTTGGCCACTTCAAGATCATCTAAACCATAAACCATGAAAAAACTAGTAACGATTTTCACTTTTCTGGGGGTATTGACTTTTGGGATAACCCAAACATTTGCTCAAACCGATACAACGCAGACTGAAACCGAAGCGGCTGCCATCGAGGAAGCGGCATCCGTGGATGATACCTCCATGGAAGAAACTGCCACAGAAGAGCAATCATTTCATCAGGCAATTAAGGACAAGTTTATTGAGGGCGGTCCGCCTTTTATGTGGCCAATCCTTATCTGTTTAATTCTTGGTCTGGCAATTTCAATTGAACGCATCATCACCTTGAATCTGGCCACAACAAATACGAAGAAACTCTTGGGGCAGATTGAGGATGCATTGGCCAAAGGTGGAATTGATGCCGCTAAAGAAGTTACTAAAAACACCCGCGGTCCGGTGGCTTCTATCTTTACACAGGGACTTATGCGTTCCTCCGAAGGTATTGAGATGGTAGAGAAATCAATTGTTTCGTACGGAGGTGTTGAAATGGCGCGATTAGAAAGAGGATTGATTTGGGTTTCGCTCTTCATTTCGCTTGGCCCTATGTTGGGTTTCTTTGGAACAGTTATTGGGATGGTTAACGCGTTCGATGCCATTGAAGCAGCCGGTGATATTTCACCTCAGGTTGTGGCCGGTGGTATGAAAACGGCCTTGATCACAACGGTAGGAGGTCTTATCGTAGGTATGATCCTTCAAACCCTCTACAACTATCTTGTATCGAAAATTGATAGCCTGGTTAATTCGATGGAAGATGCTTCTATTAGTCTGGTGGATATCTTGGTAAAACACAAACTCTCTAAATAATATTGTATGGACGGAATGGACATTGGCCTGTATATAACCTACGCATTGTTTGGTTTGGCCGTTGTAGCAGCCATCCTGTTACCCTTGGCTAGTGCAATTAAGTCTCCTTCGGGCTTATTGAAATCGCTGGCCGGAGTGGGAGGACTTGTAGCTGTATTTTTGATCGCCTTTGTCATGTCGGGCTCTGAGGTTTCTCAACGAGCTGCTGCCAATGGTATTAATGAAACAAGTTCAAAACTTATAGGAGCCGGTTTAACTATGTTTTATATAGTTTTTGTATTGGCTGCAGTAGGAGTTATTTATTCTGAGATCAATAAAGCTCTTAAATAATGGCACGATCAACACCAGAAATTCCCAATGCATCAATGGCAGATATTGCCTTTTTGTTGCTTACCTTCTTTCTGGTTACCACTACCATGCCTAACAACCGGGGTTTGAGTATAGCACTTCCACCGCCACCGGAGGCAACGCCACCTGAAGATATTAAGATTCAAGAACGGAATATGTTCAAGATTCAGATCAATTCTTCGGATGCGTTATTGATAGAGGGTGAACCTAGAGAAGATATCAGCACCTTGAAGGATGAAATAAAAGCCTTTGTATTGAATAATGGACGTGATCCGGCCAGTTCGGATAATCCTGAAAAAGCCATTGTTTCATTTAAAACCGACCGTGGCACTAGTCACAGACGTTTCATTGAATTGTTGGATATCATTCAGGGTGCCTATTACGACATTTATGCTGAACAGGCTGGTGTAACCAATGAAAAGTTTAGGGAAGCCGCATCTGATCTTTCCGTGCCCGAAAATAAGGCGATTTATGAAAAAGGAAGGGCAGGTATTCCGTTGAATATTTCAATCGCAGACCCTACGAAAGTAGGTAACTAATTACAAGAAATGGGAAAGTTCAAAAAAAAGACTAACGCGAAACAGGATATTCCTACATCATCAATGCCCGATGTTGTGTTTATGTTGCTGTTCTTCTTCATGGTGACCACGGAGTTGCGCGAAACTTCAATCGAGGTTAAGCAACAAATTCCTAAAGCTACCCAATTGAGAAAATTAATGCGGAAAGGCCTGGTGGCGAACCTCTACATTGGTGAGCCGGTGAAATCGCAGCAGTTTGGAAAAGAGCCCAAAATTCAAGCGGATGATGTCTTTATCGATACGAAAGATATCGTGCGATGGGTGAATGAGCAGAAGGCTAAATTGGATGAAGTAGAGCGCGACCAATTAACAGTTGCCTTAAAGGTGGATCGGGATGCCAAACGGGGGTTAATCTCCGATGTGGAGACAGAGCTTCGAAAGGCAAACGCCAGAAAGCTCCTTTATACAACCTTGGAGGATAAAGAGGATTCTGAGAATTAATATAATCATGGTTTAAAGAGTAGCCTTCCCTTAAAACGGAAGGCTATTTTTTTTATGACGCAACTCGCAGCCCCATATCGCAACACTAAAATGATTAATGCCTGGTGCATGTATGACTGGGCAAACTCCGTCTATAACCTGGTTATCACCACCACCTTTTTTCCAATCTATTTTGCAGGTATCACCAAGTCGGCCTTTGGCGAGAATGCGGTACCGCTTTTTGGCCGAACCTTTAAAAACACCGCACTCTATGATTACACTTTGGCAGTAGCCTACCTGGTGGTGGCCTTAACGCTACCGGTACTTTCATCCATTGCTGACTCGCGAGGTAACAAAAAGCGGTTCATGCAATTTTTTACCTACCTCGGGGGTTTTTCCTGTATGGGTCTTTTTTGGTTTAAAACACCCGAGGTAAGTGTGCTATGGGGTGTTACCTGTTTTTTATTGGCCGTAATTGGATATGTAGGAAGTTTGGTTTTCTACAATTCGTATTTACCGGAAATAGCAGAACCTCAGGACCGCGATTGGGCCAGTGCCCGAGGCTATTCCATGGGGTATGCCGGCAGCGTCCTGCTTCAATTAATCGGGTTTGGATTGGTGGTTTACTTCAGCGGGATGGGCGACCAGACTTCTGGTCCGAGGTACACCTTTTTATTAGTCGGGCTTTGGTGGATCGGATTTGCCCAAATCACCTTTGCTTATCTGCCTCAGGGCAAGCCTAAACCCAAACCATTGCGCGAAGTGCTGATTGCGGGGTTTGTTGAGCTGAACAAAGTTTTGCATCAGGTTCGACAACTTCGCTTGTTGAAGTGGTACCTGGTAGCGTTTTTCTTCTACAGCATGGGGGTACAAACGGTCATGCTTGCGGCTACTTTATTTGGAAGTCAAATGCTGGGTTTACCCACCGATAAATTGATTATTACGGTGGTGTTAATTCAACTGGTTGCCATACTGGGCGCTATGCTGATGGCCTATCTATCGGGTAAGTTGGGTAACATTACTGTGTTGATGGGCGTTGTCCTGTTTTGGATTGCAGTTTGCCTTTTTGCGTATTACGTAGTGATTCTTCGCGAACAGGGAGTTTCAGTCGAGTATCACTTTTATGGACTCGCAGTTGCCGTGGGATTGGTCATGGGCGGCATTCAATCGTTAAGCCGGAGTACCTACAGCAAATTAATGCCAAAGACCCGCGATACTGCTTCGTTTTTTAGCTTTTACGATGTGACGGAAAAAATTGCCATTGTGATCGGAATCTTCAGCTTCGGTTATATTGATGAACTGTTTGGAATGAAGAACTCGGTTTTGATTCTAATTGTATTCTTCGTGATTGGTTTTATCGGACTCACGCTAACCAAGTGGGTTGAACGTTCAACTGCATCCACTAATACCGAAGGTGTTTAACGGTCATTCCGTTATTGATTAATTGTTTTAACGATTCAATTCCAATTTTCAGATGCAGATCAACGTAGCTGGTCGTTACCACCTTATCGCTGGCTTCGGTTTTTATACCATCCACTATCATGGGTTGGTCAGACACTAATAATAATGCTCCGGCCGGAATTTCATTGTAAAAGGCAGTCGAGAAAATAGTGGCAGTTTCCATATCAATGGCCATGGCCCGAACCTTGCGCAGATACTCTTTAAAGTTTTCATCCCACTCCCAAACCCTGCGATTGGTGGTGTACACGGTTCCGGTCCAGTAATCCTGATTATTATCCCGAATGGTGGTGGAAATCGCCTTTTGAAGCGCAAAGGCAGGCAGAGCAGGTACCTCAGCCGGAAAGTAGTCATTGGAAGTACCTTCTCCCCGGATGGCTGCAATCGGGAGAATAAAATCTCCCAGGTCATTTTTCTTCTTTAGGCCGCCACATTTGCCCAGGAACAAGCAAGCTTCAGGTTTAATAGCCGTTAAACAATCCATGATGGTAGCGGCATTAGGGCTTCCCATTCCAAAGTTAATGATGGTAATGCCACCTGAGGTTGCACTCCGCATGGCGCGGTCCATTCCCGTTACTTCTACATCATGCCATTCGGCAAACTTTTTTACATAGTTGTCAAAATTGGTTAACAGAATATACTTACCAAAATCTTCCAGCTTTACCCCCGTGTATCGCGGAAGCCAGTTTTCAACAATCTCTTGTTTCGTCTTCATATCGGATTGATTTCCTATTTTTAATCAATGTACAAGTTAAATCTACCGGAGTACAATTTTTCCTTGCGCAAAGATCAGGGGAAAGTATGGATTTTTGATGTGATCCGGAAAAAGTATCTGGTGCTTACCCCTGAGGAATGGGTTCGGCAACATGTTATCCATTACCTGATCGACCAGCTCCGCTATCCCAAATCGTTATTCCGGGTAGAAGGCAGCCTGACCTATAACAAATTACAGAAGCGCTCCGATATCGTCATCCACAATCGCGAAGGCAAACCGTGGATGTTAATTGAATGTAAATCGCCCATGCTCAAATTAACACAGAAGGCATTTAACCAGGTGGCCGTTTACAATATGACCATTGGAGCCCGGTATGTGGCCGTAACCAACGGAATGGCGCAGTATTGTTTTGAAGCACCCCACAATCCAGGTGAAGAAATCAGGTTTCTCGAAGCGTTTCCGTCCTTTGAATAAACCGGAGGTACTGAATTAATTCAGGAATTCTTTTACCTCGTTGTATGGAAGATTGAAGGCATCGGCCACCGCCTTATACACAACTTTGCCGTTCACTACGTTCAATCCCTTTTGCAGGTCTTCATAATCCTTGCATGCTTTTTTCCAACCCAGGTTCGCTAGCTTCAACGCATAGGGCAACGTGGCGTTGGTGAGCGCCAGGGTTGACGTATACGGAACCGCACCAGGCATATTGGCCACGCAATAGTGCACGATATCATCTATGATGTAAGTCGGATTTTCATGGGTAGTAGGCTTACAGGTTTCGATGCAGCCGCCCTGATCTACGGCAACATCAACCAACACCGTACCCGGCCGCATGGTCTTCAGCATATCGCGGGTAATTAACTTCGGAGCCTTGGCTCCCGGAATCAAGACACCGCCTACAATTAAGTCCGAGGTTTTGACAAGCTCGCGTAACACATAATCATTCGAGGCCATGGTGTGAACATTTTTGGGCATCACATCATCCAGGTACCGAAGCCGGTTCAGGTTCACATCGGTAATGGTTACATCGGCACCCATACCGGCTGCAATTTTAGCGGCATTGGTACCCACTACACCACCGCCCAGGATCAACACCTTGGCTGGCATCACTCCGGGTACTCCGCCCAGCAGAATACCGCGTCCCTTCAAAGGCTTCTCCAAATACTTGGCACCTTCCTGAATCGCCATACGTCCTGCTACTTCCGACATGGGCACGAGCAAAGGAAGACTGCGATCCGGGCGTTCTACGGTTTCGTAGGCCAGACAAACAGCGCCTGTTTTGATCATGGCATGGACCAGCGGTTCATACGATGCGAAATGGAAATAGGTAAAGACAAGTTGATCTTTTTTAATCAACGCATATTCCGGTTCGATAGGCTCTTTCACTTTAATGATCATTTCAGCAATCTGAAACACATCCTCGGCCTTGGGCAATATTTTAGCGCCAGCTCCCAGATATTCTTCATCACTAAAGCCGCTCCCTTCCCCCGCTTTGGTTTGAACATAAACGGTGTGACCTTTTTTAATAAATTCCTGTGTGCCGGCAGGCGTTACTGCAACCCGGTTTTCATTATTCTTAATTTCCTTGGGAACTCCGATGATCATATGATTGCCTATTAATATTTTAGAATTAGATTAAAAACGTAGTTTTGGCTGAAGCACCGCAAAGATAGCATTCAGCCAGGATTGCGGTAGGTGTTTCCCGATTTTTTGATCGCATGAATCCAAACCATCTGTATGCATTTTATGGCTCCTTGAGACGGACCATGAAGCTATATTCTCAATTTGAACAGGATTTAGCATATCGCTACAGCATGTGGCTGAAGGGTTATCAATTGCATTCTCTGGGTCCTTACCCGTGTGCGGTGGTATCCTCTAATCGAGACAGCAAAATTCTGGTTGAAGTCATGCAAATCAAGTCGTTGGAGACCGAGCGGGCAATCCATCAGATTGAAATGGATGCGGGTTACTATTTTATCTCCATTCCAATTCAAGATCAGGCTGTGGGCATTTATTTATTTCATGATGCCACCAATTATCCCATCGTACCCGGTGGTGATTGGGTCACATTCTTTGGTAAGTGAAGTAATTTTCGGTATTTTCTTCGGAGAAAATTTTTGATTGACTGGCTAAAATGATTTTTGCCTATTTTTGAACATCAACCAAACTGTTCTCCATGAGCCCAACCAAGACCATGGTTACTGGATTTTCCGCCAAGAAGGTAACCGCTATCCTGGCTGATTACCGGTTGGCCTGTGAAAGTCGCGAAGCAAGTTTATTGGGTCGCAAGGAAGTGTTCATGGGTAAGGCCAAGTTTGGAATTTTTGGTGACGGCAAGGAGTTGGCTCAAATTGCGATGGCCAAAGTTTTTCGTGCCGGTGATCACCGGGCCGGATATTATCGCGACCAAACCTTTATGCTGGCCATTGGTGAACTCACCTTGCAGCAATACTTCGCGCAATTGTATGCCCATCCGGATGTCACAGCCGATCCTGCATCAGCCGGACGTTTAATGAACGGTCACTTCGCTACCCGCATGATTGATGAGCGGGGTGCATTTAAAGATCTGGCTAACCTAAAAAACAGCAGCGCTGATATTTCTCCTACGGCCGGCCAAATGCCGCGTTTGGTAGGTTTGGCCTACGCTTCCAAGCTATTTAAAAACAATCCTGATCTGGCTGCCTTTAAAGAGTTGAGCAATCAGGGTCGTGAAATTGCTTTTGGCACGATTGGAAATGCATCCACTTCCGAAGGACTTTTCTTTGAAGCGATGAATGCTGCCGGGGTGCTGCAGGTTCCGATGCTGGTTTCTGTATGGGATGATGAATATGGTATTTCCGTCCCGAAAGAGTACCAAACAACCAAGGGAAGTATTTCCAAAATTCTTTCCGGATTTCAGCGCACGGCAACCGAAAAGGGTTTTGAAATTATGACGGTGCGCGGATGGGATTATCCGGCCTTGCTAAAAACGTATGAAGAAGCCGAGCAGGTTTGTCGCGAAGAGCATGTTCCGGTGTTGCTCCATGTTACCGAGATGACACAGCCTCAAGGGCATTCTACATCGGGCTCACATGAACGGTATAAATCAAAAGAGCGACTCACGTGGGAAGCGGAGCATGATTGCATTCGTAAAATGCGCGCCTGGATTATTGAGAAAGGAATGGCTACAGCCGATGAATTAACGGAATTGGAAAAGGAGGCAAAGGCCGCAGCCAAAGCCGCCAAAGAGGCTGCGTGGAAGGATTTTAATTCGGAAATTCAGGATGAGCAAAATCAGTTGGAGCAAATTCTTGAACAAGCCAAACTCGAGTATGCTGAGATAGAAGAGATTATTCAAGAGTTGCGCAGAACCATCAACCCGTTGCGGATGGATGCTATGAAGGCAGCCCGTAAAGCAGCGCGTGCCCTGAAGGATTCAACGGCACCGGTTCGTCAGGAGTTGGCAGCCTGGATCAAGGAAATGGAAGCGGCTAACTACGATCGGTTTAGCTCGCACCTGTATAGCCAGTCCGAATGGTCAGCCCTGAATGTGAAGTCGATTGCACCCGTTTATTCCGAGAAGTCACCGTTGGTTGATGGCCGTGAAGTACTGCAAGCCTGCTTCCGCGAAGCCCTGAGCCGTGATCCGCGCGTGTTGGCCTTTGGTGAAGATGTTGGAAAAATTGGTGATGTGAACCAGGGCTTTGCCGGCCTCCAACAGAAGTTTGGCGAGTTGCGGGTAACTGATACGGGGATTCGCGAATGCACCATTGTAGGCCAGGGAATTGGAGCCGCCTTGCGCGGACTGCGCCCTATTGCAGAAATCCAATACCTTGATTATTTGTTATATGCCATTCAAATCATGTCCGATGATCTGGCGTGTCTGCAGTACCGGACCAAGGGCGGCCAGAAATCTCCGTTGATTATTCGTACCCGAGGGCATCGGCTGGAAGGCGTATGGCATGCCGGCTCACCCATGGGCATGATCTTACATGCCATTCGCGGAATTTATGTGTTGGTGCCACGCGACATGACGCAGGCAGCGGGTTTCTATAACACCATGCTCCAATCCGATGATCCGGCCCTCATCATCGAATGCTTGAATGGGTATCGGTTAAAAGAAAAACTTCCCGATAATGTGGGTGAGTTCACTGTGCCATTGGGTGTTCCGGAGATTTTAAAAACAGGTGATGATGTAACGATCGTGACCTATGGGTCGATGTGCCGCATTGTATTGGAGGCAGCGGCTGATTTAGAAAAAGTGGGAATTTCATGCGAGGTGATTGATGTGCAAACCCTGCTGCCATTTGATGTGCATCACATCATTTTGGATTCTGTAAAAAGGACGAACCGCGTCATTTTTGCCGATGAGGATGTACCGGGTGGTGCCACTGCATTTATGATGCAACAGGTATTGGAACAACAGCAGGCATATCGCTATCTTGATTCGCCTCCGCGTACCTTAACGGCAAAGGAGCATCGCCCTGCGTATGGTTCGGATGGCGATTACTTTTCAAAGCCTAATCCGGAAGATGTCTTCGATATGGTATACACCCTGATGGGGGAGGTGAACCCGGATCGGTTTCCAGGTCTCTATTAGGGAAGAACTTACTGAAACGTAAATTCTGAAGTTTCGATAATATTACTTTTGTTAAGGGCACGATCTTTTATCTGTATCCGCAACTTCAATGTTTTGATGCTAAACAATATCTTGAATCCAGGTGAACCCATGCCATAGCGAATAGTTCCTTCAAGGGGTGAGCCTGGTCTATCCTTAAATAAGATTGGAAATCTTCCATCATATGTTCCACCACAGGATGGATAGTTAAACTCTTTAGTCCAATCAAATTCTTCAAATGTTCCATTATTTGGATTTTTCACCAAGAAATCTATATCAATATTATAATGATCAGGATTCAGTTCGAAGTATAGGGTATCCACTAATCCGGAAGTGAGCGTGCGTACCTCCCAGTTAATGCAATTATACGGCTTAACGAACTCCGGTAGCGAGCTAAAGTTAGGATTGGTTCGCTTATCCTTATAGGTGACGGGCGCACCATCTTGTTTGATGAAATAGAATTTATTGTTGTAACAGATATTATCGGTAACACAACCTAATTCGCTGGGATCCAACCCCAGGTCGCCATCTCCATCCTGAAAGGAAATTTTCAAAATCAAAGAATCGGGCTCACTATCAAACCCGGAACCGTATTCTTTAAACTCAATACTCTCAAATTCAATTTGAGGTTGGATCGGGTACTCGGGTGGGTCAAAACAGGAAACGACTCCACCAGCTAGAATCAAAAAAAGCAACAAACCTCTATTCCGGCCCATTTTCTACCTTTAGACTTGTAAAGTAAGCAACGCTTGAACACATTCAAAAGTTTTCAGAATGCTTTGTATTCCGTAAACGAAGGTACATTTGAGAATATTGCCCTCGAGTTATTTCGGTTTCAAGCCCAATACAATCCCGTTTATAACCACTATCTCAAGTGCCTTCATGTTGACCCTACCCGAATCACCAGCCTGGAAAGAATTCCGTTCCTTCCCATCAGCTTTTTTAAAACTCACTCCGTAAAAACAGGTGATTGGCAAACCCAAACGGAATTTACCAGCAGCGGCACCACGGGTTCAACCAGTCGGCATGCAGTCCATAACCTGGATTTCTACTTGACTCTTTCGCAGCGGATTTTTGAAAGTCGTTATGGACCTTTAACGAATTATCACCTACTGGCCTTGTTACCATCCTATCTCGAGCGTACCGGGTCTTCTTTGGTTGCCATGATTGACCACTTTGTCAAACAGACACAGTCAGATTATTCTGGTTTTTACCTTCATAATGTTCATGACCTGGTGAACGCCATTACTCAAATTAAGGATCGACCGGTTATTCTTTGGGGTGTCTCTTTTGCCCTGCTGGATTTAGCAGAAAAATTTGTGTTGGATCTGTCGAATGGAATGGTGATGGAAACCGGAGGGATGAAGGGAAGAAGACGCGAGTTAATCCGTGAAGAATTGCATACCATCCTGTGCGACCGGTTTCAGGTGTCCGTCATTCACTCAGAATATGGGATGACGGAGTTATTGTCTCAAGCCTATTCGGCCGGTAGGGGTTACTATACCTGCCCGCCCTGGATGAAGGTTTTTATCCGGGATCTGAACGATCCATTTCAAACGGTTTCGGAAAGGGCAGGAATCATCAATGTTGTCGATTTGGCGAATTTTCACACCTGCTCCTTTATCGAAACCCAGGATTTAGGCAGAATTACTCAAAGCGGTAATTTTGAGGTACTTGGACGGATGGACAATTCAGATGTTAGGGGATGCAACTTATTAGTTGGGTAGTCGTTTTTTTCGCCAAATGGCACTTTTTAGGTATATTATTTGTAAGAAAATAAAAGATTGATATTTTTGTTAGTTATAAACCACTAGATATGAAGAAAATTCTCGCTTTCGCAGCCCTTCTTGCTTTTCTGACCTCGTGCAGCCAATATACCTGCCCTACGTATAGCAAGAAAGAAGTGAAAAAACCTAATACCGAGAGCCGGATTTAAGGCTTACAGGTACTTTTTCACATCTTCGGCCCCGATGGGGTCGTTGCTCATTATAACCAATCGTTCCGTTACATTCCGTAGTTCCCGGATATTCCCAGTCCAGGGATGTTTCTTCAGGAGTTCAATCGCTTCACGTGTAATCTCCTTCTTTTTACTTCCATAGTCGGCCGCAATATCGGCCAGGAATTTCTCCACCAATACGGGAATATCCTCTGCCCGGTCTTGCAAGGCTGGAACCTTAATGACAATCACCGAAAGGCGGTGGTACAAATCTTCGCGAAATCGGTTTTCCGCGATCTCCTTCTTTAAATCTTTATTGGTGGCGGCCAAAACCCGAACGTTTACGGTAATGTCTTTTTCACCACCTACGCGGGTAATCTTATTCTCCTGCAACGCCCGTAACACTTTGGCCTGAGCCGCCAAACTCATGTCTCCAATCTCATCCAAAAACAACGTGCCACCTTCGGCTTGTTCAAATTTTCCAATGCGCTGTTTGATGGCCGATGTAAACGAACCTTTCTCATGACCAAATAACTCACTCTCGATCAACTCAGAGGGTATGGCGGCACAATTTACCTCAACGAATAAACCCTGGCTGCGGCCACTTTGCTCATGCAGCTGCCGCGCCACCAATTCTTTACCCGATCCGTTGGGGCCCGTAATCAGAACCCGGGCATCGGTGGGGGCCACTTTTTCAATCATGGTTCTGATTTCCTGCAAGGCCGGTGACGTTCCGATCATCTCATACTTTTGCGAGACCTTCTTTTTGAGGGACCGGGTTTCCTTAACCAAATGGGTTTTGTCCAACGCATTGCGCAGGGTGATGAGTAACCGATTCAGGTCAGGCGGCTTTTGCAGGAAATCATACGCACCCAACTTGGTGGCATCTACGGCTAGCTCAGTGGTGCCGTGGGCCGAAATCATAATAAAGGTAGATCCAATTCCCTTTGCTTTGGCTTGCTGCAACACTTCCATGCCATCTAATTTTGGCATTTTGATGTCGCAAAACACGACATCATACTGATCAGCTTCCAGTTTGGAAAGACCTTCGGCCCCATCACGGGCTTCATCCACTTCCAACTTTAACTCTTTTTGATCTTTCAGGATATCTTTTAAGACGGACCGGATACTCGCTTCGTCTTCAATGAGGAGAACTTTGGGCACGGTAAATAATTATGGATCAACAATTAATAACAAATTAAATGCAAGTCTGTAAGCCGGGTTCTGTATCACGCCTAAGCGCAATGCTTATCATTTATCTGGTCCTGGTGTTGCCATCAGGATCAAGCAGCCTACCCAATTACGCCAGCTTTCGCCATTAACGAGCAGCTAATCACATGCGTGAGCGTAACCTATTTGGCCTTTCAACTCGTAAGGTTTACCATGCCCCTGATGTCACCATCAAGGCGGTGGGCTCTTACTCCACCTTTTCACCTTTTCCCCGACAAGTCGGGGTAGTTTGTTTTCTGTGGCACTAGCTGTTCCCTCAACAAGTCGAGGGACCTTCCTGTTAGGAAGTACGATGCTCTGTGTTGCCCGGACTTTCCTCCCCGACTTGTCGGGGCGATAAGCCGACTTGCATTGCGGCAAAGGTACAGACTAAAACCGATTTATGCTGAATTAATGGATGTCAGAGGCCGTGAGCTTCATTTCATATTGGTCGGCCAGGTTGGCAACCTCCTGCAGCATTTCTTTAATGGTATTTTCCGTAAGGCCATCCACAGCCGAGACCGCTTCCACCATCAGATAATTGTCGTTGATCACAAACCGACAATAATTAAAAAATGCAGCTTGTTCCAAAAGCATTCTGAAATCAAGACCGCTTTTAAGCATGCAAACCTTCGAATTTAGGGTGAGCAAACTTCGGTTGTAGAGTTCGTTCTTTTTGATGGTGCCCAACACGGTTTGAAATCGACTACCCGATACCGGCATAATAATGACCGAATGGGTTGCATCATACTCGGTATACTGACCCCCTATCTGATCAGCATACTTTTTCATCAAAGCGGATAAATCCATAACCAGCAAGTTTGAAGTAAAATAACAAAAAGATTCGGTTCCGGTGGACTAAAAGTACAGGAAATATCCCCGCACTTTTCCCTGTGAGAATTCCAGCGTAGGGCCCGGGATTTTGATCATGTTTGCCAGGAAGATTAATGAGTTGACAAAACTCGATCTCGATTTTATGGCGGTGAGATCAACATCCAGCCCAACATAGAATTGACGGTAGGGATTGAGTCCTTGCGCCAGATTCGCCTCATCGGTGGCATATACCATCTCGTGTGCGCCATAACCAACTGCAATATTGAGCCATTTTGGAAATCGAACGAATTTATCCACATCGGCACTGATCCAATAGGTTTGGCCGTTGTAGTCTTTGATCATTTGCTCCAGCAGGGTGGATCCTAAAACATCGGGTCGTTGATTGGCGTAGGAAGTGGTGTGAAAGGAAAATTTCGGATACAACCGAGTCTCCTGCCAAATGGCTTGTTGTCCCAGATAAAACCCGGCACCGAACGCATTGAATACAAGATCGCCTGCGGAAGCTCCATAACCCGATGAGAATCCATCCAGAATTTCAATGGAGGATATCATGGCGAATCCCGCCAAAGAGCCGGCAAGATCTGATTCCTTTTTAGCTAATCCGCTCCACTGCAAGGCGCGTGATCCGATGGCTGAAACCTGAAAGGTGGAATAAAAATGCCCGACCTTATCCATCTGTTTCCATTCCTGCCAATCGTTAAAAAAATGAAAACTCTGTTTGTCATATTGACTGTACCATACCGAACTCAGGCCAACCATAGTTCCGGTATAGGCTATAGCCGAACCTACGACCACGCCCTTAAGTCGCTTTTGATTAACATAGGATACAGAATCAACCTGTTGAGCCTGGCAGAATTGTATCATCAGCAGCAAACTGAAGCTGACTCCTTTAATCGTGCGTGTCGGAAACGGATTACTGGCTGACATTCTTGTTCAAAACAGCTTCGTCATTGCTGGGAGTTTGTTCCAGTTCCTTTCTGCGTTTATCCCGGGCTGTTTGAAGCAAATCTTTGATTTGATTAAAGCTCTGGGTGTGCAGTAAACTTACTCCGGTGGTAATGGCGGTTTGAGTGCCGATGGAACTGTTCAATTGGTTGTAGTTGGAGCGACTATACATTTTCACTTTGAATTTCCCATCGGCCGTCAGCACATAATCTATAGTCCAGTCGCCCAGCATATTGGCTATATCCGATCGTTCATACTGAGTGTTGAATGTGCCATCGCGGGTTACGCGCAACCGGCCGTTTAAAAACGAGTAGGAGAGCCGGAGTTGAAAGGTGTTGAATGCTTCCTGATCCAGCGTTCCCAAGTCAAGGTCAATTTCGAGATTTTGATCAACCTGGGTTAGCCAATAGCTTAATTGATTGGAAAGTAATTCACTCACACTATTGGAAATGGAGCCGCTGGTGTTAAACGCATCGGGAGGTGAAAATCTCCGCAGAATAATCAGGCTAAAGACCTGCCGTTTTAATTCCTGCTCATCCAGTTTTGCCTTGAAAGCATCAAAGGCAAAATTGAGTTGAACCGTATTCCCATTTTCAAGGGTAACATTATCGGGCAGGTCATCCGCCACTATATCAAATGCAATTTGAGGGGAAAGCATGGGACCATCCAGATTCAGCAATACTTCTACCGGATATTTTCTTCTGATTTGAGGGGATGAAAGTGTTTCTTCGTCCTGATAGGGAAGGATTGGCCCCAGGGAGGCCAATTGTCGATACCGAGCGGTGAGGTCCAGTACACCTGCATACGGATCGCCATACCAACTGATGCGGCTGCCTTTTGAAATACTGAATTCTTTGTTGATCAGATCATATAACGTGAAGTTGTAGTATCCCTGTTCAAACTCATAGATCCCAAACATGTTAAATTCTCCTTTCGTATCAATTTGCAGTTTGATATCCCCATAGCCATACCCGCGTACAATGTCTCCGGCTTTGATGTCGAAGATGATTTCCGAATAAGCATCCGGTGTGATATCCAGATTCAAATCCAGGATGATGCCCGTGGGTTCATCCCGTAATTTCTTGTCGTTGGCCTGGGCTATATTTTTAGTGGAGTCAGAAAAATTAACGAACGTAATAAAATCACTTTGATCCGTGCTTCCGCCACCACTTATGGGAATAAAAATCCGGGTATTTTTGGACGTTCGGGCAGTAGCGGAAATCTTCATGTTATCCAGTGGCCCAAACATGTTCAAGTTACCCGTTCCATACGCCTGGCCATAAAACAATGAGTTGTCTTTTGACGTGGTGTTGAGCACCTGGAAATTAGTGAAGCTGGCATCCAGGTTAATCCTGAATTTGGTGTAATTCTTATGCGTGAGATAACCATCCAGGTAACCGCTGTTCTTAAACATATCCTGTATGATAAAATCCCGGAAGATGATCTGACTATATAAGGTATTATAGTTCATGACCAGGTTTCCATGAAACGTATACAAGGTTTTCAGGTAATCGATCATGATTTTTCCACCAGCAATCTTGCCTTCGCCTTTAATTAAAGGCTGACTGAACGATCCGGTGATGTCATATTGACCGGTAAGCGAGCCATCCATTTGCGAGAAGATGCCGCGCAAAAACGGCTCCAGAAGTTTAATGTTGGTTTCGGCCAATGTTGCGGTAACCTGTAACGGGGATTCTTTATCGGAGGGGTTATACACTCCCACCAGGGCAAGGGTTCGTTTTTCCAGCCGGTCAATGGTAAAGTCAATATTAAACAGCTTATCAATGGGATTCCACACAGTAGTACCGGCAACATCGCCTACCAGAAACTTATCGATGACCAGATCCTTAACGGATAGTTGATTCTGTAAGGAAATGGCGCGGTAGAGATCATCGACTTCAACCACTCCATCGACTATGCCACTGAAGGTGGATGTGCTGATGGAGTTGAGAATATTCAAATCGAGATTTTCGATGACCAGAAACAGCGGTTGATCCGCCACCTCCGAAATGGATCCGTCCATCATAATCGATTCATCACCATGTTTGAATTGCAGATCATGAATCGTCCATTCCCGGCCCTTTACCATCGTGATATTACGAGGATTAACTTCCCATAATTTATCGAGCGCCTGTATTCGGGTAGGTAAAAGTTTAATGCGCGTACTGTCGGCTAAAAAATCAATCTCGGATTGCAGCCGAACAAAATTGGTCGCTCCTTCCTGATCAAAATCCAGGTTCAAATCAATGTGGTCTTGATTCCAAATGGCTTCTGTAAAAAGATTTCGGGTTACAAAATTGCGGGCGAGTTCCTGACGCCTGGAACTTAAACTCACAGCTGCCAATACCCGGGTGCTATCGCGGATTTTGGATCCTGAAAATTCCACTTCATTGTCAAGGAATCGTTTCCCCTGAAAGGTCACCGTGTCGGTTTGAAGAAATCCTTGCAGGCGGGAAGTAAATCCGTTTATAAAATCACCTTCCAGGTGGCTTTCGCGTGAAACCTGCAAATCCAATCCCACTAACTCAAACACGGGATTAAGATCTTTGATATCGAGTGTAAAGGTTGCGGCATACTCCTGTGATGATTTGACCTTGGTGGCGTAATATTGGTTTAACTCTTCTTTGTTGTTCCTGACATTCATTTGAAATTCATGACTAAGCCGCTGCAGGTCTTGAAACAAGGTGGAATAGTAAAAATTTCCGGTCAGGTCTATGTCCACCAGGTCACTCCGCAGGTGAAGATTATGATTTTGATTTTCCAGAAATGAATGGATCAAGACAGAATCTATGTCGAGCGATTCTTCGCGATATTCCACCCGCGCGTCTTTCAAGGCAATTGTTCCAAAAAGACTATCCAGTTTCAATCCTTTGGTATGGATTTCAAAACCCGATTGAATAAACACCCGTTCACCTGTAAATCCCAACGCCTGCAATAACAAGGTGTCGAGTTGGGCATCAACATCGATTAGTTCCTCACCCTTCCGAATGTCGATGGTACCTTCGGCTGTCAGTTTCAGGTTGGGATCATCAATGGCAATGGAGCCGTTGAATAGCTGGCTGGCAAACCGTGCATTGGTGGTGATGTTGGAGTAGGTATAATTCAGAATTCCAACGGAGGTGATGTTTCCGGATAACACAAAGTCGGTGGTTTCGGTAGTTAAACCTTTACCATTCACTCTTCCTTCCATGGTAATGGTTTTGAACGTGGAGGTGTCCTGAAACAGAATGCCGAGATCAAACTTTGTCAGACTTAGGTTGCCTTTAAACGTAGATCGATCAATATAATCCTGATCAATTTTCAAATTGATGTCGGACTGAATTCGACCAAAGTCACCCCGGAAATCGCCATTGGCCACAAAGTCTTCTGCAAAGCCGGTAAACTTGCCGGTTAGACTAAATTTTCCCAAGGGTTTCAAACGTTCGTACACGGAAGGAGGAAAGAGAAAGGCGAGGTCGCGGATGGCAATGCGCCCTTCCTTCACATCTAGGTTGATAAACGTTTCCTCTACATTCGGCAAACCGTCCAAATGAAGCTTACCGCGCAGGGAAGTGTTGCCGAGGGCAACGTCCATATTGTGGTACGAAAATCGGGACACTTTTCCGGTAATCATTCCCTGGAGCTGAATAGGATACGGTAATGTTTCTGCCCCCGGAGTAAACAAGACCAGGTCATCTGGATGGATCAGGGTGTTTTTTAATTTCAGGTGTAGCGAAACCCGGTTATTGAAATCGTTCAGGTCCAGTAAGCTTTTGTAATTCAGGATGAGGGTATCCGCAAGATGACTTTTGCCGATATCCGCATTCAAATTCAGAAACTCCATGCCCCCTTGTGATACCCGGTAAAACGTGCGCAAATTATGGATCGGTAAGTGACAGTTCTGTTCTTCCGCAATCAGGGTATTGACATTGAATTCTATGGTATCGCCAATCACTTTGAAATTGTTCGCCTCGGCTTCATCGATGTGCAGGGTAATATGATTATAGTCAAACGCTTGTTTGAGGGAGTCTTTCAGCGGATCGTTCAATCGAAACTTGGTATCGTGGATAACAATTTCACCGATGTGGACCTGGGGTGATTTTCCGCCACCGCCCTGACCGCCCAACTTGTTGATTTCCGTGATCAAGAGATTGATATTCAAATCGCGCGTGGAGTCGCTATCTTTGATTTTAATCAAGTTCACTGAAGCATTTTCCAGCAAAGCACCATCCAAGTTGATGTTGTCATTTTTTAGCAGGTAGCTGAGACTGAAATTCACTTGCAACTTACCCGCCTCAATCATGGTATTCTTTTCGGGATCTTTGATGCTGAGTCCCTCCAGCTCCAGCCGGTCGTACCAGATCAGGTAAACGCGATCATAGTTTATTTCAAAACCGGAAACGGAAGCAAAGCGTGACGTGAATCGCTGTGCCAGGTTCTTTTGAACGGCCGGAATCTGAAGTATGGAGAAGCTGAGGATTAAGAATACGAGGGCAAAATAGGCACCGTACAGCACCACTCTTCTGAGTATTTGCAGAACGCGAATTTTGATAACTTGCAGGTTCATGGATTATAACATACCGCCCGTAATTCTTGCCATCGAATCTTCCTGTGATGAAACCTCTGCATCGGTTATTCGGAATGGCAAGGTACTTAATAATGTTATCGCCTCACAAACTGTGCACCAGAAATATGGGGGTGTGGTGCCCGAACTGGCTTCACGGGCACACCAACAGCACATCGTGCAGGTGGTGCAAGAGGCCATCACCACAGCCGGAATTACCCATGATGCACTAAACGCGGTTGCCTTCACCAAAGGGCCGGGTTTGTTGGGTTCTTTGCTGGTGGGCGTATCCTTTGCAAAAGGGTTTGCCTTGTCGTTAGGGATCCCACTCATTGAGGTTAATCACATGGAAGCTCATATCCTCGCCCATTTTATCGATGAGCCCCGGCCTCCCTTTCCGTTTTTGTGTTTGACTGTGAGCGGAGGGCATACCCAATTGGTGTTGGTTACCGATTACCTGGCCATGGAAGTCATCGGAGAAACCCGTGATGATGCTGTAGGCGAGGCCTTCGATAAAGCGGCCAAAATGTTGGGCTTCCCGTACCCGGGCGGCCCGTTGATTGATCAATATGCCAGGCTCGGTAATGCCCATGCCTTTGAGTTTCCCCCAACATCCATTCCAGGCTTAGACTTTTCCTTCAGTGGAATCAAAACTGCGTTCTTATATTTTTTGAGAGACCAGCGGCAGTCGGATCCGAACTTTGTCGAGAATCATCGTAATGACATCTGCGCCAGTTTTCAGCGAAGCCTGATTTCCATGTTGATCCAAAAATTGATTAAGGCTTCGGAGGAGACGGGGATTCGGCATATTGCCAGTGCCGGTGGTGTGGCCGCTAATTCGGAGTTGAGAAGGACGTTATCGGAGGTGGCTCGTGCGCGAGGTTGGACCACCTATATCCCGGCATTTCAATATTGTACGGACAATGCAGCCATGATTGGCATGGCAGCACATTACAAATATTTAGCGGGTCAATTCACCGGTTATGATGCGGCTCCATTGGCTAACCTGGCGATTGGGGAATGAAACAGATTTTTAAGCCCGGTGATAAGAAAGTGTATGTGAAGACGGTTACCGAGGCCGATGTTGCCGCGTTTCATGGCGAAGTATTGCACCGGGTATACTCCACCTTTGCACTGGCCCGCGATTTCGAGTGGTCATCCCGGTTGTTTTTTTTAGAGATGAAAGAAGCGAATGAAGAAGGTGTGGGTACCTTTTTAACGATTGAACATAAAAGTCCGGCCCGGGTTGGCGAAGTAGTGGAAATAACGGCAACAGTGGAATCTGTCCGGAATCATGAATTAATTTGCCAGATTGAGGCTTGTTGTGGCAACCGCCTGATTGCGGTTGGTAAGACCGGACAAAAAATGTTGCCCCTGGAAAAAGTAAATCAACTGTTCAGGTAAAATCCATATGACCGAAAAACGATTTTCCAGTACAGTGAATATTCGCAATAAGCAAGCCTCATTTCAATATGAGGTGTTGGAGAAATTTGTGGCAGGATTGGTGTTACGCGGCACGGAAATAAAATCAATCCGGGAAGGAAAAGTAAACCTGCAGGATGGTTATTGTTATTTTAATCAGGGTGAGGCGTTGGTGAGGGGTATGAGTATAACGCCCTATGCCCAGGGTACGCATTACAATCATGAGGCTGACCGCGAGCGTAAGTTGTTGATGAAGAAAAGCGAATTGAAAAAACTGGAAGCCAAGGTGAGCGAGAAAGGGTTGTCGCTAATACCCCTGCGACTTTTTATCAATGAACGGGGCCTGGCTAAGTTGGAGATTGCCCTGGCACGGGGTAAGAAACTGCATGATAAGCGCGAAAGTATTAAGGAACGGGATTTGAAACGGGAACTGAGTCGGATTAAACTGAAATAGGATCATCATGGATACATTGGGTTATGGTGTATGCAGATTGTCGGTGGTGGCGGTTCGCCAAACACCGGAAGCACAGGCCCCACTCGTTACGCAGCTCTTATTTGGTGATCATTATGAAGTGTTGGCGGTACCGGATTCCAAACAATGGATTTATATCCGCATGCACTTTGATGGCGTAGAAGGGTGGATTAGCAGCGAGCAGCACCATGGCATTACACAGGAATATTTTGACCAGATTAACCACGCCAATTTTAAGATCACCACCGATCTCACGTCAAACATTCTCTATAAGAAGAGTCCGTTAACGATTCTGATGGGAAGTATCGTTCCCATTTCCAATTCGGAATTGTTTAAAATGGAGGAGCAGTTTGCCTTTAATGGCGAAGCGAAAAGCCTGGGGCAGAAGCGGGATGGTGAGTTTGTGAAAGCGATTGCTTGTAAATTGATCAATGCACCCGAACTGCCCGGTGGTCGCACACCGTTTGGAATTGATACCGCGGGATTTATTCAATTGGTGTTTAAGATTGCCGGCTATTCGTTGCCCCGGAACCTGGACTTGATGCGCGAGAAATCCATCGAGCAGCCGGAAGTTGGTGATGTGATCGTATTTGGTAATTCGGACAAAATGGGGATCTGGCTGGAGGAGAATAAATACATTCATGTTCAGGGGCGGGTGCGGATTGACACGTGGGAACCTGTTGTGAAAAAGGAAACTCGATTTTTAAGAATTTTGTAACATACTGTTTAATTGCTCATGTCGGGTATGGGCACCCCTTTCGTGACGAGACCCTACAATCGTTTTTGGGTACCGAACTAGACAGACTCACAAGATAACTCTATCAGCACAGTTTTTGATGCTGAGCTATTTTATCACGAATTTTTAGGTGTTTGATAACCCAAACTTTGGGATTATCTTTCACTATGAATAACCGGGTGTTGGTTTTAAATCAGGATTTCAGCCCACTCATGGTCTGTTCGGTGCAGCGCGCCTTTGTGTTGGTGTACATGAACAAAAGTGAACTAATCCGGCCCGCCAATGGTCATAAGTTGCACTCGGTGACCCAATCCTTTCCCATGCCTTCTGTTATCCGGTTAAACCGATATGTTAACGCACCCTATAAAGGAGTAAGCCTTACCCGTCAAAATGTGTTTAAGCGTGACAACTTCGAGTGTCAGTATTGCGGCACCCGCAGAGACCTTACGCTGGACCATGTCATCCCCAGTTCCCGAGGCGGGGCCCACACCTGGACCAACCTGGTTACTGCGTGCAAACGGTGCAACGCCCGCAAGGGTGATTTCACCCCAGAGGAGGCTGAGATGCCGCTGTCCAGAAAACCTCATAAGCCTTCCTATGCGCTCTTCCTGCGCGACAATAACAGCCCACACACGGAATGGGATGAATATTTAGGGTAAAACTTGATTGACCAACTGACCAAAGTCATTGTTATTGCCTTGTCCTTTTGATTACTTGGCTACTGGTACACGTAGGCAAAAAATCGCATCGTTATGAACTATTATCAAATCACCAACCAGCAGAAGATGGATCGCCACCTGCTGGAACTTGCACACGCAGCCGTTGAAGGCGCACGCGATGGTCGGATTTCAGTACGCGATGCCCAGAAGATCTGGGCTGCCGTGGCTGACGGAAAAGGAATTACCGAGATAGAAAGGATTACGGTACAGCACCTGTTAGACCAGTATCATTGGACGGATGGTGCTCGGGTATGGTTCAACAATCAATTGGCATCGGCTGGAGAACCACCCATCATGACCACTCTCCGCAAATTGACACCTCATCAAGTGTCGTTGGAACAGTTTGCCCGGGAAGATGTCCTCAAAACAGAGTTGGAGCGTAATAACCGGATTCACGACTTGCGTACCGCGGTAACCGAAACCAACGATGATCATGATGACATTGGCTTGATTGTACGGCTGGCGAACGGTGAGCGGGTAGAAGTGAGCTGTAATTTCATTGAAATGAGTGGTGAATTCGTAGAGCTGAAAGGCGGCTACATGATTCCGGTTAGGGCCATCGAAAAAATTGAGATTTAGAATCGGAGAGTAAACGTAGTTTTTACCTCCGGCTTCGATTCAACGGTTAGGGTTCCATTGTGCATTTGCATGATCTGACGGGAGAGGGCAAGCCCGATTCCGGAACCCGTTTTCTTGGTGGTGAAAAACGGAACAAAAATTCGTTCGATAGCCTCGGGGATAATACCCGGGCCATTATCCGAAATCTGGATGATAACGGCATGATTATCATACGAACCTTTGAGCTCAATGCGCGGTTGGGCAGTGTGTTCCAACGCTTCCATGGCATTTTTTACCAGGTTGATCAATACCTGTTCAATCATTTCCTTATCGGCTTGCAAGGTCAGGTATTCCGAATCGCAGGAATACTGAAATTCAATAGACGTCTTTTTTATTTCGGGTTTCAGAAACTGAGCTACCTTTTCAAGCAGATCCATCAACCGAATGGTTTTTAATTTTGGCTGGGGTAGTGAGGTGTATTCCCGGTAGGCATCAATAAACTTAATCAGGCCTTTGCTTCGGCCTTCAATGGTCGATAATCCTTCGCGCAAATCTTCAGCACCATCCAGTTTTAACTCATAGTGATTGTTGATCCGCGTTAAATCATGATCCAGAATTTCGCGCAGGGTTGAGGTTAACGAGGAAATCGGAGTAATGGAATTCATGATTTCATGGCGCAGTACCCGGGTCAGATTTTGCCACGCTTCCAGTTCCTGCTTCTGTAATTCCGTTTGGATGTTTTGTAAGGTCACCAGTTTTACGGTATTGCCGCGTACCCGCAACTCAGTCGCCTGTAGCGTCAGCAAATATTCACTGCCCGCTTTATATAAATTGCTTTTGCCCGACTGCACTTCCATCAGGGCTTCGTATAACCGTGGATTTTTCTCTCTCAGGTCATGGATGTTCTTCAGGTTTTGCTGGCCTATGAATTTCTTGGCAATCGGGTTAATGAGTTGCACCTGCCCCTCAGGATCAAAAGAAATAATTCCGGTGCGCACCTGTTGTACAATGGTATTGAGGTATTGCCAGTGCTCTTCTTTCTCAGCACGTGCTTTGCGAAAGGCTTCCAGTACCTCGTTAAAGGCGGTATTCAGTTCGCGAAAACTTTTACCCAACTTATTGTCATGGGCAAAGCCGGAAATAAAGTCTGAGTATTTAACCGATTCGAGAAAGCGGGTAAGCTTGCGATTGGTTTGTGAAGAGAATCGGTAGAGCTCAACGAATTGCCCCAGGATCACCAGTCCGGTTAAGACCGCTGCAAAGATCATGTTCGGTTTGCTGACCATGAAAACAAACAAGGCCATGGTTATGCCGATTAACACAATCCGAAAGGCTACTCGAAACCGGAAATCATTAAAGGGCATCAGGTGATGGTGTCAGGTGCAAAATTAAAGACCATGTTTTTCAAGTCTGCGATATAATGAGGATCGTGTCAGTCCCAACTCCGCAGCGGCTTGGGTAATGTTGCCATTGTATTTTTTCAACACTTTTCGGATCAGCAACTTTTCCACTTCATCCAGATTAAATTGATCCAGGTTCAACTGCTGGTCATTTTCTTTGGTGGTGGGCGCGGAGAAGTTGAAATCCTCCGGTTGCAAGACGGAGGAATTGCTGAGAATCACGGCCCGTTCAATGGCATGCTGCAACTCGCGGATATTTCCCGGCCAGGGGTGTTTGGTCATGCGAAGCATGGCTGCATCGCTGATCTTGGAAATGGTTTTACCATACCGGGTGGCAAACTGTTTTAAAAAGTGATTGGCCAGCAACGGAATGTCTTCAATCCGATCGCGCAGGGGCGGAATCTCAATTTCAATGGTGTTGATCCGGTATAACAAATCCTGCCGAAAGCGATTCTCTTTCACCATCTCATATAAGGGCATGTTGGTGGCACAGATCAACCGCAAATCGATCACCATGTCTTTGTTGGAACCTACCCGGCTCACCCGTTTATTTTGAATTGCGGTAAGTAACTTGGCTTGCAAGGGCATGGACAGGTTACCGATTTCATCCAGGAATAACGTGCCGTGATTAGCCAACTCAAACCGTCCAGGTCGGTCTTCCTTCGCATCGGTAAAGGAGCCCTTCTTATGACCAAAGAGTTCACTTTCAAAAAGTGTTTCCGTAATGGAACCGAGGTCAACGGTTACAAACGACTCCGCTTTGCGCGCGGAGTTCCGGTGAATAGCGCGCGCAATTAATTCCTTTCCGGTTCCGTTTTCACCCAGGATCAAGACATTGGCATCGGTTTGAGCAACGCGTTCAATGGTTTGAAAGATGCGCTGCATGATCTGACTCTGCCCAATGATGTCACTGTATTTTTCATTCAACGCCTGGTTGATTTCTTCATTTTTGGTCTTCAGGGTTTTGATTTCATCGCGCGACTCGCGCAAACGCATGGACGAATAAATCGTGGCCAGCAACTTTTCATTTTCCCATGGCTTTAACACAAAATCAGTAGCCCCCGCCTTGATGGCCTTCACCGCCATTTGCACATCGCCATAAGCGGTGATCAACACTACTACGGCCGAAGGATCCAGCGAAAGAATCCGCTCCAGCCAGTAATACCCTTCACTGCCACTGCTTACATCTTTGGTAAAGTTCATATCGAGCAGAATCACATCGTAATCGTCATTGCTCATGAGGGCCGGTATGGCTTCAGGATTCTTTTCGATGTCTACCTGGGCTACGTGGCGCTTCAAATACATTTTTGCCGCCTTAAGCAGATCTTCGTTGTCGTCTACGATCAGGATTTTTCCTTGTTTGGATTCAGACATGGCAGTTCATGGGGTTTAACCTGTCCGCTCGTGGGCAATATGGGTGCCGAAATCGGGAAACGCGTGTTTTTGCACGATTTTGAAGAACGGACTCTACAAACATAGAAAGTCTTGTCCGCAATCGGACAGGCACGTTCACATCTGAACGAGCAAACCAACGAAATAGGCCCTAAAATGTCTTTTTAAGGTGATCATGGCCATTGGCACGCTTGTTGGCAAGTGGGGGGTGGAAGTATCGAACACGCATTTTAATTCAGCGCAAAACGGACACATGGATAAGAAGATTGCCAAGAAGACCTGGACTGTAAAAAGAATCGGAACGTATTTAGGAATTGCCCTGCTGGTTAGTTTTATCGGGTATCAATTTATTTTTGCCGATCGCAGATCGACTTTTAAAACCGATCGCGACAAGCTCACGGTCTCAACCGTGCAGCGCGGTGAGTTTAAAGAATTTATTCCGCAAACCGGAACGGTTGAACCGGCCCGCACCGTTTACCTCGACGCCATTGAAGGCGGAAACATCAAACGCATTGTAAGTGAAAGTGGCCAGTTGTTGAAGAAGGGTGATGTCATTCTGGAACTCACCAACCTGAATCGCGAGCTAACTGTTTTGCAACAAGAAGCTTCCTTTAACGAAAGTATCAACCGCGCCCGCGAAACCAAGTTGAACATTATGCGAAATGACCTGGATCAGCGCCAGCAGTTGGCCTTGATCGATAATCAACTGGCCATTCTCGAGCCTCAGTACCTTCGGCAAAAGCAATTGTATGAGAAGAAGCTGATCTCCAAGCAGGACTTTGAACGTACCGAAGCCGATTATAAATATAACCTCGAGCGCAAGCGCATTACCTACGAAGTATACCGAAACGACTCCATCGACCGCATCCGTCAGTTAAAGTTTACGGCTGAATCGGAACAGAAGATGATGGTGAGCTTGAATAACCTGAATAAAATTCTGGATAACCTGATCATTCGCGCGCCAATTAATGGACAACTTTCGACCCCGCACTGGGAAATCGGGCAAGCCGTATCCCAAGGCCAGCGGTTAGGACAGGTGGATATTGTAGGGGCCTATAAGGTTCGTGTTCCCATTGATGAATTGTACCTCCCTAAAATTTCAGTCGGTCTTCCGGCCACTACCAGTTTTGCCAACAAGGATTACCGGCTTGCCATTACGTATATCTACCCCACCATTCAGAATGGCCGGTTTGAAGTGGATATGGAATTTGAAGGCGAAACCCCGCAAGGAATTCGCAGGGGCCAATCGTTGCGCTTGCGTATTGAATTGGGCCAGGCGTCAGAAGAATTGTTGTTGCCGGTGGGCGGATTCTACAAGGATACCGGAGGCAACTGGGTGTTTGTACTGGAAGATGACAACAAAGCCGTGCGTAGAAACATCAAGTTGGGCCGCAAGAATTCAGAAAACTTCGAAGTACTGGAAGGATTGCAGCCGGGCGACCGCGTGATCACGTCTTCGTATGAGAATTTTGGCAACAACGAAGTTTTAATTCTGAACTAGTGCAACTATTTATAAAAATTGGCGTCTTATAGAGCATACCAATCGTAACCAAAGTAAAAAAACCAAGTACTCCATAAAACTTTACCCCAACACACATCATCTAACATTAAACCGAACAAGGTCATGATCAAGTTAAAAAACCTCGAAAAAGTCTATACCACAGAAGAAGTCGAAACCACCGCCCTCAACAACATCAACCTCGAAATCAAGGATGGTGAGTTTGTGGCCATCATGGGTCCCTCCGGTTGTGGTAAGTCAACGTTACTGAATATCCTGGGATTGCTGGATAACCCGACCGGAGGCGAATACTACTTTGGTGAAAACGAAGTAGCCAAATATTCTGAACGTCAGCGGGCACAATTGCGCAAGGGCTCGATCGGGTTCGTCTTTCAAAGCTTCAATTTGATTGATGAATTGACCGTATTCGAGAATGTCGAATTGCCGTTGTTATACCTGAAGGTGCCTTCGGATGAACGTAAGAAACGCGTGGAAGAAGTGCTGGAGCGCATGAACATCATGCACCGCAGAAATCACTTCCCGCAACAGTTATCGGGTGGTCAGCAACAACGTGTGGCCATTTCCCGGGCCATTGTGGCCAAACCCAAAGTGATTCTGGCTGACGAACCTACGGGTAACCTCGATTCTGCCAATGGCGAAGAGGTGATGAAGTTGTTGTCGCAACTGAATGAAGAGGGTACTACCGTTATCATGGTAACCCACTCACCGTACGATGCCAACTACGCACACCGCATTGTGAACCTGTTTGACGGTAAGGTGGTGACCGAGAACATCAAAGAGCAGTTCCATATTTAATCGTGATTCAAGATTTCAGGGAATCCGCTTTCCTGATTCGTTCTTCATAGTTTAGGTTTAGGTTAGGTAAAGCCCGTTCTGTTTCAGGACGGGCTTTATCGTTTTTGAAGAAACGGGAAATCACAAACGTACAGCGATTGTACGCTCATGAACAGTCTAGGAACAAATGCGCTTCAATTTCTGCTCAGAAACCAAAAATCAGGCAATTGCTAAGCATGGCATATTTATTGGCAATTCCATGCAACCCTTAACACAACCATCCGTCATTAGCCACAGTAATAACCATCCTCATGATTAAGAATTACCTCCTCATTACACTTCGCAGTCTGGCAAAGAATAAATTGTTTATTCTGATCAACGTGTTGGGTATGGGCATCGCCATTGCCTGTTGTGTAGTGGCGTATGTGAACTGGGAGTTTGCGGCAGATTGGGATAAAACGCAATTGAATGCCAAGAAGATCTACCGGGTTCAATTTCATCGTGAATTTCAAGGCCGGAATGAGCGGTATGGAATGGCTCCTATGCCGTTGGGTAATTATGTTAAACAAAATGTGAAGGAAGTATCGAAGGTTGTCCGCTACGTTTCTTCGTATAGTGACATCCGCATTGGCGAGGAAGTGTTTGGTACCATGGTGGTTTTTGTGGATTCTGCCTTCTTCGACTTATTCACCTACGAGTTAAAATACGGAACGTTCAGCGCTTTCTATGACAAAAGCAAAGTCCTGATCAGCGATGAAGTGGCGCTTAAATATTTTAATGAGGAA
>ERZ1066115.76-NODE-76-length-36899-cov-11.184318_pt1 | contig 36899 bp, 26 predicted proteins | sample MGYA00382762_ERZ1066115 | MGnify/ENA primary metagenome ERZ1066115 (study PRJEB33369, sample SAMEA5778345) | biofilm metagenome | biome: Industrial cooling water; feature: Water cooling tower basin; material: Biofilm | place: United Arab Emirates | collected... | reverse complement strand
CAGTTGATACAGGGTAGTACGAAAGGCAGTGCTTTCGCGTTCACTATCTTCGAACGTTTCATCCAGTAATTCTTCGCTGGGCAGTACCTGATTGTAGTAGGCATAGGCTAACAGGAAGGATTTATTAAAGGTCAATCCGGCTTCTTCACGCGGTTCAATGTACCACTGATTACTCTTGATCTGGAGGGATACGGGAAAGAATAAGAGCGGGCATCGCACCAAAGTACCATCTGAAAATTTGCCCTGCACGATCGGCCACCCGATATGGAGATCCTTGGCTCCCCGTTCTTCAAAGATCAGGTGATCGATGCGCTGTAAGCGTTTTAGTTTCTTACTGGCTTCATTAGCGCTTTCCATTCGGGTGTCTAGTTCAGGACAAACGGCAATCGATCGTTCTGCAATTAACGCTTGAATGATAGAGAATGCAGGCTCACCATTGAGTTGACTAAGTTCCTGCACATCCATGAACTGATCGGCTATTAACCGGGGTAAAAACAATGACCGGTTGTTGCCAGACAGATTCGTAAGCCGCCTCAGATAGGTGTTCAGTAATTTCTTAGTGTGATCAGGCGTTGGCACGTCAGGGATTTATGGTAAGATAGGGTTTAATTCGATTATAGAACGCTTCATCGACCAGGGCTATTTTCTTCAACTCCTCCAAGGATTGAAATTTTCCGTGTTGAAACCGATAGGTGGCTATTGCTTTCGCCAGGTTGTATCGAATGTAAGGATGCTGCGCCAATTCCTTTTCGTTGGCCAGATTAAGATCAAGCAACCGGGGCTGGTAATCTGGGACAATAAAACACGATTCTTCAAGTTCTTTAACCGTAGCCGAATCGAGACCATAAACCTCATAGAGTTGATTCATGGAAATAAAACCACCCAATTGGTTTCTGTATTTGATAATTCGTGTAGAAAGCTTCGATCCAATGCCATAGATCCGGATAAGTTGGGTAGTATCGGCTGCATTCAAATCAAATTTTTCTGGATTGGCAGACTTCGGTTCTGTAATGGGTTTTAAATAGTCTACCTGATCAAGAACTTCGGGAAGATTGATATAGGGCTTAAGTTGCTGATAAAGCGAGGTATCCATCCCATAAATTTTAAGGAGGTCTGATTTTACAATAAACCGTCCTTTTTTAGCTCTATAGTTATGAATTCGATTGGCGAGATAATCAGGGAAGCCCAGGGTTACCAATTGCGGCACCGGAGTAGTGTTCGGATCAAACGTGAAGAGCTCAACCTGATGGGGTGGTGCCACCGGGGGTATGCTGTCTTGCCATTTCCAGGTAGCCAATACACTGTCAAGCTTTTTTACTTCCGCACTAAAATCTCTGGGTTGTTGTGCTTGCCAGTAATGATAGGTGGGTACCAGAAATACGCTCATGACCATCAGGGGCAGAAGAATTAAGAAGGCATTGGTTTCTTTTCGGGATAGACCGAAGAAAGCGCGGACCCAGGCTTTCAGGCGATTCATAGAAAAGAAATTTACTAATATTTTTGGAAGGTGCTATAGAACCTTGGAGATGAACAAATCAAATACTTCTACTAAAATGAGAATGATAATAATCCATTCCAGCATGTTGCTTTCGCGCTGATGGGTGATTTCCCTAAAGACGCTCAGGTTATCTTCAATGATTCGGAGCGTATATTCAATTTCATTGAACCGAACCCGTAAATCAAAATGCTTAATCAAACCCTGGTGCAACTTGTCCAGATACTCATCGTCCCATACTAAATCAGGGGCATCAAAAATATAAATATTGTCGGCAATGTCATTTTGAGTGTTTAAGGCTTTGCCAATAAACTTGAGCATGTTCTTGCGGTTGATTTTCAGTTTACCGGTCAATTCGAGATGACTGGTAAATCCACGGATTTCCGTCAACAAGTTTTCTGTAACCTGGTGATACCTATCCAAGGCGACCGATTGAGCGACATTAAACATAGCTACCCGGATTACTTTGGAATCCAGTTTGCCTACCACCACCTGATTAAACTCAAACTTCATCTCACCGTCCTGAACCGAAATCTCATGATCCTCACGTAACCAATTCGATAGTGGATTTTTTTGGTAGGGGGCAATCAGGGTTAGCGCCAGCTTGATTTCTTCATCGGTATGACCGGCAAACACAACAACCCCATAGTTGAAGTAATACTGATATTTATCCGAATTTATCGAATAGAACAACTCAGAGGAGGTATCGGCAATTGGCTTGGGTTCGAGAAAGGACTTAATCCCTTTCAAATCCAATTGATTGGCGACTAACACGGCAGCTAATTTCACCTGCTTCATCTCTAGTCAAATTTAATCTTAATATCATCGTGTTTGAAGGGGTGAATCATTGAAAATTATAATTTTGCTGCCGCAAACGCCTATATATGAAACGACTTTCTTTTGTGTTGGTTTTTGGGTTCTTTGTCACAAGCGGCTATGGTTGGGGGGTAACCGGTCATCGGGCCACGGGCTTGATTGCGGAACGATTGCTGACCAAAAAGGCAAAGAAAAAAATAGCCCAGATCCTGCAAGGTGAGTCGATTGCCATGGTGAGCACCTGGATGGATGAAATCCGGTCGGACTCTACTTATAATTATACTACCGATTGGCATTGGACCACCATACCGGATGGCGGTCGATATGAGGATGTTGAAGCTAATCCGGATGGTAAGGTGGTCATGATGATTGAAAAGATCACGCAGGATTTGAAAAGCGGTAAACTCTCACCAACAGAAGAGCGTAACCTGTTGCGGATGTTGATTCACATGGTGGGAGATATACATCAACCCCTTCATGTGGGTAAGCCGGGCGATCGGGGTGGGAATGATATAAAGGTAAAATGGTTTCGTACTGACTCAAATCTCCACCGGGTATGGGATAGTGATATGATTGACGATACCCGATTAAGCTACACGGAATTGGCTGATGCGTTAGGTAAGCCCGGTAAAAATCAGATTAGTCAATGGCAAGCATCCAACGTGCGGGATTGGGCCATGGAATCGGTCAGTTTTCGAAAGCAAGTTTACGATATAGGACAAGGAAACCTGGGGTACCAGTATTCGTTCCACTATTTTTCAATTGCCAAAACAAGAATGTTGCAGGCAGGTGTTCGTCTGGCGGGTTTATTAAATCATATTTACGGGTAGGCACTGCAGCTACCGGTAATATTTGCGCCACCACCATTGAAAGACAAGTAAGCCCCAGATTCGGGCGTGGATATCCTGGGGATTATTGGAGAATAGTTGAGTTTTGAGTAATTCAATTTGGTCGTACCGGAAAATATTCTGCTCACGAATAGTTTTTTCAGCCAGTAAGTCATCCGTTATCAGGGATTTTAAATCTTTACGGAGCCAGGTTAACAAAGGTACCTCGAAGCCTTTTTTCGGACGATTGTACAATTCTGGAGGCAATACTTCGCGGAATGTGTCCTGAAGAATGCGCTTTCGTATGGATCGGTTGATTTTGAAATCATCCGGAAGTGAAAAGGCGAAGTTAACTAACCGATAATCCAAAAAGGGAACGCGAACCTCCAGCCCATGGGCCATACTCATCAAGTCAACTTTGGTCAACATATCGTTGGGCAATACCAGCTTCATATCCGTTAGCAGGATATCATTCAGGGATTCCTGTTCCGGAATATGTTGGGTTATTTCCCTTTTTCGGTCATGGTACTCATCACGTGAAAGTCGTTGAATGGAAGCTTCGGACAGAAGACTCATAGCTTGGGCCGCGCTGGCAAAACCAGCCCAATGCCAATATCGGTCCTGACTCGATAACCTGCTTCCTTCTACAAAGCGGTTGAATTGACGCACTTTGTTGCTGATCAATCCATTTCGCGATTGCGGAAGAATTTTCCAGAGCGGTGCCAGATGCTGAACTACTTTCTCTTGCCATCCCGGGTTTAGAATGCGCATCAAAGCGGCATGCTTATTATATCCGCCAAACATTTCATCAGCACCATCGCCTGAAAGCGCGACTGTGGCATGTTTCCGTGTCTCATGACTTAGCGCAAAAACATTCAATGCCGATGAATCTGCAAAGGGTTCATCCAAATAATCCAAAACAGAATTCAGATTGGCGAGCAAATCATTGCGGGAGAGAGAAAACACGGTATGGTCGGTTTTCAGTTTTTTAGCGACCAGCAGCGCATACTCAGTTTCATCAAAAAAGGGTTCATCGCGAAAGCCAATCGAAAACGTGTGCAAATCGGGCTTATGCCGGGCAGCCAGGGCTGCAATGATGGAGGAATCAATTCCACCACTTAAAAATGCACCCAACGGAACATCGGAGATTAATCGAAGCTGAACCGAATTTTCCAACAGGTTTTTTAATTCATGTTGGGCTTCTGGATACGAGTGGGGAGTTCGTGTTGTTTCGCGTTGTGGTATTGCATAGTAAGAAGCGCGTTCAATTTTTTTGCGGCTTACTTTTAGATAATGACCTGGACTGAGTTTTTTTACGTGCTTGAAAATGGAATCAGGAGCCGGAATATAATTGAGCTGTAAAAAAGAGAACAACGAGGTGTAGTCAAGTTCCTTGTCAATTCCATACTGAAGCAACGCTTTCATTTCAGAAGCAAACAAGAATTTATCCTCATCAAAAAGATAAACGAGGGGTTTGATACCAAAGCGGTCACGCGCCAGAAAGAAGGTTTGCTCCTGCCGATCATAAATGCAAAACGCAAAGAATCCATTGAGTTTTGGTAAACACGCTTCTTTCTCACGCATGTATAAGGCCAGCAAAACCTCGGTATCGGATGATGTAGAGAAAACAGTTCCTTTTTGTTCCAGTTCCTTCCGTAGTTCTCGATAGTTAAAGATCTCACCATTAAAAACGATACCATACCGTTGGGTAGCATCCCACATGGGTTGATTGGCTATGGCTCGCGTATCAATAATGGAGAGCCTGCGATGACCGAGGCCAACAAATTCATCCACATAAATATCCTGGAAATCCGGACCCCGTTTGGCGAGGGCCATGGTAGCAGCGGTAACATGAATCATGTTAAACTTACCGACCAGATTAAAAGCAAAAACTCCGGTTATACCGCACATGGCGTTGAGATCTGGTACAGGGTAGGGGAAATAGAGGAAGCGTAATCGCGTTAAAGCGTTTTGATTTTAATATTCTTGAACCAGATTTCGCTTCCGTGATCCTGTAAATCAATATATCCTTTTTTGGGTGCGCCATAGCCGGCAGCATCTTTCCACTTACAGGCATTCTTTTTTTGCATCCAGTCTTCTGATTGCAAATCATACTCCACCACTTTTTCTCCATTCAGCCAGTGTTCAACATGAGATCCGGTTACCACTAAACGTGAAGAATTCCAGGAGCCGGGTGGGTTCAGGATTTTGGTTGCGGGTGCAGGGTGCATATCATAATTGCTGCCGGTTTTTTGCATCTCGGTTAAAGTACCCGGATATCCATAGTCATCAACGAGTTGATACTCGGGGCCTGTATAATAGGGTTGATCAAATTCTTCTGTTACCCGGAACATGACACCACTATTTCCTTCCGGTGCAATCTTCCAGTCAAAAGCGAGGTCAAAATTTTCATACTCCGCGGTGGTCCGCAAATCAGAGCGCTCATCACCATCTCCGGGTACATTTTCATTCAGCGCTTTGCAATGGAGGGTTCCATCCACTATTTCCCAAGTGTTGTTCTTTCGGTTTTTGAAAATTTGCCAACCATTCAGCGTGGTGCCATCAAACAGTAATACCCAGCCATTAGCCTTTTCTGCGTCAGTTAATTGGTTGTCAGTACCGGCAGGTTCGTGTTGGGCAACTTGGGTTTCATCAGTTTTTGGAGATGTGCAGGCAAGACTAAAACCCATCAAAATCGTGTAAATGATCACTTGGCGTACCTTTTTCATGGAATTAAGAGATTATGGATTGGTTACTTATTTGAAATTATTGGAAATTAACGGCAAAAGTTAATGATATGAAACTAAAAATCTACGGCATCCTGCTCATGGTAACCCTGTTTTGCTTTCCAGCCATGGCCCAGATTCACATAGGTGCCACCACTGCTTATAATGCCACATTCGTATTGGATAAGGGCTTGAGCGAAGACCCTCGATACAATTCTACGTACACGTATAATTGGTCGCCCGTGGGTTTCAATTTTGGGGTCGACCTCGGTCGTAAATTTGGATTGCAACTGGAATCGATCATCTCCAATCAGGGTCAGATATATAATGTGATTAACACGGCCAAGGAAATTGCCGGTACCCGCAAGATTGACTTGCAGTATGTGAACATTCCGTTGTTGTTAAAATTTATGGGTGGTGGTTCGGGTAGCGTGCGCGGTAATTTCAACTTCGGTCCGCAGTTGGGCCTAATGACCAAGGGAATTGAAACCTTAACCACACAGGCTGGTAATTATGAGATGCCGGAAGGTGTTGATTTTGCTGACATTATAGAAGATTATCCAAGTGCCATTGATAATGGTAATGGAACGTACACCTTGCCAAATGATGTACCCACCACGGCCTTGCTGGAGAAAGAATTGAATGATTTCAAAACAGCTGAATTTCAATTGGCAGCCGCTTTTGGTTTGGATATTGATTTATCCAAGAATTTGTTCCTCACTACCCAGGTGCGGGCTAATTATAGCTTTACGGATATGCGCAATGAAGATATTATTAACTCCCTTAAAGCCGGTGACTTTTCTGAGATTTTTGGAGGCCGCGCCAATTTTATGGTGGGTGTGCAGGTTGGATTGCATTTCTACTTTGGCACGTTGCGATCTTTCAAATAGCGTACGATTATGCCCTGAAAGATAAAGGCCAGCCTCGCTGGCTTTTATTTTTTTGTTAGTTTTGAAGCAGTGAGGCTTATACTTTCTGCTCTTGGGTTGCCGCTAATTTGGCTATGCCTGGTTTCCTGCCAACCACATCCGGAAACCGAATACTGGGATATACTGGATGAAAACTCAGAAGTGATTTTTGAAACCCTTCAAAAACCACAAACCGATAGTTTGTTGGCTCCTTTCTTCAAGGTTTCGGCACCCTCTTTTTTGGTAGCGCTTCAAGGTGTTTCCAAAAGAGAAACGGAGTTGTTGTATGCTTTTCGCATTCCACAGAAAGAATATCAGGCATTGATTGGTGGGGTGACGTTTAAGAATGGACTTCGGAAGGTAACCCGAATGTATAACGGTTATGAAATTAGTGAACTCAAATCGTTAGACAATAAAGTAGTATTGGCGTTTGCTTATCTGGATGGAATATTCACCCTCAGTCGATCATCGTTTTTGATCGAGAATTCCATTCGAATTCTTGAATCCGACAACCGACTGAACTTCAAGCGTGCAAATCAATCCCTCTTTCAATTTGCTTCTCTGAAAGGTGATGCCGGTGATGTGTATCTCAACTATCGGGCAATCCCGCATTTATTTCCAGAAGAGTTACCGGGTTGGAAGTCAATTCCTATGTTGACCGATTTAGCCAGGGCTGCCGTTTTGGATGTTAATGCGTTTGATGATCGAATCACACTGAACGGATTTACGCTAGATAGTATTCAGCAAGATAACGGGCTGGTACAGTTTCAGCACCAGCAACCGGTTCAGCTTGACTTGATGCGATTGATTCCCTCGTCAGCTCCCTGGGTAATCCATTATGGAATTTCTGATCCGACAAAGTTTTTGAACTTACCGCAATCAACAACCCGTTTGCTGGGCGATGAAATTGCGGTGTGTGCTATGAACGCGAATGAGCATCTGGTCTTTATTAAACTCAGGGATTCAAAACTTCCAGAGTTGGGCGACTATCTGGAAAATTACTCAGGCTATGAAATTACCTCGGTCAAGAATTCTAAATTCTTCAAGCCACTGCGAGCTTTGCTTCCACCGGATTCTGTTCGATTTTCAACTCAACTTGATCACTATCTGGTACTGGCACCCAGCGAATCATCTCTGAAGGCACTTATTGATGAGGTTGAGGCCGATGATACCTGGGGGCGCACCCTGGGATTTCAACAATTTTTAGAGCACGGTTTGCGTGAGAGTAATATGTCCTTTTTTTTCAAGGATTGGGTGAGTCAATCGGGCAGTCAACCCTGGTGGTCGATCATAAAATCAACCGACATGAGTTCCATAACCTGGGGCGGTATTCAATTCAGCGCTTTAGATGATCATTTTTATACCAGCATCAATTTGCAGAAGGAAGTTTCCGAGCCAACTAAAAAGAAAACGCTCACCTTAACCCACCAACTGCCCAATACAATTGCAGCAGCTTTTCCAGTCAAGAATCATGCTAACTCAAAAAGCGAACTCATTCTGCAGGATTCAACATTTCGGATCTATCAGTTCACGACCGAAACTGGGGTACTTTGGACCTATCCACTTCATGGAAAAATCATTTCCCTGACTCAGATCGATTTTCTGAGGAATGGAAAACTACAATATCTAATTGTTACTCCCGGTAAGCTCTATTTGATTGATCGCCTGGGGCGCGATGTAACGGGTTTTCCCCGGCCACTACCCTTTGAACCTGTTTATGCTGAAGTGGTTGATTATGACAAAACCCGCAATTACCGGTATCTGATGACTCAGAAAAATGAAGTGTATATACTGGATAAGCAAGGCGCTGCGCTGGAAGGATGGGCGCCTAAACGAATGCCGACCAACGTGAATCACAGGCCTGTTCATTATAGAATAGGCGGCAAGGATTTCTTTCTCTTGATAACGGATGATCATCAGGTGCATTTCCTCAACAGGAGGGGTGATAGTCAGGTTGATCCTATTAAATTGCGACACCCGATAGCCGGTGATTTCTTCATTGAAACCGGAACCGGATTATCCACCAGTTACCTCTACTCAACCAGCAAGGAAGGACAGGTGATGAAGATGAGTCTGGATGGAAAAAACTTTTCAACGGATAATCTGGTTCGAGGAAATCAATCAAAATTTGAATTGGTTCGGGTTATGAACAGCGATCAGTTTTACTATGCCCGGATTGACCTTGATAAGGTGGTCATTTTTTCATCCACGAATCAATTGGTTTTTGAGCGTCAAAATCCGGGTTCGACTTCTTTACAAGCGTTGATTATTTCTCTGTCGAAAGACCGCGTCATCTTTGCTTTCTATGACCGTGATCAAGGGCTCACTTATCTGTATGATCAAGCCGGTACCCCAATTGGAAAAGCGTTTGAGAGTTCCGTTTCACCGGTGTTGGGTACCGATATAAAAACTAAGCGAACGTACCTGTACACGTTCAGTCAAACGTCAATCACAACAACCCCACTCAATTAATTTGCCTTTGGGTAGATTTTAGATTAGATTTCTAAAAGGATGTGTTTGGAAAGGACTCTATTGATAGTGTTAGCAGGGTTTTCTTTCTGCTGCCAGGCTCAATCACCTACGCGGGCCTATCGACAGGAGGTTAGTTTTGCCTTAGACAATGATGTCATCTTATTTATTGACCGCTATTATTCGGCAGGTCACCATTTCTCGTACCGTACGTTACTTCCATCAAAAAGTTCCACAGCCCGTAATCAGCATCTCTTATCAGTCAACCTCGGTAATGCGATTTTCACTTCGCGCAAGATTCGATTTGCCAATACAATGAATATGGATCGGCCCTATGCGGGCTATTATTACGGAGCTTTATCCATTAGCCGATTAACGAGCCGAGCGGTGCAATCTTGGGATGCCGAGGTGGGAGTTGTTGGAGAGCAAACCGGAATTAGCCAACTCCATACCTGGTGGCATGAAAAAACCGGTTTTCAGGAGCCGCGGGGTTGGCGGTGGCAAATTGCCAACGAGGTAGTCTTTAACTTGAACTACCGCTTCCAGAAGGCATACTTGCTCGCACCGCACCTGGATGTGGTTACCTCATCCACGGTTAGCGCAGGCACAGCGTCCAACAAAATAAATCAGCAGGTTACATTTCGGTTTGCCCGATTTAGACCCTTATCTCAATCCGTGTTTACCAATAGCACGCTAGCTTACACGGGTAATTCAACTCACACGGAAGCTTTTTTCTTTATAGGTGGTGGAGCCGATTATGTCATTTCCAATATATTTCTGGAAGGAAGTTTGTTCAGTAACAATCCAAGTCAGTTCACGGTTGATGCTGCAACCTGGGTTTTTCGTGGTCAGGCGGGATTTATGTATTCCCAAAAGCGCAATTCCTTCCAGGTGGTTATGAATGGCCTTACTCGCGAAATGCAACGGGGAACGGCCCACGGATATATGCGCCTGGCATTTGCCCGCCAACTATAACTTTATTTTCCTCGCATTTTTTCCAATTGATCCCACTGAGCGGGGGTGATTGCTTCCAGGTGGCTAAACTCGCCACCATTTCTAAGCCATTCACCACCATCTATGGTAATCACCTCACCATTAATGTAGCTCGAATAATCAGACATGAGGTACGCGGCCAGGTTAGCCAACTCCTGATGTTCACCAACTCGCTTGAGTGGAATGCGTTCCGCTGGATTGAATTTTTGGGTGAGATCACCAGGCAACAGCCGGCTCCAGGCGCCTTCGGTTGGAAAAGGACCTGGAGCAATGGCATTACTGCGAATGTTATATTTAGCCCATTCCACGGCCAGAGAGCGTGTAAGTGCAAGAACACCCGCTTTGCTACAGGCCGAAGGCACCACATAACCGGAACCTGTCCAGGCATAGGTTGTTACGATGTTGAGAAAAATACCGGATTGTTTTTTTTCAATCCAGTTTTTTCCAGCGGCCAGCGTCATGTAGTAGGTTCCTTTCAATACAATGTCCACTACGATATCAAAGGCGCGATGGGAGAGCCGTTCAGTGGGACTAATAAAATTTCCGGCAGCATTATTCAATATCCCATGAATCTGGCCAAATCGCTTTTCAGTTTCCGCGATTACCTGAATAATCTCTTCGTACTTCCGTACATCGCAGGCAATGGGTAATACAGCACCTCCGGTTTGGTGCTCAAGTTCCGAAGCCGTCTTGTCCAGCACATCTTTTTTCCGACTGGTGATGACCAGATTAGCCCCTAATTCCAAAAAGTACTTTCCCATCGATTTACCGAGGCCGGTACCACCTCCGGTAATGATGATGGTTTTATTTTTCAACGATCCAGGTTGCAGCATGCCATTCATGATTGATTCGGTTTTTTTCGAAAGTAAGAATTGATTTTTATTTATGATATTTACACGATAATTTTTTAAACTATGAAGCATCCCTATATTTTTTTACTGATCCCGCTATTTGTATTATCGTCCTGTATCGTTACCAAGAAAAAGTATGATGATGTATTGGCTCAGAAAATAAAAGCGGAAGGAGAATTAGCCGAACGAAACCAGCAGCTTGACAAAGCCGAGGCCTCCCTGAAGGAGTTAAATGAAAGACTGGAGCAACTTAAATCGGATACCGCAAGCTTAAATCAGGAGTATCGGGCAAGTCAAACCAAGTTGGATGATCTGAACAAAGAGTATGATCAATTGAATCTCTATTATAAAAATCTCCTCAACAGCAGTGGTAAACTTAATCGCGATATGGCCGAGCAACGTGACCAATTGCTCGCTATTCAGCAAAACCTGGAAACAACCCGTAAAATGAATGATTCCCTCAGTGAAAGTCTTGCTGAACGGGAGAAGAAGGTGAAGGAGTTGGAGCAGGTGTTAGCCAATAAGGATAAGGCGGTACGCGACTTGAAGGATCGGATCAGTAATGCTTTACTTAATTTCAAGGAGAATGATCTGACAGTGAAAGTGAAAAATGGCAAGGTATATGTTTCGTTGGCGGAGCAATTACTCTTTGGTTCAGGTAGTATTGAAGTGGATAGCAAGGGCGTCATGGCGCTTCAGCAACTGGCCCGTGCAATCAAAGATCAAAAGGATATTCAAATTATGATCGAAGGACATACCGATAACGTGCCGATTTCAAAGAAATCGACCTATATGCAGGATAATTGGGATTTAAGTGTGATGCGGGCAACTTCGATTACAAAAATCCTGACACAAGCTGGGGTTTCGGCCAAACAAATTACCGCAGCCGGTAAGGGTGAGTTCTCTCCTCTGGCGGCCAATGATACTCCGCAGAACAAACAAAAAAACCGGAGAACCGAAATCATCATCACCCCTGACCTGGATGAGTTGTTCAAGATTTTGGAATCAAACTAAATCCTGATGGTACGCATTGTTGGCCTCTTGATTCTGGTGGTAGATGCTTTAGCCATCCTGGATGTGTGGAGGCGGGAAGACAATCTGGAGAAGCGATTACTTTGGACGATTGTGATTATACTACTTCCTATCGCAGGCCCCCTGGCCTGGTTGGTGATCAGCCGAAAAATTGTCAAGCTATAAAAGCAAAAGGCCCGGACTTCCGGGCCTTTCCTTTTCAATTCCGGTAATCGTTAGTCCTTCACAATAACCGCATCTATATTTTTCTGTTTTACCAGAGTATTAAAGGCAGGGATCTGCTCTTTAAAAACTTTATCCAAGGCGGTCAAGTGTTGATCAATTTCAGCCGTGATTTCCTTCTTGAATTCGACCATCTGATCAGTAGGGCGGAAGTTTCCATTTCCTGCTAAGGAATTAAGGTGGGCTAACTTATTATTAAGCCGGATCGGGAAGTTCAGCGGATCCTGGCCGCTGCGATTTTTGGTTTGATACAATGCCTCCTCAATCTTTTTCAGCTCATCCTGAATGGTTTTGGCTTTATCTAACACTTCTTTCATCGCCTCTTTCTGATCTTTGATGGGATCAATCGCGCGATTGATTTGGTCGCGGGCCGTACGAATTTTTTTAATGGCGCTGTGCGTTTCGCCTACCTTCGCGATTACTTCCTGTAAGAAGTCAAACTGAGCTTTCATGTCGGCATCACTGGCTGACGCCCTCGGATCTTTCAGAATTTCAAAATCGGATTCAACTGATTTACCATTGACGGTCAACTTCACTTTATAACTTCCGGGTAATGCTCTTGGCCCGTTAAGTGATGAAGCCCACAAGATCATTCCATCAAAGCGGTCAGCATCCGGGTAGCGCATATTCCAATTGAACTTATTCATTCCGGGTTGTTTAAGCGTAAGTTTCTCCTCTTTTGCTTTCAGATCAGGTTTAGTGGAAAACTTTTTAATCAACTTTCCATCAAGCTGCATAAACTCCAGACTTACCTGGGCTTTGGTCGTGTCCTTCACAAAATAGTGAACCGTTACTCCACCCGGGTGGTTTTGCCCGGCAGTTCGTGACGGACGGCCAAAACTAAATGCAGGTCCCATCCGGTAACTGGGCATCGGTTTAAATAAGTACGAGTCACTAGCTACCACCTGGTCGCTCAATTGGTGTAGGGGAGTAAGATCATCAATCAACCAGAACCCACGACCTTGCGTAGCGGCAATCAGGTTGTCATTTTTAATCGTCAAATCCGTGATCGGAACAATCGGAAGATTTAATTGAAAGGTTTTCCAACTAGCTCCGTCATCAAATGAAATATACATCCCGGTTTCGGTACCGGCATATAGCAAACCCTTGCGTTTGGGATCGGCCCGAAGTACGCGCGTAAAGTGACTGACATCAATACCGTCCGTTATCTTAGTCCACGTTTTGCCATAATCTTTCGACTTATACAGGTAAGGCCGATAGTCACCCAGTTTATAGCGGGTACCCGCTATATAAATTCCGCCTTTGGTCGAAGCATCAAATTCCACACTATTGATCATCGTCCATTCCGGCAACTCTTTTGGGGTAATGTTCTGCCAGGTTTTTCCACCATCGGTAGTCGCGTGAATCAATCCGTCATCGGAGCCAGCTACGATGAAATCTTTTTCGTAGGGTGATTCCCCTGCGGCAAATATGGTACAATAGTATTCTACGCTGGTATTGTCCTTGGTGATGGGGCCACCGGATGAACCCATTTTGGTTTTGTCATTGCGTGTAAGATCTGGGCTGATGGTCTCCCACGACTGACCGCCATTTAGCGATACATGGACATGGTTGGATGTGGTATAAAGTTTCTTTGGATTGTGGGGTGAAAAGAAAATCGGGAAGTTCCATTGAAATCGGTACTTCATATCTTCAACACCGTGTCCCATGGGGTTGTCGGGCCACACATTCACGGCCCGGCTCTCATGCGTGCGATGGTTCTCCATTTCCAACAACCCACCATAGTTTCCGCCATAGACAATATCAGGATCTGAGGGGTCAGGTGCCAAATGTCCGCTTTCGCTTCCGGCTGTTACCTCCCAGTCGCTTTCGGTGATGGCACTGCCATCAACCCGGTGATAGATCCGCACGGTGGAGTTGTCTTGTTGGGCACCATAAATGCGGTACGGGAATGTATTATCCGTAACTACCCGGTAAAACTGGCCAGTGGGCTGATTATTATCCGTGCTCCAGTTTTCACCACCATCAAAGCTGACCTGGGCCCCGCCATCATCAGCAATAATCATTCGCTGATTGTCTTCCGGAGCTATCCAAAGATCATGGTGGTCGCCATGTGGTGCGTTGTAGGAATGGAAGGTTCTACCCCCGTCTTTTGAGCGATGATAGGAGACATTGACTACATACACCATATCCATATCCTTGGTATCGGCATAAATTCGGGAGTAATACCAGGCTCGTTGACGTAAGTTGCGGTCATCGTTCATCTTGCGCCAGGTTTTGCCTTCGTCATCGCTCCGGTAAACCCCGCCATTTTCATTTTCGATAATTAACCGGAGAAACAGAAATACCGACAATACCCCAGGTTCCTTTAGGCAGGCCGCTGTTGCCTGAAATATTCGTCCAGGTTTCACCGCCATCCGTACTCTTCCACATGGCAGAGCCTTCGCCACCGCTTTCCAGGCTATAGGGTGTTCTGCGAATACGCCAGGTGGAAGCATAAAGGATGCGTGGATTGTTGGGATCAAAACAAAGGTCAATTGCCCCGGCATCGGCATTAGCAAACAAGGTCCGCTTCCAGGTTTTACCACCATCTATTGATTTATAAACACCCCGTTCATCCGAAGATTTAAACAAATCACCTAATACAGCGGCATAAACAATATCCGGGTTTTTGGGATGGATCCTTACACGAGGAATATGCCGTGAATCTTTAAGTCCAATGGATGTCCAGGTTTTACCGGCATCGACTGATTTCCACATACCGTAACCATAGGAAACATTTCCTCGCACTGTCTTTTCGCCACCCCCAACATAAATCACATTGTTATCCCATTCACTTACAGCAACGGCACCAATAGAGCCGCCAAAAAATCCGTCCGAGATATTTTCCCAGGTATTGCCGGCATCGGTCGTGCGCCAAACACCACCTCCTGTAGCACCGAAGTAATAGAGATTAGCTTTGCCAGGTACTCCGGCTACTGCTGCAGACCGCCCGCCCCGGTAAGGACCAATACTCCGCCATTCCAGGGCATTGTAAAGTTTGTCATCGTAGGTAACAGTTGCTGGTTTTGGATTGGCAGCGCCTTTCTTTTGTTGAGCTAAAGCTCCCATTCCTATAAACAGGAAGGGTAACAAAAACAGGTAGAACTTCTTCATAGATTCAGGTTTTATGGGTTAAACCAAAGCAAGTTTAGTTCGCTTTTTTCATTGACCCGGTTATTTTTTTACCAATGGTGAAAAAGTAGTCAAATGATGGGGAGAGTTGTATTTTGCCAAAACTAATCTAGTTTTAGTGTCAAAAAATCGGGTTCATGAACCAGCATAACCTTAAGCAGCTCTTTAGTATACCGGTTATTGTAGCAGCCCTTGGCAATTTTGTCGACATCTACGATCTCTTGCTTTTTAGCATCGTGCGCATCCCCAGTTTACGATCAATGGGGGTTTCGGATGAACTTATGCTGGAACAAGGTGAGTTTTTAATCCGGGTTCAAATGGCCGGGCTATTGGTAGGGGGACTAATCTGGGGTATTATGGGTGACAAGCGAGGCCGGCTTTCGGTCTTGTTTGGATCCATTTTATTGTATTCCCTGGCCAACATCGCCAACGGGTTTGTTACCACCGTGCCACAATATGCCGTGCTTCGCTTTATTGCCGGCATAGGGCTGGCCGGTGAGTTGGGGGCTGGTATAACCTTGGTGGCCGAATCGTTACCTCCAAAACTTCGTGGATATGGTACCACCCTGGTGGCTACCGTAGGTCTTATGGGTGCCGTATTGGCCAATTACATTGCCAAAATTTTTGATTGGCAAGTGGCCTATTTTATTGGTGGCGGACTTGGATTGATTTTACTGGTGGCCCGGGTAAGCGTTTTTGAATCGGGAATATTTCTGAAGATAAAAGAACAACATGTTGAGCGGGGTAACTTTTTTCAGTTGTTTAATCAGAAGGAGCGCTTCATTAAATTTTTGGGATGCATCCTGATCGGTTTACCGATTTGGTATGTGATCGGCATTTTGATCACCTTCTCACCCGAGTTTGCCAAGGCCATGAATATTAGTGGCGTAGTAGCGGGTGACTCGGTCATGTTCAGTTACATCGGGTTGGCAGCTGGCGATATGACCAGTGGCATCACCAGTCAGATAATCCGGTCCAGAAGGAAGACGGTATTCCTCTTCATTTTTCTTACCTTGATATTTGTTCTGGTTTATCTCTATGTGCCGTTTACCGGAACAGTTGGATTTTACACCAGCTGTTTCCTGTTGGGATTTGGTGTTGGTTATTGGGCCTTGTTTGTAACCATTGCTGCGGAACAGTTCGGGACAAACTTGCGATCAACTGTTGCTACTACAGTTCCGAATTTCATTCGCGGCACTGTGATCCCATTAACCATTTTGTTCAAATGGATGCGCGAATCGTTTGGCATCCTGGAAGGAGCATTAATAGTTGGCATTTTCACTATTATTATTGCGTTTGGCGCTTTACGGCTGATTGATGAAACTTTTGGACGGGATTTAAATTTCGTTGAGAAAGACTAGGTACAATCAATCTTTTTTCAGAACGCAAAATCAAAAGAGCTCATAGCCAGTAGTGTAAGGTCAATTTTTAAACCTTAATTCTACACTTTGGTCTAACATCTTACATAGTCTTACTTGAGCCTGTGTTTATCGATAAATTTACCAACAATTTAAATTCCCTGTTGGGTATCCAAAGTCAGATGCGAACAGATTGGCGTATGAGGGTTGTCCTGATGTTTATGTGGGCTGGGCTGTTACTGGCACAACAGGCTACTGGCCAAAACCTGGATATACTGGATAGCCTTCAATCGGTACTTACTACGCAGTCGGGCAAGGATCAGTTTGAAACCCTGAACGCAATTGGTTTTGAATATCGCTATTCATTTCCGGATAGTACAATTTTCTATTGCAATAAAGCCTATGAGCTCGGCAAGTCATTAGGGCTACCAAAAGATCTTTCTAAACCGTTGAGCTTTATTGGCTTAGCTTATGCCAATAAGGGAGCATATAACCAATCAGCCGAATATCATGAGCGTGCTATTCAGATAGCTCAAGAACAACAGGATTCCGTTCAACTAGGATTTGGGTATAACAACCTTGGCCGGATGTTCTTTGATGGAGGCGATGTGGAGCGGGCCACTACTAACCTGGTTCAAGCAAAAGAAATTTTTGAACAACTAAATGATAAATCGGGGCTGGCCTATGTATACAGGAGTCTGGCTAACATTTATAATTCCCAACGGGATTTCAATCAAGCAGTGGCCATGTCGGCCAAAGCCTTAAAATTGCGTACGGAATTGGGTGATAAGCGAGCCATTATTTCTTCCCTATTGGAACTGGGCTTGATCTATGAATCGTATGGTCAGCCAGAATCAGCCCTTTTAAAACTTAACCAGGCGGATTCCCTCGCCAAATTGATTCATGATCAGGTTACCCTGGCTGAAGTAGAGCAAACCACAGCGGAAGTTCTGGCCGGAGAGGGCAACTATGAACAAGCCCATGTTCATGCTTCGAAGGTGTTGGACATCTTGCAGCAGATTACCAACCAACGGCTGTTGATCAGAGCGTTGCTGGTTCGCGGAAAATACCTGGCTTGGAAAAAGCAATGTACTCCGGCACTTCGCGTATTGGATGAAGTCATGGAAAAATCTGAACATTCTGGGTTCTTAACCTATCAAATTGAGGCTTCGCAAGCAGCGGCTCGCTGTTATCAAGCTCTGGGTAACAAAGCGCGGGAGCAAGAGATGCTGAACCGGTACACTATCCTACAGGAAAAAATAAACAGTGTGAATCTGCAACAGCAAATTGAACGGTTGGAGTTCCAGTTGCAGATTGCCCGCCAAGAGCGGGAGAATGAATTACTTAAAGCTTCGCAATTCAAAAGTGAGAATCTGCTGAATGCTCAGCGTTTTGAAAACCGGATTTTGATTTTGATGGTCATTTTAATTTCGGTTGTTTCCATTTTTCTCTGGAGCTACAACCGCAGACGAAAAATCGTCAATCAGAAGTTACATGAACAAAATGATCGGATTTTGAAGCAGCAGGAGGAAATCTCAAAGGTGAATGAACACTTAAAACACCAAAATGCCCTTTTGAATGAGTTAAACAATGAGAAAAATTCCCTGATGAATATTGTGGCTCATGATTTGAAGTCACCGCTAAATCGCATTACGGGATTAGCCAGTATTATGGAACTGGAAGGAGATCTACCGGAAAAGCAACAGGAATATGTAAAGTTAATCAAGCAAGCCACCAAGTCAGGATCGAATATGATAATTGACCTGTTGGATGTAAATGCTTTTGAAGAAAATGGAAATTTTCCGGTCATGGCGGAATTTCATATTGAACCCTGGCTGGAAGACCGGGTGAATACCTTTCGCATTTCAGCTGAGGCTAAGCGAATCAAGCTTAATCTGGTCAATCAGCTAACCGGTGCATTTTATTCTGATGTTGACTACCTGAATCGGATAGCCGATAACCTGATTTCCAATGCAATAAAATTCTCGCCCCCTAACCGTGAAGTGTTCATTACCGGAAAAATGGAGGATGGGAATCTCATCCTGTCAATCAAAGATCAGGCTCCTGGTTTTTCAGCTCAGGATAAAGTACAGGTTTATAAAAAGTTCAAGAAGCTTTCTGCGCGTCCTACAGCAGGCGAAAGTTCGAATGGATTGGGGTTGGCCATTGTAAAAACGCTGGTTGATCGGTTGCACGGTCAGATTTCATTGCATAGCGAACCCGGTAAGGGATCTGAGTTTGTGGTTATCATACCGCCAGCCATCCCAAAATAATTCATATAGGGGATTAAACCTGGACCTTAAAATCTGCTCTAAGCTTAAAAATCAACTATGAAAAAGGCAATTCTTGTATTTACGTTAGGCTGTATCGTTTTTGTTTCAAAGGCTCAGGAACAAACTCCTCGGGTAGATGGGCGTCAACAGATTCAAGAGGAGCGCATTCAGCAGGGCCGGGCATCTGGTGAGCTTACCCATCGTGAAACCGCCTTGCTACGAAAAGAACAACGGCATATTCACAGGGCTGAGCGCAGAGCGAAGGCTGATGGGGATGTCACCCGGGCTGAAAGGCGTAAGCTGGATCGCAAGCAGGATAGGTCAAGCCGCCATATTCTTCGGGCAAATAATAATCCGGTAAAACCGGAATAATGCAAAGGGAGACAATAGTCTCCCTTTCCTTTAGATCTTTTGTAACGCCTGATCCAGATCCTGAAGAAGATCCTCCGAGTCTTCAATTCCAATACTCAGGCGTATCAAGGAATCCGTCAAACCATTTTTAATTCGTTCTTCTTTTGGAATGCTGGCATGAGTCATAGAAGCTGGATGGTTGATCAAGGATTCAACACCGCCCAACGATTCGGCCAATGAAAAAAGTTGAACGGTTTCCATTAATTGCGTGGCTTTCTCCAGGTTGTCGTTTTTCAGAGTAAAGGAAAGCATACCACCAAAATCATGCATTTGTTTTTTGGCGATGGTATGATTGGGATGATCCGGGAATCCCGGCCAGTACACATGTCCTACTTTGGGGTGTGCCTTTAAAAACTCCGCTACCTTTCTTCCGTTTTCACAGTGCCGTTGCATGCGCAGGTGCAGCGTCTTAATTCCACGTAGAACCAGAAACGAATCCTGAGGTCCGGGTACAGCCCCACACGAATTGGCAATAAAAGCAAGTTCCTGATAAAGGGAATCATCATTGACCACCAAAGCTCCCATAATCACATCGCTGTGGCCACCCAGGTATTTGGTAACCGAATGCATGACGATGTCGGCTCCTAATGCAATCGGGTTTTGCAGATAGGGCGAAGCAAACGTATTGTCAACGGCTACTCGAATTCCATGCTTCCTGGCTATCGCCACACAAGCGGGTATATCAATAATCCGCATCAAGGGATTGGATGGGGTTTCTAGCCAGAGTAGTTTGGTATTTTTAGTAAGACAGGGTTCAATATTTTTGGAATCCGTCAGATCAATGAAGTGAAATTTGATTCCAAATTTTTCATACACGCGCTTAAACATGCGGTACGAACCTCCATAAAGATCATTGCTGGTAATCACCTCGTCACCTGGACTTAGCAGCTTAATCACCGCATCGGTGGCCCCCATTCCGGATGAAAAGCAAATACCGTACTGACCACCTTCAAGGGCCGCAATACTTTTCTGGAGTGCATTTCGGGTGGGGTTGGCACCACGTGCATAGGCATAACCCTTGTGCTTGGCGGGCGATTCCTGAACGTAGGTGGAAGTTTGATAAATCGGAGTCATGATGGCTCCGGTAGATGGATCAGGTTCAACGCCTGCATGCACGGCTTTGGTTCCAAATTTCATATTCGGTGAGTTCATTAAAAAACGGAAATGGATTCCTGCGCTCAGATGGTCCTATCGATGTCGAATTTTTCGAGATAATCAGCCACCCTTCTTACAACACTGCCTCCCAACGATCCATCAACCACCCGGTGGTCATAGGAATGGGATAAAAACATTTTATGCCGCACGGCAATGGCATCTCCATACGGAGTTTCGATTACCGCAGGTTTTTTCTGAATCGCCCCCACGGCAATAATGCCCACCTGAGGTTGTACGATGATGGGCGTACCCATCACGTTACCGAACGAGCCAACATTGGATATGGTGAATGTTCCGCCTGTCAGTTCATCCGGCTTCAATTTGTTTTCGCGGGCTCGTTTCGCCAAATCATTAACCGCTTTGGCAAGACCGGTGATGTTATATTGGTCAGCATTTTTGATGACCGGAACAATCAAATTTCCATTGGGCAGCGCCACCGCCATACCGATGTTAATATCTTTTTTCTTGATAATCCGGTCACCATCAACTTGTATGTTGATCATCGGATAATCTTTGATGGCCAGAACGATAGCTTCAATAAAGATCGGGGTGAAGGTCAAGGCATCGCCTTCCCGTTTTTGAAACTCGCCTTTCACCTTATTGCGCCAGAACACAATGTTGGTAACATCGGCTTCAACAAATGAAGTTACATGGGGTGCTGTGCGTTTTGAATCGACCATGCGCTCAGCAATCATTTTCCGCATGCGATCCATTTGAATGATTTCATCGCCCGCACTTATTGACGCAGGAATGAGCGGTTGCTGTGTACCGGACACTTTTTGCTGAACAGCCGTGATCGTTTGACCTAATTTGCGATGCTGTAAATAGGTGAGCAAATCTTTTTTAGTCACCCGACCCTCCAGACCCGTGCCGGGTATGGTTTCCAATTCAGCTATGGCAATATTTTCTTCTTTGGCAATATTCTTGACCAAGGGAGAATAAAAGCGGGTTGATTTAACGTCCTGGCTGGGGTGCGATCCGGATCCATTTGTCGCAGGTAGGGCAACCACCGGGGCAACCTTGGGTTCAGATTTCTTTACCTCGGCTTTAGGTGCGGCAGGCGTAACTTTGTCATCACCTTCCGTTACAATGATGGCAATGGGTTTTCCCACTTTGACCACTTCCCCCTTTTGTGCCAATATCTCCTTTAAAATTCCACCATGCGTGGAGGGCACTTCAGTATCCACTTTATCGGTGGCCACTTCCAATACCGATTCGTCCTGCTCAATTTTATCACCGGGCTTTTTCAACCATGAAAGGATGGTTGCTTCCATAATACTCTCACCCATTTTTGGCATAATCAATTCCACCAGGGCCATGGTTCAAACGTTTGTTTTGACCGTGCAAGATAGCATTTTTGACAGGAATCGAAGCGACCAAAATCAATTCGGTGTGGTCGACTGATTCCCCAAGTTCGCTTGGCCAAGGTGTATCACCAGAGAATAAAATATGGGCTTTGCCTGAAAACCCGGATGCTCAATTCCATTCCGTAAGAAGGACTGATTTCAATCTGTCACCCACCTGATAATAGTCATACTTTACCTTCTGGCAGTGTGTCAACTTCGAAGCATACTAAACAACTGAATTATGGACACTGTAATACTTGAAAAACCCACCACCAAAAAGCCGGATACCATGAAAACGAAAAAATTTGTCTATGCTTTCCAGGAAGGCGATGGAAAGAACAAGCAACTTCTGGGTGGCAAAGGCGCCAATTTGTGCGAAATGACCCAGATTGGATTGAATGTTCCGCCTGGATTTGTAGTAACCACGGAAACTTGCCTAACCTACCTGGCCGAGCCAGATCGAAAATTACCAGCTGGCGTAATGGATCAGGTGCGAGAAAACATGGTTGCTCTTGAAAAAGCAACCGGTAAAAATTTTGGTAATACCGATAATCCGCTATTGGTATCGGTACGCTCTGGTTCTGCACTTTCAATGCCCGGCATGATGGATACCATCCTCAATCTGGGGTTGAATTCAAAAACGTTGAAGGGACTGATCAGGCAAACTAATAACGAACGTTTTGGTTATGATGCTTACCGCAGGTTTATACAACTGTTTGGAAAGGTAGCCCTGGGAGTACCGGATGAAAAATTTGATATCCACTTCGAAGAAGTAAAACGCAAGGCTGGTGTAAAAGTAGACGTTGGTCTAAATTCGAATGACCTCAAAGAGATTAGCGAACGATTCCTTGGGGTTGTACGCGATCATACCGGCAAACCTTTCCCGGAAGATGTGTTTGAACAACTGGAGATTGCGATTAAAGCCGTATTCAATTCCTGGATGGGCAAACGCGCTGTGGATTATCGCAGAGAATTTAAAATCACACCCGCTATGGCCAACGGAACTGCAGTAAACGTGGTAACCATGGTGTTTGGCAATATGGGTAACGACTGCGCCACGGGTGTTGGATTTACCCGTGATCCCGGTACAGGTGAAAATGTCATGTTTGGCGAGTATCTGACCAATGCACAAGGCGAAGATGTGGTAGCCGGTATCCGTACACCCAAACCGGTAGCCATGCTGGCTACCGAAATGCCCGACCTGTACAAGCAGTTGGAGGCACTCCGCAATAAACTGGAATCTCATTATAAGGAAGTACAGGATTTTGAATATACAATTGAAAAAGGTGTGTTGTATTGTCTGCAAACCCGCAATGGTAAGATGAATACAACGGCCCTGGTTCGCACATCGGTTGAAATGGTGAAGGAAGGGTTGATCACAAAAGAACAAGCATTACTCCGCATCAAACCCGATATGTTAGAGCAATTGCTGCACCCACGGTTGGATGCATCGCATAAAGCGGAACCCTTGGCACAAGGGCTCCCGGCATCACCGGGTGCCGCTTCCGGCCATGTTGTATTTGATGCCGATCGTGCTGAATTGTTAGGCCGTTCGGGTGAAAAAGTTATTCTGGTTCGGGAAGAGACCAAACCGGAGGATATTCACGGATTCTTTGCTTCACAAGGAATTTTAACAAGCCGGGGTGGTAAAACCTCACACGCAGCGGTTGTAGCCCGCGGAATGGGTAAACCTTGTGTGGCAGGTGCTGAAGGAATTAAAGTCGATGTAAAACTTCGTCAGGCAGAAATCGGTGATAAGATTTTGCATGAAGGGGATTACATCACCATCGATGGCGGTACGGGTTATGTCTATAAGGGAGTGATTCCCACAGTGGAGCCTACCTTCTCAGAAGAATTGAAAACCGTGCTTGGCTGGGCCGATGAAGTAGCTCGTCTTAAAGTAATGGCCAATGCCGATACGCCTTCCGGTGCGCAAAAGGCACTGAACTTTGGCGCCATGGGTATTGGATTATGCCGCACAGAACGCATGTTCAATGATGTTGATCGGTTGCCGATTGTAGTGGAAATGATTCTGGCCGCTACCAAGGATGAGCGCGAATCTGCCCTAAACCGGCTGCGCGAAATTCAACGTAAAGACTTCCGTGAAATCTTCACAGTCATGAAAGGCAAGCCAGTAACGGTGCGCCTGTTGGATCCGCCTATTCATGAATTTTTACCTACGGAAGAGGTACTCAAAGATGAACTGGAGCACTTGCAAAAACTGAAAGGCACCGTCAGTGGCGTTACTGACTTGTTTAATAGTTTGCGGTTGTTGAATGCCGATGTGAAGATTGCTGAACGTTCTACGGAGCCGTTCACATTGGCTGGTGTAGAACTGATTGAAAAGGCAATTGAAAAGAAAGGCCAGATGCTGCGCAAAGTCCGCGAATTGCATGAAGTAAACCCGATGCTGGGTCACCGCGGTGTGCGCCTGGGATTAAGCTTCCCTGAAATTTATCGCATGCAGATTCAGGCGATTCTGGAAGCTACAGCCGAATGTCAAGTAGCCGGAATTGATGTGCGTCCTGAAATCATGGTGCCACAAGTATGTACGGCAGAAGAGTTGCAGCAAGTGAAGGTGTTTGTAGATGAAATCCGATTCCAGATTGAATCATCCAGGAACATCAAATTACAGTTCAAGTTTGGAACGATGATCGAAGTGGTTCGGGCTTGTCTCCAGGCCGATGAATTGGCTCATGTGGCCGAATTTTTCTCCTTCGGAACGAATGACCTCACGCAGGCTACATTTTCCTTCTCCCGCGAGGATGCTGAAAATAAATTCTTGCCGTTCTACATTACCCAGGGCGTATTGAAGGACAACCCGTTTGAAGTGTTGGATCGCAAGGCCATGGGCAAACTGATGCGGATGGCGGTGGAGGATGGCCGTAAGAATAATCCAGAGTTGAAAGTTGGAATTTGTGGTGAACACGGTGGTCATCCCGAGTCCATCCAATTCTGTCATGAAATTGGTCTTACCTATGTTTCTTGTTCAGGCCCGCGCGTGCCTGTTGCCCGCCTGGCAGCGGCTCATGCTAAGTTGTTGTCAAAATAGAAGGTAAGAGCAGTGTCCGGAGTGCAGGCCCCAAACGCCTGCACTCTTTTTTGTGGATACCTGAAAAAAAGAAGGAGATCATGTGATCTCCTTCTTTCATTTATTCTGCAGCGATTATTGCTTCACAAACTTATAGGTTCGGATAATCCCGTTGTTTTGTGTCCGTGCAAGGTATAACCCGGGTGAGAGTGAGCTGACATCACACCGGATGGTAAATCCTTGATCCAGGTTATGATGGATTGCCTGATGACGAATTCCTTTCAGGTCAATGATTTCTACCTGCACCGCTTCGTCTTCTTTGAATACAAACTCTTCTTCTTCTTCAAGATCAATCAATAATTCACGCTCAACAGGATTGGGATAAATGAGCGATGAAGGATTGCTGATGATGATTGGTTCGGATTCTTCCCCAACATCGGCCAATACACGGGCTCCTTGATGTGAATTTCCACCACTGCTCAAACTTTCCACGGCATCCAGGTCGAAACCGTCTGAAACTTTATTGAAAACCGACACTGGAAGCGGTGTGCATTTAGCGGGGTTTAACATGAGCGCATTCGGATTGGTGACATCCACCACCCGCACATATTTAATCCACGGGTAAGCTTGTCCAAAATCAAAATCCGTATCCAGTTTCACCCGGCAATTGATGCTGGGAGTGGTGGTGTTGGTTCTGCCTAAGGATTTCCAATCGGTACCGTTTTGTGAAACCAATACTTCGGCTTGTTCGGGATAGAGGGCGAACATGGGGTTGCCATACGTAGTTTCATAAACCCGTAAGTCAAGTCCCGCCTGGTCACACAGGGGATTGTCAAATTCAAGTGTTATCGATCCGCCAAAACCCAACGATACGAAGCGGATGCCGTGAGGTTTATCTTTCGCATCTCCTTTACCAAGTGCTTGCTCAGGATCGCTTCGATAAGCGGCAATCGACTTTCCATCCTTTCGTTTTCCCTGGTTAAATTCAACCACGTGATGAGTAATAGCGGTAGGGGTACAGCACGGCTTGTTGCTGGCAGCTTTCGTTACTTGTCTGGTTTCCCCTTTTTCGTTGAGCCACGTGATTTTAGTGGTATTCGGTCCCGACTGGGCTTCTGTAATGAAGTAAGAATATCCCGGTGTAGCAGTTACTGTGCCTGTTTGTGTCGTGCCATAGACACTCCAGGTAACCTCCACATCAAAGTCATTCGGGTTGGTAATGCGCCAGTTGCGCTTGGTGGCATCATCATAACATTCAGAAGTCAGGTTGAGATCTTCCACCACCTGACAGATTTCAGTCGTGATGGTAACAGATCCGGCATAGGTGCAACCATTCGCATCCTGGATCGCAACGGAATAATCACCGGCTGATAAATTGGTAATGGAAGCCGTGGTGGCTCCGGTACTCCAGAGGTATTGGTAAGGCGGCTGGCCACCGGTGGCTGTTGCCGTGGCACTACCCTGGTTACCATTCGTGCAGGTACCGCTTTCAGATGTGATGGTTGCTGAAAGTGCCGGGAATACTGAAACGGTTATCGTATTGCTTTCTGTAGTGGATCCGATAAACGAACAACCCACAACCCGCGCACACCGAATAAAGTACGTTGTTTGAGTAAGTGTACCCGGTTGATAGGTAATCGCGGTGGCGCCTGCAATTGGCTGCCAGTAGGGGTTGCCAACTGTGTTGGGAACATTCACCGTGCTGCTCATCCATTGGTATTCAATTACCTGCCCGGGGCCCGCAGTAGCCGGGTTCGTGCTGGTTAGTTGTGCCGGGGTAAACGGCCCACAGTTTTGCTGATCTGCAGCAATGGTTCCGGCACTGGTCACATTCTGGATAACTTCTTTCTTAACCCAATTGGATTCACCGATAAACTCAACACATCCTGCTCTGCGGGCACCTCTTCGATACCAGGTGGTTTCGGTAATCGGTGCAGGGTCATAATTCGGACTATTCGAGTATTCGAGAACCACAATTCCGGAACTTAGATCCGGATTGGTGGTGGCCACCCAAACATATTCAAGATCTCCTAAACCGCCTGCGGGCAATTCAACAGAAGTGATGGGTGCGGGATCAAATGACCCGCAATTGCTTTCATCGCTGGCAATGATACCGCCTTCGGTTACGTTGCAGCAGGGTACTGTGCTAATCACGATTAGCTGCTCTACCTGACAACCCCGGGCATCGGTTACGGTCAACGTGTATTCCCCGGCAGGTAAGTCATACAATTCTGATGTGGTTGCGCCAGTATTCCAGGAATAGGTATAAGGCGCTAGGCCACCCAACGCTTCGGTGGTGATGCTTCCGAGGTTACCATTATCGCAAGTGCCATCTTCTGTTGTAACAAGCACCATTAATTCAGCATCCCGTGTAACGGTAAATGAAGTTGTGGATTCGTTACCCCAGGCATCGGTGGCGGTATAGGAAATGGTCGTGGTTGTTCCCGGCTCGAATTTAGAACCAGGCTCCGGACCCTCGGTTTGAATCACCGTAACATCCCCGCAAGCATCTTCGGCCAGAGGGGCATCCCAGATGGCTATCGGTTCACAGGCTGATAAGGAGATATTCTGCGGTTGTGTAAATACCGGTGGTGTTGTGTCATACACAATAATGGTTTGGGTAGTGGTTGATGAGTTGCCATTGACATCTTCAACCGTCCAGGTAAGGAGTGATATACCAACCGGGAAGAAATCGCCATTAAAATCATGCTTTAGTGAAGCGATGCCACAATTATCGCTGACTGTTGGTGCCGGGAAGTAATTTTTCCCATCATTTGGTGGTGTTTCGGTTGAATAAAAAATTATGGTAGCCCCACAGTCACCCAGGGCTGCATTCACCTCAATAAGAGGTGGTGGTTGAATGACGGGTAGTTCCTCATCATGAACGACAATCGATACTGTTAATACCGCACTATTACCGGAATCATCGGTGGCGGTATAGGTAATGGTGGTCGTGCCTACTTGAAAGGTGTTTCCGGGATCGGCAATTTCCACTCCATCCAAATCAAAAGTTCGGGTTAGGGTAACTCCACAATCATCATAGGCTTCGATTACGGGAAGTTCAACAGTAGCTGAGCAAAGACCAGGATCAGCAGAGGTTTCAATGAGTACATCTTCCGAGTTAAATACTGGTTCCTGAGTATCTAAAACGGTTACCCGGAAGCTAATGGTGGCCAGGTTTTCGGCCATGTCATAAGCCTCATAGGTTATGATAGTAATGCCAACCGGGAAGGGATCTGTAATTGGAATTTCATCACTATCGCTTCTTTTCACAAACAGGAATATCTCTTCACAATTGTCGATCGCCACTACTTCGGGCAATTCAACACTGGCTGAGCATGACTCGGCTTCCGCTTCCACAAATATGTCGGCCGGGGTGTAGAGGAAGATCGGGGCTTCATTGTCTTGTACATAAATGTAGAAACTGGCTTCCGTTGTATTTCCGGCAGCATCAACTGCCGTATAGATGATCTGATTGGCACCATAGGAAAAAAGGTCTCCGGGTTGATAGTTGGAGGTAAAGCTTACTACACCTTTGTTATCCGTGGCAGTTGGAGGAGTCCAGGTTACACTAACATAGCAGGAGCCAGGATCATTTTGGGCGATGATGTCGTCCGGAATCCCCGAGATCACCGGAGGTTCTTCATCACCAGCTTCCGTGACCAGGGAGACTAACCAGAAATCGCTTCCCCCGAGATTAGGGGTGGTCTTATCACCGGAAGCCGGAGAGAAGGATGAAGCCAAAAACGTAATCTTGCCTTCATCAACTACCACAGTCTCGTTATTGGTAAGGTCATCAGAATTATTACCACCAATCGTTTTATCCCATAGCTTGTTTCCGGCAAGATCCAGTTTAATAAGCCAGGCATCGTTGACACCACGGCTGTTTTCTGACTTGTTGCCATTGGCATTTCCATTGGAGTATCCTGAAATCAGAATTTCGTTATTTAATATTGAAGCATTGGTTGCATTATCAAAGCCTGTACTACCAAAATCCCGATCCCAAATTTTATTTCCGGATGCGCTCAATTTTACAATCCAGTAATCCTGGTCATAGACAGTGTAAGAAACTGGATAGCAGACGGTCTCATAACAGGTTGACCATCCGCAACTGTAGCCTCTTTGATAACAATTCGTATAGGAAACAGTGTAAGGTGCTGATATAGTGTTTTGACTTTTATCACCTGAAGCAGAAGATTGTGAATAACCGGCCAGTGTTATCTCTTGGTTCGGCAGTTCTTTAATTTCTGAAAGAACATCGTTATAGTTCCCTCCAATTGTTTTATTCCAAATAATATTTCCCGCATTATCGGTTTTTACAATCCAATAATCCGATCCACCGCGAGAGATCTCTGTCTTTTCTCCTGAAATTGAAGAGGATGAATATCCACCCAACAGATAATCACCGGTGCTGGTAATGTCAATTGACATTAATAAATCATCGGAAGAACCGCCAATGGTTTTGTCCCAGAGTTTGTACCCATTGTTGTTGAGTTTGACAATCCACATATCAGATCCGCCACGGGAGGGTTCGGTTTTATCGCCTCCCGCTCCGGAATAGGAATAGCCTCCAATGACTATATCACCAAGAGGATCAACCTTGATGGCTTCCAGTAAATCGGAGCTTGTACCGCCTACTTGCGTGGTCCATTCTGTAATTCCGTTGGCATTAATCTTGACAATCCAGTAATCGTAATTGCCAACCGAAGGTGCATACGTATAGCCGCCCAAAATAAAGCCGCCATCGATATTTTCAGCAATAGATGTGAGACGGTCGGTATTGCCGCCATTATCATAACTGTAGCGCCATTGTTCAGTACCGGACCCATCCACTTTTATCACGAGAAAATCATTGGATGAAGCTGAAAATTCTCCGCCCATCAAAAAGCCACCATCCTGGGTTTTTACCAGGGCGCGTCCATATTCATAGCCGGTTGTACCATAAGATTGGTCCCAGTCAACGACAGGAGCCTGTGCCCAAAGCACAGTACTCATCAACATCAGGTATAGAGTAAAGAGTGCTTTCATAGGCTAGTTTTCGGTTACAATGTTTGCGGAGGACAATTCAATTTCAAACAACTCTTTGTTTTTGACCGGAATACTGATAAACCGAAGGTGTGGCAACGGTACAGAACAGGTTAATTGTTGAACTTCACCGGGCTGCAGCACCAGTGACGTAACGGGTAGTTTTCGCATACCTGAGTCTCCCTGATCCAATACGTCAAGCTGAAATTCCAGTCGCTTTCGACTGGTGGAAGTGTTTTCCGCTAAAAACCAAAGCCAATCCTGACCCTGGCACGTGGAGATTTGATAGGATAATCGAACGCCTGATTCTTCTTTTAAGAGCGTCCAGGAGGGTTCAGCGGTTTGGGCTGAAATACTTCCAGAAAAGAAGCAAATGATTGCTAAAAAGTAGAGTTTTCTCATCATTTAGGTGTTTTAATAAAAAAATGCCTGGGGTAATTAAATAATGGAAGAATACATGAAAAAGTAACCCCAAAGCTTACGACTACTTAGTAAAGTTAGTCCTTATCAGCCCTAATGTCAACCCATTAGACCGGTTTTAACCCCCTATCAAACTTCATTTTTTCTGAGCACGATAGGAGCAAATCAACTTGCCTATGCATCCGAGAACATTTTACACGCCCAAATGAAACTTTATACGATGATTTTCCGTGATATTGCATCATAAAATTGCAACGAATCATGAAGCTTGTATTTTAATTTAACTCAATAGGACAGTCCGGGCCACCGGTGTTGAGTTAAATTACTTGGTTACGCACCAAAAGTCCCATCTAAAGACAAATACAAGATCAATTTTTAATTTTAGGTACTTCATGAAAGCAGCTTTAACAAAAACCGCTTCTGTATTTCGTTTGCTGAAGGAAGCGATATCCGGCACCGAACAAGATTACACGCAATTAACCCTGAACCGGGCCATTTTTCTCCTGGCTATACCCATGATTGTTGAGATGGGTATGGAATCCATTTTCGCGGTGGTTGATATTTATTTTGTCAGTATGCTCAATGATAGCAATGCCGTGGCAGCCGTTGGGTATACCGAATCGGTATTAAGCATTCTGTATTCACTCGCTATGGGATTGGGTATGGGCGCTACTGCTATCGTTGCACGCAGAGTGGGTGAACATCATTACCGGGGTGCGAGTGAAGCGGCTGTTCAGGCCATTTATCTGGCATTGGGGGTGGCCTTCACAATCAGTATAACGGGAATATTTTACTACCAGGAAATCCTTCGAATCATGGGAGCTTCGAAGGCGGTAATTACTTCCAGTTCCGGTTATGCCTTCTGGATGTTTGCGGGTAACTATACCATAACGTTGCTATTCCTGAACAATGCCATTTTCCGTGGCGCTGGGAATGCGGCCATTGCGATGAAGGCTTTACTGCTGGCCAATGTTCTCAACATGATTCTGGATCCTATTTTTATTTTCGGATGGGGTCCTATTCCTGCCATGGGCGTGGAGGGAGCGGCTATTGCCACCAACCTGGGTCGTGCTATCGGAGTCCTTTTTCAGTTGTATTTTCTGTTCGGCAACCGCAGTATCATCAAAATCAATTGGAAGAACCTGGCATTAAAGGCGGGCATTATCATGAACGTGATAAAAGTATCAGGGGGTAGCATCCTGCAGTTTATCATTGGATCAGCCAGTTGGATATTTTTGATGAAAGTGATGTCCACCTTTGGCGATGAAGCCGTAGCGGGTTATACCATCGCCATTCGGGTATTCATTTTTACCCTGTTACCCTCCTGGGGCCTGGCCAATGCGGGGGCAACTCTGGTGGGGCAAAACCTGGGGGCGCGGCAACCCGATCGGGCGGAAACGGCCGTATGGCGTGCCGCTTACTACAATGCATTCTTCATGGCTTTTGTCATGATCATTTTTCTAACCCTGGCACCCCAGATCATAGGAATCTTTACTAAAGATTCAGAAGTGCTGGCCCATGGTGTACAGGCGTTGCGCTATGTTAGCCTGGGGTATATTTTTTATGGATATGGTATGGTGGTTGCTCAGGGTTTAAATGGAGCCGGGGATACCTATACGCCTACTATCCTGAATGTATTTGGATTTTGGGTATTTCAGATTCCCTTCGCTTACCTGGTAGCCATTGAACTGGGTTGGGGCCCCAAGGGAGTTTTCATCGCAATTGCCTTGGCGGAATCGCTTATGGCGATAGCGGGAATCATCATCTTCAAACGCGGAAAGTGGAAGCTGGTGAAAATCTGATGGACTGAACTGAGGGAGCCTGCATTTCAGGTACCCTCAGTTTTCTTATCGTTAGTAGAGTCTCGCTTTTGAAACGCAGTTTTAAAGGCATTTTCCAGTTCGGCTCCAGCTTTTTTGAGCGAACTCTCCACTTCTTTCCATCGCTCCTTGTTTTCGGCCTCATTTTTAAGGCGCTCGGCTGCTGCTTTAAGCTCATCATACCGTTGCTGCATATCCTTTTCTACCCGTGTGCCGGCATCTTTCAATTCCACCAGAAATTGATCCATTTTCTTCCCGAAATCCCGAAAAAACTTTTCGGCTCTTCCTTCTTGATTTTCTTCCATATGAAAATTTAATTAATCAACTTACTAAACTAATCTTTTTTGACATGAACACCGAACAAGATCCCTTGGAACATATTAAACACTTACTTGAAAGTAAATCCACGGCCAAACAAATCACCTATAAAAATTTATTGAATGCTTTTTCTATTCTCGCCAAGGAATCCAAACGCATTATCGATGAATTGAAAGCCCAAACCCGGCCCGGAGATGGTGATGTTACGGTAGGTTTTGAATGGATTAATGAGCATGAATTTCATGTAAAACTGGCGGGCGATCTGCTCGTTTTTGTGCTGCACACCAACGTAGTAACATTCGGTGATGAACATCCGGTTATGAAGACCACCTACATCCAGGAGCAGGAAGTGAACCGGTATTTCGGCCAGCTTATGATTTATAACTTCATGTCCGATTCATTAAAGTTTAACCGTATCAATGATCCGGGCTACCTGATCGCGCGCGTGTTGATCAATCACGAAAGCCGTTTTTTGGTGGAGGGAGATGGGCAATTGGGATTTTTGTTCAGCGCTATTTCAGAGCGACCCATATCCGAACAGAATTTAAACGAGGTTGTCAAACTCAGTTTAATGGCAGCCATCGAAAATGACCTAATGGCGCCTCCGTTTCCGGAAGTGCGGTTTATTACCCTGTATCAAAAAATCGAGAAAACTCAGGAATTAGGTGCCGGGCAGAAAATTGGATTTAAAATGAGTTATCAGGCTAAGAGCTCTCTTTAATTTACTGAAAAGTAGTTGGGCTGGTAGGTATAGTCATTTAATTTTGACCAAACTGAAAGTGATTTGAAGAACAGGATTATTCTAATGGTTCTCCTGCTGGTTTTCGCAGCGTGTGCCAGCCAGCAACAAGGGTATAAGCCCAAGTATAAAAAGCCAGACCCGAATAAGCCCCTACCATGTCCGTTAAAGGATTGTTGAGTGATGAAGAAGATTATCATTGCGATTGATGGATATTCGGCCTGCGGTAAGAGCACCACGGCCCGTGAAGTGGCGCGTGAACTGAGCTACCGCTACATTGATTCCGGAGCCATGTACCGGGCGGTTACGTTGTATTTTTTAGATCATCATGTAGCGTTAACCAATCCAAAAGAAGTGAACCGCGCGTTGCAGGCAATCCGGATCTCCTTCGTAGTCAACTCAAAAGGGATAACCGAAACATTTCTCAATGGCCTGAATGTGGAGCGCGAAATCCGGCAAATGGCGGTTTCGGAATACGTAAGCCAGGTAAGTGCTATCCGGGAAGTAAGGATAGCCATGGTGGAGCAACAGCGCAGGCTAGGAAAGGACCGGGGTGTGGTTATGGATGGACGCGATATAGGAACGGTGGTCTTTCCCGAAGCCGAGTTGAAAATTTTTCTCACGGCCGACTTACTGGTGCGGGCTTTCCGCAGACAAAAGGAATTGTTGAACCGGGATGAGTTGATTGACATCGATACTATTATCGACAACCTAAAAAAGCGTGACGAAATCGATAGCAACCGGAAGGAGAGTCCGTTGCGGAAGGCACCCGATGCGCTGGGCATTGACACCACCCACATCTCGATTGATGAGCAAGTGGATGAGGTGATCCGGATGGCTTTGACTAAGATGATTATACCCTCGAAGTCACAAGCCTAAACAACCTTCAAAAACCCTATTTTTCCTTGCAAATTCTTTGTTTCTGCAAACCTTTGCCGGTTGCATAATATTACTAATTTTGCCCCCGATCTAAACTAATTAATTGCCGAGCTCATGGGCAAGTTCATCCGACTAAAAAAAGGTTTCAATATCAATCTCAAAGGCAAAGCAGCCCCTAAAGTTGTTGAAATCGAACAACCCGAAACATTCGTTATTAAGCCTACTGATTTTCAAGGAACCTACATGCCCAAACCGGTGGTGAATGTAGGGGATACGGTGAAGGCCGGCTCGCCTTTATTTCACGAAAAGAAGCATGAAAACGTTCTTTACACAGCACCGGTAAGCGGAGAAGTGGTGGAGGTGAAGCGGGGTGAAAAACGCAAGTTATTGGAGATAAAAATTCTGGCCGATAAAAAGATTGAGTACGAAACTTTCAAAAAGTATTCGGTGTCAGAAATAAATAACCTGAGTGCAGCGGATGTAAAAAGTCAACTCCTGCTCTCCGGTATCTGGCCGACCATCATCCAGCGGCCGTTTGGGATTGTGGCCGATCCGGCTGTTACCCCTAAAGCGATTCACATCTCTGCCTTTGATACTCATCCTTTGGCACCTGATTACAGCATGCTGTTTAAAGGTCAGGATCAGCCCTTTCAGGTAGGCATTGATATCCTAAAAAAACTCACCTCCGGTTCGGTGCATGTCAATACGCATTCTACCAGTGAAATTTCCTCTGTCTTCTCCCAAGTAAAGGGAGCGGAGGTCAATAAGTTTTCCGGCCCGCATCCGGCAGGATGTGTAGGAGTTCAGATTCATCACCTTGATCCGATTAACAAGGGTGATGTGGTGTGGACTATCAATCCACTGGGTGTTATTCAAATTGGTAAGTTGTTTTTGAATGGTATTTATGATGCATCGCGCGTGGTTGCGGTGGTAGGATCGGAGGTTAAGAATCCGCAGTACTACAAGACCTACACGGGTGCTTCGGTTAAGAAATTTTTGGATGGCAATTTAACCCAGGACCACGTACGTGTAATCTCCGGTAATCCACTTACGGGCACGGTTATCGGCAAAGATGGGCATGTTGGCTTTTTCGATCATCAGGTATCTGTGCTGCCGGAAGGCGATTATTATGAATTTATTGGTTGGATTACCCCAGGTGCCCGTAAGATCAGTTTTCAGCGCGCCTTGGGTATCTTTTCCTTTTTGTCTCCCGGCAAGGAACGGGTATTGGACACCAATACCCATGGTGAACCCCGGGCCTTTGTTCAAACGGGTGTCTTTGAGCAGGTAACCCCGATGGATATCTTACCAACACATTTGCTAAAGAGTATTCTGGCTGAAGATATTGACGAGATGGAAGCCTTGGGTATTTACGAAGTAATTGAAGAAGACCTGGCGTTATGCGAGTTTGTGGATGTATCGAAGCATAAGGTGCAGGAAATTTTGAGAGAGGGACTGGAGTTAGTACAACATAGTTAATTCTTGGTGTCATGAAGTTTTTAAGAAATCAACTGGATAAGGTTAAGCATCAGTTCGAGAAGGGCGGTAAGCTTGAAAAATATTTCTATGCGTACGAAGCCCTCGACACCTTTCTGTTTGCTCCAAATACAACCAATGGCGAAAAGGGTGCCCAGATCCGCGATGCCATCGATCTGAAGCGCCTGATGATGACGGTCATTCTGGCGATGATGCCATGTTTGATATTCGGGATCTGGAATGTTGGCCATCAGCATTTTATGGCGATTGGTCAAACCGGGGCCACCTTGGGAGAAAAGTTTTGGATCGGTGCGATTCAGGTTTTGCCAATCGTAGTAATCTCATATGGTGTGGGGTTGGGTATCGAGTTTGTATTTGCCATTCTGCGCAAGCACCCGGTGAATGAGGGTTATCTGGTTACGGGAATGTTGATCCCGTTGGTGATGCCACCCGATATTCCGCTGTGGCAGGTTGCCGTGGCTACGGCCTTTGCGGTCATTATTGGGAAAGAAGCCTTTGGTGGTACCGGAATGAATGTAGTGAACATAGCACTTACTGCCCGCGCGTTTTTGTATTTCGCTTATCCTACGGATATCTCCGGAAGTGTATGGACCTACCTAGGCGATGCGCAGACGGTGGCGGGTTACTCAGGGGCTACACCCCTTGCGTTGGCAGCGGAAGCGGCAACCACAGGAGAGAATGTGGTGGCCTCCTTTAATTCTTTTGGCGCAGGCTGGAATGATGGCGTCTTTACTCTGTCCAACCTCTTTATGGGAATTCGCCCGGGTTCAATTGGAGAGACCTCAACTTTGATGTGTTTGATTGGGGCATTGGTGCTGATAGGTACCGGAGCCGGAAGCTGGAAAATTATCGTGAGTGTTTTTGGGGGCGCCTATGCCATGGGGTTGTTTCTGAACCTGGTAGGCGGCAATGCGTTTGTTGAAATGCCTGCTCATTACCACCTGGTGATTGGAGGACTGGCCTTTGGTGCCGTGTTTATGGCAACCGATCCGGTAACGGCTTCTCAAACCGAAACCGGAAAATGGATTTATGGATTTCTGATTGGATTATTTACCGTGTTAATCCGGGTGTTTAACCCGGCTTATCCGGAAGGGATTATGCTGGCGATCTTACTCATGAACGTGTTCGCCCCGCTGATCGATTATTTTGTAGT
>ERZ1066115.75-NODE-75-length-37650-cov-14.703631_pt1 | contig 37650 bp, 25 predicted proteins | sample MGYA00382762_ERZ1066115 | MGnify/ENA primary metagenome ERZ1066115 (study PRJEB33369, sample SAMEA5778345) | biofilm metagenome | biome: Industrial cooling water; feature: Water cooling tower basin; material: Biofilm | place: United Arab Emirates | collected... | reverse complement strand
CGTCAATCCCATGGACGTCCATCCCTTCAAGGCGCTGTCCTTCGGGCAGCCTAAGGCGCGGCCCTTCGTAGCCGCCCTACAAGGAGAGTAAACTATGAATCCCGTCCGCGGCTTACGCCGGCTCCTCGGCGTCCTGCTCTTCGTCTTCATGGGCCTGCCCCTGAGCCTGGGCGGCCTCTCGCTCCTGTCGATGCGCGGCTGGCTGGTCGACGAGGCGAAGTACCTCTCCCTGGTGCAGGACGCCCGCTTCGAGCGCCTGATTACGGCCCCCGAGCTGGCGGCCAACGCGCCGGCTAGCCTGAGCCTGGGCGAGGGCCTGCCCGAACTCCAGGGGAAGGCCGCCGTGAGCGCGCTGCAACGGGCCATCCCGGCCCAGGCCGTCGTCTCCGCCGGCGAGGCGGCCGTACGGGGCTTCTTCCGCGCGCTGGAGCGCGGCGAGGGCCTCGTCACCATGGATTTCTCGGCGCTCAGCGCCGAGCTCGAGCGGGCCAAGCCGGCCCTGGCCGAATCCTACCGCGCCCAGACCGGCCAGGAGCTCCCGGCCCAGGCCATTCCGAGCCTGCCGGCTACCCTGAGCTTCTCCTTGGAGCCCGACGGCTCGGGCCCCAGCTGGCAAGGCAGGCCGACGAACCTGGCCGCCATGCGGGCCGGCCTCGACGCCGCGTCGATCTGGATGGTCCTAGCCGGCGCGGGGCTCTGCATGGCCAGCGCCTTCATAGGCGAGGACGATTGGCGCCGACGGGCCGCCGCGCTCGGGAGCCGCGTCCTAGGCCCCGGCATCTTCATCTCGGTCATAGGGCTCCTGCCCCATTTAGTGAACCCGGCGGGGCTCGTCGGGCGCTCCCAGATCTCCGGCTTCTCCATGGCCCAGTTCCCGGCCCTGACCGAGTATCTCAAGTTCGCGGCCACGAGCCTGACCGGCGGCTTCCTCGTCGTGGGCCTGTGGACCGTGGGCATAGGCACGGCGCTCGCCAGCTCCAAGTTCCTCCTGCCGTCCGGAGAGGACGAGACGGAGCTGGAGGCGTGAGCGTAGAGGGCGCGGCCGGACACGACGGCTTCCTCCGCAGCCTGGGCTTCCCCAGCATGCGGGTGCACCATTCGTACGACCACTTCGACTTCACGCGCCCCGGCAGGCGCATCCTGGTCATCGGCCCCATGGGCTCGGGCAAGACCGAGTTCAGCGCGCGCATCTGGCGCGACTCCAAGGTGGCCCTGCGCAAGGGCGAGCGCGTGGCGGCCCTGACCAGCACGGCGGGCGCCGATCGCCGGCGCCTGCATTTCGTGCGCTCGCGCATCGACCGCGCCCGCTTCCCCGACTACCCCGATGACGCCCTGGCCTACCGCGGCGGCTACGAGCGCTGCGGCGACGATATCTCGGCGGCCCGCGACAGCTTCGAGCTCGAGGCCGCCCTGGCCTGCCGCCCCGAGGCCGGCACCTGGATCGTCGACGAGGCCGCCTTCTACGACGAGCGTATCGCCTACCTTATCCGGAACGAGTCGGACACCCGCGGCCTCGTCTTCGTGCTGCCTACCCTAGTCCTGAACTTCCGCCGCGAGATCTTCAACCACACGGCCAGGCTGCTGTTGGAGAACGCGACCGACGTCTTCCCGCTCACCGCCTACTGCGAGCACGACGAGTGCATAGCCGACTCGCTCTACACCTATCGTTATTACTCGGTAGAGGGGCGGGAATGCCCGGCCCTCTATTTCGACCCGCTCATCATCATAGGCGGCGACCGGGCCAAGGACGACCCGCGCGAGCCTAATTACTGCACGCGTTGCGACGAGCACCACTACCTGCCGGGCAAGGAATATACCTTCTTTACCTTGAAGCCCTTGGGCGAGGCGGCCTCGCGCGGCGAGATCAAGCCGCTCTTAGCCGAGCTCTCCGCCGTGGCCGGAGATATCCAGAGCTCGCGGCTCTACGCCAGCCTACGGCGCCTGCACCTAGACGGGCCCGATCCGCGCCCGCGGAACATGGCCGCGCTCGACGTGCCCTGCATAGCCGAGAAGGCGCTCTGCTACCTGTACGCCGAGCAGAACCTCTTGTCGGCCGACCAGCTAAAACGCATCGCGGCCGACCTGGGGCTCGACCGCGAGTACCTGGCCAGGCGCCTGGCCGACAACCGCCGGCCGCTGGAGCTCTAGCGGGAGGGGCGGGGCGCCTACACGCCCAAGACCAACTTGGCGGTCGTAAAGTAGATCAGGAGCCCGGTGATATCCACCACGGTGGTCAGCGCCGGGCTGGCCACCAAGGCGGGGTCGGCGCCGAAGCGGGCCGCCGCCAGGGGCAGGGCCGCGCCGAGCACCGTGGAGCTGATCACCTGCAGCGTCAGGGCCAAGGCTATGGCCAGGCCCACCATGGGCAACGTAATGCCCTCGGGCAGCCCGGTGCCGGCCGGGATCAGGTACACCCGTAGGAAAGCCACCGCCCCGAGCACGATCCCCAGGAGCAGGGCCACGCGGAACTCCTTCCAGAGCACCTTGAGCGCGTCCCGCGGCGTTATCTCCTTTAAGGAGAGCGCGCGCACCACCATGGTGGCGGACTGGCTGCCGGTGTTGCCGCCGGTGCCCGCCAGCATGGGCATGTAGAACGCCAGGATCATGAGGTTCATGAGCGTGCTCTCGAAGCCCTGCAGTATGGCCCCTGAGACCAGGCCGAAGGCCGCCAAGGCCACGAGCCAGAGCACGCGGTTCTTAAAATGGGACAGGGTCGGCGTCTGCAGGTAGCCGGCGTCGTCGTGGCTGCCGGCTATGGCCATGAAGCGCTCCATGTCCTCGGTGTGCTCGTCCTCCATGGCGTCCATGGCGTCGTCGTGCGTGATAAGGCCGACGAGCTCCCCGCCGGAACCGAGCACCGGTATGTCGACCAGGTCGTAGTGGGACAGCTTATAGATCGCCTCGGCCTGATCCTCCGCCGCCCCGACGCTGGGTACCTGGTCGTCCATGATGGCCTCGACCGGGCTCGTGGGCTCGGCGAGGATCAGGTCGCGCAGGGTGACCTTGCCCAGGAGCCGCCCGCCCCCGTCCACGATGTAGCTATTGTAGACCGATTCTTTGTCGTGGGCCTCGGCGCGGATCTTGGCCATGGCCTCCGAGACGCTCAGGCCGGCCGGCAAGGCTATGTACTCGGAGGTCATGACCGAGCCGGCGGTGCCCTCCTCGTAGGAGAAGAGCCGCTCGACCTCGGCGCGGTCCTCGGCGTCCAGTTCGGCGACGACCTCGTCCATCTGCTCCTGGGGCAGGGCCTTGAGGAGGTCGACGCGGTCGTCGGGGTCCAGGCTGGACGAAAGGGCGGCCAGCTCGGGGGCGCCGAGCAGGGCGGCGAGCTCGGCCTGGTACGAGCCGGGCAGCTCGCTCACGACGTCGGCGCGATGCTGCTCGTCCAGGCGCTGGAGCAGGACGAGCGCCTCCGCAGGCTCGAGGGCCTGCAGGAGCTCGGCGATGTCGGCGGGGTGGCATTCGCCGAAGAATTCGACGACGCCGTCTAGTTGGCCATCCTGGATGGCGGCCCGGAGATCGGGCGCTAAGAGTTGATCGAGCATAGTTTCCTCCGCGGGGCCCCGGGCCGGAGGAAACGCCGCGCGCGCTCATGCGCCCGCGCGTAACGCTACGGCAGGGACCTATCGTACCTAGATGATGGGTAGGGTTCCGGGGGCTGTATGGAGCCGTCGGAATCGTTCATGCCGTAGCCTGCCTTTCGATCGGGATCGGCGCGCAAGGAAGCGCGCACGGGGGTACTATACGAAGGTGACGGGGGGCGGTCAAGGCGGAAAATGCGGCGGCTCGCGACGACGAAGCCGCGGCGGGCGACCCGTCCCCGCCTCGGCTCAGGACGCGATATTAGCGCCCCCGCGCCAAGCCCCTAAGAGCGCCCCCAGCTTAATCCGGTCGCGGGTGCGGAGGTCGAAGCCGCGGCCGAGCGCGAAGGCGCGCAGCGACTCGAGGGCGGGATAGTAGCCGCCCAGGCTCGCGGCGGCCGCGGCCAGCTCGTCGCGGAAGCGGCCGGAGTTATAGAGGCCGTCCAGGAGCTCCTCCAGGCCCTTTAGGGCGCCGAGCTCGGCGGCAGAGATCGCGTCCGTGGCCAGAACCTCGTAGGGCGGCGAGGCCTGGAACGAGGCGCCGAAGGCCGCGGCCCCTTCGCGGAGCGCCGTGCCGGGTATGCCTTTTAAGAAGCCCAGCTGAACGTGCCCCGCGCCCAGGGCCAGGAGCTCCTCTAGCGAAGCGGCCATAGCCGCGCTCCCCTCCCCCGGGAGGCCGGCGATCAGGTCCAGGTGCACCGGCGCGTTCCCCAGGGCGACCAGGCGCCGTATCGCCTCCCGCTCGCGCTCCCAGTCGCCGCCCCGGCCTATGGCCGCGCGGGTAGCGGCGTGGACGGTCTGTACGCCGAGCTCGAACTGAAAAAGGCCCGCGGGCGCGCGTTCGAGCAGCCTAAAATCCTCGTCGCCGAGCAGGGCCGGATGGAGCTCGAAGTGGTAGCGGGTCGGGCGCCCGGCCCCGACCCGTATGAGCCGCTCCCAGAGCTCGCGGGCGCGCTCGGGCCGGGCGTTAAAGCTGCGGTCCACGAGCTTCACCAAGGCCGGCTCCCGGGCGGCGATGAGCTCGAGCTCCGCGCCCGCGGCCGCGGCGTCTTTCTCATCCAGCTTCTGGTCGCCGCGAGATGAGAGGCAGTAGGCGCAGCGGAAGGGGCAGCCGCGGCTGGACTCGTAGTAGATGTAGCGCCGCTCCAGCGCGGAGAAATCCTCGTCGCGGTACGGGAAGGGCACCGACGCGAAGGCTAGGGGCGCGGCGTCTAGGACGCTATCCGGGAAAGCCCCGAGTTCGAAGCGGGCGGCGGCCAGGGCCGCGGCCGCCCCTTCCGCCTGGCCGCGGACCGCTAGGTCGAGCTCGGGCAGGGCGCCGAGCCAAGCCGCCGCGTCGTAGGCGACCTCCGGCCCGCCGGCGACGATACCGGCTCGCGGCAGGAGCTTCTTTATGTCGGGTATGATAGCCTTGAAGAGCTCGGCGTTCCAGATATAGGCGGAGATCATGATCAGGTCCGGCTCGGCCCGTGCCATATCCCGCGCCAGGTCGATGCGCCGCTCGTTGATCTGGTATTCGCGGAGCTCGACCTGTATAGGAAGCCCGAACGAGCTTGCCTGCGCCTCCAGCGCGTTCCGCAGGTAGCGCAGGGCCAGGGACGAGTGGGTATAGCGGGCGTTCGCCGTAACGAGGAGTATGCGCTTCATCGCGCGCAGTATAGCCCGATACGCTTGCGCGAGGCGCCCCCTTAAGGCCACAATCGCAGGTAGAGGAGCGACGACGATGAGCAAACCGGATGAAGCGCCCCGAGACCCCCTCCACGGCGTGACCCTCAAGGCCATGGTCGAGGACCTGGTCGCCGAGCTGGGCTGGGAGGGCCTGGCGGCCAAGGTGCCGGCGCGCTGCTTTAGCGTGAACCCCAGCGTCCAATCCAGCCTGACCTTCCTAAGGCGCACGCCCTGGGCGCGGGAGAAGATAGAGAAACTGTACCTGTGGACCTTCCATCGGCCCTTCGTGCATAAGAAGCACCGCGACAAGGTCGAGGCCGCCAAGGCGGCCCGCGAGGCGCCCCCGGAGGCGGGACCCGAGAGCGGTGGGCGCGGCTAAGCCCCCGGCCGCCGTCTCGGCCCTGGTCGCAGCAGGCGGCAGGGGCTCGCGGCTGGGCGGGGCCGATAAGCTCTACCTGGAGCTCGGGGGCAGGCGCCTGGCGGCCTCCCTGATCGAGGCGCTCGCGCGCGACTTCGGCGAAGTCCTGGTCGCCAGCGCGCGGCCCGAAGCCTTCGCGGGCCTGCCGGCGCGGGTCATAGGCGACGAGCCGGGCTACGGCGGCCCGCTGGCGGCCCTGCTCGCGGGGCTCCGCGAGGCGGAGCACCCGTGGCTCTTCTTCATAGCCGTCGACATGCCCGGCTACGACCCCGCCTGGGCGGCGCATCTGGCCGGCCGCGCGGCCGCCGCCGAGTCGCTCGGGCGCCGCCCCGCCGCCGTCGCGGCCGCCCAGGGGCCCTATTTCCAACCCTTCCAGGCGCTGTACCACCGGCGCTGCCTAGGGCTGGCACGGTCGGCCGCCGGCGGCTCGGCCGGCGGCTCGGCCGGCGGCCGGGCCCGTTCGCCGCAGGGCCTCCTGGCGGGCGCGGAGCTCGAGCTCGTCCCCGAGGCGGCGCAGGCGCCGTTCAAACCTGAACGGCTATTCATAAACATTAACACCATGGAAGATTTGGCGTACGGCGAAACTATCTTTGACGGCCGCCGATAGCGGACCTATACTGTCGGGATGGACCGACGCGATACCATCCTTGGGAATTTCCACGAGACCCAACGGCTCTCTGGCGCCAACTGGCTGAGCCCGCAGGCGCTCAAGGCGGCCGCGGCGCGCTACGGCCTTTCGGGGGCGGCCGTCAAGGGCGTAGCCAGCTACTACTCGATGCTCAGCCTAAAGCCCCGCGGCCGCATCCTCGTACGGCTCTGCGCCTCGCCCGTCTGCCGCATGGCCGGCTCGCTCGACCTCCTCTCCGTAGCCGCCGAGGCGACGGGCGCGCAGCCCGGCGGAAGCTCCGCCGACGGGGCCTTCAGCCTGGAGACGGTCCAGTGCCTGGGCCGCTGCGCCGGCGCCCCGGCCATGATGGTCGGCGAGGCCGTCTACGGCCGGCTCGACCCGGAGCGCGTACGGGCCGTCATCGCCGCCGCGCGGGCCAAAGACGCCGGCGGATCGGCCGGCGCGTCCTTCGCCTCGCGCGAGCTTGAGCAGACGGGATACGCGGCGCATATCGGCCCCGGGACCGCCCCCTGCGCCGGCGAGCCCTGCGCGCCGGCCGCCCCCGCGGCGCTTGGAGAGCCGTCGCCGGCCGGCGCGCCGGCCGCCGCGCCGCGCATCGCCCTGCGCTACCCCCGCCTAGCCGATCCCGTGAGCGCGCGCGAATACGAGCGCGCCGGCGGCTACGCGGCGCTCAAGAAGGCCCTGGCCAGGCCGCCCGAGGAGCTCGTCGCCGAGTTCTCCCGGGCCAAGGTCCGCGGCCGCGGCGGCGCCGGCTTCCCTACGGGGCTCAAGGAGCGGGCCGCGGCCGGCTCGGCCTGCTCGGACGAGCCGGGCTGCGAGCGCTTCGTGGTCTGCAACGCCGACGAGGGCGAGCCGGGCACCTTCAAGGACCGCATCGTCATGGAACGCTCGCCCCAGCTCGTCATCGAAGGCATGATAATCTCCGCCTACGCCGTCGGCGCGCGTCGGGGCTTCGTCTACATACGCGGCGAATACTCCCTGGCCATCGAGCGCATGAAGGCGGCCATCGGCTCGGCCTACGGCTCAGGCTACTTAGGCTCGCGCATCCTGGGCTCGGACTTCTCCTTCGACCTGGATATACGGCTCGGGGCCGGCTCCTATCTCTGCGGCGAGGAGCTCACCCTGATCGAGTCGCTGGAAGGCAAGCGCGGCTATCCGCGCATCAAGCCGCCCTTCCCCGCCGAGGCCGGGCTCTGGGGCAAGCCCACCCTAGTCAACAACGTAGAGACCCTAGCCGCCCTGCCCTGGGTGGCCGAATTCGGGGCGGACGCCTACCTGGCCTTCGGCACGCCCGCGAGCCCGGGCGCCAAGCTCTTCTGCGTCTCGGGCGACGTGGCCCGCCCCGGCTACGGCGAGTGGCCCATGGGCGTCCGCCTAGGCGAGCTCATCGCGGCCGCCGGCGGCCCGCTGGACGCGCGCGGCCGCCCCGCCGAGCGCCCCCTGGCCGTCCTCCTAGGCGGGGCGGCGGGCGCCTTCGTATCGGGCGAAAGCCTCGATCTAGCCATGGACTACGACGCGCTCAAGGCGGCCGGCGCCGCGCTCGGCTCGGGCGCCGTAATCGTCTTAGGCCCCGGCCGATCGGTCGTCGATTGCCTAGAATCGATCATGGACTTCTTTAGGCACGAATCCTGCGGTAAATGCGTGCCCTGCCGCGTGGGGACCAAGCGCCTGGCGGCCGCGGCGGCGGACTTGGCGGCCCGCGCCCGCGCCGGCGCGCCGGAGGCCGAGCTCCGGGCCGGCCTTTCGGCCATGGCCGCCGACGCCGAGCGCATAGCCAAGGCCTCGCTCTGCCCCCTGGGGCAATCGCCCATCCTGTCGCTGCGCAGCGCCGCGGCGAACCTAACACGGCTTTTCTAAGAAGGGATCGACATGCCGAACGACAAGGTACGCATCACCATAGACGGTAAAGAGATTATCGCTACTCGCGGCGCCCTCCTGATCGAGGCGGCGCGGGAGGCGGGCTTCGACATCCCCAGCCTCTGCTGGCACCGGAAGCTCAGCCCCACCGGCGCCTGCCGGCTCTGCATCGTCAAGGTCGAGGGCATGCGGGGCCTGGTCACCTCCTGCTCCACGCCCGTGGCTGAGGGCATGGAGGTCGTCGCCTTCGACGAGGAGCTGGAGGAGGAGCGACGCTTCCTCCTAGCCTCGCTCATGAGCGAGGTCGGCGTCGGGAGCGACGGGAGCCACCGCGACGAGTTCGCCGAGCTCTGCCTGCGCTACGGGCTCATCGACGCCGTCTCGCCGGCCCGGCCCAAGGCGCCGGCCCTGGGACTGCCCGTCATCGACCCGGCCCAGCCGGGCCCGGACGAAAGCTCGCCGGTCCTAAGCTTCGACCCGGCTAAATGCGTCAAGTGCTTCCGCTGCGTCAAGGCCTGCGAGGAAGTCCAGGGCAAGGGCGTCATCGGCATGATGGAGCGCGGCGCCGAAAGCTACATCGCCGCCGGCCTGGACGGCTGGGGCTCTAGCGAATGCGACGGCTGCGGCGAATGCGTCCAGCTCTGCCCGACGGGCGCCCTGGTCGAGAAGCCCAACCGCGCCGCCCTCCGCGCCGGCGTCCCCGAGCGCGTACGGACCACTTGCTCCTACTGCGGCGTGGGCTGCCAACTCGAGCTATCGATTCTTAACGGGCGCATCGTACGCGCCGACGGCGTCGAGGGGGTCCTGCCCAACGACGGCCGGCTCTGCGTGAAGGGCCGCTTCGGCTACGACTACGTGCACAGCCCCGAGCGCCTGACGACCCCGCTCATCAAGGAAAGGGGGCGCTTCCGCGAAGCGAGTTGGGACGAAGCCCTGGACGCCGCCGCCCGCGGCTTCCTCTCGATCAAGGAGCGCCACGGCCCCGACGCCCTGGCCGGCTACTCGTCGGCCAAGTGCACGAACGAGGACAACTACCTCTTTCAGAAATTCGTGCGCGTCGCCTTCGGCACCAACAACCTGGACTACTGCACGCGGCTCTGCCACGCCTCCACCGTTACGGCCATGCTCAAGGCCCTGGGCGACGCGGCCGCGACCAATTCCATCCAAGACTACGAGGACGCCGGCTGCATACTCGTCACCGGCAATAACATGGTCGAGACCCATCCAGTCACCGCCACCTACGTCAAGCGCGGCCTGGCCCGGGGCGCCAAGCTCATCGTGATCGACCCGCGCTGGACGCCCCTGGCGGATAAGGCGGACGTTTGGCTGCAGCCGCGCCTGGGCACCGACGTGGCGCTCTTGAACGGCATGGCGCGCGTCGCCCTGGCCGAAGGCTGGATAGACCGCGCGTTTATCGAGAAGCGGGTGGCCGGGGGCCTGGCGGCGCTCGAGGAGCTTAGGGCCGCCGTGGAGGCCTATACGCCGGCCGAGGTGGAGCGCCTCTGCGGCGTCCCGGAGGAGAAGCTCCGCGAGGCGACCCGGCTCTACGCCCTCTTTGGCCCCTCGGTCATAGCCACCGGCATGGGCATGAGCCAGCAGGCCGTTGGCACGAATAACGTCTTCGCCCTGATCAACCTGATGCTCGCCACGGGGCAGGTGGGCAAGGAAGGCGCCGGCATTAGCCCGCCGCGCGGCCAGAATAACGTGCAGGGCGCCACGGACGTGGGCGCCTCGCCCATCTTCTATCCCGGCTACATTCCGGCGGCCGACGACGCGAACCGCGAACGGGTCGCCGCGCTCTGGGGCTACCCGGCGGCGGAGCTGCCCGGCGCACGGGGCCTATCCACCGTGGAGATCATGAAGGCGGCCGGCGAAGGCAAGGTCCGCGGCCTCTACGTCATGGGCGAGAACCCCCTGCACACCGACCCCAACCTGAACCACGTAGAGGAGGCCGTCGAGCGCCTGGACTTCATGGTCGTGCAGGACATCTTCATGACCCCCACGGCGGCCCGCGCCGACGTCGTGTTCCCGGCGACCAGCTTCGCCGAGAAGGACGGGACCTTCACCAATTCCGACCGCCGCGTCCTCCGCGTCCGCAAGGCCGTAGAGGCGCCCGGCCAGGCCAAGCCCGACTCCTGGATCATCGAGGAGCTGGCCGCGCGCATGAACCGGCCCATCGGCCCGGCCGCTGCGGAAGGCCCGGCCGCCCACTACCCCTCGGCCCGGGCCGTCTGGGACGAGATACGCCGGGCCGCGCCCATAGTCGCCGGCATAAGCTACGAGCGCATAGAGAGCCAGGGCATCCAGTGGCCCTGCCCTGACGAGGCCCACCCGGGCCAAGGCACCCTCTTCCTGGAGCGCTTCAACACGCCCGACGGCCTGGCGCGCATCACGCCGGTGGCCTTCGCCTCGGGCGCCGAGGAGACGAACGCCGACTATCCCCTGCTCCTCAACACCGGGCGCATCCTCTATCAATATCATTCTTCCACGATGAGCCTACGGAGCGAGCCCCTGTCGGCCTTCGCCAAGGATTCCTACATACTCGTGCACCCGGAGGACGCCGCTCGCCTGGGCTTGCTAGACGGCGGCCGCGTACGCGTGGCCTCCCGCCGCGGCGAGCTCTTTACGACCCTGCGCGCCGACCCCGGCGTAACGCCAGGCGAATGCTTCATGCCCTTCCACTTCCCCGACGCCCTGGTGAACAAGCTCACCCGCGACGTCCTGGATCCCATGAGCCGCATCGCGCCCTTGAAGCTGAGCGCGGTGCGGGTGGAGGGGGCCTAGGCGCGCCGCCCCGGCTCGAAGCGGGGCGGCGCCGGAGAGGGCCGCCTACGACAGCCCCGCGACGACGGCGATGACGATGAAGGCGCTGCCTAGGACGAAGAGGAAGCCCTGGAACTTGATCTGGTGCTTGGCCCACTTGCCCCAGTCTAGGCGCGCCACGCCGAGCACGCCCATGAGGCAGCCGGAGGTGGGCACGATGAGGTTCGTAAAGCCGTCGCCCAGCTGGAAGGCCAGGATGGACACCTGGCGCGTCACGCCGGCGATGTCGGCGAGCGGAGCCATGATCGGCATGGTGAGGGCCGCCTGGCCGGAGCCGGAGACCACGAAGAAGTTGAAGACGGATTGGAAGACGTACATGAACCAGGCCGAGACGACGCCGGGCAGGCCAGCGATCGCGCCGCCCATGCCGTGCAGGATGGTGTTGAGCACGTTAGGCGTATCGGGCGAGTCGCCGCCGAGCACCAGGACGATGCCCTTGGCCATGCCCACGACCAGGGCGGCGCCCACGAGATCCTTAGCGCCGTTGCGGAAGGCCTCGGGGATGTCGGCGCCCGTCATGCCGTCCAGCTTGAAGATCGCGCCGATGACGCCCGCTACGATGCCCATGATGAAGAAGATGGTGGCGATCTCGGGAATGTAGTAGCCGTTGCCCGGGCCGTAGCTGACCACGCCCCAGATGACCCAGATTACCGCGGCCAACACGGTCAGGAGCACCAGGCCGTGGCCGAGGGTGAAGCGCACGGCGTCGTCCTTGCGCTCCTTGAAGTCGTCGCGGAAGAAGGCGTCGCTCTCGTACGATACCGACAGCGTCGGGTTCTTCTTGATCTTGCGCGCGTAGAGCATGGTGAAGGCGACGCCGGCCGCGGTGAAGACGGCCCACATGGCGATGCGGAAGCCGGCCCCGGAGAGCATGGGCACGCCCGCGATGCCCTGGGCGATAGCGACCGAGAAGGGATTCATCCAGCTGGTCGCGAAGCCGATCTGCGTGGCGACGTAGGTGATGAAGATGCCGGTTACCGCGTCATAACCCAGGCCGATGACGATGGGGATGATGATCATGGCCAAGGGTATGGCCTCCTCGCCCATGCCGAAGACCGCGCCGCCGAGGGAGAAGAGCAGGAAGAGGAGCGGCGGGAGCAGGACCTCCTTGCCTTTGGTGCGGCTCGTCAGGGCCAAGATGCCGGTCTCCACCGCCTTGGTGCGGAGGACCACCCCGAAGGCGCCGCCGGCTATCAGGATAAAGGCCACCACGCCGACCGCGCTCCCCCATTTATTACCGGAGACGAGGCCTTCGAAAAGGTAGTTTAAGACGCCCATATCGCCGAAAGGCGCGAAGACGGGCAAGGGCTTGGTGTGGGTGGTACCGGACGCGTCCGGAACGAGCTCGCCGTCGGCCATCACGAAACTGTTCGTGTACGAATCAGGCACGAGCACCGATTTCCCGTTGGCCGCCTCCGCCTTCGCGGTAAACATGCCGACCGGCACGATATAGGTGAGGATAGCCGCGAACGCCACCACGAAGAAGATGATGGTGTAAGTGTCGGGCATGCGCCACGCTTTTTTAGCGGGCTTGGCTGCATCGCTCATAGTAACTCCTTTTACTGTTCATGGGCATGAGATGCTTGCGGCAATAAATGCAATAAGCGTGCCATCTTGTTGACAAATCGTATTTTGTAACTACAGGAGCGAATGCATATCGCTTCGTCACATCTGCTAACATCGTGCGCATTCACTTCGTTTTCGTGCAATGCTGAGTGAATCAGCTATAATTGGCTGAAAAACAATAATCGCCATTATCGTATTTAATAATCCTTTTTTAGCCTTTTTTATCCCGTTAGCTCGAATGAGTACAATCGCCTCGGCTTTGACAAGATGCCGGGCGGACTACATACTGCTCGTACCGTTTAGGCGGCACTAAGGAGGTTTTTATGGCTAGGGAAATTATCGCCACCGATAAGGCGCCGGGCGCTATCGGCCCGTACTCGCAAGGGGTACGCGCCGGCTCATTCTGTTTCTTCTCCGGCCAGCTAGGGCTCGATCCCGCGACCGGCCAGCTGGCGGATGGCGTCCGCGCCCAGGCGGAGCAGGTTATGAAGAATATCGAGGCCCTCTGCAAGGCCGCCGGCGCTAGCCTGGATCAGATCGTCAAGACGACCATCTTCCTTAAGGACATGGCTGACTTCGCGGTCGTCAACGAGGTCTACGGTTCGTACTTCAAGGGCGACAAGCCGGCCCGCTCGACCGTGGCGGTCGCCGGACTGCCGAAGGGCGGCCTGGTAGAGATCGAGTGCGTCGTCGCGTTCTAAGCCGCAGGTGAAGAGCGCCCCCGGTGGTGCTAGCGCGCTGCCGGGGCTAGCGCTCCGACTGGGGCGAAGGGCCCGAGCCGCGGGGCCGCCGGGCGGGCGCGACGGCCGCGATGCCGGCCGACCGCGCTTCAATCCGACCGCGCCTTAATCCGGCCGCGCTTCAATCCGACCGCGCTTCAATCCGACCGCGCTTCAATCCGGCGGCGTAAAGCCGGGCGCGAAGCCCTCGCGCGCGCAGAGCTCGGCCAGGAGCAGGGTGCCGCCGGCCGCCCCCCGCACGGTGTTATGGGAAAGTATCTCGAATTTCCAACCTAAGATCGGGCAGGGCCGTAGGCGACCCAGGCTCACGCCCATGCCGCCCTCGGCCCCGCGGTCCAGCCGGGGCTGGGGACGATCGGGCTCGGGGCGGTAGACCAGCGGGCGCCCCGGCGCGCTCGGCAGGGAGCGCACCGATGGCGGGCCGCGGAAACCTTCCCATGCGGCGACGATCTCCTCGCGGTCGACGGCTCGCCCTAGGCTCACCGAAACGGACATGAGATGTCCGTCGCGGACGGCGACGCGATGGCAGCTGGCGCTCACCGGCAGGTCGAGCTCCCGCACCGCGTCCGCGCCCGGGCTTAGGGCGCCGAGGATCTTCCGCGGCTCGGCTTCGAGCTTCTCTTCCTCCCCCGCTATGAAGGGCACGACGTTGTCGATGAGGTCGAGCGACGGGACGCCCGGGTAGCCGGCCCCGCTGGCCGCCTGCATGGTGCTTACCAGGCAGGCGCCGAGCCCGAAGGCGTCGACGAGGGGCTTAAGGGCCATCACGAGGCCGATGGTCGAGCAGTTCGGATTGGCCGCGATCGCGCCGCCCCCGGCCCGTCGCCGCAGGAGCCCGAGCTGCGCCGCGTTCACCTCGGGCACCACGAGCGGCACTTCGTCGCGCATGCGGTGCGCCGAGGCGTTGGTTACGACGAGCGCGCCGGCGGCCGACCAGGCGGGCTCTATCTCGCGGGCTACCGACGCGTCCAGGGCGGAGAAGACCAAGCTCGGCGGGGCGCCGCCCGTAGCCGCGCCCGTCCCGGCGGGGTCGACCGGCCCCACCCTCATGCCGGCGGCCGCCGCCGGCATGGGCGCGTCCAGCAGCCAGCGCGCCGCCTCGGCGTAGGTCCGGCCGGCCGAACGCTCGCTGGCGCCCAAGTAGGCGAGTTCGAACCAAGGGTGGGCCTCGAGCAGGGCTACGAGCCGCTGTCCCACGGCGCCGGTCGCGCCGAGCACGGCGACGGGTAATTTATTCATCGCTTCCTCCATCTATCTCTCCGTCGCCGCCTCGGCCGCGGCTTGGGGCCGCGGCCCGCGCCATCCTGGGCCGAGGGTCGAAGCATTCGGCGCCGCCGAACGGGACGACGAGGGCGGTTACCGAGAATTCCGGAACCAGCTGGCCGGTTTCCGTCGCCCTAAGCCCTATGAGCCCGGCGCCGAGCGCGGCTAAAAGCCCGGCGTTGCGCTCGACGCCGGGGCAGGCCGGATAGCCGAAGGAGTAGCGCTTACCCGGCGCCTCGGCGCCGCGCGCCCGCGCCTCGTCGGCCAGGCGGCGATGCGTCAACTCGGCCGCGGCCTCGGCCAAGCCCGCCAAGGCCGCGTGGGTAGCCAGGTACAGGCCGCCGTCGCCGGCCGCCTTAGCCCGACGCAGGGCCGCCTCGGCCCAGGCCCCGAGGGTCGCGCAGAAGGCCGGCGCCTCGGATAAGGTAGCGTAATAATCATATAACGACCTTCGCCTACCCTCCGGCTCGCGGGGAAAGGCGAGGGACATGGCTAGCCGCGGTGCCGCTCCGCCATCGGGGGTCATCGCGGGGGGGGGCATCGCGGCGGCTCGGATCATCTCGCCGTCGGCGGCCGTAGCGCCGGCGGGAGCCTCCGCGGCGGCTCGGCTCGTCTCGCCGTCGGCGGCCGTAGCGTTTGCAGGCGCTGCGGGAGCGGCGGGCGCGTAGAACTCTATCGCGTCGCCGGAAGCGGCGCGGACGGCGAACCAGGCGTATAAGGCCTCGGCTCCGGGCTCGTAGCCTTCGCTCGCCGCGGAGGCCGCCGCGAACGCCAAGGCTTCATCGAGGAGTCGCTCGCCGCGGGCTCGGTCGGCGCGCGCGAAGCGCAAGCGAGCCTCGACGATGGTAGGACGGTCGAGCAGCGGGATCAGCTCGTCGAGCGCAAAGCGAAGGTAGCTGATCCGGGAGCCGGACGCCGAATCTCCCGAGCCCGCGGCCGGCGGCGACGATGCTACCGCCGTCGGTCGTTTAGAGCCCGCGGCCGGCGGCGACGAGGCCCCCGCGAGCGACGATGCCCCCGCCAGCGAGGATGCCGCCCCCGGCGGCGATGATGCCCCCATCGGCGACGATGCCCCCGCCGGCGACGGCTCAGCCGCGATGGCGCTCCGCCGATGGATTGGCGCGGCGGCCCCGGGCGGCGCGGCGCGGCCATCGGAAGCCCCCCAGCCTCGCAGTATCTCAAGCGCCTCGAAAGGGTCCCGCCCGTAGCGGACCAGGCCCGGCCGGATGGCCTCCAGGCGATCCTCGACGAAGGATCGGTCGACGGCGGCGCCGCCGCAGAGTAGCGGCGCCCGTACGCCTCGCCGGCCCAAGGCCCGGGCGACCGCCTCCATCTCGGCGAGGGAGCGCGTCAGCAGGCCCGATACGCCCACGGCGAAGGCCCCGCGTTCGGCGGCCGCCGCCGCGATCTCGTCGGCGCCGCGGTCTATGCCCAGATCGAGGACTTCATAGCCGCCTGCCTCGAGGACCATGGCCACGAGGTTCTTGCCGATGTCGTGCAGGTCTCCCTTGACCGTCGAGAGCAGGACGAGGCGACGGGCCTCGCCTATCGGCTGCGACCCGGCCGTCCCCGACGCGCTTGCGCGGGAGGCGGCGCGCCTGAGCGCGTCGAAGCCGGCGCGGGCGACGTCGGCCGATCGCAACACCAGGGGCAAGGGGAGCTCGCCTGCGTCGTAGCGCTCGCCCAAATCGGCCATGGCCTGGGCAAGGCGCCGGGCAAGTTCGCTCGGCGCTTCGCCGTCGCCGAGCGCCGCGTCTAGGGCCGCCAGGGCGGCTGGCGCGTCGCGCTCGGCTATCGCCCGTTCAAGAGCCCGTCCGAGGGGCCTGGCCGGCGCGGTCGAGCCCGAAACGGACGCGTAGCCCGAGCCGTCGGAGCCCGCGGCCCGGCCCGAGCCGGCCGCCCCGTCCTCGGACCAGGCTAGGAGAGCGTCGAGCTCCTCGTCGCTCGGCTCGGCGGGGCCGAAGAAGGGCGCAGCCAGGCGGGCGAAGCGACGCTGGTCCTCGTCGGCCGCGCGTCCGTCGGGCCCTAGGAGCTCGGCGGCTGACGGGTCGACGATGGCCGCCGAAAGCCCGGCCTCGGCGGCCCGCTCTAGGAAGGCGGCGGTGAAGCGACGGCGCAGGGCCTTGGGTAGGCCGAAGGAGGAGTTCCCTACGCCTAAGACGCTGCCCGCACCGGGGCAGGCGTCGCGCAAGGCGCTGATCGCCGCGAGGGTCTCGTGCGCGCTTCCCGCGCCGGCAGCGCCACCGGCCGCCGCCGGGAAGGTGCATAGGTCGAAGAGGAGATCGGCCGGTTCGAGTCCTGCCTTCATGGCGAGCTCGTAGAGCCGCCGGGCGACGGCGAGCTTGGCCTTCGCGTCGCGGGCCGGGCCGTCCCGGTCCAGGGCTAGGCAGACGACGGCCGCCCCGTGCCGCGCCGCGAGCCGTAGGAGCCGCTCCGCCCGCGCCTCGTCCTCCAGGTTGACCGAGTTGATCAGGGGACGGCCGGCCAAGCCGGGCAGGGCGGCTTCGAGCGCCTCGGGATCGACGCTGTCGAGCGAAAGGGCGGCCGCGGCCAGGGGGCCCGCGGCCGACGCGAGGTCCGCCAGCCATTCGCGCTCGCCCGGACCGGCGAGGTTCAGGTCGACGCCGTCGGCCCCGGACGAAGCGCGTTCCAGCATAAAGCGCAGCGCGCCCTCCCGGTCGCCTTGGGCGACCAAGCGCTTGAAGGCGGCGCTCCCCCGTGCGTTCGGGCGCTCGTCGATCAGGAAGAGGCGATCGGGTCGGATCGGCTTGGCTTCGAAGGCGCTAGCCAGGCTGAAGCGCCGCGGGCGCGGGCCGCGGCCCGCCGGGCTATCGGCCAGGATGCGGGCCAAGGCCCGTATATGCGAAGGGTCGGTGCCGCAGCAGCCGCCCGCGAAGCTCGGCGTCGCTTCGCCGCGGATCCCGCCCCAGGCTTCGGCCGAGCCGCGCGCGTAGGCCTCCGCCGCGAGCGGCCAGGCCACGGCGCCGTCCGGCCCGCGGCGCGGCAGGCCGGCGTTGGGCATGAAGGCTAGGCGGACCGAGCTAGCGGCGGCCAGCGACGCGTACGCGCTCTTCAGCTCCTCGGGCCCGCCCGAGCAGTTGAGCCCGATCGCCAAGGGCCCCAAGGGCTCGACGGCCGCTACGAAGGCCGCCGGCGAGGCGCCCGAGAGGAGCCTCCCGGCCGGGTCGACGGTGGCGCTTACGATGAAGGGCAGCGCCCTACCCGCCTCGTCGCCGGCGAGCTTCCAGGCCTCGATCGCGGCCTTGGCCTGAACGGGATCCTGCACGGTCTCGACGAGGGCCAGGTCCGCGCCGCCGGCTATGAGGCCGCGCGCCTGCGGCAGGTACGAGGCGACCAAATCGCGATAGCCGGGCCCGCCCAGGCTCGGCGCGGCGCTCCCCGGCCCCATCGAGCCGGCGACCCACCGGACGAGCCCGTCGCGCGCCTCGGCCTCCGCCGCGGCCGAGCGGGCCAGGGCGGCGCCCGCGGCGTTCAGCCCGTAGGCCTCGCCGTCGTCGCCGCCGCCGTCGTCGCCGCGGCCGCGGCGGGCGCCGCCGCGGGCGGCCGCCAAGGCGATGGCGTTCGCGTTGAAGGTGGCGGTCTTAAGGACGCGGGCGCCGGCGGCCAGGTAGTCGCGATGCGCGCGGAGGATCTTGCCCGGGTCGAGCAGGGGCAGCCGGTCGCGCTCGTAGGCGTCGAGCTCGCCGTAGAGCGCGCTTAGGTAGCTGCCGGTCGCCCCGTCGAATAGCACGACGCGGCGCTCGAGTTCGGCGAGGAGGCTTTCGATGCGCTTCATGGACGGGACTCCCGGGCCGATGGGCTACGCGCCCCGAAGAGCGCGACCAAGGTCTCCAAGGTATCGCGGGAGCGTCCCATGCTGAAGAAATGCAGGCAGGGCGCCCCGGCGTCGTAGAGGGCGCGGCAGAGGGCCTCGGCCCGGCGTACGCCGACGAGGCGCTCCTCGGCGGGGGTCCTGGCCTCCTCCATCTCGCGGACGAAAGCCTCGGGTATCGTTATAAAAAAATGAGCCGGCAGGGCCAGGAGAGAGCGGAACGAGGTGACCGGCTTGACGCCCGGCATCACCGGCGCGGCGACGCCCGCCTCGCGGGCCCGCGCGACGAAGGCCGCGTAGGCGCCCGGGTCGAAGACCATCTGGGTGAGCGACCAGGAGGCGCCGGCGTCGACCTTCTCCTTGAGGGCCGCCAGGTCGCGCTCCGCGTTCGGGGCGGCCGGATGCCTCTCGGGGTACGAGGCGACGCCGATCGAAAGCCCCGCCGGGCAGCCGCGCGCCGCCCCGCCGGCGTACTCGCCGCGGTTGAGGGCGGCGGCCAGGCGCACGAGCTCTATCGCCCGGCCTAGCCCCCCTGGCTTCGGGCCCCCGGCGTAGGGCGCGAAGCGCTCGTCGCCCCGGACCAGGAAGACGTCCCTGAAGCCGGCGTAGCGATAGTCTATGAGCGCGTCCTCGGCGACGAAGGCGTCGGCGCCTATGCAGACGGCGTGCGGGACCACCGGGACGCCGCTGGCCTCCCGTAGCGCGACGCACAGGCCCAAGGTGCCCGGCTTGGCGCGCGCGGGCACGGCCCGGGCGGCCTCGCCCTCGTCCACCCAGAGCCGGCCGCCCGGATGGTCAGTCACGCTCACGAAGGCCGGATCGTACGGCAGGAGGCTCTCCACGGCCCGTAGCACCGTCGAAGGATCGGCGCCGCGGCTGGGCGGCACGACCTCGAGCGAGAAGCGCGGCCCTCCCCGGGCCAGGGCGTCCAAGACCGCGCTCATACGGCCCTCCCGGGGAAGAAGGCGCCGTGCAGGCCGCGGAGGGCCGCTACGCCGCTCTCCGCCGGGACCTCGACGCGGATCGCGCCGCCGGCCGGGTCGAAGCGCAGGGAGCGCGGGGCTATGCCCAGGCGATCGAGGGCCTTGATCGCCTTGACCGCGCACGCGGAGGCCGCCCCGACGCCCTCGCCGATGAGGGCCACGGTCCGTACGCCCCGCTCCGGCTCCGAGCCCGCGGCGTCTAAGGAGATGGCGACGGGCCCGGATCGGCGCGGCCCGGCCGGCGCGACGTAGCTGACGCCGGCGCCGTCGGCCTGGCGGACGGCCAGGGCTACGCCGTAGCGCTCGGCCAGGGCCGCCGTGCGCGGGTGCAGCACCTTAGCCCCGGCCGCCGACAGGGCGCCGGCCTCCCGGTAGCTTAAGCGCCTGACGCGCCTGACCCCGTCTACCAAGCCCGGATCGGCGCTGCAGATGCCCGCGGCGTCTTTATACAGGATGCAGAGCCGGGCTCCGGCCGCGGCGGCCAAGGCGACCGCGCTATAGTCGCTGCCGCCGCGGCCGAAGAGCGCGACGGCCCCGCTCGCGCCTACGCCGTAAAAACCGGGCACGGCCAGGCGGCCGTGCGTCCGGAGCGCCGACCGGAGGGCCGGGCCGGCGGCGGCCGGTTCGGGGCAATCCGCGTCGGACGGATCGTCGCCGCCCGCAGCGAGCCCGAGCTCCTCGGGAAAGGCGCAGGGCAGGAGGCCCGCCGCCGATCGCCGCCGCGTTCCGCCGAGCTCGCGCGCCTTAAGCGCGTCGTCGGCGGCCAGGGCGGCGCAGAAGGCCACGGCCGAGAGCCGCTCGCCGAAGCCGGCGATCCGTTCGGCCCGGTCGGCCGCGCCGCCCGTGGCGCAGGCCAAGAGCTCGCCGAAGCATCCTTCGAGCCGCTCCTCCAGCCGGGCCTCGACCATGGCCGGCGCCCGGAAGGCGCGCGCGAAGGCCAGATACTCCGCCCGCAGGCCGGCGACGAAGGCGGCCGCGCGCCCCGCGCTCGGCGGCTCGGCGGCGAAGGCGATGAGCCTATCGGTAACGCCCTTAAGGGCGGAGAGGACGAAGACGACGCGCCCGCGATGCTGGGCGACGATACGGGCGAGGGTCGGGGCGGAGGAGGGGCCTGCGCAGACCGACCCGCCGAGTTTTATCACGACGTATGCCATCATGGCTTCCTTAACGAGTAGTGTGGTGGACTGTCGACTGGGGAAATACGACCCGGGCGTCATCCGCCCCTCGTCTTAAGGGGCAGGACCATCCGAAGACGCGGCTCGTCGGCCGGCCCCGGAATTCATGGACGCCCGGGGCGTCACATCGTCATGTTAAGGGTAGTAGGGGTAGGGTTCGCGGAGCGAGAAATGCGGAGGGAGTCGAAGGCGGGCGAGGGGATCGATGCGGCCGAAGCGCCGGCTAGACGCCGTCGCGGTCGTCGCTGTAAGGCTTCCATACGATACTCCTTGAACCATCAACGTGATTCTATACGTAGTATATCGGTATTTAAAACGGCGCGCAAGAGCGCCGGCGACCGGGAGGCCTGCGCGAACTAGCGGCTCTCGGCGAGCAAGAGCCCGGCGTCGGCGCCTACGCCGAGCTCGAGCCGCATGAAGTCCTCGGGTTCGATCGCGCGGCTCCGCTCTATCCGCGGGGCGAATCCGACGGCCGCCGCGAGCAGGGCGAGCGGGCCCGAGCCCTCTACCCGACCGCGATAGCTACCGAGTTCGACGGCCTCGCCGCCGGCTTCTATGGCCGCTAGGCGATAGTAGCCCGAGGCCAAGAAGGCCGCGGCGAGCCCCGCGGGGCGTATCATCGAAAGCCTAAAGCTGAGCTGACCCGGCGGCAGCGTAAGGCCCTGCAAAATGGGCAGGGCGTTCGGCCTGGGCAGGGCTAGCTCGACGCGCGTCGCGCCTTCGTCGGCCGCTATGACGACCAGGCGAGCCAGCTCGGCCCCGGGCTCCAAGGGATGGTAAGCGCGGAGTTCGAGCATCGCGAAGGAGGCGAGCGACAGGGCCGCGGCGGCCAAGGCCGCCCCGCAGGGGAGCGGAGCCAAGCCTAGGCCCAAGCCCATGGCCGAGCCCGCGTAGACGGCGCCCAGCCAGGCGCTCGGCTCGGCGCCTAAGCGCAGGGCCAAGATCAGGGCGAAGCTCCCGGCGGCGACGCCGACGCTCAGCGCGATGAAGGCGAAGGCGAGCGGCGGCCGGCGCGGGCCGGCGGGACGCGGCGGCGGCGACACGGCCGGCGGCATAGCGGCCGGCGGCGCCTTCCGCCGGGCGCCGCGCCGCTCGATCAGCCCGGCCGCGGCGTAGGACGCGAGCCGCGTAAGGGCGGCCGTCCCTCCCGCCGCCCCTAAGGCGGCGAAGATGAGGAGGCCGCCGCGCAGGGCCTCGTCAGAGCCCATACACTCCCGCGTACTTGGCGTCCAGGTAACGCACGAAGTGCGAGGCGTCGAGGGGGGCGCCGGTGACGCGGCGCACGAGCCCGTCCGGCGAGTAGGCCGCCCCCGGCGCGTGCACGTTGGCCCGGAGCCAGGCCAAGATGGCCGAGAGTTCGCCGCGCTCGACGGCGGCGTCGGGATCCAGGCCCTGGACCTTCATGGCCTCCCAGAGCTGGGCGGCGATCAGGTTGCCCAGGGCGTAGCTGGGGAAGTAGCCGAAGAGCCCGACGGCCCAATGGATGTCCTGCATGCAGCCGGAGGCGTCGTCCGGCGGCGTGACGCCCAGGAAGCGCTTCATGCCTTCGTTCCAGGCGCCGGGCAAGTCGCCCACGGCCAAATCGCCCGACATCAGCGCGGCTTCGAGCTCGAAGCGCAGGATGATATGCAGGCCGTAGCTCACCTCGTCGGCTTCTACGCGTATGAGCGAGGGCTCGACCTTGTTGATCGCCCGGTAGAACGAGTCGAGGCTCACGCCGTCCAGGACCGGCGCGAGCATGCGGCTGGCCTGGGGCAGGTGATGCCGCCAGAAGCCCATGGATCGGCCGACCATGTTCTCCCACATCCTGGACTGGGATTCGTGGACGGCCATGCTCGAGGCCGCCGCCAGGCTGGTCCGCGCGTAGGCCGCGCCCGGGGCGATGCCCAGCTCGTAGAGCGCGTGGCCGCCCTCGTGCAGGGTGCTAAAGAGGCTCGAAGGGAAGAAATCCTCATGGTAACGCGTGGTGATGCGCACGTCGGACTCGCCCAAGGTGGTGGTGAACGGATGGGCGGTCTTGTCCAGGCGGCCGCGGTCCAGGTCGTACGAGAGGACCTTCATGAAGTATTCGGAGAGGCGGACCTGATCGGCCTCTGGACAGGGGCGCCGCAGGCAGGCGTCATCGACCTGAGGCTTGGCCTTGACGGCGTCCATGATGCGCACGAGCTCGGTCCGCAGGGGCGTAAAGACCGCGGCGACCGACGCTCGCGACGCGCCTTCCTCATAGCGATCTAGGAGGACGTCGTACGCGGGCTTATCGGGATCCAGGCAGGCCGCCATGCGCCGGCTTAAGCCCACCATGGTCTTGAGATGCGGCTCGAAGGCCTTGAAGTCGTTCGCCGCCCTGGCCTTGGCCCAGGCGGCCTGCGAGAGGCTCGTCGCCTTGGCGAGCTCGGCCACCAATTCGGTCGGCAGCTTAGTCTTCTGGTCGTAGGCCCGGCGCATGACCCTGAGATAGGCGCGGTCGAACTCGGGCAGGCCCTCCGGCCCGTCCGGCCGCTCGGTCGTGGAGCCGAGCGTCGCGAGCAGCTCGCCGATCTCGGGGGCGGTGGCCTTCTCGTGGGCCAGGGACTCCAAGAAGGCCAGCTGATCGCCGCGCTCCTCCACGGCGGCGGGCGGCATATAGGTTTCCTGATCCCAGCCCAAGGCGGCTGCGATATGCTGTACGAGCGTGATCTCGCGGTCGAGCGAGCGAAGTCTGTCGATGGTTTCCATAGGCGATGATGCTAGCACCCAATTTCCGTTGACGCAACGACTCCTTTCGGTCGACAATGCCGTTCACGGAGGACGCGATGGACGAAGGCCGTCAGAACGAAGGGGACGCCGCGGGACGAGACGGAGAGGCCCGCGCGCGGCGCGGCGCGAAGGCGCCGCTTCGGATCCTAGCCGTACTGCTCGCCGTACCGGCGGCCCTGGCGCTCGTCCTGCTAGGCGTGGCCCTGGTCGCGCGCCACGACCCGAGCGACAAGCTGGCGCCCGGCTTCGTGGCCTACGCCAGCGTGCCTTCGCTCGGCGGCCTGGCCCGCGACGCGATCGGGCTTAAGGCGCTCGACGCCGCGCTGTCCGGGCCCGAGTCGGCCGAGCTCTTGGCGGCGCTCCGCTCCGCCCGGGCCTCGGAGCTCTTCTCCTCGCCGGCCTTCATGAAGGCGGCCGATCTCCGCGCCGACCTGGCCGTGTACGAAGGCGGCGCCTTCATGCTGGCGGCCGACCTCGGGCTGCGCTCCGCCCTTACCCGCCTGGCCGAACCGGCCGCCGGGCTCCTACCCGGCCTCGTAGGGCGCGTCGAAGGCTTGTCGTACGACCGGGATGCCTCGCCTCCCCGCTTCGTCTACGAAGGCGAGGGCCTAACGATCTACGCCGCGCTGCGCCGCAATCTCCTCGTCGCCGCCTCGGACCCGAAGCTGCTCGAGGAGGCGCTCGAGCGACGCGCGGCCGATCCGCGGAGCGCCATGGCCAAGGCCCTGGCCGCCGACGCCCCCTGGGGCCTGCGCGCCATGATCGCCCCCGAGCTCGCGGAGGCGGCCCTCGGCCCGGGCGCCGAGGCCGCCGTCGCCGCCCTCTTCGGCGGCCTGTCGTACAGCGGCCTCGGCGTCGTCGACCTGGACCTGAGCGACCGGAGCGTCCGGCTCGCCGCCGCGCTCGATGCCCGGGCGGGGGACGGCCCCCTGAAGCCCCTGCTCGAGCGGCGCTCGCGCACGCCGGCGGCCTTGACCAGGCTCCCCGCCTCCACGAGCTACTTTAGCCTCCTGGCCGCGGGCCGGCCCGACGAGCTATGGGAGGCTCTTGCGCCGGCGCTGGGCGAGGGCGCGCAAGCGGCCTACGCCGCGGCGCAGGACGGGGCGCGGCTGGCCTTCGGCCAGGGGCTGGATCGGCTCCTCTTCTCATGGATGGGCGAGGAGCTGGGCGCCTTCGGCGTCGAACTGGGCCCCTCCCCCATTTTCTTCGTAGCCGTATCCGACGAGCAGGCGCGCCGCGCGGCCTTCGAACGGGTCTTCGCCTCGCCCTTCGCCGGCCTGGACCTGAGCGCCGTGGCCGGCGGGACCCGGCTGGCGCGCATAGGCTTCCCGCGCTGGATGCGCTCCCTGCTCGCGGCGGCCGGCGTCGAACTCGTCGAGCCATTCTACGCGGTCCATGACGGCATCCTGTATCTATGCCAGAGCGCCGAGATACTCGGGGCCGCCTTGGCGGAGCTACGCGACGATAGGCTCTTGGTCAAGACCGATCGCTGGCGGGAGCTGCAGGAAGGCGTCTCGCCCGAAACCTCGGCCATGCTCTACTACGGCTTGGAGCGCAGCGTGCCCTTCTTCCTGCGCGGCCAAGGCGCGCTCCAGAAAGCCCTCTCGTTATACGGGCGGGGCTTGGCCTCGTTCAGGGTCCGCCAGGGCGGCTTTACGCTCGAGCTCTCGGCCATGCGCTCCGACGCCCGGCCCCTGTCTTCGCTGCCCGGCTTCCCCAGGCGCGCGCCGGGGCCGATCGACGGCGAGCCGCTAGCGGGCCGGGCCGACGACGGCAGGGCCATGGCCTATTGGACCAGCGGCCGCAAGGCCGTCGCCATGGAGCTGGCCGGCGGGCGGGTCCGCGAACTGGAGCTGGACGACCGCGCCTATCTCTGCCTCGAGCTCGACGGCGGGCGTATCGCCGCGATCTGGGCCGTTTCGGCTAAGGGCACGATCTATCGATGCGACGCCTTCTTGGAGCCGGCCGCGCGCTTCCCCGTGCTCAGCGGCGAGGCGATAGGGGCGCCGCCCGTCGCGGCCGGCGGGCGCCTCTACGCCCCGCTCGCCGCCGAAGCGGCGCTACTCGTCGTCGATTCGTCGGGAACTCTGGCCAAAGGCGCGGAGCTCGACGCGCGGCAGCGGCGCGCGCCGACGCTCGCGGGCGGCGGGCTGGCCGTCGCGCCGCGTTCCTTCGACGCCCGCCTGTACCTCCTAGGCGACGACGCCCGGCCGCTCGCCGGCTGGCCGGCCGCGCTCGACGGCATCGTAGGCGCGGCGCCGGTCTGGGCCGGGCCGCCGGCGGACGAGCGGCCGGCGAGCGGCGGCGCGGCCGCCCCCTTCGCCGTCGCGGCCGTAACCGAGGGCGGCCTCCTCTACGCCTTCCTGGCCGACGGAACGACGGCGCCGGGCTTCCCCGTCGCCCTGGAAGGCGCTTTCGACGAAGGCCTTGCCTGGGCCCCGGGCCTGGCCAGCCTCTTCTTGGCCGATTCCTCGGGCGCGCTCCACCGGGTGGGGGTCGACGGCTCGGCCGTATCGAGCCCCGGGCCGGCCAGGCCGGGCGCCGCCGGCATAGCCCTGGTCGCATGCGACTGGGACGGCGACGGCGCGGAGGAGATCTTCGCCTCCGGCGGCGGGGACGCGCTCTACGCCTTCGACGCGTCGCTGAAGCCGCTTCCGGGCTTCCCGGTGGCCGGCGCCGGCAGGCCGGCTTTCGTAGACATCGACGGCGACGGCGGGCTCGACCTCGTCGTCCGCGGCATAGACCACGCGATCAACGCCTACGCGCCCGGGCGCTAGGATATAAGCTAGGGAGTACCGCATGAGAATGAACAACCAAGCGTTCGGGCGGGCGGCCCGCGTCGCCCGCGCCGCCCGCGTCGCCGCGGCCCTCGCCGCGATAGCCCTCTCCTGGGCCCCGCTCTCGTGCGCCGGCGTCCAGCGCGACGTGCTGTACGAGGCCCCGGCCGGCGCCGAGCTCCGCGAGCTCGAGGGGCTAGAGCTAGCCTTGGTACGCCTGCGGGCCAAGCCGGAGCAGGCGGCGTTCATAGAGACGCGGGCCGCCGTGGAGTCGCGCTTGGGCTCCGCGACCAGCGATCCCGCCTATCGCGCACGGCTGCTTGCGCTGGCCGCCGAGGCCTCGCTGCAAGCCGGCCGGCGGACGGAGGCGGCCCAGCGCCTGGCGGAGGCCACGGCGGCCTACCCGGGCGACGAGCTGGCCGCGGTCGTCTCGTCGCGCCTGGCCCGCACCAACCAGCGGCGGCTGGAGGAGCTAGAGGCCGCCCTCCTCGTCGCCGACGGCTCCTTCCGCATCAGGGCCGAGCTCGGCGCGGCCTTGGCGGACCTCGGCCGCCACCGCGAGGCCGTGGCCGCCTTCGACGCCGCCTTACCCTACCTCCATGAAGACTACCGCCTGCTCTACGGCGAGCGCCGCGAGCGATCCTTCGCCCTGCGCGACGCCGACGAGCGCCAGGCCTCCAGTTCGGCGGCCCATCTGACGCGCGAGCGCCTGAGCGCCCTGGGCATGGCCGTCCTGGCCCAAAACGAGACCTCCGCCCTGGATACCATAACCGGCGGTAGCGACTGGGACCCGAGCCTGCTGTTCAACCGCCTCAAGGCCCTAGGCTGGTACCTGGATCCGGCCGCGGCCGCCTCCACGCCGGTAAGCCGCAAGGACGCCGCGGTGTTCCTCTGGAACCTGATGGCGAAGAACCGCCGCGAGCTGCTCACGCGCTATAGCCTACGCTACGCCGCCCGCGGCGTCGGCCCCGTGCCCGACCTGCCCTTCGGCTCGGCCTACTTCGACGCGGCCCTGGGCGTCGTCGAGGAGAACGTCATGAGCCTCCCCGACGGCCGCAATTTCAGGCCCGACGATCCGGTTGCCGGCCTGGACTTCTACGCCTGGCTCCGAGCCGCGGCGGCCTGGCGCTAGGGCCGAGCCTTGTTCGTACGCGAGCTCGACCAGAGCCTGGGCGAGCTTAAGGGAGCCGGCCCCGCCATCCTGGCTAAGCTCGCCAAGCTCGGGCTCTACGGCGCGGCGGAGCTCCTGCTCCTGGCGCCGCGCGACTACGAAGACCGGGCCGCCCGCCGGGCTCTCGCGGCCTTCGCCCAGGGCCCGGTCAACTGCCGAGCTACCGTCATGGCCCACGACTGGTTCGGCTTCGGCCGCATGCGCACCTTAAAGATCTGGGTCGAGGACGACGAGGGTACGCGCGCGGCCCTGGTTTGTTTTAATCGCGCCTTCCTAGAGCGCAGCCTGCCCGTGGGCGCGGCGATACGGCTGTACGGCCGCTTCGAGTACCGCTACGGCGACCTGCAGTCTAGCTCTTTCGACGCGGAGCGGACCGACGATGAGGGCTTCTCGCCCGCCGGGGTGCTGCCCATCTACCCGCTCACCGCGGGCCTGTCGCAGGGTACGATAAGAAAGCTCGTGGCCCGCGCCTTGGCCCGCTGGGGCTCGGTCGACGACGAGCTGCCGCCCTCGGTCCGCGAACGCCGCGGCCTGGTCCGCAAGGCAACCGCACTGCGCATGCTGCATGAGCCTAGATCCGCGGACGAGATCGCCGCCGCGCGCCGCGCCCTCGCCTACGAGGAGCTCTTCTACCTGCAGCTGATGATAGGCCGGCGCGCCCTGGCCCGGCGCTCGAGCCCGATGGAGCGCTCGGCCCTGGACGGCCGCCTAGTGGCGGCCTTGCGCGGGCGCCTGCCGTTCGCGCTCACCGCCGACCAGGACGCCGCCTTGGCCGACGTCGCCGCCGACCTGGCCGGCCCCTGGCCCATGGCCCGGCTCCTGCAAGGGGACGTCGGCTCGGGCAAGACCCTGGTCGCCTTCATGGCGGCGCTGTACGCGGTCGCCGCGGGCGGCCAGGCGGCCTTCATGGCGCCTACCGAACTCCTGGCGCGCCAGCACGCCGACAACGCCGCCCGGCTCCTGGAACCCCTAGGCCTGCGCCTGGCCTTCCTTTCGGGCAACGTCGCCGACGCGGCGCGCCGCCCCCTCCTGGCCGCGCTGGCGGCCGGCGAAGTCGACATAGCCATAGGCACCCATGCCCTCTTCTCCGACGGCGTGGCCTTCAAGGACCTGCGTTTCGTCATCGTGGACGAGCAGCACCGCTTCGGCGTGCTCCAGCGCCTGGCCATGGGAGCCAAAGGCCGTCGGCCCGACGTCCTCATGATGAGCGCCACGCCCATACCGCGCACCCTCGCGCTGACGGTCTACGGCGACCTCTCGGTCTCGGTCATCAAGACTATGCCCGCCGGGCGCAAACCCATCGTGACCCACCTGGCCAAGGAGGGGAATGAGGCTAAGGTCTACGATTTCGTCCGCCGCGAGCTGGCCGCGGGCCGACGAGCCTACTTCGTCTACCCCTTGGTGGAGCGCTCGGACCGCCTGGACTTGAAAGACGCGGTGGCCATGTACGAAGCCTTAAGCCGCGAAGTCTACCCCGAGTTCAAAGGCGGGCTCATACACGCGCGCCTGCCGGAGGCGGAGAAGCGGGCGACCATGCGCGCCTTCGCTTCGGGCGAGCTGTCGTTCCTGGTCGCCACGAGCGTCGTGGAGGTCGGCGTGGACGTGCCCGAAGCCAGCTGCATGGTCATCGAGCACGCCGAGCGCTTCGGCCTGGCGGCCTTGCATCAGCTGCGCGGCCGCGTCGGCCGCTCGAGCATCCAGTCGTACTGCTTCTTAGTCTGGTCGGAGAACCTGGGCGAGGACGGCAAGCGCCGCGTCATGGCGATGAAGGAGAGCTCGGACGGCTTCGTCATCGCCGAGGAGGACCTGAAGATGCGCGGCCCCGGCGAGATCACGGGCACCGACCAGGCCGGCGCCCTGCGCCTGGCCTTCGCCGACCCGGTGCGCGACGCCGAGCTCTTAGAAGCCGCCAGGGAGGACGCCCGGGCCCTCCTAGGCGAGGATCCCGGGCTGGTCGGCGCGGAGGGCTCTATCGTGCGCGCGGTACTCGAGCGGGCCAGCCCCTTCTCCGAGCGCGTCGCGGCGACCGGCTAAGCCGACAAAGCCCGGAGGCCCGCGCCGAGCCCTCAGGCCCTCGCGCCGCTCCGCAGGCGACGCTCGATCCAGTCCAGCCTGGCCATGAGCTGGGGCGGGAAGCCGTCCTCGAAGCTGCCGTAGAAGATGCGTATGGCCGGCACGTCGGCCAGCCACTCGTCCTCGCGCACCGCCAGGAGCTCGTCCAAGGCGCCGGTCGTAAGCTCCAGGCCGGCCAGGTCCAGGGCGCCGGGCTCGGGCACGTAGCCTATGGCCGTCTCGCGGGCGGCGCCGGCGCCTTCGCAGCGCTCGAAGATCCATTTAAGCACGCGGGCGTTCTCGCCGAAGCCCGGCCAGAGGAATTTGCCGTCCGGCCCCTTCCTGAACCAGTTCACGTAGAAGAATTTCGGGTGCTTTACGCCGGTGCGCTCGCCCATGCGCAGCCAATGGTGGAAATAGTCGCCCATGTTGTAGCCGCAGAAGGGCAGCATGGCGAAGGGATCGCGCCTGAGCTGGCCGACCGCGCCGGCGGCGGCGGCCGTGGTCTCGCTCGACACGATGGAGCCCATGAACACGCCGTGCTCCCAATCGAAGGCCTCGTGCACCAGCGGCACGGTACCGGCGCGGCGCCCGCCGAAGAGCACGGCGCTGATCGGCACGCCCTTGGGGTCTTCCCAGGCCGGGTCGATGACCGGGCACTGCGAGGCGGGCGCGGTGAAGCGGCCGTTGGGATGGGCGGCCGGCTTGCCGGTCGTGGGATTGTAGGGCTCGCCGTGCCAATCTACGAGCCCCTCGGGCGGCTCCGTCCCTATGCCCTCCCACCAGACGTCGCCGTCCTTAGTGCGCGCCACGTTCGTAAAGATGGTATTGCGCTCGACGCTCTTCATGGCGTTGGGATTGCTCTTGGCGCTGGTGCCAGGCGCGACGCCGAAGAAGCCGTACTCCGGGTTGATCGCGTAGAGCCGCCCGTCCTCGCCCCAGCGCATCCAGGCGATGTCGTCGCCGACCGTCTCGACCTTCCAGCCGGGCAGGGCCGGCACCATCATGGCCAGGTTGGTCTTGCCGCAGGCCGAGGGGAAGGCCGCCGCGACATACTGTTTGCGGCCCTCGGGGTTCGTGATTCCTAGGATCAGCATATGCTCGGCCAACCAGCCCTGGTCGCGGGCCATGGCGCTGGCGATGCGCAGGGCGAAGCATTTCTTGCCTAGGAGGGCGTTGCCGCCGTAGCCTGAGCCGTAGGACCAGATGGCCCGCTCCTCGGGGAAGTGCACGATGTACTTGTTGTTGGGGTCGCAGGGCCAGACCTTCTCGCGCCGGCCGGCGGTCAGGGGGTAGCCGACCGAATGCAGGCAGCGCACGAAGGGGCCGTCGCGGCCGAGCGCCTCGAGCGCAGGCCGGCCCATGCGGGTCATGATACGCATGTTCAGGACGACATAGATGGAGTCGGTGAGCTCGACGCCGATATGGGAAAGCGGGCCGCCCACCGGGCCCATGCTGAAGGGGATCACGTACATGGTGCGGCCGCGCATCGAACCGAAGAAGCGCTGCCGCAGCTCGCCCTTCATCTCCTGGGGGTCCGCCCAGTTGTTGGTCGGGCCGGCCTCCTCGCGGAAACGCGAGCATATGAAGGTATTATTCTCGACGCGGGCCACGTCGCCCGGATCGCTGACTACGTAGTAAGAACCCGGGCGTTTCTCCAGGCGCTTGAAGGTGCCGGCCCTGAGGAGACGTTCGGCCAGGCGGTCGGCCTCTTCCTGGCCGCCGTCGCAGACGTACACGTCGTCCGGCATGCACATCTCTACGATCTCGTCGATCCAGGCACGCAGGCGCGCGTGCTTGATGCTATCGAGGTTCATGGGGATACTCCTTTTTGGCGCGCGGCGGCTCTGACGCGCCGCGCGACTATCGTTGTATACCCGAAATGTGTTCTAGGCAAGATAAAAACAGCCTTGATTTCATTATTCAAAATCATTTTTTAATTATCGATACGAGGCGGCAAACCAACGACACGGTTAACGGCGTCTAGCCTTCTTCAAGGCGCGGCGAGCGCGCAGGATTTATGCCGCAGGAAGCGGGCTTAAGCTTCGAAACGCCAAAGGCCGCCGGCCCAACCCTTCTTTTTTTTCTCGCGGAGCTTGGTAAAGCCCTTCGGCTTCTGCCGCTCGAAGCGGTCGAAGTCGGCGCTGGTCATGAGCGCGATATAGGAGCCGCCGGCCTTTAAAAGCCGCGCCGCCTCGGACCAGGAGCGCCCGAAACCGTCGACGCGCGGCGTGACGTCAGCGTACTCGGCCACGAGGTCGTAGGCCGGCCCCTCGAGCTCCTCGGACCAGGCGACGGAGGCTTGCGCGGGCGCGGCTTCGCCCGAGCCGTCGCGGTTGAGGGCCAGGTTCGCGCCGCTCGCCTGCAGGGCCAGACGGTCGCGCCCGCAGAGCGCGACGGCCGAGCTTAGGCGCCTAGCTATGAAGCAAGGCAGACGGCCGGCGCCGGGGTTGACGACGAGGGAACGCCTGACGAGCAGCCCGCTCGATCCGGCCTCGCAGAGCTCCATGCCCAGCTCGGTGGCGAAGGACGGGGTATCGAACTCGGGCAGGCCCCAGAAACCCTGGAAACGATAGCTCGATCGGCGATGCGTCCCCGGCCCCCGCTGCGCGCCCGCCTCGCCGCGATAGAAGGCCGTCTCGGCGGCGACGCCGTCCGCGGCCGAAACGGGTTCGGCGCGGCCGAAGAGGAAGACGCTGTGGCCTTTGCTCCGCTCCGCGAGCCTAGGCTCGGCGGGGGCCAAGGCGGCCGCCAGCGAGGCGCGCGCGGCCTCGGCTATCGTGTTGACCACGACGACCGCCCCTAGGCCCCGCTCCGAGACATAGGCGGGCAGGGCCTTCAAGAAGCGATCCAAGACCGGCGTCCCCGCCTTGGCCGGGACGTTGCAGAGCACGAGGTCGAACGAGCGCCCTTCGAGCCCCTCGACGAAGAGGGCGTGCTCCGTCGCCTCCGGTACGAGCTTGTTACGCTTGGCGTTGCGCTCGGTAAAGGCGCAGGCCAGGGCGTCGCGGTCGCGGAAGCTCACGCGCGCGCCCGGATAGCCCAGGCCGCAGGCTATGCCTAGTACGCCCACGCCCGAGCCGATATCGAGCGCGGTCCCGACCGCCGCCGGCTCGGCGTTCTGGGCTACGGCCTTCAGGAGCAGCTTGGAACCGGCGTCCACGTCGTTGGAGCTGAACAAGGCGTGCGATAGGTCCAGGCGCATATCGGCGCCCCTGAACCTGAAGGGCACGGTCTTGAGTACATATTCGTCTATCTTCATTCGTCGCTTCCCCGTACGGCGTTCCGCCCGGCGGCCTTGGCCGCGTAGAGGGCGCGGTCGGCCCGCGCCACGAGCTCCTGCCCGCTCCGCTCGCCCGGCCTAGCCAAGGCATAGCCCAATGAGATCGTAAGGCGGAGGTTCGTCCCGGAGCAGGCGAAGTCCTTCGCCTCCACCGCCGCCCTCACGCGCTCGCAGAATCCGGCCGCCTCGGCCCGGTCGCGCGCGCCGAGTATCACGGCGAACTCCTCGCCGCCGTAACGCCCTAGGAGGTCGGCGTCGCGCACCAAAGAGCGCATGAGCTCGGCCACGCCGCGCAGGGCGTCGTCGCCCGCTTGGTGGCCGTAACGGTCGTTCACCGCCTTGAAATGGTCGATATCGGCCATGACGAAGCAGACAGGCAGGCCGTCGCGCCTGGCCCGCTTGAGCTCCAGGTCCAGGTACTCGACGATCTTGCCGTGGTTATACAGGCCCGTGAGGCTGTCGGTGGCCGCGCTCTCGCGCAGGCGCTCCTCGCGATCGCGCACGGCCCTGGCCATGTCGTTGATGCTCAGCACGAGCTCGTCGAGCTCGGTACCGGTCTTTATCGCGATCGAACCCCGGTACTCGGCGTCGCGCACCTGCTTGACCGCGGCCAGCAGGCGTTCGATCGGCTGGATAAGCCGCGCGGCCAGGACGTAGGCCAGGAAGAACAGCGCGACGAAGGCGACGACGGCTACCCAGCGCAGGAAGGAGAGGAGATCGGCGACGGGCCGCAGCGCGAGCTCCCGGTCGAACTCGATGACCAGCCATAGGCCCAAGCGCTCTATCCTGGCCCAGGCCCCGGTCACCAGCTCTCCGTCGAGGTTGCGATAGGCGCCTACGCCGCGCTCCGCCGTCCCCAAGGCGTCGGCCAAGCCGGCGGCCGGATTGGGCGCGGGGCCCTCTCCGCCGGGCGCCTCGCGGCTAAAGCCCGGCGCCGCCACGAGCTCCAACTCGTCGCTCAGGAGGTAGGCGCTACCGAGGCCTTGAAGGTTCAAGCTCTCGACGATCGCGGCCAGCTGCTCCAACGAAACGATGCCGGCCAAGGCCCAGCGCTCCCCGCCGACCTCTACGGGCCGGCTCAGCGCGAAGATGAAGCTGCCGGTCAGGCGGCCCTGGAAGAGGGAGCTCACGAAGGGCACGCCGTCGAGCGCGGCCCGTACGTAGTCGCGGTCGGCCACGTTGACGGCGCGGGTGATGGTCTCGGCCCGGCCCGAGACGATATCGCCCTTCTCGTCCGCCAGGAGGAAGTCTATGAAGGGTTCGCCGGGGCCGCTCAGATCCCTAAAACGTCGCCAGAGCCCCGACAAGGAGGCCCCGCCGGCGGCCACCCGCTCGATCTCCTCGCCGGCGCGCCGTACGTCCGTAATGCGATCGTCCAGCCAATGATCCAACGAGCCGGCCACCGCGTCGCGATAGCTGGCCACGATGAACGCGTCGCGCTCCATGATCGCCGAGCGCGTACGCACGAGCATGGCCCCCGCCAACGCCCCGATAAGGAGCGCCACGAGGGCCACGAGGGCGAAGAACTGTCGCCTAAAGAGCGGGGACTTGAAGAGGAAAGCCATCGCGGTAACTTATACCGCCGCTTGGGCTTCCTTGCTCTCCTGCGAGCGCAGCATGGCGACTTCGTCGCTGTTAAAGATACGGTCGATGTCCAGGATGATGATGAACGCGTCGTCGCGCTTGCCTACGCCCTTGATGAACTCGGCGGCCAGCTTGGTACCGAAGCGGGGAGCCGGCTCGACCTTGTCGGCGGCGATCTCGACCACCTCGTGCACGGCGTCGGCCAGGGCGCCGACGATGACGGAGCCGTCGGTGCCTTCGACGTCCAGCACGATGATGGCGGTATCCTTGGCTATGGGAGTCTCGTCCATGCCGAATTTCAGGCGCAGGTCGATGACCGGCACGCCCGAACCGCGGAGGTTGATGATGCCTTTCATGAAATTCGCGGTCCTGGGGAGCTTGGTAATCCGCGTATACTCGAGGACCTCGCGCACCTTAGAGACCGGTACGGCGTAGTGCTCATCGTTCAGGGTAAAGGTCAGATATTGGTTGAAGGCGCTCTCTTCCATGGCTTTGCACTCCTCGACCATACTCTAACCGCCGGAAGGCTCCGCGTCAAATACCCGAGGGGTTCTTTAACGCCTCAGGGCTCGCGGCGGCCGGCATCCGCACGGCGGCCCGCCCTCGCCGCGCGGCGGGCGTTCCGCAGGATAGCCGCGGGCCCCAGCCAGGAGAAGCCGAGGGCGCTGCCCCTAAAAATGGCCTTGAGCGCCCCTTCATCCGCCTCGAGCAGCCCGAGCCCGTCGACATAGGGTCCGGGTACGCGCTCCGCCGCCGCGGCCAGCCCGTCGGCGAACGCCGCCGGCGAGCGGGGGTCCCCGACACCATGCCGCGAGCGGTAGGACCCGGATGAATACGGGCAGGCTCGGACGCATTCGTCGCAGCCGTAGAGCCGCGATCCCCAGGTTTTAAGGACCGCCGCCGGGGGCTCGGCCGAGAGCTCGGACGGGGCCGGCGCGTCGTCGCCGCGGCTGGCCCAGTATTGGATGCAGAGGCTCAGCTCCAGGGGCGGACCAAGGCCGGGCGCGTCGGCGGCCTGCGGCCGTATCGCCCCGCTCGGGCAAGCCTCGGCGCAGGCACGGCAGGCGCCGCACAAGGCGCCCGGCCTCAGGCGCTCGTCGAGCCCGGCCGCCGGCGCGGCCTCCCAATCGCCCGCTATACTGGCTGCATCGCCGGCCGCCGGCGCGGCCTCCCGACCGACCGCTATATTGGCCGCCTCGCCGGGTGCCGGCGCGCCGGGCGCCGCCTCGTCGAAGGGATCGAAGGGCAGGAGCAGCGCGCCTAGGACGCAGGCGGGGCCGTAGGGCTTGGTCACCGCGAGGCTGGAGCGGCCGATGAAGGCCAGGCCGGAGACGGCCGCGAGGGCCTTCTCGTGCAGCGACGAGTTAACCGCGACGCGGAAGTCCCGCTTGGTATAGCCGCGCTCCGCCCCGAAGGCTAAGGCGGCCGCTTTCAGGATGCGCGCGAGGGTCGCGTAGCGATGCGAGGCGGCGAAGGCCCCTATCGCCAGGGGCAAGGCCAGGCCGGGAGGCGGCTCTACGGGGCGGGGGTCGTAGGGCAAAGCGGCGACGACGGCCCCCGGATAGCCGCCGAAAAGCTTGCGCGACGGCGGCTCGCCGGCTTGCGGCTCGCCGGGTTGCGGGGCGACGGGTTGCGGGGCGACGGGCCAAGGGGCGCCGAGAGCGGCGTAGCGCCCGGCCGAGGCGAAGGCGAGGGCCTCCAGCGCCAGGCCGCGCGCGACGAGCTCGGCGCGGAGGGCTTGGGCCGACGGCGTAAGGTTCATGGGCGGCCGGGCCTAGCGCGCGGCCTGGGCCTCTTTGCGGGCGCGCTCGATCTTCTGCATCTTGCGGTGGTACTCGGCCTGCTTGACGATCTCGCCCATATCCAAGACGTTGATCTTGTTGTCGACGACGCGGAAAAGCTTGTTCGCCAGGAGCTGCTGCACCACCAGGTTGCCCTCGCCTATGGGCAGGCCGACCATATTGACCAGCTCTTTGGGCCCGAAGTCGAAGAGGTAGCTAGCGCCTTGGCGTATGGTCACGCGGTTCTTCTCCAGCTGTATGTGCAGGGCGTCGTACATGCGGCCGATGGGGTCGGATATCAGGGTATTGGCCAGCTGCTTATAGATGAACCAGAGGCGCTCGGCCAAGAGCTGGGTCAGGCGGGTCACGATCTGCGGCTGCGCCTGTACCATGCGCTCGAAGTTGGCCTTGTTCACCGCCAGGAGATAGGCGTCCTCGTAGGCGATGGCGCTGGCCGAGCGCGGCTTATTCTCTAGGAGGGCCATCTCGCCGAAGATGTCGCCGGCCTTGAGCACGGCCAGGAGCACCTCGGTATTATCGACGATCTTGGTGATCTTTACCGAGCCCTTCTGGATGATATAAAGCTCCGAGCCGGGCATGCCCTCGCAGAATACCATGGTATCCTTCGGGTAGAAGCGGTTGAACTCCTCGGTCGAGCCGTCCAGGTAGACGGCCTTGGAGAACTGCTTGATCTTGCCCATGCGCTCCTTGGCCACCGCGGCGTACTGGCCGAGCGGGCAGTATTTCAGGTACTGATAATACGAGTAGAAGGCCTGGTTGTATTGGCTCTGCCTGGCGTAGTACTCGGCCACGCGGAAGAGGTGGGACGGGTCGGCCTCGGCGGTGTTCTTCAAGGTCAGGCGGGTGAGCGCCTCGTCTAGGAAGCGCATGCGGCGCGAGAAGCCCTGGATGATCTTCATGGCCACCGGGGTGTTCTTCTCGATCAGGAGGCCGTATTGATCCTTGCGGACGCTGATCAGGGTGACGTCGGTGATGGCCTGGGCGGTCTCGATATGGCTGTGGCTGGACATCGTCGAGATGACCCCGAAGAAATCGCCGGCCCCGTAGATATTGCCGCCCTCCTCCTCCACCACCTCGACGGCCTTGGAGATGCGAACCTTCCCCGCCTTGATGATATAGAAGCGGTCGGCGTTCGCCTTGCCTTCGACGATGATGTATGAGTCTTTTTTAAAGCTTACGAACGCTAGCTGGAGAGGGCTGTCCATCCGCTGTTGGTCTCCCTAGGAGGCTTGTGCCTAGAGTATAGGGGCCGCCCCGGCCGTTGTCAATGAAACGCGGGCCGGGGCCGTCCCTAATGGGTTTAGGCGTCGGCGGGCAGGCCGAAGCGGGCGGTCAGCGCGCGTACGCCGGCGCGGACCCGCGCGACGACGGCCTCGTCGCCCTTGGACTTCAGGACCTCCATGACGAAGCCGGCGATCTCCTTCATCTCCGCCTCCTTCATGCCGCGGGTGGTCACGGCCGGCGTGCCCACGCGGATGCCCGAGGTGATGAAGGGGCTCTTCTGGTCGAAGGGTATGCCGTTCTTGTTGACGGTGATGGAGGCCTCGTCCAGCCACTTCTCCGCTTCCTTGCCGGTGATCCCCAGGGGCGTCACGTCGACGAGCATGAGGTGGTTGTCGGTGCCGCCCGAGACGATGCGGGCGCCGCCGTCGGCCAGGGCCTTGGCCAGGACCTTGGCGTTGGCCACGGTCTGGCGCATGTAGTCCTTGTA
>ERZ1066115.74-NODE-74-length-37745-cov-16.274290_pt1 | contig 37745 bp, 37 predicted proteins | sample MGYA00382762_ERZ1066115 | MGnify/ENA primary metagenome ERZ1066115 (study PRJEB33369, sample SAMEA5778345) | biofilm metagenome | biome: Industrial cooling water; feature: Water cooling tower basin; material: Biofilm | place: United Arab Emirates | collected... | reverse complement strand
GGTCTTCCACCTTATTCTTGCTGCGATTGTGTGTTGACAGAAGGGCTCATCATACGGGTCACCGCGGAAAGCGCTACGCCGCCGGTCGAATATCTAAGCTTCGTCGTCGCTACGAGGCGCCGCAGCGTAGCGAGCTCGCTCTCGCGGATGCCCTTGATCTTGAGCGCGTAATGGTATTCGACGAGGCTCTTCAGGAGAGAAAGCCGAATCTCGAGCTTCCGGTCGGCGACCATGAGGGTGGCCGCTATCGATTCGACGACGGCAGCCTGCCGTCTCAGACTTCGTTTCCCCCATAGAGGCAATTCTTGCCGTATGGAGATTTTGTGCGTGGTCATCTCCGGATCGTCGGGATCCATGATTTCATAAGCGACGCCGAGATCGGGTAGCCCGCCGACGGCGTCGGCCTTCAGGGACATTCCGTACGCGGCCGCTCGGCTCTCCTTCACTTCGAAAGTTGAATCGATTCGGGAGACTAGATCGGCGACCCGATAGGTTTCCTCCGCTCCGACCGACCAGGCCGCGGACAGCGCCAACGCTGTAATTTGAATTGATTTTATGCGCACCAAGACCTCCCATGCATAGTGGGGAGAATGATAGAGGTTAAGCATAAACGGATTATGAAAGTCGTATAGAGTTTAGGAGTTATCGCGTCGAAGTCATCGCGCGCATCAGGTGTAGATGCGCTTTCCGCTTCGCTATCGAACCCGGTTCCGTCCGGCGTTCTTCGCTTGATAGAGGCGTTCGTCGGCCAACTCGATCAAAATTCGTACGTCGTCCGAGTCATCCGGGAAAGACGCTACGCCGAAACTCGCCGTCGCGTGCACGGATTCGGATCGATTCGAGAAACGGAAAGGGCGCGCCTCGATCGCGGCTCGGATCTTCTCCACTACGGGCGTCGAGTGTTCCTTGCCGGCGCCCGGAAGAAGAATCAGGAACTCTTCGCCGCCGTAGCGGATGACGGAGTCTGATTCGCGGACTCCCGACGCGATTATCCGCGCCATATCGATGAGGAGTTCGTCCCCCGCTTGGTGTCCGTACGTATCGTTGATGCCCTTGAATTTGTCGATATCCATGAGGCTGAGAGAAAAAGCCGTCCCCTTGCGGACCATATCCGCCATTTCGGGAAGCGCGAACGTTTCAAGATAGCGACGGTTCCGGAGCCCGGTGAGTCCGTCGGAAAGGGCGAACTGCTGGGCGCGCTTGTACGGCCGCACCAAGGCGTGGACTGAGAAAAGGGCGACGAGAATTCCCGCGAAGATCACGAGGCCCAATTGGAAGACGAACATGATAGTCGACCAACGGTTGATCCGATGGGCGTCGGTTTTGAGGCTTTCCAGCCTGTCGTCGTGGTATTGATGGAGCAGCTCGATATAGGAATCGAAGATCGCGTCAAATAAGCTTCGGGCCGTGTCTTCCTCATCGGACTTTTTTTCTGTCGCCATGAGGGTATCGGTTACCGTTGAGAACCGTCCGAATGCGGCGGCCATCTGTTTAACCATCGCACGACCGGACTGAGGCGGGTGTCGGCTGCCGCCGTCCTCGCCGGTCATGACCATAAGATCCGCAAGCATTTTCTGGGCAATACCATGCTGTTTGAAGTACTCCGTTCGCGCACGGACCCGATCGTTTTCATGATCGCTCGTTGCCAGCACCAACATGGAATGGGCGGCGGAGTGGAAGTTCTCAGCCGCATGGATGACCTCGGCGGTCCCGACGGCCGAAAGCAAGGCCCGATGCATGGAATCGATCGAGGTTTTATAAAAAAACTGCGAAACCATGGCGGTAGCGAGAAGCGAGGAGAAGAGAATGATCATGCGGCCTTGGAAAGACCGCAATGCCACGCCATCGCGGAAACGAGCTTGCGGTAGAGTCATGTTATCTTGAACTGCCCCGCCTCGGCGTTGACGGCCGAGACGTCGATCGCGTTCTTTCGGGTGAGCTCGGAAACGGCGACCATCGAACGGTCGATCTCGTCGGTGCCGGCGGCTATTTCTCCGATGCCTTGCCTAACTTCTTCCGAGATCCCTTGAAGCGTACGTATCTCTGTCAAGACCGAGGAACTGGCGCGCGTCATCTCCGATGAGGCCGTCCGTACATCCGCCGTGACCGCATTAATGGTCGCCAGGGCATCAAGTATCTGCGCCGACCCGGCGTTCTGATCCATCATGGCGCCTTTGACTTCCTCTTGAAGGCCATACAGCGTGTTGATCAATGAACGGACTTCGTTGAACGTGCGTTCGGCGGTGCTCGACGAGGCGACGATGGCCGCGATAGCTCCCTGGATCGACTTGAGGTTCTTGTCGATGCTCTTCGATTGATCCGTCGAACTCTCCGCGAGATTGCGGATCTCATCGGCTACGACGGCGAATCCTTTACCTGCGGCGCCCGCGTGAGCCGCTTCGATGGCCGCGTTCATAGCGAGAAGGTTCGTCCTTGATGCGATTCCCGCGATCAATTCATTGGCCTCGCTCAGAGAAATGGACTGCTTCTCGATATCCTGCGCGAGACGGGCGACATCGGAAATCTTTGCGGTCCCATCGTCCGCTACCCTGATCAGGTCATGGTAGTGTCCGCCCACGCGCTCGATGTTTTCCGCCACCGACTTCGACGCCGCGACCATCTCCTCGATGGAGGAGGAGGATTTCGCGACGCTCAGCGATTGCTCTTCGATGAGTTCATCGAGGCGCTCGATCCGCGCGACGATCCGGTCGATGGACGCGGAGGAGGAGGCTATGCTGTGCGACTGTCGGCCGACGCCGTCGCGAAGGCTCCGCACGTTCGCGGCGATCTCCGTGACCGCCGCGGAGACGGTTTCCATGTTCTCCGCGAGCTGCGTACCCGTGCGGGATAGTTCGGTCGCGGACGTTACGATATTGGCGATCATTTCACGCAACGAAGCGGTGAAGCGGTTGAAATGCACGGCCAGAAGGCCGACTTCATCGTTCTGTTTCGAGTGAATCACCTTGGTGAGGTCGCCGTTGCCTTGGGAAGCGGCTTCGAGCATGCCGACCGTCGCCTTGAGGGGACCTATCAAGCGGGAAATAGCCGCCGAGACGACGAGCGCCAAGGCCGCCAGGCCCACGGCGCCGATCAGCAAGGTGACGACGATAAGCCGGTTTACCTTCTCCAGCACTTCGCTCAGCGGGGCGACGATGAGGAAGCTCCAAGGCGCATCTCCCGTTTCAGACCTAACCGGAGCCAAGTATTTGTACGCGCGCTCCCCATGTTCGTCGCCCTCGGAGACGAACCCGAAAGGGCTTCCCCGGGTCAGGGCGGCGGCGACATCTGCGGACCGGTCATCCTCCAGCTCATGCGCCGGCTTTCCGATCCTCGCCGGATCGGGGCCGGTGACTATGATGCCTTTGTTCGATAGGAGTTCCCCGTAGCCCGAAGCGAACACTTTGATCGAACCGAGTTTCTCCTGGAAATACGAGAGGCTGAAATCCGCTCCGACTACGCCGATCATCGTGCCGTCGGAACTCATTATCGGCGCGACGACGCTGCTCGCGAGTTCGGCGGTTTCCGCATGGGAATCGTCTTTGCCGTGGGAGATGATGTAGGGTTCGGCCAGGAACGGCTTCATCGTGCGCAGCGCTTCCTCATAAGCGGGAGGCAGCGGCTCGCCGGCATAGTCCTTCTTGAAGAGCTCCGTCCCCATGCGGTGCCACCCTATCCTGAAGCGATTCTCCCCGCCGATGATCCCCGGCTCGAACACCACCCATACGTTCAGCAATCGCTTTTCGTGGCGCAAGGTCGTCTTCAGCATCGCTTCGACGAGCGAAGGCACGTCGCGATCCGGAAACATATCGTGCAGCGCAAGAAGGTTGGAAAGCTCGTTCATGGCGTTCTGTACGCTGCTCAGTTCGATCGCGACCTGAGAGGCGTAAGACTCGGACCATGCCTTCGCTTCATTGAAGGCGGACTCTTGCGAAGAGGCTTTGATGTTGTATGCGATGAAGGCAACCATCGCGCCGATCAACAAGGCGCTAAGAGCGGTAAATGTCAGCGCAAGTTTTGTCCCCAATTTGAACGACTGCATAGTTCCCTCCACCATCGGATCCTTAGTTGTCGATATGGTAATTATCCTTAAGGATATATATCCGTTATTAAGTAAAAAAGCGGACGCCGATATATCTCGGGAGTTCAAACTCGAAGTGCAACGGTGAGCCTGTTCTGTAATATAACTCATACGGTGTTTTGAAGCCAAGTCGTTTTCGTGGTCGAGTATTCAATTTATAAGCAATTCGATCACAATCCGTCTGGGAAATTGACTTCATGCAGCTTTTTTTGGGAATGTACTGACGAATAAGGCCATTGGTGTTCTCGTTTGTACCTCGTTCCCAGGAATGGTAGGGGTGGGCGAAGTAGCATATCACTGGGAATGCTTCTTCGAGCTTCTTATAGCCATGGAATTCTGTGCCATTATCAAACGTGATTGTTTTGAAGTTTCTCTCATGCTCACGTATGGCTTCCATACAGGCTTTGTTGACTTCTTCGACAGACCGTGCCTTGATCTTCTTGATAATAAGGAAGCCAGTCATCCTTTCGACCAAGGTAACGATGCAATGATGTCGATCACTACCGATCACTGTATCGCCTTCCCAATGACCTATACTCGTTCTGTGTTCAATCTCAGGCGGTCTTTCCTCAATCATACGTTTACCCTGTAAACGGCCCCGAGAATCATGAGAATTATAGCGTTTACGCCGTCTTTTTGGCACGATACGAAGGTGTTTGTAGAGTGTGCCGCTTTTCATGTATCCATTGACGCATTTGCTCGCGCATAAGGGGCATCGATGGCATGGTACCCATCGCGACGGAGGCGACCGGGGATCGGCGCCTATCGCGGGAATGCGTTTCCATTTTGAACCGAGGAGCCCGTTTTTAAAAAGATGGGCTCCTCGTGGTTTATCCGTCATGCCCGAACGCCGATGACGGGGGCCTGGTATTTCTCGATCAATCTGTCGAGCGCAAGATCCAGCCTCCCGTCATCGGAGGATGTGAGCAATCGGTACTCGGCTGCCGCGACGCGGCAGAACGGCTCCACCAACATCGGATCGAAGTGGGTTCCGCTCCCGCCGCGGATGATGGCCAAGGCTTCTTCTAGTCCGAGAGCCTCTTTGTACGGTCGCTTGGATATCAGCGCGTCGAATACGTCCACTAACGCGAATATACGGGCGGATAAAGGTATCTCCGCGCCGGTTATGCCCATGGGATAACCGCTCCCGTCGTATTTTTCATGGTGGCATCGTATTATCGTAGCGGCGGCTTCCAGCCCTTGGTAATGCTTCACGATATCAATGCCATGTTCCACATGGCTGCGCATGATCTTAGTCTCTTCCGCGGTCAGCGTGCCGGGTTTTAACAATATCCGATCCGGGATCGCGATCTTTCCGACGTCGTGGAGAAACGATCCGGCGATGAGCCCGGCGACGGTTCCCTCGGCCAACCCCATTTCCTCAGCCAAGCGCGTGGAGAGGATCGTTACCCGGTAATTGTGGCTGTTCGTGTCGCTGTCCCGCTTCGCTGCCGCGCTGCCGAGGGTCTTCAGCAATCCTAGGTTCGCCCGAGCTAAATCCCGCGTCGCGCGAAAAAGCCTTCGGTTGAGCAAGACGACCAAAGGATATACGGCGAGAGCCGTGATGAAGATGATTAAGACTACCTGGCCGAGGGACATGAGAATTCGTGATCTGATGGAATCCAATGCTCCATCGCCGACTTTATAGATCGCTTCGAAGTAGCCTGATATCGCGGCCGAATCGCCATTGAGCGGGACCATGACGAGGATGAATACTCCTTCGTCCTTTCCGAAGAATTTCCGGAACTGCGGGCTCTGTTCCCAATTTATCCTCGGCTTCGCCTCATCGATCTCGCGGAGGGATTCTCCCATCGCGGTCTCCGCCACGGAAGCGACGAGTCGGCCCTCCGCGTCGTATAAGCGTATGATGACGAAGTGTCCTTCATTTATGTGCGAAGCGATCTCCGCCTTGATCTGGGCAATATGGTCCTGGCCAGGGGCCGTCAGGAAGGGTCCATGACGCTCGCGGAGTCCCGAGGTCTCTTCCGCCGCCATATCAAGCAGGGCTTTATCGATTTCATCCAGCTCTCGCAGGAGGACGACGCCTCCGATGACCGCCGAAAGGACAATCCATACGATGAAAAGCCTGAGGATCAAAATCCTGTGGACCGGAACCATTCGCTATCCTTAAAAAAGGGACGGCCGACGGCCGTCCTTTCGCATGGCGAGCTCTCGACCGAGACTATTTTTCCGTATAGCCGGCTTGAAGCGTGAAAAGAGGAACCTCGTCCTTCCCGAGCTTGAGGGCCCCGGCGGCTCCTTGGGCGTTCAGCGTGTATTTAATGATCGAAGACATCTTGAATGCCGAAGAAGCCAGCGATACGTTCTGCGCCGCGAAGCCGGCGGTCGCGTGGGCCATCTGCTGGAAAAGCCCCGGATTGCTCTTGAGGAAAGACGGAGTAAGTGAGTAATCCACGGTGAAGACGACCATGAACGCGGCTTCGGGGACGGCGCCCGAAGAGACCTCCGCTCGGATATCCTTTCCGTTTCGGAATTCCAGCTTGTCGGCGTCGGGAAGATACTTCCAGGCGCCTCTCTCGGTGAGCACGTACAGGTTGATGTAAGGGGTGTCGCCGGAGAAGGATGCCGTTCGACCTGACCTCGTGGCGCTGCTGACTGCGTCGTCGGGTCTTTGTCCCAGGCCGGCCCAAAGGATCGTTGACAAATCTTGGATCGGCGCTTCCTTCTTGACGAAGGTTCGAGAGACGGACCTGCCCGCGATCGCCGCGATCAGGTCTACGCCGATCCTTCTCGCGGGAGCGGGAAGGGAGATGTCCTGGCCGAAAGCGGCGGTTACGGCAAGGAAAGACAATACGATCGGTAGAATTCGCTTCATATGGTACCTCACTCCTCACAAGTTCCGTGGATAGGTGGCGATGACGAAGAAGCGAAACGCTCCAGCACCTATGCATCTAATATAGAGCCTACCGGTACTGTATGAATTTTGCATGAACCGACGATGCGATTTCTGCGCTTGATCAATATGATGGTCCAGGAGCGCGATAAGCATGGAATCGACATCCGCCTTTCACCCGCTGTTCACACGCCGATTCTATATTTTCGTTCGTACGCAACGGGCCTAGGCTCAAGAAGGAGGCAGCATGAGGTCGTTTTACGAGCTATGCTCGACAGGATGGAGGGGGGCGCTCATGATGGGCATTTTATGGGTTGCGATCATCTTGGGGATCGTTTTCCTAGCGAGGTACTTCAAGCGGGGGGACGCCGCCCGCTCGGCTCCGACGGGCCTGAGCGAGAGCGCAGCGGAGATTTTAGGGCGCCGATACGCGAACGGGGAACTGAACCGCGAAGAATTCCTCCTCATGATGGCGGACCTGCAGAAGCAGGAATAGACCTATCAGGTCGGAGGTCGATGCTATGAGCGGAGGAATGGGACGTGCCGCTGGATGGCTTAAGCGATATGCCCTTAACATCGGCATCTGCTTGGCGCTCGCCGTCGTCGGTATCCTCGTGCTTACCTCGTTCGGGAGGCGCCTAGGAGGCGCCGGGCCTTACATGCTCCTCCTCGCCTGCCCCCTGACGCATCTTTTCATGAACCATGGGCATGGGGGTCATGGCGGCCATGGTTCTCCCTCTGACGGGGGGCCGATCCAAGGGGATGAGCATCGCCATCATCGATAAACAGAGAATCCATCCGTTTGGATAGGTTGCCTTTTTTTTGTCCGAAGCCTATAATTTTGCGTATCCGGAGGACCAAAATGCGGTATCAGTGTCCGATGAAATGCGAAGGATCAAAGACATACGAGGCGCCGGGGAAATGCCCGAAGTGCGGCATGACCCTTATACCGGCGGAGGAAGGCCTTGATGCGGTCGAAGCGCACGACCAGCATCAGCATGGACACGGCCATCGCCACGTCCATCATGGGCATGGCCGTTCCGGCGGTGCCGGCGATGGGCATCATCTGGGCACGACCGCTGGACAGGAGGCCTGTATCTGCGGGGCCCGGGATTGCGATGGGTCCTGCGTGACCAACTGCCAATGCTCCTTTCAAGAGCTAAATCTCGCCTCGCCGCAGAAGGCCTCGCGGTACATCTGCCCCATGCGCTGCGAAGGCGATAAGACGTACCCGTCGCCGGGCGATTGCCCGGTCTGCGGCATGCACCTCGTCAAGGTGGTGGAGTTCGGAGCCCGACCCGAGGCCGCAGAAGACGAGGAGATCCTCGCCTACCGCGCGATGCGCCTCAAGTTCATCCTATCAGCGGCTCTCTCCTTGCCGATCCTGATCCTCTCCATGGGGGAACTCGTTCCGGGCCTCGCGGGCCTGATCGCCTCGCTTTTCCCGATGAAAACGAACCTGCTTATACAGTTCGCCCTCTCGGTTCCGGTGCTATGCGTCTTCGGCTCTTTCATCTTCGCCAAGGGGGCGAAGAGCGTCGCGAACCGTAACCTGAACATGTTTACGCTCATCGCGCTCGGCACCGGCATCGCCTGGGCGTTCAGCATCGCCGCGCTGTTCATACCTCAAATCTTCCCTGCGTCGCTCAAGACTCACGATGGATTGGTGCCCGTATATTTTGAAGCCGCGGCGATCATCATCACGCTGGTCATACTGGGCCAGATGCTCGAGCTCCTGGCTCACGCGAAGACCAACGGCGCGATCAAGGAGCTTCTCAATCTCGTTCCGCCCACCGCGATCGTGATCCGGAACGGAGTGGAGACGGTCGTACCGCTCGCCGATGTCCGCGTCGGCGACCGCATCCGCGTGAAGCCCGGCGAGAAGATACCGGTGGACGGGGAGCTGGTCGAGGGAAACGGGATCGTGGACGAGTCGATGATCACCGGGGAGCCCCTCCCCGTGGAAAAAGCGATCGCCGCGGCAGTGACCGGCGGAACGATCAACCTGAACGGCAGCTTCGTCATGGTCGCCCGCAAGGTCGGCGGCGATACGCTCCTGGCCCGCATCATCGACATGGTCAACGAGGCTTCCCGGTCCAAGGCGCCGATCCAGCGCCTCGCTGATACCGTGGCCGCCTATTTCGTGCAGGCCGTCATCCTCGTTTCCCTCGCGACGCTTTTGGTTTGGGGGATCGGCTTCACCCAGTGGGATCTGGGCCTCGTGAACGCCATCGCGGTCCTCATCATCGCCTGCCCATGCGCCCTCGGCCTCGCTACGCCGGTGTCCATCATGGTCGGCACCGGAAAAGGCGCTCGATCGGGTATACTCATCAAGAATGCGAAGGCCATCGAACAGATGCGGAAGGTGGACACCCTCCTCGTGGATAAGACGGGGACGCTTACGGTCGGGAAGCCGAAGGTGACCGTCCTCAAGGGAACCGGAGGGTACGCAGACGAGGAGGCGCTACGCCTGGCCGCGTCGGTAGATTCGCTCAGCGAACACCCGTTGGCGACCGCGATCGTCGCGGCGGCGAGAGAACGTGGGCTCATCCTGTCCGCGGCAAGCGACTTCGTTTCCCTGACGGGAAGGGGCGCGAAGGCCCGCGTGGACGGACGCGAGGTGGCGGTCGGCAACGAGAAGCTCGCCATGGGAAACGGAGGAGACCTCCGCTACGACGAGGATTACGTCCGCGGCCTGCAGCGAGCGGGCAACACGGTCATGTTCGTCCTGGACGACGGAAAAGTCGCCGGTTTCATCGGAGTCGCCGACCCCATCAAGGATTCCACGCCCGAGGCGGTGCGCCTGCTTCACGAGCGGAAGGTGCGGATCGTCATGCTAACCGGCGATAACGCGGTCACCGCGGAGGCGGTGGCGAGGAAGCTGGGCCTGGACGATTTCAGGGCCGAATGCATGCCCGAGGACAAGTTCGCCGAGGTGAAACGGCTTCAGGCCGAAAAGGCCTTCGTCGCGATGGCGGGCGACGGCATCAACGACGCCCCCGCGCTGGCCCAGGCGGACGTGGGCATCGCCATGGGGACGGGCACCGACGTCGCGATGGAGAGCGCCGACATCACCTTGGTGAAGGGGGATCTCATCGGCATTGCCCACGCCAAGGCCTTGAGCGTGATGGTCATGCGGAATATCAAGGAGAACCTTTTCTTCGCCTTCGCCTATAACGTCATCGGCATTCCCATCGCCGCGGTAGGCCTGCTCACGCCGATTTTCGCAGGGCTGGCCATGGCGCTGAGTTCCGTCTCCGTACTGGGAAATGCCCTCCGGGTCAAGGGCGTTAAAATTAGGTAAGGTATACCTAGAACGACATCGGCCGGCCCCGATCGGCCGTTTAGGCCGCGATCCTAAAAAAACTTACGGCGCCGGATGAGATCCGGCGCCTTGTTCGCCCTCGTGGTCTCGGCGGCCGTCTCGATCCCGTATATCGCGGACGGGCGCTCCTTCGTCTCCGAACGTTCCGGCCAATTGGCGGCCATCCTCTTCGATGTCATGATCTTCCTCGTCCTATCCTATTTATACCGAGGGGAGACCAGGACGTCGAAGGCGGAGAGAGACGCGGAAGAACCTTCGCCGCCGACTCCTACCGCTATATCGGGAATGCGAACCGGACGTTAGACGTCGTCATGCAGTTCATGGACGAATCATCGGGACCGACGGCTAAGAGGGGGAGAAGGAGATCCTTACGTACCTCCTGTCGGTACTCCTGGTGACGGCCTTTAATACCTAAGGGGGCACGCTCTGGTTCGTGAACGAGGCTACCGAGAGAATGGTTGCGGAGTATCATTCCGGCTTGAGCGGTGAGCATTCCAATCTAAAATCCTGAATAAAGACTTGCTTGGCGAGGATTCCTATGAAGGCCCCGCGGGCGGCGTGACTATAGCGACCGCCAGGTCACGGATCGGCGACGGCTCATTTTTGTCCTGCGTCTTCACCCGCGATGACATAGAAGGAGATCGGAAGCGTCTTGCCGCGACGTAGCTCAATTAATTGTTCCCCGTCTTCCGCGCATATAAATCGTTTCAGAATAGAAAGCCCTTGTTATCCTTGAGCAGGAAGCCGAGGCCATCTATAATAAGATGGAGTCGAGGCGTCGTGAGAAGCTTGATCTATCGGACGCGGAGCTCCGCGCCGCGGCTATTCATCCATTCGTGCGCTAACGATTCCCCAAGATCCCGGTAACCCGGTATCCGGCCTTCAGGACCGCCGATATGAGTTCGGTATCCTTCACCTCCCGCCCTGAGACGAAAGCTTTCTGCGTTAGGAGGTCGATCCGGACGGATTCGATCCCAGGCACATCCGAGAGCGCGGATTCGACCTTCATCGCGCAGTGACCGCAGCTCAAGCCGTCAAGCGAAAGGATCTTCCTTCTTTCCCTCTCGGTCGGCTCTTTTGATTCTACGTTCTTGTCCGCTCCAAATCGCGCCGTTTTGCTTCTGCGCCTCGAGAAAACGATCCGGCCCGATATCGATATGATAAAAAATAAAACGCCTTCGGCGAGCAGGAAAAGACTAGGATACGCCGCATAATCCAATTTCTCGGCTACCGGGATATCCAGAAAGGCAGAAAGCAACAGATATGTGAAGCCTACCGAGGAAGCGAATAAAACCATACCCGCCATACCGCACCTCCGTCTATAAAGGTATTGAAGCCTCGTGAACGCAGCGTGAACCCGGTGCGATTTTTTAGAGATATCTCTCTACTACGCATAGAATGAGCACCGGGAGTTCATCATGCGTTCACAGGGGCCGGCTAGGATTATCACCGGAGGTACCGAATGAAATTCTTGAAGAAAGCGGCTCGTCTGTCGATGATCGCCCTTCCGATCTTTCTTTCGTCCATCGTCCCGCGCGCGTTCGCCGCAGAGAGCCCGGCGAGGAAAGATACCCAATGGGGCATCACGATCATTAAGAAGGACGTCACGTCGACCGCGAAATTCTACCCCTACACGGTCGACGGCAAGCCCATGGAAATTTTCGCCGTAAGGGCCTCCGACGGTACGATCAGGACCGCGCTCAATACCTGCCAGGTCTGCTACTCGTCGGGAAGGGGTTATTATAAACAGGAGGGCCGGGTCTTCGTCTGCCAGAACTGCGGCAACCGCTTCAGTCTCGATCAGATCGAGAAAATCAAGGGCGGCTGCAATCCCGTGCCGATCCCCGGTTCAGGCAAGACTGACCTGGGAGATTCCATCGGCGTATCGAAGGCGTACCTGGAGAGCGTCGCCCCGTACTTCGTCCGCTGGAAGCGGTAACCCCGCGTCATACCGCGTATCGGGGAAGCGTCACCCGGAGGCTCGCGCCGCCGAGGTCCGAGTCCGCGACCTCGATGCTTCCCCCGTGGGCCTTGATGATCTCGGAAGCGATCGCGAGACCGAGTCCCCGGCCGCCGGTATCGGAGGCCCGGGACTTGTCCACCCGATAAAACCGCTCGAACACGTGGGCCCTCTCCTCGGCCGGGATACCCGGGCCGGAATCGTCGACGCTGAAAGATACCGTTTCCGGCGTAGCCGCGATTATGCGGAACCGAACCGTACCGCCTGGGGGCGTATACTTGATCGCGTTCGAGACGAGGTTGTAGAGGACCTCTCCTAGGCGCAGGTAATCGCCCCTGGCGACTGCAGGGCCCGCTGACGGGGCTTCCCGGCAGAGGGTTATGGCCTTATCGGACGCCTGCGGAGCGAAGAGGTTTAAAGCCTTCGTCGCCGTTTCTTCCAGATCGACGCCCTCGATAGAAAGCGACAGCTCTCCAGACTCGATGATCTCCAGCTCCCTGAGGGTGTCGATCAACTTGGCCAAACGGACCGTCTCTTCGCACACCGACTGCAAGGTCCGATCGTCCCGGGGGAAAACGCCGTCGATCATGCCTTCGATCATTCCCTTAATCAGGGTTACCGGCGTCCGCAGCTCGTGGGCGGCGTCCGCTATTACGCGCTTCTTCGCCGCGTCGAGGCGCTTAAGTTCGACGGTCATCTCGTTGAACGCCGTCGACAGGGCGGCTACTTCGTCTCGTCCGGCGACGGGTACCGGGGCCGCCGCGCCTCCCCCCGCGACGCTATTCGCGGCCAGCGCCAAGTTCCCGAGCGGCTTCGTGATGCGCGCGGCGAATACGATCCCGAGAAGGAGGGCGATCGCCCCGGAGACGACGGTGGACCACAAGAGCGATCCGGCGACTGATCTGAGAAACTGCTCGTCGACGCCGGAAAGCGAGGAATCGACCATGGAACCGACCAGGACCGTTCCGACGCGCCTGAAGTCATCGGTGATGGGGATACCATAGGCCAGATGCTTCTCTGGATGTACGGTCCTCAGCGTTTGATCGGCGGTGTCGGCGATGATAACGCCCCGCTCATCGGCGACCACCACCCGGTCTTCCATGAGCATCCGCAGGGTAGCCGCCGGAGATCCGCCGATCGCCGCCAAGCCGTTAACTCCGTGTATGTGGGAGCCCACCGTATCGGTGAGCAGCTCGGGCAAGATGACCAAAAAATCCTGAACGCCGTCCCATGATTTCCGCTCGCCGTGGTACTCGGCGAGCAGGTTGGCGTAGATCTGGGCCTTCTCCGAATCGCCGGCGAAGACGAAGGAGCGGAACATGCTTTCGGTCGAGCGACGTACCATGAAGAGTGTGCTGGTAGCCCCCACGGCGATCACGATGAGGAACAGGATTGAAAGCTTGTACTTAAGCCGCATGGGTTCGCTCCGTCGGGAAAGCGCTGCCCCTACATTCAACCGCGCGCGACGGATTTTGTCAAACGCCGGCCGCTCGAGGGTAAGGGCCGGCGGGGGATTCTGGGATCCGATCTCGCGGCGGGCATCGACGATGCCCACCGCGATCGCTCTTATGCCGCGGAAGCGAAGGGCTTGAAGCGCTTGAGGCGCAACGCGTTCGTCAGCACGGAGACCGAGCTCATCGACATAGCCGCCGCGGCGATGATCGGGTTGAGCAGCGGACCGCCGAAAGCGTACAAGACGCCCGCGGCGACCGGGATGCCGAGCACGTTGTATCCGAATGCCCAGAACAGATTCTCCTTGATGTTCCTGATGACTTGCTTGGAGAGCTTGATCGCCGTCGGGACGTCCATGAGGTCGCTCCGCATGAGGACGATGTCGGCGCTTTCCATCGCCACGTCCGTCCCGGAGCCTATCGCTATTCCGACGTCCGCCTGAGCCAGCGCCGGGGCGTCGTTGATCCCGTCGCCCACCATGGCGACCTTTTTCCCGCCGGTTTGCAGTTTCTTCACTTCTTCCGCCTTGTCCTGGGGAAGCACTTCCGCGAGAACCCGGTCAATTCCGACCTGCGCAGCGATCGCTTGAGCGGTCCGCTTCGAATCCCCGGTGATCATGGCGACCTCGATGCCCATCGAATGGAGGGCCGCGATGGCCCGGGCGCTGGAATCCTTGACGACGTCCGCCACCGCGATGATGCCGGCGTAGCGCCCGTCGACGGCGACGAACATCGGTGTCTTCCCCTGCCCGGCGAGGGCGTCGGCGGCCGCGGCGTCGACTTCGATGCTGCCCGCGGCAAGGTGCTTGGCGTTGCCCAGCAAGACCTTCCTGCCAGAGACCGCCGCGACGATACCGTGACCTGGCACCGCGGCGAAGTCTTCGGCCTCCAGACGAGGCGCGCCCCGTTCTTCCTCCGCCCGAACGATGGATTCGCCGAGGGGATGCTTAGAGCCGCGCTCGGCCGCGGCGGCCAGAGCGAGCAGGTCGCTCGCCGCTACCCCATTGGCCGGCCAAACGTCCGTGACCTCCGGGCGTCCTTTCGTGATGGTACCCGTTTTGTCGAAGACGATGGTGTCGATCTTATGGGCCCTCTCAAAAGCCGCTCCCGATTTGATGAGGACGCCGTGCTCCGCTCCCTTGCCCGTACCGACCATGATGGCCGTCGGCGTAGCCAGGCCGATGGCGCAGGGGCACGCGATCGTCAGGATGGAGACGAAGACCGTAAGCGCGAAGACCGCCCCGTGGCCGAGGGTGAGCCAGAGCCCCGCGGAGAGCAGCGCGATGACGAAGACGATAGGCACGAATTAGCCCGACACGATATCCGCCATCTGGGCGATGGGAGCCTTGGAGCCTTGTGCGTCTTCCACAAGCTTGATGATCCGCGAGAGGACCGTGTCCGCGCCGACCTGCGTAGCTTTGAAGGTGATCGATCCATTCTTATTGATGCTCGCTCCGATGACCTTGGTCCCGGGTTCTTTTTCCACCGGCATGCTTTCTCCGGTCAGCATCGACTCGTCTACGGCGGTCCGCCCCGTAAGGACTTCTCCGTCGACGGGAATCTTTTCTCCCGGCCTAACCATCAGGATATCGCCCGACTCTACTTCCTCGATAGGCATCTCGATTTCCTTCCCGTCCTGCAACACCGTCGCGGTCTTAGGTTGGAGCCCCATGAGCTTCATTATCGATTCGGAAGTCCTCCCTTTCGTCACGGCTTCCAGAGATTTTCCAAGAAGGATCAGGGTGATGATTACGCCGACCGTCTCGTAGTAGAGGCTTTCCACCAGGTGGAAATCGCCACGGGCTATCTCTACCGTCGACCAGACGCTGTAGGCGGTTGCCGCGAAGGTCCCCATGGCGATGAGCGAATCCATATTGGGGCTGCGGTGGAGGATCGCCTTGAATCCGACGACATAAAAGCGGTATCCGGCGGCGATCACCGGAATGACGAGGAGGAGTTCGAGCAGGGCGTAGCGGAGCGGATACTCCATCGCGTCGATGGCCGCGGGCAGCGGCCATCCGAGCATCGCGCCCATTGCGAAGTAGAAGAGGGGAACGGAGAACGCGGCGGATACGATGAACTTGATCCAGAGTATCTTGATTTCCCGCTCCTTCGCCGCCTTGTGCTCGTCGATCGAGGCTCCGGCGTCGATAGCCAATGGTTCGTATCCGGCGATCCGTATCGCCTGTTTGATAGCGGAGAGACGAAGGGTCTCAGGCTCATAGGATGCGACGGCCTTCTCAGTGGCGAGGTTGACCGATACCTGCGAGACGCCGTCGAGTTTCCGCAACGACCGCTCGATCGCCGCCGCGCAGGAAGCGCAGGTCATACCGCCGATCGGTATAGTGACCTGCTTCTCCGTCCTGTCGTCCCCGGCCTCGTACCCTGCCTTTGCCACGGCTGCTTTTATGTCGTCGAGAGAAAGGGCGGATTGTTCGAACTTGACGGCCAGCTTTTCGGTCGAGAAGTTTACCGAAGCCTCGATTATCCCGGAGAGCTTCTTGACGGCTCGTTCCGACGCCTGCGCGCAGGCCGCGCAGGTCATTCCCGTTATCCTCAGTTGCGTCGTAATTTCCATTTCGCGTTTTCTCTCTTATTGGTTCACTTCGTCGCCGGAGCGGGGCCGCAACATCCGCCGCTCCCGGCCGAGGCGCGGTAGTTTCCGATTTCTTCCCTGACTTTCTCGATATCAACATTTGATAAATCGTCTACCGCCTTCGCGAATCCGTTGATCATGCCCATCCAACAGCTGAAAGTGAAATCGCCGGTAACGGGAATAGGCGGAGTTTGGCGTTCACCCTTGGCGAGGTCGAGGGACACGTTGATATCGGGAAACTCGACGGGGGAGTTGCAGGAATCGATATCATCGCCCTTGAACGTGATGACCGCCTTCATTCCCTTCTGCAGTACGAATGCCGCCGGCGAATACCCGCCTCTGCCGACAGTTATCGTCATCTCCTGCACCCCGTCCTTGACCACCGGCATCCCGATAGTTTCAATCGGGATGCGGCCGCCGGCGAAGGCCGGATCCGCGGCGCTGGAGCAGCATCCGCCGCCGACGCGAGGCTCGATGAGGTCCGCGATCGATTCCCCGGCGGAGCCGCCTTCGGCGACGACCGAGCCGAGGTCCTTCACCACGGCGATCTTGCTGGCGATCATGCCCATCCAGCAGCTGTAGCGGATGGTTCCTTCCTTGGCGGGGGTGAACTCGATAACGTTGTCCCCGGGAACGAGCACCTTCCGTATCTTGTACGCGGGAACCTCTACCGGGTTATTGCATCCGTTGAGGTCCTCCTCCTTGACGCGGATGGTCCATTTGAGCGGGACCCCGGCCTGCACGGTGAAGGGGACGTAATATCCGTCCTTGAATTCCGTCGTTATGGTCTGGACGCCGTCAGAGATCGTCGCGACGGCGCCTGCAGCGCCAACCTTCCGGCCCGGGATCGACTCCGCTGATGCGTAGTTCGAACTCCCTAGAGAACCGGGCGAGAGTTGATCAAAGGAAGGAAGCGAAATACCGGCCAGCGCCGCGGCACGGCTCACGGTGACGAAGCCCAGGAACATAACGAGGACCGCGCTCGCCTTGACCATGTGTGGGACGAATTTCCTCGGAAGGAGCGCCGCCGTAAGGCCGAAGACGAGCATCAGCGGAACCGTCCCCACGGAAAAAAGGAACATCGACAGGGCGCCGGCGAATGCACTGCCGGTCCCGAGGGCGTAGACCTGCATAGTCTGGAGGGGTCCGCAGGGCATGAAGCCGTTGAGGATGCCTACCGCGAAGGGCCCACGCATCCGGATCCAAGCGGTGAAACGGCCAATGGACTTCCGCAGCTGGTTCGGGATCCGGATACGGGCGAGCGGCAGTTTTCCGAGAAGCCCGAGCAACTTCAAGCCGAGGAAGACCATGAAGGTTCCGGCGACGGCGGAGATCGTACCTCTGACGCCGGGGGAGAAATCGAAGGCGCCGCCGACTGCCCCGATCACGCCGCCGAGAGCCGTATAAGACAGCACCCTGCCCGCGTTATAAAGGAGCCCCGGTATGAGCCGATCCAAGCGCCCGTCCGCGCCGGAAGAAAATTCCGTCTGGAAGGCGGGGACGCTTTGGGAAAGGGCGATGCCGCCGCACATGGCGACGCAGTGTATCGACGTCAGCATCCCTATGAGGATGAGCATCGCGTATCCGACGGAGGAATCGATTTTCGGCAGCGATTGGAAGACGCCGCTCGAGCTCGCCAGGAGATACGCCGCAAAGAGGAGCACTCCGATCCCGATAGCCGCCGAAGAGCCGTTACCCCGCCCATCTCGAACTGCGTAGCCGATCTTCTCGACGGCGGCCTTCACGATTTGGACATCGATGAGCTTATCGTCGTAGGAGAATTCTGCCGTACCGTCTTCGAGCCTCACCGAAACATCGGTTACGCCCTGGAGTGATTCGAGAACATTCCGGATTCGTCCCTCGCAGACCGCGCATGTCATGCCGTCGACGTAAAGCTTTCTTTGAACGATGCCCATCGATCATCCTCCGCATCAGCCGTATTGCCTAGGGCAATCTATAGGGTAACAATGAACGCTGTGTGAACGATCAACGCTTTATTGGCGGAATTGACGGCGAGGAGAATCGGGAAGGACGGATCGAACGAAGAAATGCCGTATCGCGTCCCGGCCGAGCATTCTTGGGACCGTTCTCGGCTTCCCGATGTCGGTAGTTCAGCTCCGAAGCGCACGATCGAGTTCAGCCCAAAGGTCCTCGGCATCCTCGAGCCCACCGGATAAGCGCATCGACCTATCGTCGACGCCGAGTATCCTTCGGTAGTCCTCGGGGACCGCGGCGTACGTCTGGCTCATCGGGTAGGTGATGAGGTTCTCCGCACCGCCGATGGCGTACATGGAACCGGACGAGAAGTGTATCGGCCGCGCGATGCCGAAAATGATCGACACGCCTGCCGCGATTAGCGCGTACACGCTCAGCGCGGCGAGCTCGTTCACGGGAACCCCAAGTCCATGGTGAGGGGATAGTCCATTTATGATGTACCTCATCAAACAGGCCACAGAGCCAAAAGTGCACCATGAGCCTTGCTGTCAAAAATTCCGTGATTGTCCTGTGAAATAGTATCTAGCCCACTGTGCCAAAAAATGTGCCAATGCCGTACGGTGACGCATCATGCTGCTCGGTGTCGCTCCCGATCGTTCCATGCCGAATGAGAAAAATGACCTTAGAAAATGCGCTCCTGACGTGTACAACTACTCGGTGATGTTCTATAATCCCTGGTAGCACAAGGTGTTGCATTGCCTGTAGCCGCTCATAATCCGTAGGTCGCTGGTTCAAGTCCAGCAGGGCCCATAAAAAGCCGTTCTGCCCTCGGGCAGGACGGCTTTTTATGGGCCCTGCTGGACTTGAACCGGAGCACGCGCCGAGCAAAGCGAGGAGGAGCGGCCATGGACAACAGCCCGCTTTCAGCGGGCATCCTAACCTATACCTTTTACTTGAACGAGCGAAGCTCGTATGGCCGCGTAAGCGTGCGGAGGCGGGCTGGAGGGCGATTACAGGAAGTACGAGCCCGGAAGCCAAGTCCAGCAGGGCCCAATGGGCCCTGCTGGACTTGAACCGAGCCTGCGACCCGAAATAAGCCGAGCCGGCGCAGGCTTATTTCGGGCGTGCGTCAGGAGGACGCACGAGCAGGCGAGGCGGCCCGTAGCGAGGCGCCATGGAAGGCGCCGAGCGAGGGGCAAGTCCAGGAGCCCCGCGGAGCGGGGCTCTCACATTGCTGGTCTTGCTGGACTTGTGCCGCCGCCCGCCTGGGGCGGGCACGATGATCGCTTATTTGAACCGCCCAACCTTATGCCCGATAGTAATAAGGATGGAGGTGCCGTATGCCGCGGTCGCGCCTATTTCTCTTTATAAAGCGAATTCTAAAAAAGCAAGACCGCTACGACGATGAGATCGAATTCCAGTGGGGCGAGACGGCGTACGATTGTTCCTTTGTCGATGAAAAAGGCGGGAAGTATCATCGTAAAAACGCGGATGGGTCCATTACTGAGTTCAAGCCGCCGGCATTGCGCTGTAAGACTTCGGTCGGTCTCTTGAACGAGAGATTCTATTTTGACTTGATTAATAAGTGGACGCTACTCAGGATGAGAACGGTAGAGGACGCCCTTGCGGCGGAGAAATTCGTCAATGAGAACCACTTCCTGGCATCGCGCTGGGTCTCGGCGAAAGCGAACGGTACCTTATTAGAACTGTCGGCTATGGATGTCGTGTTAGAAACGACCTGCCATCCCGCCCGCGGCCCTGATCTCGAAGACCCCTCGCTATAAACTGTACCCTAGATGGCTTGACACCGCCTCGCTCAGCTTCTCCTCGCCCATACTCTCGTTTTGGATGAAAATTCTTATATTTTTTTCGTTCCTGGGTCTATCCGGTACTAAATGCTTACCGGGAGGCCAGAAAGGTATGCAAGAGACACCCAGGATGATCAATCGGCGGGATGCGCCCCGCGTCGAATGCAAGATCGACCGCGACGACCCCCTCGATGACCAGGCCGTTTGGTACCTGAACGGTATCATCGGCGTGGCCAGGCCCGAAGGCGATTTGGCCCGCGCGGTGCTCGCGACCATGGGCGAGGACGGCCCCGCAGCGCTCGCCGCCGCCCTGCGCGAAGCTACGGGCCTATCTTTCCTGCACGAAGACGCCGGCGGCCTCTGTAGCGCGATCGAGGATTATCTTAGCATGCCTTTATCGGCGCAACGCGTGACTGAAAACGCCGAGGTGCCGCTCCAAGCCGACGACCAGGGTTCGCGGGCGGGCGCCGCCAAGGGCGCCGACGCCTTTTCTCAAGCCCGCCGCGGGCTCCAACGGGCTCAGACGGCGGTGAATAAGGCTTTGCTCAAGGCCTTCGTGGACGCGCACGCCGGTCGGGAGCTTCGAACGCCCTTGGCTGCCGCCGAGGCGCGGGTCGCGCGCATCTTTAACCTCAGCGAGGCGGAGATCGGCGCGTTGAGTTACATCTATACCCTAAGCCAACGCCAAGAGCTTTCATCTTACCTCGATAGCCTCCCCCTGCAGACCTACCATGCCTGCATGGCGGCGGCGATCGGCGTCCCGCAGACGGAGCTCAAGCGCATGCTCGCCCAGACGGGGCGGCTCGTTAACATGGGCTTCGTGCGACCCGACTACCTTCCGCCGCCGCACTTCGCCCTGGGTAGCGACATCGTGAGCCTATACCGCGATCCTGAGTCCTCCCCGTACTACGCCCGGCCGCTCGAGGACTTCGTGCGCGAGAGCGGCTGCCAGCTCTTCCCCTTGGAGACTTATCCGGTCGCCCCTATCTCCCGCGAGCTCGTGGGCGCGTTCCTGGCCGGCTCGGGGGGGCATATCCTAGTCCACGGCGAGCCGGGAACCGGTAAGACCAGCTTCGTCGTTTCGGCGATCATGGCCGGCGGCCGGCCGGCCTTCGTCCTGAGGCTCGTCGACCAGCCGGACGAACGCTACCCGGACTACATCAAGCTCAACATGGCCGCGTACCTGTGCGCCGGCGCCGGGGCTATCCTCGTCGTGGACGAGTCGGATTCGCTCATCAATACCGCCTCCCAGAAACCCGGCGAGGCGCAGGTGACCAAGGCCTGGCTTACCGAGTTCATGGACGCCTCCGGTACCCCGGTGGTTTGGATAGCCAACGATATCGAGGGCGTGCACGAGGCCGTGCGCCGCCGCTTCATCTATAGCCTGCGCTTCAAGGGGCAGACCGACGCCCAGCGCGGCCAGCTCTGGCGCCGCCTGGCCTCCTTGTCGGAGGCTGGCCGCATCCTGGGCGACGAGGATATCGAGCGCCTGGCCAAGGACTACCGCGTCAACGCCTCGGGCATCTCGCTGGCCCTCCGCGGCCTCGAGCAAGCCGGCCGGTCGGGGGTTCTGTGCGGCGAGCCTGAGCTGCGGCATCTGTCCGAGCTCCTGTCGCGGTATCAGGAGCTCGTGCATGGCGACGAGCCGACGGCGGCGGCCGTCCGCGGCGCGCCGGCGCGCTTCGTACCCGAGGCCATCAGCACCGACCTGCCGCTCAAGCGCGTGCTTTCCGGCCTGCGCGGCGCGGCGGCCCGCGTCCGTTCGCGCCTGGAGCTCGAGTCCGTGGGGGCGACCGTGCCAGCCGAGATCCTGGAAGGCGCCGAGGCCAAGCTCCTCTTTTACGGCCCCCCGGGCACGGGGAAGACCGCCTACGCCCGCTACCTGGCCGGCGAGCTGGGCCTGCCCCTCGTGCAGAAGCGGGCTTCCGACCTCTTAAGCATGTTCGTCGGGCAGACCGAGAAATCTATCGCGGCGGTCTTCGCCGAGGCGGAGGAGCGGGGCGCGCTGTTGTTCTTGGACGAGGTGGACAGCCTCCTCTTAGATAGGCGCTCGGCGCGGGAGAGCTGGGCGCGTTCCCAGGTCAACGAGCTCCTGTCGCGCATGGAGGACTACCGCGGCGTGCTCGTGTGCTGCACGAACTTCATCGAGGGCCTCGATGCCGCCGTCCTCCGGCGCTTCCAGTGGAAGGTGGCCTTTATGCCGCCCGAGCCGGCGGCCAGGCTCGTGCTGTATCGCCGCTATTTTGAAGATCTGGCCGGCGCCTTGGACGAGGAGGACGAGCGGCGGGTGCTGGCCCTGGACGGGCTCTGCCCCGGCGACTTGGCCGCCGTGCATAAGGCCGTCGCCTCGTTCCATGGCGGCGACGAAGGCGAGGACGGCGAGTCGGGTAAGACGACCCACGACGAGCTCGTGAGGATGTTGGCCGGCGAGCTCCGCGTACGCGCGAGCGGCCGCCCGCGGGCCATGGGCTTCGCAAGCTAGGAGGGGGGTAGGCATGATTATCAATCCTTTACAGATCGGACCCTGCACCTTGTACGAGGCCGCCGGGCTCCTTAAAGCCCTCGAGGACGCGGCCGCGGAGAAAGGCGCTGCCCCGGTCGATCGCGACGAGGCGGCGGCGATACTGGAAGGCCGCGCCAAGGCGCTCGGCGAGAGCCGAGAGCTCCATAGCCTCTCGGCGCAGCGGCGCGCCTTGATCAGGGCGACCTTCGAAGGGCCGCAGGCCCTGCCGCAGCTGGCCAACCCCTTCGAGTCGATCGCGACGCGCTATGCGACGGATGAGCCTAAGGCTATGGAGCTTAAGTACGCCGACCCGATTAAGGGTTTCGGATCCGACGTCATTAACGGCTTACGGATGGAGTACCTCGCGCTGTACCTGCCGCGCGCATACTACGGCGATCGCTACGGCATCTATCTGCACGCGTCCCGTTTTCTGGACGTGGCAAAAAGGGCGGGACTCGACCTAGCCGACGCACTAACGCCCTCGGTGGGCGTGCACGAAGCGTTCCACGCCTTCATGGAGGACGCGATGAGCCCGGAAGACTATGCCGCTCACTGCCAAGCGCATGGGGTTTCGTATTGCCTCTGGGAAGAGGCGGCCGCGAATCGGGCTGCGGCCGATTGGTGCCGGAATCCGCGATCGAGCGCGGGCGCGACGCAAGCGGCGCGGGATGCGCTCATGAAGGCGGTCCTAGCGACGCGGGCCCAAGGCGGCCCTCCCGGTTACGGGGACTGGGAGCTGGTCGAACGGGACTACGCGGCGGTGGTACCGTACGCCTTGTCCCGGAAGCGCTGCGCCGCCGCGATCAACGCCGGCGACTGGGTACTGGCCGTCGGGGATATCCTTACGAGTCCCGAGGCAGAGCGACTTACGGCTTTTCGCTTGCTTGATCTATGGGTCGGCATGAACGCCCGTTTCCTTACGCCCGGGGAGCGCGTGGTGCCGGTGTACCTTGATCTCGTGCCATGGGGGAGGTGATTGCGATGGCTAGTATATATAAAGATTTCTTTAGCCTTGATATCCCGACGGCGGTCGGCGAGCGCGGGGCCGGCAGCGGTATGAGCGCTTCAACGCCTAGCGGCATTCCATCGCAGCGCCTCAGCATGCAGGTCAAGGGCCTCCGATGCGAAGCGTATCGCGGGTTCGCTGCCGTCGAGGACGGCGGGTTCATCATCGTTAAGCCTTTAGGCGAGGATGGTCTACTCTGCGCCGTGATCGACCCTTCCGGCAGGGGGCCGCAGGCGGTAGAAATCGGCGACAGCCTCAAGGATGCCGTCGAGAGCCAGCTCGGCGCTGACTTCCTCCGTTACACAGGGCAGAAACCTGTAGCGGCCTTGGATCGGCTGGACGATATCGTCGATCAAGCTATGGGCGGGTTAAACATGCCCGGTTGTTTTTCCATGATGGGCGCCTTGATCGTGAACGCGAGAACGGGTCGCGCGTCGCTCCTTTGCCGGGGCTTAAGCGGTATGGCGGGTCTACGGGCCGGCGGCGCTCCGCTATGGGCGAGCGGGGCTGGGCTTCCGGCCAACGGCGTCATCCCTCGTGATTTTCTATTTATGCGCGGCCTAAAGCCGGTCAAAGAGTACCAAATACGGCCGGGCGACAGCCTCGTCATCGCGAACGCACAATACTCAGAGCTCCCGGGCGACCATGAGACGAGCGAGAAAGACCTCCTACCCCTTATGGCCGCGCGCGCCGCTCGTGGCGGCCGGCTTGAAGCAGGCGGCCTTGCCCTCGAGCTCCCGCCGGCCGAGCCGGCAGGGCTGAGCCTCCTTGAACGTATGGCCGTGGCTATGCACGCCCTGCGTTTAGCCGCCTTGATTTCCGATCCCGGCCTTGAGCGTGGCGACCTGACGCTAGATGCCGGTCAGGCGGGATACTTTGAAGCGACCTGCCAAGCTTCAGGGCTGTGCCTGCCCAAGCCGGTACGAGACGAACGGGCCTTCGTTCGCTACGCCGACGCTGCGCCGCTCGCCATCAAAAGGCTCTTAGCCGTCAGCATTACGAGGGAGGTATCATGAGCGAGCGTTGCCCGGAGTGCGGGAATGAGCTAGACCTGGAACATGATGAATACTATCGATGCGACGTTTGCGATGAGCCACAGGCGATCTTCTGCCACTCATGCTACCCGCGTAACGAACGTTGCCCCCGGTGCGGCGGAGACCTGCATTTTCACGAAGAATCTATCACCAAGAAGGCGTTCTTCAATCCGGCGACGCGAGGGCTATTGGGGTTTTAAATAACGGGTTTATCTCCGTGCCATGGAGGGGGACCATAGTTGCCTAGTTTGGGAGCCTCCCTCCACCGGCCTCGTTGCGATCATTTTCTGTCCTTACGAGTAACTCATAGTAAATCCTCGTTCATTTCTTCATCGAGCGGAGATCGCTCGGTTGGAGACGCCCATGAGTATGCATCCTCCAATTCCTCCGTCGAATCATCGAGAAATTTTAGATGAATGCCCAATTCAGCGCATAAGGCGAGGAACCATTCGGGGATCGGAATCCCGCCGCGCTTAAAAACCAATACGAAGCGCCCGGAGTAGGCTTTCCTTATTCGTTTTAGCATATCTACTAGATGACGTAGGTATCGGTCGAGCATGTCCGCGAGCTCACCCATAGCGGGGATGCCTCTCCCTCGCGCGCGTCCAAATCCGCCGAACGTCGATAGCGGTCGGCAAATCACGGCGACATCCTCTCCATGTTCATAAATCTTGGTTTGCCGATCCATTCTGGGGTGGGGTCCTCCCGGTTGAAGGGAGGCGCGGGTCCACCCCTCGTTTTCTAGCAATATCTCTAGCGCTTCTATGATATCGAACGCTACGAAGCCCATGATACCTCCGTCGTTGAGAAATTAAGACGGGCCTGAAGGATGTCCATAACAAAAAGCTATTGCCTAATGCCAATGAAGAATTCTACCTGCCCTGAGACATCATGCGTATTACTGCCTTCGATAATCGTGAAACCAGTCATCTTAAGACCATGGGAGCTGCTTACCGGCGGCAATAGCCAAGTTTTCGTTAGCGACCAAGCGTGAAAATCGCTCGCGAAGGTAGATGGCGTTAGATGATCTTTTTTGCAATAGGTCTTCGGGAAGCGATAGATGCCGGTTGGGCTCATCGGTCGATTAGTAATCGTCCGAACGGTAGTATAGAATCCAAGAAGCATAATGGGGCTACGTGGTGGCCGAGGTAGGTTATAGTCAGCCTCCATTTTTTGGGCGAGTTGCATTGGTTTTCCCTGGTGGGAACTGAGATGCTTCATCTCTATGACGGATAGTATTCGTTTGTCTGCGTTATCTTTATCGAATACGAGGATGTCTAGGTTTCTTCTAATGCGCTTATTATGGATATAGCCGGCTTCCTGAACGGCGTTCCATCCGAGGGCTCGTAGGCCAGATACTATCTCGCCCTGAATGGTCTTCTCCGGGTTGCCCAGGCAAGCGATCTCAAGAAGGCACATTCGAGGCGGGTGCGACGACGTCGATTTTGATGATCCGCTCCCGCTCTGCGGCACGCCGATAGAATCTGACGCGTTCAGGGCGGCGATTATCGTTAGAATATCTTCCTGTAGTTTTTCAAGAAGAATCATGTGTTCATCCATGAGTATCCTCCTTAGGGATTTTTTCCGTCTGAATTTTGCTTTTTAGCGAGCGATTCCGATTTCTGCGTATGCTCTAGCCCTGGGTCGGGGTTTCAATCGGACGTAGGAACCAGCCGTACGCTATAGTATCCGTTGCAGGCCGCGGGGCTGAATGATTCTCTTGCCAGTTGATCCTCCCCGTACGAAGCATAGACACTATTTTACGAGTTCTCTATAGGTGAAATTCGAAAGCTCCTTACGAAAACGCATAATAGTCTTGCGGATTTTCATGGCATTAGGAATGAAAGATTTTATGATGATCTATCCTTTACTGGTCGCTATCGACGAACCGGAGCATCGGCGAACGCCGGGCGGTTTGTCCGGGGCAGTTTGTTCGGGGCGGTCAACGCCGAAGGCGATGACCGGATATTTGGTGCGCCTGGGGAAAAGGGCGTAGATGAGCGAATCGTCGATCGGCTTAGACGTCCCTCGGGTTGATATTCTGGGAATCCGTCATCGGGATGCATCCTTCTTACGCATGATCTCCCCTATCGTTATGCCGCCTTCATCGTCGTCGTCCTCTTCGGAGTCCATCGCGCTGAAAGCGCCGAAAAACGAGCTGATGTCGAAGAAGAGCTGCATGGAGCTGCCCTCGGCCAGCTTGATCTCTATCGTATCCAGCCACTGACCGGCCGGCCCGCGCAAGAGCTTCTGCATGACGAAGCGCCAGGCCTGGTCGCGTTCGCCGAAGCGGGCTTCTATCCATTCGTACTCGGCCGCGACCCCGCGCGCTGAATCGCGGGCTTCTATGATTACCGGATTCCCTTCGCTGAACCCGGCTTCGTTCGTTCTGTCGACCATGGCGGATCCTCCTAGGGTATTAGCGTTCCTCTTTACGTATGGTTGCGGGCTTTGGAATGATGCGCTCACGCACGAGGCGTTCGACGAGGGCGGCCAAGGCGGGCGCTTGGGCGCCGAAGAGGGCTTGGCCGTCGAGCGCCGAGCCGCGGGCTGAGACGTGGAGGGCCCCGTCGGCCGTGACGGCCCAGTACCAGCCGACGGCGGTCGTGGGCGGATGGGAGCTTCGTTCGTCGGCGAACCAGAAGGAGCCGCCCCGGGTCAGGGCGAAACGGCCGTAGCGCGCAAGGCCGTGCTCGGCGGCCGCCCGCGGGCTATCGACGTCGGGCAGGCGCGTCAGGCGAACGACGAGTTCCCGGCCGGCGGGCTTGGTTCGAACGGTCATGCCCGCTCTTTAAGCCATGCCTTGGCGGCGACGTTCCCGGCTTTAGCGGCCTTGCGCAGGGTCTCGTCGACGAGCTTCCGGTCGGCATCGTTGAGCCCGCCCGAGGCGAGGGCCGCCTCGAGCGCTTTGGCCAGGCGATGGGCGGTAGAGGCGGGCATGCACATCGCCAAGAGCATGGTCAGGTTGTCCAGGTTCATAAAGCCGCCTTCGGCCTCCGCGGGCGGTAGGTCGGCGTCGTCGAAGGGCTTCGCCGCGTCGCAGCCGGCCTTCTGGCTTAGGTCCCCGGGGCCCAGGTCGGTTCCCGGCGATAGCCCGCCTGCATCCGCCGGAGAGGCAAGCAGGGCCTTGGCCATGGCTTGCAGGGCGGCGCTGATATCGACGCCGGCCTTGCTCATGGCGCGGAGCGCGGTGGCGCCCGCCTCCGCCCGATAGGTCGAACCCGACGCGAGTGCCGATGCGAGGGCCGCTACCTCTTCCTGGGTCAGGGGCGAGCCGCCCAACGGGGCGATGCGCGCCAAGGCGGGCTTGAGCATCTCGGTTACGCTCTGCTCGCAGGCCGGGCCGCGGTACGGTTCCGCCGACTGCCGGGCAAGGGCCTGTGCGAGCGCGAGCCTGAGTTCATGGGGCGGCCGCGTGAGCCGCGGCTCTTCGGCGGCGATAGCGGCGTCGGAAGGGGGCGACGCTAGAACGGGGCTGGTCGCGAGCATCGCTTCGAGTTTTAAGAGCGCCGCGTCGCACCAGGGATCTCGTTCGCGATACGCGGCGAGGGCTTTTTGGACTTGGGGCCATGAGGCGGGTAGCGGGCGGCTCAGTTTGGCGCTGGCCTGCGTATTTTCGCCTGCCGCCAATGATTGTTCTAGAGCGTCGTAGATATCGGCCGTCCCCGGCTCGCCGAAACGCGCCCATAACCAGGCGCCGTAGAGTCGCAAGGCGCTCCGGAGCCTCGGGCGCGCGGCGGATTCGGCCGCGGCTTGGATCGCCAGCGGGGCGAGCTTGAAATCCCCCCAGGGGAACTCGGCCAAGAGGGGCTCGGCGACGGCGACGGCGGCCATGGCGTCGTCCAGCCCCAGCTCCTCCGCGGCCCAGGCCGTCACGGCCCGTAGGGCTGACTGGGCCACCGCGAAGCCCTTGGCGGCAGCCTGCCGCGCGGCGAGCTTGGCTTCCGCCTTTACCTGAAAGATGGCTTGGGCGTCGTCGGGCAATGCGAGCGATGCGAGCGGGCGCGAGCCTAGGAAGGGGAAGATGGCCGCGCGGAGCGGCCAAGTTTTTAAGAAGACGAAGACGCGTTGCCTCGCGTAGGGGCTTCGTTCGCTCGTGAGTATGGCCTCGGCAAGCTCGGCGACGGGCTCGGGATCGTCGCCGCTTAAGGCGGCCGTACGGTTGAGCCGCGCCCACCACAGGCGCCCGCGTACCCGCTCGCGGGGTTCCGCGGCCGGGTCGGTTATGAGCTCTTCGAAATATGGCACGGCCACGGGTTCCGGGAGGATCGAGGCGTAGTAGGCGGCCAGGGCGGCTCGCTCGGCGCTCTCCTCGTCGTCGTTACCGAGCGCGAAGGTTAATTGGTCGATGAGTAGCTCGGCCGATCGTGAAGCGAGGGAACCTGACCTGAGTTCGTCGAGGAGACTTTGAAAATCCATGCGGAACTCCTATACTCTGCTCTATATCATGAATATCAGCCAAATAGATGCGCTTTTTAACGCGTTGCTCGCCTCTCCGGCCCGTACGCCCGAGGAATTGGTAAAATTCATCTACGCCCAGTATCGGGAATATTGCGAGGCGGCGGCACGCGGCATTATTAAAAAAAACCATCCGGCCATGTGTGACTATCAATTGGTGGCCGAGGCGGCGGCGGAACGGGTTATCGAGAGCCAGGTACGTAAGGCCCTGGACGGCAGTTTTAGCTTCCAGGGCAAAGCTCGCTATAGCACCTTCTTGTATGCGGCGCTTGAACGGCAGGTGCCGCGCGCCCAACGAAAGACCTTGATAGCCGTCGAACCTAAGCTGGCCGGGCGCATCCGCCTGGAGTCCGCGCCGCAGGAGGAATTCGAAGCTTCCGAGCACAAACGGGCCGGCGACCCGGCGCTGGCGCAGGTCTATCGCTCCGCCCTGCTCGAAGGCCTGAACGAGTGCCTGGCCAAGCTCGAACCCCTTGAGGCGAAGCTCGCGACCTCTGTGTACGTCCGCGGGCTGACCCCGACCGAGGCCTGCCGACGGTTGGGTCTCAGGTCGCCCTCGTATACCTGGAGGCTTTTGCAGGATAAGCTTCGTTCCCTGCTGGAGCGGCGCGACCTTCCGAGCCTGTACGCGGGCTACCGGGAGCTGCGAGAATAAGGTCGGCCGCCCTTCGATCACTTTACGAAGCCCGCGGGGAATTGCGACCAGGTCACGCCGTCGAGCTCCCGCTCCTGCGCCTTGTGCGAGGCTCCCAGCTGCTTTATAAAGAAGGGAATGCCGGCTTGCGTCACCTCGTCCCGGATACGCCTGGCCCAATCGGGGTTTAGGGGGCGGGCGCCGGCTCCGGTCTCGGAGCCTAAGATGACCCAGGAAAGGCCCTTGAGCTTGCCGCGGAGGCTTAAGCCCTCTAAGAGCGGCTCCAGGACCAGGATTTTTACGCCTTTGAAGGCCTTGAGCTCGTCGATGCGGGGCAGTGAGGCCTTATCCTCTACCGAGATCGATGCGGCCAGGTAGGGGGGGAGGCCCGCGGGGTAGCGCTCGGCTAAGATCGCGGCCATGCGCGCAGCGCGCTTGGTCCAGAGCACGTACTTGGGGGTGACGCGCTTCGTAGGCGCCACCTCGTCCACGAGGTCCAGTACGCGATGGATGAGCGCGTCCGGGTGGGCGTCATAGAAGAGGTCGCCGTGCTGGACGACGCCGACGATGCCGTTCTTGGGCTTGAGCGACTTTGCGCAGAGCCGGCCGGGGAAGGCGTAAGAAGCCGTCGGATCGACGCCGGCGGGGATATTGCCCAGCCTCCGCTGCCAGGGGAATATGCCGTCGAGGTACCAGCAATGCGCGCAGCCCGCCGAGTAGCGGCGGCAGCCGATGACGGGATTCCAATCGCAGCTTAGGACGTCCCCGGGATTATGTTTGGCCATGACGAGCCTCCTTGCCACTTAGTACCGCTAGAAGTCCGCGACGAAAATTTTTCGTAGAGAGGTTTTGCCCGTACTAAGGTTCTATGGACGAACACCAAACGCGCGCGGTATCCGGGCTCGTCGCGGCCATCGAGGCCTTTTGGGGCGAGCCGATAAAGCATGGTCCCATGAAGAGCATTATAACACGCATCGAGAAGAGCCGGGACGAGGCCGAGGCGCCGTCTTTCATGGATCATGAACTTGAAGAGTTCGACGAGCTTGGCCGCCTGCTTGAACGCCTGCGCTATGACGACGAGGGGAAGCTTTACCGCCGGGAGCGCGTCGCGTATCCGGTCGACGGCCGGCTCATACGGTTTATCATAGAGCCCTTCGACGGCGGCGCTCCCTTCGAATGGCGCTATCTGCCCGACGGACCGCGGGTCTGGGCCTCCCGCCTCGACGCGGATGGAAACGAAGAGGCTATCTGGTCATACGCGCTCGACGCGGCCGGCCGCATCGTCGAGTGCGTTCAGGAGGACGGTCGCGGCCGCTTCCTCGCTAGGCATAAGGCTAGCTACGACCGCGAGTGTCGGCTCGTCGAGCTTATATCTTCGGATGCGGACTCGCCGGAGGCCCGCCATCTATTCGAGTACGGCCGGGGTTATCGGAAGATATCATGGGACGGCGGCCCGGCCGGGAGCTTCATGCGCCTTGAGCGCTACGACGAAATAGACGCTAACGGAAACTGGCTTCGTATGACGGAGTCGACGTATAGGGACGGGGTCGAGGCGGGGGAGGCGACGCGGTATGCGAGGGCGGTGGAGTATCGCATGCGGCATCATGAGGAGCTCTCGTAGCGTTTAAGGAAAGGCGGGACCCGTACCGTCTTAGGGAGGATGAGATGACGCCGGAAGAGCATGACATAGTCTTCCCTCCCGACGACGGCGTGGACTTTCAGTGGGGCGATACCTACCTAGCATATCGGGAAGTCTCGGAAAGAGGCGGCAAGGATTGGCGGCAGAACGACGACGGCTCCATCACCGAGTTCAGCCCACCCGAGCTTAGAATTTGAGAAGCCGCGAAAAGCATTCGGCGAAAGTTCGATTGCTGTAAAATTACCCAGATTTCCGATAGGGCGATTATCGTGTTTGAATTTGAAGAGGAGGTGAAAAGAGCGGAAGCCTCGTCCCTAGACATTTTTAGGACCTCGAGATCTATCGCTGCCCGCTGCCCGCTGCCCGCTGCCCGCTGCCCGCTGCCCGCTACTGGCAACTCGCTGCCCGCTGCCGGGCTCGTTCTCCTTCGCTCGGCCATAGGCCCGCTCGGCCGCCTTCTTCCACTTGAGCGCGGTCGCGGATCGGAAACACGTTTAGCTATCGAACGATGCGGAAATCGGCATATTTCCTGTTGAAATCCTGTCTTTTCCTCCCATGCCCCTTGCAATGGCCTTACATGCGAATAAAGTTTACTAGAGCTAATGGATTTATTGAACTTATGGTTAGACCTAATCTAATAGAAGGAAGCGGGGGTGTTGCATGAGTATCAAAGCTAAGCTGATCGCGGGCTTCATCGTGGTGGCTCTGATCGCCGCGCTGATCGGCGTCATAGGGTTCGTGAACGTGAATACTATGGCCGATTCCGCCGAGTTCATGTACGAGAACCAGACCATGCCTATGGCGCAGCTGGTTAAGGTAACCGAGAGCTTCCAGCGCCAACGCATCAACGTCCGCGATCTCCTGGCGACGAGCGACCCGGCGGCGAGGCTGGCGCTCGAGGCGACGCTCGAACAACTGGGGGCGGCCGTACAGGAAGCCTACGATCGGTATCAATCTACCTTGGTACCCGGACGCGGTAAGGATCTATTCGACGAGGCCATGGCCAAGCGAAACGCCTACCGAGCCGTCCTCCAGGAGCAGATTGACCTAGCCAAGCAGCTTAAGAACGACGAAGCCCTCGCGCTGGTCGAAGGGCGCGGCAAGACGGCGGCCTTGGCCTACCAGGCCGCGCTCGACGAGCTGGTCGAGTATAAGATGCAGGTCGCCGAGGAGGGATATCAAGCCAACATGGCCACGGCTAAGGCGGTCCGCGCCATGGTCGTGGGCATCCTCGCCGCCGGCGTCGCCCTGGCGCTCACGCTCGGCGTGGTCCTGTCGCTGTCGATCTCCCGTCCACTCGCCGAGGCGGTTAGGCTCACGACCTACGTTTCCGAAGGGGATCTGACGCACGAGGTTCCCCCGGCGTATCTTAAACGCCCCGACGAGATCGGCCTGCTAGCCAAGGCGCTCCAGGGGATGATGTCGTCCCTGCGCGGCCTCGTCGCCTCGGTCCAGGGCTCCAGCGCGAACGTCTCGTCGGGGAGCCTGCAGATGTCCAGCACCGCCCAGCAGATGAGCCAGGGCGCTACCGAGCAGGCCGCCAGCGCGGAGGAGGTATCGTCCTCGATCGAGGAGATGACGAGCACTATAAAACAAAACGCCGATAACTCCTCGACCACGGAGGGCATCGCGCGGAAGGCCGCGAGCGACGCGGACGTCGGCGCCGGCGCGGTCACCAAGGCGGTCTCCGCTATGAAGGACATCGCCGTCAAGATCAACGTGATAGAGGAGATCGCCCGGCAGACGAACCTCCTGGCCCTGAACGCGGCCATCGAAGCGGCTAGGGCGGGCGAGGCCGGCAAGGGCTTCGCCGTCGTCGCCAGCGAAGTGCGCAAGCTGGCCGAACGCAGCCAATCGGCCGCGGGCGAGATCCTCTCGCTATCCAAGACCAGCGTCGAGGTGGCGGAGGAGGCGGGGCGCCGCATCCTCCAGGTCGTCCCCGACATCAATAGGACGGCCGATCTGGTGGCGGAGATCAGCGCCGCGAGCCGCGAGCAGAGCGTGGGCGTAGATCAGATCGCCCGGGCCATCACCCAGCTCGATACGGTCATACAGCAGAACGCCAGCGCGAGCGAGGAGATGGCGAGCATGGCCGAGGAGCTATCCGGACAGGCCGAGCAGCTGGCCTCGGCGATATCGTTCTTTAAGATCGACGCCGCGGCGGGCGCCGCCGGCGGGGCTAAGCCGACGATAGACCGCCTCGCGCCCCCCGCCTCCGGGAGGGGGCCGGTCAAGATCGCCCACGCCAAGCGCCAGGGGGACGAGGCCGCGGCGCGGCCGGCCCGGAGCGCGGCCTCGACTAAGACGGCGATCGCCCCTCGTCCCGAAGGAGCGAAGGAGCAAGCCTCGGACGCCGATTTCGAGGAATTTTAACTAGGGACGGCCGACGACCTGACCGCCTTGGAAAGGCCGTCCGCCGCGGCGTAGCCGGGTTCATCGCCCATCGGGACTTGACGAATCGAGGCGCTATGTGTAACAGTAGTTATACATGAGGTGCTTTCGAGGTCGCGATGCCGTTCTCGCCTAAATTCTCACGCGAGGATATCGTAGCCGCGGCCTTCGAGCTCGCCGGGGAGTCGGGTTTCGACGCCGTGACGGCGCGGAACGTGGCTAAGGCGATCGGCGGCTCGGTCGCGCCCCTCTACTACCACTTCGAGAGCGTGGAGGCCTTGGTCAAGGCGGTCGTTGAGAGGGTATTCGCCGTGACGCGGGAGCTGCTCGCCGAGCAGGGCGGTCCGAGCCCCTTCGAGAACATGGGCCTGGCCGGTTTCGAGTTCGCCAAGCGTTACCCGGTCTTCTTCCGCGAGCTGGTCCTGCGGCCTAATCCCTACGTCGCGTCGTATAGGGCCGACGAGGAGGCCATGCTCCGCATGCTCGATAGCGACCCCAAGGCTAAGGACCTGGGCATGGATGGGCGGCGCTCGCTGATCGTGAAGCTCAAGGCCATGCAGATCGGCTTCCAGACGCTCATCGCCAACGGCCAGCTTCCGGCTTGGCTCGGCGAGGACGAGGCCCGACGGATGCTCATAGAAACGGGGAATAGCTTACTAGACCTGGAGCTCGTGAACCGGGCGACCTGACGGAGGTACGAAATGGATGCGCTAAGAAGTATTGATTACAATTCGATAGCGAGCCGCATGCTCGCAAAGAACGTCGTGTTCGGCTCGGTATTCGCCGTTGAGAACCGGGACGGCAGCTTCCGCTCCATCGCCGCGGCCGGGGAGCTGGACGCCGACCGCCCCTACTTCGTCGCCAGCGTCACCAAGCTCTACGTGAGCGCCCTCGTCCTGATCCTCATGAACGAGGGTAAGCTGGGGCTGGACGATCCGCTCGTCCATCACCTGGGCGAGGCGCGCCTTCGCGGCCTGCACGTCCTCCGCGGGGTCGACTATACCGCGCGCGTCACGCTACGCCACCTGCTATCCAACCAATCGGGCCTGCGCGACTATTTCTATTACGAGGACGGCGGGGATAACGCCGTTACCGCCTTGAACGAGCGCGACGAAGCCTGGCCGCTGGACCGGGTCATCGATCGGGTCAAGGGCTTAAAGCCGCTCTATGAGCCCGGGCGGAAGGGCAAGGTCAACTATAGCGATACCAACTTCCGGCTCTTGGGCGGCGTCATCGAGGCGGTCACGGGCATGCCGGTCGGGGACGCCTTCCGCGAACGGCTCTTCAAGCCCTTGGGCTTAGAGCGGACCTTCGCCTACGACGGGCGGGAGGACGGCGAGGTCGCGAAGTTCTATTACGGCCGCACGCCCATCCATGCGCCGCGCTATATGGCTAGCGTCACCGCCGACGGCGGGATAGTCTCCACCGCGGCCGAGTCGATGGCCTTCCTGAAGGCCTTCTTCGGCGGCTTCTTCTTCCCCGCGGCGGATCTGGCTATCTTGAAATCGAACTATCGCATGATCATGTTCCCCGGCCAGTTCTATTTCGGTACGGGCATCGAGAAGCTATGGGTGCCCCGCATCCTGTCCTTGCGGCGTCCCGCGCGGAACCTCGTCGGGTTCTGGGGGCAGACGGGCGCCTTCGCCTTCTGCCACGAGGATACGGGCCTGTTCTTTACCGGTACCGTCAACCAGGCGAACGGCTTCGGCCACGGCAAGGCCCTCAAGGCGATGCTCTCGGTCATCAAGGGCGCGACGGGCGCGGGGGCGCGGCCGTGACGCATCCGGACCTGCGGACGCCCCGCCTGAGCCTCCGCGCCATAGGCCGATCGGATCGCGATTTCCTCCTTAAGCACTTTAGCGACCCGGTCGTTAACGAGTTCCTCTTCGACGCCGAGCCCTTAGGCTCGCTCAAGGAGGCGGACGGGCTCATCGACTTCTACCTAGCCGGCGCGGCGAACCATAACCATCGCTATATCATGCGCGACGAGCGCGATATGCCGATCGGCACCGTGGGTTTCCACTGCTACGACCCCGAGAGGCGCTCGATAGACCTGGGCTACGACCTGGAACCCGGCTATTTCCGCCGCGGCTACGCGACGGAGGCGGTGGGTGCCGTGCTCGCGTATCTTCGGGGAGCCCTGCCCCTGGAGAGGATCGAGGCCTGCATCTACCCGGATAACGCCGCGTCCGTCGCCGTGGTAAAGAAGTTTAACTTTTACGAGGATCGCCGCGTGACCCTGCGTTTCCGCGGGGTCGATTACGTCCATGCCGTATACGCGGCGCCGGTTCCGGAGCGCCGGGAGGCTTAGTCCCGGCGCTCCCCCTAGCCCCTCAGGCAGCGCTTGGCGGCGATGCGGCCGGTCATGATGGCCGTGGGGCCGCCGGCCGGGCTGTAGACCCACTTGCCCGCCGCGTAGACGCCGGGCAGGGGCGTCAGCACCGAGTCGGCCATGCGGAACATGCTCGTGACCGCGGGTATCCGCCCCTCGAAGGACCAGCCCACGATGGAGCCCTCGGCGCTGCCCGCCCGCTCGTAGATCGAATGCGGCGAGGCGGAGAAGCTGAAGAGGATCTTGTCCTTAAGGCCAGGATAGAGGCACTCGGCGACGACCGCGATGAACTCCTCCTCCACCTTCTTCTTGAACTCCTCGTACCAGCCGGCGGCGCGGACCCGCTCGGTCAGGCCGTAGTCGAAGAGCGCGCTGATGATGAGGCCCGTCCTGCCCGGCGGCGCCGCTTCGGGGTCGCGCAGGGCCGGGACGGAGACCTCGAAGGTGTTGTAGCGGCAGAAGCGCCTGAGCCAGGCGTAGAGCTCATCCTTGGTCACCGAGTCCCAGCGGGCCAGGAGCGCCTTGAGCTCGTCGGTGTGGATCTTCCCCAGGCCCGCGCGCTCGGGCGTGTAGAACACGTGCCCGCTCCCGGCCTTCTTAAAGGCCTCCGGCGGTAGATCCGCCGCGGCGAAGACGGAGAAGACCGATTCGGCCCCGGTATGGGATAGGACGTCGTCCCGGCGCGCCGCGAGCTCGGCCCGGGCCTTCTCCGGCAGGCCCGAGCCGTCGGCGGCGCGGTACAGGGCCTTCAAGTCCGCCGCCCAGACGAGGCTCCCGTAGCGATAGCTCTCTCCCGAGGCGTCGGTAATCGTCTTATTACTCGCGTCGATGCGGACCACTTCGATCTCGTAGCGTATCCGCCCGCCGCGCTTGGTTATCTCGCCGGCGAGCGCCTCGATGAAGGCGCCCACGCCGCCCTTGGGGTAGACGTAATCGCCGTAGAGCGCGAAGTAGCTAAGGGCGAAAAAGACCGGCGTCTTCCTGAAGAAGTGCTGGCCGATGATGTCCTTGAGCGCCTGGTTGGTCGAGAGCGCGTCCAAGGCCTCCTCGAAGGGCGTATCCATCTTGGCGATGCGGTACATCGTCCTGAAGAACTTGAAGGTCCACGCTATGACCGACGGGGCGAGGGTCAGGACGTTCTTCTTCTTGGCGAAGAGGGGGTTGTCTACGCCGTAGAGCACCTTCATGTCGTCGATGACGCTCCGGATCGCGCCGATCAGGGCGTCGACCTCGGCCTCGCTCCCCGGATACAATTCCTTAAGGAGGCGCGCGTAGTCGGGGAGGCTCTTCTCCCCCTCGATCACGAGCGCCTTATCTTCGATCCCCAAGGTGATGGGGTTGGGCAGGACCTCGAGCGTAAGCCCGAACTCCTTGATGAGCGGGCCCACGAGCCCGGCGTTCACCAGGGCGCGAGCGCCGCCTTCGAAGCGGAAACCGTCGCGCCAGAACGTGTTCATAAGGCCGCCGCAGCGCTCGTTCTTCTCGAGAAGGAGCACGTCCTTGCCCTTGTGCGCCAGGCTCAGGGCCGCCGTCAGCCCCGCCAGGCCGCCCCCGACGACGATGAAGTCCCTCTCGATCATAGCTCGACCCCCTTATCGCGCAGAAGCGCCGCGGTCGCGGCCCAAAGCGCGTCCGCCGCCTCCAGGTCTCGGGCGGGCGGGGTCAGCTCCTCCTCCGCGGTCAGGTGGAAGAACGTATCCGTCTTCCCGGCCAGGACCGGCGCGGCGCCCAGGTAGTAGAG
>ERZ1066115.73-NODE-73-length-37928-cov-19.782167_pt1 | contig 37928 bp, 27 predicted proteins | sample MGYA00382762_ERZ1066115 | MGnify/ENA primary metagenome ERZ1066115 (study PRJEB33369, sample SAMEA5778345) | biofilm metagenome | biome: Industrial cooling water; feature: Water cooling tower basin; material: Biofilm | place: United Arab Emirates | collected... | reverse complement strand
GTTGTTTCCTCGTAGAGCAGCCGCGCTTCCGGCGCCGGGCCGCGTTTTTCCGATAGCGCCTGCACGATCACTTCCCAGCGGGTGTCGCCGTTATGGATTTCGAGCCGGTCGCCGGGTTTGACTTCGCGCGCCGGCTTGGCGGCGGCGCCGTTGAGCTTGACCTTGCCGCCGCTGACCGCATCGCTGGCGAGGCTGCGCGTCTTGAAAAAACGCCCGGCCCACAGCCATTTGTCGATGCGGACGCCCATGCTCAGGCCGGCAGGACCGATTCGCCGGCGTACAACTGCTCGACGCTTTCGCGCTGGCGAATGACGTGGACCGTGTCGCCGTCGACCATCAGCTCGACCGCGCGTGGCCGGGTGTTGTAGTTGGAGGCCATCGCCATGCCGTAGGCGCCGGCCGACATCACCGCCAGCAGGTCGCCGGGCTGGACGTTGAGCGGGCGGGCCTGGCCGAGGAAATCGCCGGTTTCGCAAACCGGGCCGACCACGTCGTAGTCGCGGCTGGCGCCGTCGCGCGGCACCACCGGGTTGATGTCGTGCCAGGCTTCGTACAGCGCCGGACGCATCAGGTCGTTCATCGCCGCGTCGATGATCGCGAAGTTCTTGCCTTCGCCTTCCTTGAGGAATTCGATCTGGGTCAGCAGCAGGCCGGCGTTGCCAACCAGGCGGCGGCCCGGTTCCATGACGATCTGCAGGCCACGGCCGGCGAGCTTGTCGAGCAGCGGATTGAGGTAGGAGGCCACGGTCGGTTGTTCCTGCTCGGCCTTGTACTTGATGCCGAGGCCGCCGCCGATGTCGATGTGGTGCAGCTGGATGCCTTCCACGGTCAACTGGTCGATCAGGGCCAAAATCCGGTCGAGGGCTTCGACGAAGGGCGAGGGGTCAAGCAGTTGCGAGCCGATGTGGCAGTCGATGCCGGTGACGGCGATGTTCGGCAGCGCGGCGGCGCGGCGGTAAAGGGCGAGCGCTTGCTCGTAAGCGACGCCGAACTTGGCTTCCTTGAGCCCGGTCGAGATGTAGGGGTGGGTCTTGGGGTCGACGTTGGGATTGACGCGGAAGCTGACCGGCGCCTTCTGCCCGCATTCACCGGCGACCTGGTTGAGGCGTTCCAGTTCGGGGGCGGATTCGATGTTGAAGCAGAAAATACCGGCAGTGAGTGCCTGCTTCATCTCGGCAGCGGTCTTGCCGACGCCGGAGAACACCACCTTTTTCGGATCGGCACCGGCGGCCAGCACGCGCTGCAATTCGCCGCCGGAAACGATGTCGAAGCCGGCGCCCATGCGCGCGAAGACGTTGAGCACGGCGAGGTTGGAGTTGGCCTTGACCGCGTAGCAGACCAGCGCGCCGGCACCGGCCGGATGGGCGCCGAGGACGTCCTGGAATTCCTTGAGCGCAGCAGTCAGCGCGGCGCGCGAGTAAACATAGGCCGGGGTGCCGTATTGAGCGGCGAGCGTGGTCAGGGCGACGTTTTCAGCGTGCAGGACGCCGTTCTTGAGGGTGAAGAAGCTCATTGTGGGGTGTCTTTCCGGGGCGTGCTAACATCGGCAGGTTGCGGCAGGGCCGCTGGCTGGACGGGCGGTTTTGCCTTGCCGAACAGGGGTTCGGGCGCCGGGCCGGGCGGCAGTGTCAGCGGCCCTTTGAGGCCGCAGGCAGTGAGTTGGGAGCCGGCGGCCAGGGCCAGCAGAAATGCGGCGAGTCGGAGCATGGCAACAATCAGTAACGCCGCAAAGCAAGGATGGGCGGCGGCAAACAAAGAAACGGATGGTAGCACACGATGGATGACAAGGATTTCAGCCGCGCGGCGGACGCCATATTGGAAAAAATCGACCAGGCGCTGGAAGCGTGCGGCGCCGATCTCGACTTTGAACTGCAGGCGGGCGGCATTCTCGAAATCGAATTTGCCGACGGCAGCAAGATCATCGTCAATCGCCATGCGGTGGCAAAGGAAATCTGGGTTGCGGCGCGTGCCGGCGGTTTTCATTTCCGCTGGCAGGATGGTCAATGGATCGATACCCGTGACGGCGCCGAATTGCTGCACAAGCTGTCGGCGCTGGCCAGCCAGCAGGCGGGAGAGCCGGTGCTGCTGAATTAAGCCCCGGGTTTGGTGGCGGGTCCAGTGGCTGGCTGGGGCTAAAACGAGAAAGCCGATCCGCTGGATCGGCTTTCTGCTGTCAGTGGCGCAGTGTTGCGCTGTGTCGCCGGTCTGAGTAAAACCGCCTAGTCGCTTGGCGGTTTGCTCAGGTCCGGGCGCTCCGGCAGCGGCGGTGGGTTATCTTCTGCCGGCGCTTCCTTGTGCGCATTTTCCGAATAGATGAAGTTGCGCTCGCGCCCTTCGCCGCTGCTGACCAGCCCTTCCGGCTGCGGCAGGGTTTCGACCGGTGCATCTTTCAGGGCACGCTGCATGTAGCCGATCCAGATCGGCAGCGAGGCGGCGCCCCCGGTTTCGCTGTTGCCCAGCTTTTTCGGCTGGTCAAAGCCGACCCAGGCGCAGCCGGCGACGCTGAGCTGATAGCCGCAGAACCAGGCATCGACGTACTCGTTGGTGGTCCCGGTCTTGCCCGCCAGATCCTGGCGCTTGAGGATGGCCGAGGCCTTGGCGGCGGTGCCGTAGATGGTCACGTCGCGGAGCATGGCATCCATCATGAAGGCGTTGCGGGCGTCAATGGCGCGGATCGATTCGTCGCCGGCTTCGACGGCGCTGGCTTGGGCGATCACCTGGTTGCGTTCGTCACGGATTTCGCGCACGACGTAGGGGTTGATCCGGTAGCCTCCGTTGGCGAAGACGGCGTAACCGGTGACCATCTGCCAAGGGGTGACCGAGCCGGCACCGAGGGCCATGGTCAGGTAGGGCGGGTGCTTTTCGGCATCGAAGCCGAAGCGGCTGGCGTAATCCTGCGCGTACTGCGGGGAAATCGCTTGCAGCAGCCGGATCGAAACCATGTTTTTGGATTTGGCCAGCGCGGTGCGGATGCGCATCGGGCCTTCGTACTTGCCGTCGTAGTTGTGTGGTGTCCAGGCCTGCGACCCGGTTTCGCTGGCCGAGATGGTGATCGGTTCGTCGGCAACGATGCTGCCCGGGGTATAGCCCTTTTCCAGTGCCGCCGAGTAGATGAAGGGCTTGAAGCTGGAGCCGGGCTGGCGCCAGGCTTGCGTCACATGGTTGAATTTGTTGCGATTAAAGTCGAAGCCGCCGACCAGCGCACGGATTGCGCCATCCTTGGGCGAGACGGCGACGAAGGCGGATTCGACTTCGGGTAGCTGAACGATCTGCCACTGCCCTTTGTCGTCCTTGTTGACCCGGACGATGGCGCCGCGTTTGAGGCGCTTGTTGGGCGGTGCCTTGTCGTCGAGCATGCGGCTGGCAAATTTGATCGCATCGCCGGACAGATTGAGGGTTTCTCCGCCCTTGCGGTAAACCTTGACCTGCTTGCTGTCGGCAGCCAGCACCAGCCCCGGCAGCAGGTCGCCGGCGTCGGGGATGTCCTGCAGGGCTTCGTCAATGGCTTCGTCCTGGTCGGACTTGATGTCCTTGAGGTCGAGGTAGGATTCGGCGCCACGGTAGCCGTGGCGCTTGTCGTAGTCGAGTACGCCTTTGCGCAGGGCCGCATAAGCGGCTTCCTGTTCGCCCTTGATCAGCGTGGTATAGACCTTGAGACCACGGGTGTAGACATCGTCAGGGAAGCGCTCGGCAGCAATCTGGCGGGCCATTTCAGCGACGTATTCGGCGTGCACCGGGTAATCCGACAGGTCGCGCTTGAGCACCAGGGGCTCCTTGAGCGCCGCTTCGTACTGACTGTCGTTGATGTGGCCGAGTTCGTGCATGCGGCGCAGCACGTATTGCTGGCGCAGGCGGGCGCGTTTCGGATTGACGATCGGATTGTAGGCTGAGGGCGCCTTGGGCAGACCGGCGAGCATTGCCGCTTCGGCAATCGAAATCTCTTTCAGCGGTTTGCCAAAATAGATTTGCGCAGCGGCGGCAAAGCCATAGGCGCGCTGGCCGAGGAAAATCTGGTTGATATAGAGTTCAAGAATCTGATCCTTGCTCAGGTTGCTCTCGATCTTGAACGAAAGCAGGATTTCGTACAGCTTGCGGCTGTAGGTCTTTTCGCTGGAGAGGAAGAAATTGCGCGCAACCTGCTGGGTGATGGTCGAGGCCCCCTGGCGTTTGCCGCCGCCGACCACGTTGGTGACGGCGGCGCGGAGCACCCCGAGGTAGTCGATACCGCCGTGCTGGTAGAAACGGTCGTCCTCGGCCGACAGGATGGCGTTTTTCATCACTGGCGGGACTTCGCCGATGGTGACCACGGCCCGGCGTTCTTCGCCGAATTCGCCGATCAGGTGGCCGTCGGCGGTGTAGACGCGTAGCGGAATCTTGGGACGATAATCGGTCAGGACTTCGAGCGATGGCAGGTTGGGGTAGGTCAGCACCAGCACGATCAGCGCGATGGCGACACCCATTGCCAGCAGGCCTGAAACCAGCAGCAGCGGGTAGAGAATCAGGCGGAGGGGGAGAGGTAACGAGGACAAGATGGTCGGCAAGGAAAATGGCGTGCGGCGATTATACGCTGCTGCCGGAGGGCTTCCTGAAAGTCCTTTACAGTGCAGGGGCTTGTTGTTAGGATTTAAAGTGAATTATTGAATTTTGTTATAACTTCGTATTCCATAAGGGAATTTTGGGGGGTCTGGTGGGTTTCGATATCTCCTCGCTGTTGAATCCCAAAGCCCGTTCCCTGTTCGGGCTGGATATCAGTTCGTCTGCGGTCAAGGTGCTTGAGTTGAGTGCCGGGGGCAAGGGCGGCTATCGCGTCGAGCGTTACGCGATTGAAATCCTGCCCAAGGATGCAGTGGTCGACGGAAATATCATCAATTTCGACGCTGTGGTCGATACGGTGCGCCGGGTCAGCAAACGTTTCGGCGCCTCGACGCAGAATGTGGCGATGGCCTTGCCGGCGTCGGCAGTGATCACCAAGAAAATCCTGGTTCCCTCGGGTTTGCGAGAGGAAGAGCTGGAGGCTCAGGTCGAGGCCGAGGCCAATCAATACATTCCCTTTTCGATTGACGAGGTGAATCTCGATTACCACGTGATCGGTCCGGCGGCGACTGCACCGGACGAGCTTGAGGTGCTGCTTGCCGCGTCCAAGAAGGAGCGAGTCGAGGATAGAGTGGCAGTGGCCGACGCTTCAGGGCTCAAGGCCAGTGTCGTCGATGTTGATTCGCTGGCGGCGATGGCCGCTTTTGAACTGATCGAAAAACAGCTGCCGAACGCCGGACGCGACCAGATTCTGGCGCTGGTGGATGTTGGCGCTCATTCGACCAATCTGACCGTCTTGCGCAACGGGCAGCAGGTGTATACCCGTGAGCAGGCGTTTGGCGGAGCCCAGCTGACCCAGGATATTGCCCGCCAGTACGGCATGACCTTCGAGGAGGCGGAGAGCGCCAAGCGCAGTGCCAGTCTGCCCGACAGTTATCGCGACGAACTCCTGCTGCCGTTCATGGAAAGTCTGGCGCTGGAAGTCTCACGTGCCTTGCAATTTTTCTTTACGTCGACCCAATTCAACCAGGTCGATCATCTGGTCCTGTCGGGTGGCTGTGCGGTGATCCCGGGGCTTGATGAAATCGTTGCCACGCGTACCCAGGTCAATACCCTGGTCGCCAACCCCTTTGCCGGCATGGCCGTTTCCGACAAAGTGCGGGCAAAGAGTCTGCTGGCCGATGCGTCCTCGCTGATGGTGGTGTGTGGCCTGGCTTTGCGGAGGTTTGACCCCTTATGATCCGCATCAATCTGTTGCCGCACCGGGAGGCGGCGCGTAAGGCGCGGCGCGAGCAGTTCTATCTGCTCGCCGGCCTGGTGGCTGCGCTGGGCTGCGTCATCGTGTTTGCCGGCTATACCCTGATCGGCGGCTATGTTGCCGCTCAGGAGGATGCCAACGCCTATCTGAAGGGCGAAATCGCACAGCTCGACAAGCAGCTGGAGGAAATCAAGGGGCTCAAGGAACAGACCCGAGCATTGCTCTCGCGCAAGCAGGTGATCGAAAATCTGCAGAAGGACCGTGGGGAAACCGTACATCTGCTGGCTGAGCTGGTGCGCCAGGTGCCCGAGGGCGTGTATCTGAAGTCGCTCAAGCAGGACGGGTTGAAAATCGACATCGGTGGTTTTGCCCAGTCGAATGCCCGGGTCTCGGCACTGATGCGCAACCTGGAAGCCTCGCCCTGGCTGGAGAATCCGCAATTGGTCGAGGTCAAGGCGGTCACCCAGAATGGGCGCCGTCTCAACGAGTTCAGCATGAATTTCACGATCACCCGCAGCGAACCGGAAGAAGCGAAGGGGAAGAAGTGATGGCGGCGAGTAAACTTTCCCTGCCGAAACTCGACGTCCAGGCCTTGTTGGACGAGTTCCGCTACATGAACCCCAACGATCCGGGGAGTTGGCCCTTGCTGCCCCGGGTGGCTGTCCTGTTTGGCTTGTTTTTTGGTTTGGTATTCCTGGGGTGGCTTTTGGTCTGGGACGACCAGTTGACGACGCTGGAGACCCGGCGGACTGAAGAGCAGTCGCTCAAGGAGCAATACCTCGAAAAGAAGCGGCAGGCCGTCAATCTTGGTTTGTACAAGCAGCAACTGGCAGAGATTGACCGTTCGTTTGGTGCCTTGCTCAAGCAGTTGCCGGGCAAGGCGGAAATCGAGGCCTTGCTGATCGAGGTTAATCAGGCTGGCCTGGGGCGTGGCCTGCAGTTCGAGCTGTTCAAGCCGGGGCAGGTACAGGTCAAGGAGTTCTATGCGGAAATGCCGATTGCGGTGAGGGTCAATGGCAGCTATCACGACCTCGGTGCGTTTGCTGCCGATGTCGCGCGCTTGCCGCGGATCGTGACCCTGAACAATCTGGTGATTGCTCCGCAGAAGGACTCTCCGGTGTTGACGCTGGATGCGCAAATCAAGACTTTTCGCTATCTCGATGAAGACGAACTGGCCGAGCAGCGCAAGGCAGAGGCTGCCCGCAAGAAGGAAAAGGCTGCGGGAGGTAAGAAATGATGCGGGCGCGCCTGCTTTTCCTGTTGCCGCTACTGGGTTTGGCGGCCTGCGGCGGCGGCGATCACGAGGACTTGCGTCGCTGGGCTGCGGAAAACACTCAGGGGCTGCAGCCGCATATTCAGAAGTTGCCGGAAATGAAGCCCTATCAGGCGGTGGTGTACGATGTCGAAACACTGCTGGATCCCTTCCGCCCGGGCAAGATCGAGCCCGAGGGCAAGCCGCGTGGAGGCGGCAAGGGGGGCGTTTTCCAGCCGGATTTCGAAGCCCGGGAATTGCGCAACAGCCTGCTTGAGAAATATCCGCTCGAAACCTTGAAGATGATCGGTTATCTCTATGTCAATCGCAAGCCGATGGCGGTGATTCAGGCCGAGGACAAGGTCAAGCAGGTCCGGGTGGGGGATTATCTGGGGCAGGATTTCGGTCGGGTGAAACGGGTGACCGAGAGTGAGGTCGAGGTGCACGAACTGGTGCAGGACTCTGCGGGAGAATGGACGGAGAGAACCAGTTTCCTCTATCTGCAGAGCACGGACGGGGGTAAGAAATGAAATGGATGAAGACGCTGGCGTTGCTTGCCGCCGGACTGTTGCTGGCGCTGCCGGCGTCGGCCCAGGTCGCGGGCAAGGAAAACGCCATTGAGGGCTTGCAGGTTGCCCGTCAAGGTAATGAAATCGCGGTGCGGATCGATCTGCGCGAGCCGCTGGCCGAGTTGCCGGCCAGCTTTGCGATCGCGGCCCCGGCCAAAATTGCGCTGGATTTTCCGTCGACCGTGAATGCTCTGGGCAAGAACAGCCAGGTCATCAACGAAGGGGATTTGCGTAGCGTCAATGTGGTGCAGGTGGGTGAGCGGACCCGGATGGTCCTCAACCTGATCCAGAAAATGAACTACAAGACGCGGCTCGACGGCCGCTCCTTGTATCTGACGCTTTCGCCCCTGACTTCGATGGTGGACTCGGTGGCGGCAAAGAACACCCGGTTTGCCGAAGAGCGGCTGTTCGCCGGTCGGCATGCGATCCGCGACCTGATGTTCCGGCGCGGCAAGGATGGCGAGGGGCGGGTTGTGGTCGAGTTGAGCGATGCCGGAACCGGAATCGACATTCGCCAGCAGGGCAGCAATCTGGTGGTTGATTTTGCCAAGACCTCGTTGCCGGAGCATCTGCAGCGCAAGCTCGATGTCGCCGACTTCGCGACTCCAGTCATGTCGGTCGAGTCGCGTGCGAATGGAGACAATGTCCGCCTGATCATTTCGCCGAAGGGGCTTTGGGAGCATAACGCCTATCAGAGCGACAACCAGTTCGTGATCGAGGTGCGGCGCATCCAGGAAGATCCGAACAAGCTGGTGCAAGGCAGTACGGTCGGTTACCAGGGGCCACGGGTCAGCATCAATTACCAGAATGGCGATGTGCGGGCGCTGTTGCGTCTGATGGCCGAGGAACTGGGGTTGAATGCAGTGATCAGCGAAACCGTCAGCGGGACGACGACCCTGGTGTTGAAGGATGTTCCGGCCGATCAGGTGATCGACATCATTTTCCAGCAGAAAGGGCTGGATATGCGCAAGAAAGGCAATATCGTGATGATTGCCCCGCGCGACGAAATCGCTACCCGTGAAAAGCTCGATTTCGAGGCCAAGCAGCAGATCAGCGAGCTGGAGCCGCTGAAAATGGAGCAGTTCATTCTGAACTACCAGAAGGCGACGGATGTCGCGCGCTTGCTTGCTGGTTTGCCGCCACTGCCGCCTTCGGGTGCGGCGGCGGGGGCTGGCGCTTCGACCGCTCCGCCGCCGCCGGCAACCCCGGGGGTGGCTTCGGCCACGCAGCGGATACTGAGCAAGCGTGGCAGCGCGGTTGCCGATCCCCAGTCCAATCTTCTGTTCGTCAATGACATTCCGTCGAAGCTTGAAGAGATACGGACTTTCATCAAGGCCATTGATGTCGGTGCCCGACAGGTGATGATCGAAGCCCGGGTGGTTGAGGCGCACGATGCCTTCAACAAGGAACTGGGTATGCGTCTGGGGTTGATCAATTCGCGTCCGGTGCGGATTGGCGGAACCGGCAGTACTTACGTTGCCGGTGGGGAAATGAAGCCGGCGGTCTCGGCGACCTCGACCACTCCTGGAACTCCGGCGACGCTGGTGCAGAACCCGATGGTTGGGGTCAATCTGCCGATGAAGGTCGAAAACACCGGCCGGGTCGGTTCCTTCGCCCTGTCTTTGTTCAATGCTTCGGTGACCCGCATTCTCAATCTCGAACTGGCAGCACTGGAGTCGGATGGTGGCGGCAAGATCATTTCCAGTCCGCGCGTGATCACGGCCAATAACGTCAAGGCGAAAATCGAGGACGGGACCGAAGTGCCGTATGTCACCACGCAGAACAGTGGCGGGACGATTACCCGGACGATCAGTTTCAAGCCGGCCAAGCTGTCACTTGAGGCGACGCCGCAGATCACGCCCGAAGGGACGGTGCGGATGGCCTTGATCGTCAAGAAGGAGGAGCCTGACTGGACGCGTTCGGTGGAGGGCAATCCGCCGATCAAGAGTTCGATCGTCGAAACCAATGTGGTGGTTGAAAACGGCGGTACGGTGGTGATTGGCGGGGTGTTCATCACCAATAACGAAGCCAAGACCGACAAGGTTCCCTTCTTGGGCGATCTGCCTTTCCTCGGTTGGGCGTTCAAGTACAAGTACGACAAGGGCGAGCGGCGCGAATTGCTGGTATTCATCACGCCGCGAATCATTTCGGACAAGATGCAGGTCGATTGATCGGGTATCAGGTCGTTTGTGTTACGGGCCGGAAATTCCGGCCCAATTTTTGTGCCGGCGGCAAGTCGGCTAGAATTCGCCTGTGGAAAATCGTCGCAATATCTATCTCGTCGGCCTGATGGGCGCCGGCAAAACGACTGTCGGGCGCCAGTTGGCCAAGCGGCTCGGGCGAGTCTTTTACGATACCGATCATGAAATCGTCGAGCGCACCGGTGTCGCGATCCCGACGATTTTTGAAATCGAAGGTGAAGAGGGCTTTCGCCGGCGTGAGGCGCAGACCCTGCGCGAGCTGACTGCCACTGACAATGTGGTCCTGGCGACCGGCGGTGGCGCTGTGCTGCGTGAGGAAAATCGCCGTTGCCTGCACGACACTGGCTGGGTGGTATATCTGAACGTGCCGCCCTTGCTGCTTTATCAACGGACGCGGCACGACAAGAATCGGCCCCTGTTGCAGGTGGCCAACCCGCTCGCCTGTCTTGAAGAGCTGTACGCCGTGCGCGACCCGTTGTACCGGGAGACTGCGCACTTCGTCGTCGATGGCGCCAGTTTGGTCGCCTCGGGCATCGTCAATCATCTATTGCGCGAGTACAAGCGCCTTTCCTCGTCATGATCCAGACCCTGCATGTCGCTCTGGCTGAGCGCTCCTATCCGATCCACATTGGTTCCGGCTTACTTGATCGCCCTGATCTGCTGGCCCCGCACTTTCGCCAGAAAAAGGCCCTGGTGGTCAGCAACGAAACGGTTGCGCCGCTTTACCTCGCCCGTCTCCAGGCCTCGCTGGCTGCGGCCGGGGTCGAGTCGTTTGCGGCGATCCTGCCGGACGGCGAGCGTTACAAAACCTGGGAAACCCTGAACCTGATCTTTGACTCCCTGCTCGGCGCCCATTGCGAACGCGGGACCACGCTGGTCGCCCTGGGCGGTGGTGTGATCGGTGACATGGGGGGCTTTGCTGCCGCTTGCTACCAGCGCGGGATGCCGTTCATCCAGGTGCCGACGACCTTGTTGTCGCAGGTTGATTCGTCGGTTGGGGGCAAGACGGCGATCAATCATCCGCTGGGCAAGAACATGATCGGGGCTTTCTATCAGCCGCGTCTGGTGCTTGCCGACATCGACACCCTGGCAACCTTGCCCGACCGCGAGTTGCGCGCCGGCCTGGCCGAGGTGATTAAGTATGGCCTGATTCGCGATGCTGCCTTCCTCGTCTGGCTGGAGCAGCACATCGAGGGTTTGCTGGCGCGTGATCCGGCTTTGCTCGCCGAGGCAGTGCAGCGCTCCTGCGCCAACAAGGCGGAAGTGGTTGCTGCCGATGAGCGGGAAAGCGGCGAACGTGCCTTGCTCAATCTGGGGCATACCTTTGGTCATGCGATCGAGGCCGGGCTAGGGTACGGCGAATGGCTGCACGGCGAGGCGGTTGCTGCCGGGACGATGATGGCCGCCGAGTTGTCACGCTTGCTGGGCTGGCTTACTGATGCCGATGTCGAGCGGACGGAGTCCTTGTTCCAGCGTGCAGGCTTGCCGGTGCGCGGGCCGCAACTTGGCGAGGCGCGCTACATCGAGTTGATGCGCCATGACAAGAAGGTGGCGGAGGGGCGGCTGCGATTGGTGCTGTTGCGCCGGCTCGGGGAGGCGGTGCTGACTGCCGATGCCGATGAAGCGGCGATTGCCGAGGCGATACGGCGCTGCTGCTGAGAGGAGCGAAGCAAAGGGGCGCGCAGGGCGCCCCTTTTTTCGTCATTTTCACGGTCGACCGTGAAATCTGCTGTTTTCCCTTTTTTGGTGCGCTGGAATGGGGGGCGGATGGTTGTTTCAGCATTTTTCCGCAGTGCAGCATCTTGAATTGACGGGGTTTTCCCGTTATATTTAATGGTTGCCTCTAATTTTCGTACAGGCTGACGCGCCTTGTGGCGCCCAGCTTTTTTCATCATTGGCCAATGATTCGGCGGCCGAAGTACTTTGAAGGAATGCGTGTGATGGAACCGGCAGTACCTGAGCGGCAGGGTTTGTACGACCCTGCCAACGAGCACGACGCTTGCGGCGTGGGCTTTGTCGCTCACGTCAAGGGCCTGAAGTCCCACAATATCGTCGAGCAGGGTCTGTTGATCCTGAAGAATCTCGATCACCGTGGCGCCGTTGGTGCCGACCCGCTGCAGGGTGATGGTGCCGGTATCCTGATCCAGATTCCGGATCAGTTCTATCGCGAAGAGATGGCCCGGCAAGGCGTCGAGTTGCCGCCGGTCGGCGAGTACGGCGTCGGCATGGTTTTCCTGCCGCAGGAAGGTGCTTCGCGCCAGGCCTGCATCGAGGAAATCGAGCGCTCGATCAAGGCCGAAGGCCAGGTGCTGCTGGGTTGGCGCGATGTGCCGGTGAATGCCGAAATGCCGATGTCGCCGACGGTCAAGGCCAAGGAACCGGTGATCAAGCAGGTCTTCGTCGGTCGCGGTCCGGACGTGTTCGTCACCGACGCGCTTGAGCGCAAGCTGTACATCATCCGCCGCCGCGCTGCCAATGCCATCAAGTCGCTGAAGCTCAAGCACGGCCAGGAATTCTACGTGCCCTCCTTCTCGGCGCGCACCGTCAACTACAAGGGCCTGCTGCTGGCCGACCAGGTTGGCGTGTATTACGACGATCTGCAGGACAAGCGCACCGTTTCCGCTCTGGCCCTGGTGCACCAGCGTTTCTCGACCAACACCTTCCCGACCTGGGATCTGGCGCATCCGTTCCGTTACATCGCCCACAACGGTGAAATCAATACCGTGCGCGGCAACGTCAACTGGTTCAAGGCCCGCGAACAGGCGATCTCGTCGCCGATCCTCGGCAAGGACCTGGACAAGGTCTGGCCGTTGCATTACCCCGGTCAGTCGGACTCGGCCTCGTTCGATAACGCGCTCGAACTGCTGGTCATGGGCGGTGGCTACTCGCTGGCCCACGCCGTGATGCTGATGATCCCGGAAGCCTGGGAAAAGCACACGACGATGGACGAAAACCGTCGCGCCTTCTACGAATACCATGCCGCGATGATGGAGCCGTGGGACGGCCCCGCCGCCGTGGCCTTCACCGACGGCCGCCAGATCGGCGCCACGCTCGACCGTAACGGTCTGCGTCCGGCTCGCTATCTGGTCACCGACGACGACCTCGTGGTCATGGCCTCCGAATCCGGCGTGCTGCCGATTCCGGAAAAGAAGATCGTCAAGAAGTGGCGTCTGCAGCCGGGCAAGATGTTCCTGATCGACATGGAACAAGGCCGCATCATCGACGACCAGGAGCTCAAGAACTCCCTGGCCAACGCCAAGCCGTACCGCGAGTGGATCGACAAGATCCGGATCAAGCTCGACGAGGTTCCGGCGCCGAACGAGAAGGCTGCCGCTGCTGCCGCTTCCCTGCTCGATCGCCAGCAGGCTTTCGGCTACACCCAGGAAGACATCAAGGTCATTCTCGAGCCGATGGTCCAGAACGGTGAGGAAGCCACTGGTTCGATGGGTACCGATTCTTCGCTGCCGGTGCTGTCGAAGAAGAACAAGACCCTGTACACCTACTTCAAGCAGTTGTTTGCGCAGGTGACCAACCCGCCGATCGACCCGATCCGCGAAGAACTGGTCATGTCGCTGGTTTCCTTCATCGGTCCCAAGCCCAACCTGCTCAACACCGGCGACATCAATCCGCCGATCCGTCTGGAAGTTTCGCAGCCGGTCCTGTCGTTCGCCGACATCGAAAAGCTGCGTAACATCGAGCAATACACTTCCGGCAAGTTCCGTTCCTTCGAACTGGACATCTGCTACCCGGTCTCCTGGGGCAAGGAAGGCGTCGAAGCCCGTCTGGCTTCGCTGGCCGCCGATGCCGAAGATGCCGTCCGCTCGGGTGCCAACATCCTGATCGTTTCCGACCGCAAGGTCGATGCCGACAACGTTGCAATCCCGGCCTTGCTGGCCACCTCGACCATCCATCAACACCTGGTCAAGAAGGGCTTGCGCACTTCCGCCGGTCTGGTCGTCGAAACCGGCTCCGCCCGCGAAGTGCATCACTTTGCCTTGCTCGGTGGTTTTGGTGCCGAAGCCGTGCACCCCTACCTGGCCCTGGAAACCATCGAGACCCTGGCCAAGGGCGATGCCGAAAAGGCCGAGAAATTCACCAAGAACTTCGTCAAGGCCATCGGCAAGGGCCTGTGCAAGGTCATGTCCAAGATGGGCATCTCGACCTACATGTCCTATACCGGCGCGCAGATTTTCGAAGCCATCGGTCTGAAGAAGGACTTCGTCGAGAAATACTTCACCGGTACGCCGTCGAACATCGAGGGGATCGGTGTTTTCGAAGTGGCCGAGGAAGCCATCCGTCTGCACAAGGAAGCCTTCTCCGCCGACCCGGTCCTGACCAACATGCTTGATGCCGGTGGCGAATACGCCTTCCGTATCCGTGGCGAAGAGCATCTGTGGACCCCGGATTCGATTGCCAAACTGCAGCATTCGACCCGCTCCGGCAAGTACGAGACCTACAAGGAATACGCCAAGCTGATCAACGATCAGACCAAGCGTCACCTGACCCTGCGCGGTTTGTTCGAATTCAAGTTCGCCGCCCAGCCGATTCCGCTCGACGAAGTCGAGCCGGCCAAGGAAATCGTCAAGCGCTTTGCCACGGGTGCCATGTCGCTCGGCTCGATCTCGACCGAAGCCCATACCACGCTGGCTGTGGCAATGAACCGCATCGGCGGCAAGTCGAACACTGGCGAAGGTGGTGAGGATGCCAAGCGCTTCCAGCCGCTCAAGGCCGGTCAGACCCTGTCCGAAATCGTCGGCGCTTCGCGGATCGAACGCGATTACACCTTCAAGGAAGGCGATTCGCTGCGTTCTGCGATCAAGCAGGTCGCTTCCGGCCGTTTCGGTGTCACCACCGAGTATCTGGTCAATGCCGACCAGATCCAGATCAAGATGGCGCAGGGCGCCAAGCCGGGTGAGGGCGGCCAGTTGCCGGGGACCAAGGTCTCCGAGTACATCGGCAAGCTGCGTCACTCGGTGCCGGGCGTGACCCTGATTTCCCCGCCGCCGCACCACGACATCTACTCGATCGAGGATCTGGCCCAGCTGATCCACGACCTGAAGAACGCCAACGACCGTGCTTCCATTTCGGTCAAGCTGGTGTCGGAAGTCGGTGTCGGTACGGTGGCCGCCGGTGTCGCCAAGGCCAAGGCAGATCACGTCGTGATCGCCGGCTTCGACGGTGGTACCGGTGCTTCGCCGGTGTCGTCGATCAAGCATGCCGGTACGCCGTGGGAACTCGGCCTGGCCGAAACCCAGCAGACCCTGGTGCTCAACCGTCTGCGTTCGCGGATTCGCGTCCAGGTCGATGGTCAGATGAAGACCGGTCGCGACGTGGTCATCGGTGCGCTGCTCGGCGCCGACGAATTCGGCTTTGCCACTGCACCGCTGGTCGTCGAAGGCTGCATCATGATGCGCAAGTGCCATCTGAACACCTGCCCGGTCGGCGTTGCCACTCAGGATCCGGAACTGCGCAAGCGCTTCTCCGGCCAGCCCGAGCATGTCGTCAATTACTTCTTCTTCGTCGCCGAAGAAGCCCGCGAATTGATGGCGCAACTCGGCGTTCGCTCTTTCGACGAGCTGGTCGGCCGTGTCGATCTGCTCGAAATGCGTGCCGGCATCGAACACTGGAAGGCCAAGGGTCTGGATTTCACCAAGGTCTTCTACCAGCCGGCCGTGCCTGCCGATGTGCCGCGTCGCCATACCGAAGGCCAGGATCACGGTCTGGAAAAGGCCCTCGACCACAAGTTGATCGAACAAGCCAAGCCGGCTCTGGAAAAGGGTCAGAAGGTTCAGATCGAAACTTCGATCATCAACGTCAACCGCACCTGCGGCACCATGCTGTCGGGCGAAGTCGCCCGCCGTTATGGCAATGCCGGCCTGCCGGACGACACCATCCACGTCAAGCTGACCGGCACTGCCGGCCAGGCCTTCGGTGCCTTCCTGGCCAAGGGCGTGACGCTGGAGTTGACTGGCGAAGGTAACGACTACGTGGGCAAGGGCCTCTCCGGTGGTCGCATCATCATCAAGCCGAGCCCGGATTTCCGTGGCGACACGCAGCAGAACATCATTGTCGGCAACACCGTGATGTACGGTGCAACCGACGGTGAAGCCTTCTTCGCCGGTGTCGGCGGCGAGCGCTTCTGTGTCCGCAATTCCGGTGGCACGGCGGTGGTTGAAGGGGTGGGCGATCACGGTTGCGAGTACATGACCGGCGGCACCGTGGTGGTGCTGGGCATGACCGGCCGTAACTTCGCCGCCGGCATGTCCGGCGGTATCGCCTACGTGCTCGACGAGGACGGCAGCTTCAAGAACCGTTGCAACCTCGCCCAGGTGGCACTGGAAAAGGTGCTGCCGGCGAATCGGCAAGCAACCGATGAGCCGATGCACCGTGGTACGGTCGACGAAACCCAGCTCAAGGAACTGGTGACCCGTCACGCCGAGCAAACCGGCAGTGCAACGGCCAAGCGCATCCTGGCCGACTGGGACGCCTACCGCGAGAAGTTCGTCAAAGTCTATCCGCATGAATACAAGCGAGCCCTCACCGAGTTGGCCGCTGCTGCACAGAAGGAGGCCGCATAAATGGGCAAGCCGACTGGTTTCATGGAATTCGAGCGCATCGAAGAGGCTTACGAGCCGGTTGAAGTGCGTTTGAAGCATTACAAGGAATTCGTTCAGACCCTGTCTGACGACGCTGCCAAAACTCAGGGCGCACGCTGCATGGATTGCGGCATCCCGTTCTGCAACAACGGCTGCCCCGTGAACAACATCATTCCCGACTGGAATGACCTGGTTTTCCGTGGCAACTGGAAGCAGGCACTGGACGTCCTGCATTCGACCAACAATTTCCCCGATTTCACCGGCCGGATCTGTCCGGCACCGTGTGAGGCCGCCTGTACCCTCGGGATCAATGCAGCACCGGTCGGCATCAAGTCGATCGAGCACGCGATCATCGACAAGGGCTGGGAAATGGGCTGGGTCGTCCCGCAGCCGGCGGCCGTCAAGACCGGCAAGAAAATTGCCGTGGTCGGCTCCGGCCCGGCCGGGATGGCCGCTGCGCAGCAACTGGCGCGTGCCGGCCACGACGTGACCGTGTTCGAAAAGTCCAGCCGTATCGGCGGTCTGCTTGGCTTTGGCATCCCCGACTTCAAGCTCAACAAGTCGGTGATCGACCGTCGCGTCGCGCAGATGGAAGCCGAGGGCGTGGTCTTCAAGACCAAGGTCATCGTCGGCGACAAGAACCTCCCGGCTGGCATCAACAACGATGCCGCCGAGGTGGTTTCCGCTGACCAGCTGAAGCAGGATTTTGATGCCGTGATCCTGGCTGCGGGTTCCGAAGTGCCGCGCGACCTGCCGGTGCCGGGGCGTGAACTGCAGGGCGTGTATGCCGCGCTGGAGTTCCTGATTCCGCAGAACAAGGAAGTCCAGCAGGGCGTCGCTAACCCGATCAACGTCAAGGGCAAGCACGTGATCGTGATCGGCGGCGGCGATACCGGCTCCGATTGCGTCGGTACCAGCTACCGTCATGGTGCTGCCTCGGTGACCCAGTTCGAACTGATGCCGGCCCCGCCGGAGCAGGAAGACAAGCCGCTGGTCTGGCCGTACTGGCCGCTGAAAATGCGTACTTCTTCTTCCCACAAGGAAGGCCAGACCGTGCGCGAATTCGCGGTGGCAACCAAGGAGTTCATCGGCGACGGCAACGGCAAGGTCAAGGCCCTGAAGGCCGTGCGTGTCGAATGGCAGGGCGGCAAGATGGTCGAAATCGCCGGTTCCGAGTTCGAACTGCCGTGCGATGCCGCCTTCCTGGCAATGGGCTTTACCAACCCGGTCGGTTCGCTGCTCGAAGCCTTTGGCGTCGAAAAGGATGCGCGCAACAACGCCAAGGCCACGACCGACGGCGAAGGCTGCTACCGCACCAATGTCGCCGGCGTCTATGCCGCAGGTGACGTCCGTCGCGGTCAGTCGCTGGTGGTCTGGGCAATTCGTGAAGGCCGCCAGGCTGCTCGCGAGGTCGACGCCTTCCTGATGGGAGAAAGCATCCTGCCGCGCTAAGCGCCGCCGGAGCCAAGCCCGCAAACCCGCCGGAGAGCAATCCCGGCGGGTTTTTTTGTCACAAATATTTTGCGAACTGGTGATCGCGGGCGCAGTCGAACCCGCAAGTACAAAACGACCGGTAGTTACGGTCGACGGCAAAAAAACAAGAAAAGCATTTCCCGAATCAGCTTTTTGATCCTGTGGCCGTTGAATGCTCCAGGTCGGTTTGTCCGTTCCCGAAAGGAGGGGTGCCATGTCGATCTTTGCCCGTTACCAGAGTCGCTACGAAGCGGCGCAGGAAGAGGAAATGTCGATCCAGGATTACCTGGAACTGTGTCGTTCCGATCGTGCTGCCTACGCTACTGTTGCCGAGCGGATGTTGCTGGCAATCGGTGAGCCGGAATTGCTGGATACCCGGCTTGAATCCCGGCAGTCGCGGATCTTTGCCAACAAGATGCTGAAAATCTACCCCGCATTCCGCGAGTTTTACGGGATGGAAGAGGTGATCGAACACATCGTTGCCTATTTCCGGCATGCGGCGCAGGGGCTGGAAGAAAAGAAGCAGATTCTCTACCTGCTGGGGCCGGTCGGCGGCGGCAAGTCTTCGCTCGCCGAGCGGCTGAAGTCCTTGATCGAACGGGTGCCGTTCTACGCGATCAAGGGCTCGCCGGTGCATGAATCCCCGTTGAGCCTGTTCAATGTCACCGAGGACGGTCAGCTTCTCGAAGAGGACTACGGCATTCCTCGTCGCTATCTGGGCACGATCATGAGCCCGTGGGCAGTCAAGCGGCTGCAAGAATTTGGCGGTGACATCAGCCGCTTCCGCGTGGTCAAGCTGCGGCCTTCGGTACTGTCGCAGGTGGCGGTGGCCAAGACCGAGCCGGGCGACGAGAACAACCAGGACATTTCCTCGCTGGTCGGCAAAATTGATATCCGCAAGCTGGAAACCTATTCGCAGAACGACCCGGACGCCTATTCCTACTCCGGCGGCCTGTGTCTGGCCAATCGCGGCATCCTCGAATTTGTCGAAATGTTCAAGGCGCCGATCAAGGTGCTGCACCCCTTGCTGACCGCGACCCAGGAGCAGAACTACAAGGGCACCGAGGGCTTTGGCGCGATTCCCTTCGACGGCCTGATCATGGCCCACTCCAACGAGGCCGAATGGCAGTCGTTCAAGAACAACCGCAACAACGAGGCCTTCCTCGACCGGATCTACATCGTCAAGGTGCCGTACAGCCTGCGCGTCACCGACGAGATGCACATCTATGAAAAATTGCTGGCCAATTCGTCGCTGTCGGCAGCGCCCTGCGCCCCGGATACCTTGCGCATGATGGCCCAGTTCTCGGTCCTGTCGCGCTTGAAGGAGCCGGAAAATTCAAGCATCTTCAGCAAGATGCGGGTCTATGACGGGGAGAACCTCAAGGACACCGATCCCAAGGCCAAGAGCTTCCAGGAGTACCGTGATTTTGCCGGGGTCGACGAGGGCATGACCGGTCTGTCCACCCGCTTCGCCTTCAAGATTCTGTCGCGGGTATTCAACTTCGACCACCGCGAAGTGGCGGCGAATCCGGTGCACCTGATGTATGTGCTCGAACAGCAGATCGAGCAGGAACAGTATCCGCCCGAGGTCGAGGAGCGTTACCGTCGCTTCCTCAAGGAATTCCTTAGCCCGCGCTACGCCGAGTTCATCGGCAAGGAAATCCAGACTGCTTACCTCGAAAGCTATTCCGAGTACGGCCAGAACATTTTTGACCGCTACGTGCTGTATGCCGATTTCTGGATCCAGGATCAGGAATTCCGCGACCCGAATACCGGCGAAATTCTTGACCGTTCGTCCCTCAACGACGAACTGGAAAAGATCGAAAAACCGGCCGGGATCAGCAATCCCAAAGACTTCCGCAACGAGGTGGTCAATTTCGTGCTGCGTGCCCGTGCCCGCAACGACGGCAAGAACCCTTCCTGGACCAGTTACGAGAAACTGCGCGCGGTGATCGAGAAGAAGATGTTCTCGAACACCGAAGAATTGCTGCCGGTGATTTCCTTCAACACCAAGGCCAGCGCCGACGAGCAGAAAAAGCACCAGGACTTCGTCGACCGCATGATCGACAAGGGTTACACCGAAAAGCAGGTGCGTTTGCTCTGCGAATGGTACTTGCGCGTCAGGAAGAGCAGTTAAAGCCGGGCTCACGGCCGGACTGAGTTCAGCCCGACCGTGAGTTAGCGACGGCGGCAATTGCAGGGAGGAGCCATGACGGTACGGATAGTCGATAGAAGGCAGGACAGCCGCAACAAAAGCTCGGTCAATCGTGGGCGCTTCCTGCGCCGCTTCAAGGGGCAGATTCGCAAGGCGGTGGCCGATGCAATTGCCCGGCGCGGCATTCGCGATCTGGAAAACGGCGAAAAAATCGGAATTCCGGCCGGCGATATATCCGAGCCGCAGTTTCACCACGGACGCGGCGGCATGCGTGACACGGTCCACCCGGGAAATGACCGTTTTTCCACCGGCGACCAGATCGAGCGGCCGAGCGGCGGCGGAGCCGGCCAAGGCAAGGGCAAGGCGTCGAAGGACGGCGAGGGGCTCGACGATTTTGTGTTCACTCTGACCCGTGACGAGTTTCTCGACATCTTTTTTGAGGAACTGGCCCTGCCCAACCTGGTCAAGCGGCAACTGGCACGGATCGACGAGTACAAGCGGGTGCGTGCCGGCTATACGCAAACCGGGGTGCCGACCAACATCAGCATCGTCCGCACCATGCGCGGCGCCGCCGGGCGGCGGATCGCAATCGGCGGGCCGTACAGCCGCGAACTAAGGCTGTTGCAGGCTGAACTCGAAAGTGTGCTCGACGAGGTCCCCGCCAACGAGGATGAAGTGCGCCGGCTGCAGCACGAAATCGAGGTGCTCAAGGCCAAGCGCCAGGCGATCCCCTTCGTCGATCCCTTTGATCTGCGGTTTTCGAACCGGATCCGCGTGCCACAGCCCTCAACTCAGGCGGTGATGTTTTGCGTGATGGATGTTTCCGGGTCGATGGACGAGGCCAAGAAGCAGATGGCCAAGCGCTTTTTCATGCTGCTCTACCTCTTTCTCAACCGCAACTACGAGAAAATCGAGGTGGTCTTCATCCGCCACCATACGGCAGCCGAGGAGGTCGACGAGGATGCTTTCTTCCACTCGCGCGAGACCGGCGGCACCATCGTTTCCAGCGCGCTCAAGCTGCTGCGCGACGTGATTGTCGCTCGCTACGCCAGCAGCCTGTGGAACATCTATGTCGCCCAGGCCTCCGATGGCGACAACTGGAATGAGGACTCACCGGTTTGCCGCGAATTGCTTTCCGAATCCATCCTGCCGCTGGTGCAGTATTTCGCTTACGTCGAAATCACCGACGGTGAGCCGCAGAATCTGTGGGAGGAGTACAGCAAGCTGCAGGCCGGGCGCGACGGCTTGTTTGCCATCCAGCGCATTGCCCAGGCCGGCGACATCTACCCGGTATTCCGCGAGTTGTTCAGGAGGCGCATGCCATGACCAGGAAAAAGAGCCGGCGCATGATCGAGGGGGCCGACTGGACCCTCGAAGGCCTGGAACTGGCCGATGCCGAGATTGCCCGCGTTGCCCGCAGCTACGGCCTCGACTGCTACCGTCACCAACTGGAGATCATCACTGCCGAGCAAATGATGGACGCTTACGCGGCAATCGGGATGCCGGTCTATTACCACCACTGGTCGTTCGGCAAGCATTTTCTCGAAACCGAAAGTCGCTACAAGCGCGGCCAGATGGGGTTGGCCTATGAAATCGTGATCAACTCCGACCCCTGCATCGCCTACCTGATGGAAGAAAACACCATGGCCATGCAGGCCTTGGTGATCGCACATGCCGCCTATGGTCACAACTCCTTCTTCAAGGGCAACCACCTGTTCAAGCAATGGACCAGTGCCGATGCGATCATCGATTACCTGGTTTTTGCCCGGAATTACCTGAGCGATTGCGAGGAGCGCCATGGCCTTGAGGCGGTCGAGCAATTGCTCGATGCCTGTCATGCCTTGTCCAATTTGGGCGTCGACCGTTACAAGCGGGCTCCGCCGCTATCGCTGGCCAAGGAAAAGCTGCGGCAGCAGGAGCGCGAGGCCTATCTGCAGACGCAGGTCAATGAACTCTGGAAAACCCTGCCGCAACGGGAAAATGTCGCAGCCCCGGTGAGCGAGCAACGTTTTCCCGAGGAACCTGAGGAAAATCTGCTTTATTTCATCGAGAAGCACGCGCCTCTGCTCGAACCCTGGCAGCGCGAGGTGGTGCGCATCGTGCGCAAGATCGGGCAGTATTTCTACCCGCAGCGGCAAACCCAGGTAATGAACGAAGGCTGGGCCACCTACTGGCACTACACCCTGCTCAATACCCTCTACGATGAAGGCCGGGTCAGCGATGGGGCGATGCTGGAGATTCTGCAGTCGCATACCAACGTGGTTTATCAGCCGCCGTACAACAGCAACTGGTACTCGGGGATCAATCCTTATGCGCTGGGTTTTGCGATGTGGCGGGACATTCGCCGGATCAGCGAGGCGCCGGATGCCGAGGACCGGGCCTGGTTCCCCGATCTGGCCGGGCGGGACTGGCGGGAAAACTTTGAATTCGCGATGCACAACTTCAAGGACGAGAGCTTCATCGCCCAGTTCCTGTCGCCGCGCCTGATGCGTGAATTCCGTCTTTTTTCGGTGCAGGACGATGATCGCCAGACGCGCCTGCAGGTCGATGCAATCCACGACGAGCAAGGCTATCGCGAGCTGCGGCAAAAACTCGCGGAACAGTACAACCTGGGCAATAGCGATCCCAATATTCAGGTCTGGAATGTCGATGTCCACGGCGACCGTTCGCTCACCTTGCGTCATTTCGTGCACCAGCGGCGGCCCTTGTCCGGGCAGCATGAAGCGGTGCTGGAGCAGGTTGCGCGCCTGTGGGGCTTCGCGGTTCGCCTGGAGCAGCAGGATGTCAGTGGCGAGGTCCGGCTACTGGCCGAGAAAAAAACCGAAAAGCGCCGCCAGTCGGTCGTCTGATGCCTGCTGGCATGCGCCGCTCCGGTTTCGACAGGGGGGCGGAATCATGTGACAATCCCGGCTGAACATGGGAGAGGTCGAATGTCGAATGAGCTGACCACAGCGTATCAAGTCAGTGCGCCGAGCGGCGCGCTGGATGCCCATATGCTGATGATTCTGGCCATCATGCTGGTGGCTGGCCTGCTGGGGGGGGCGGCCAATTACTATCTGGCCGAGCGCGATGAGCGTTCGGCAAACGACCGGGGTAAATACCTGGTCCTTGGTGTCGTTGCTGCCCTGACCGTGCCCCTGTTCCTCAACATGATGTCGAGCACCTTGCTCGAAGGGGCGCGGACCAAGCCAGTCGATTTCTTCGCCTTCGCCGGCTTTTGCCTGGTGTATGTGATCGCCTCGCGGCGCTGGTTTGAAAATGCCGTGCAGCGCTTGCTCGGGCAGGTCGAGCAGGTGCGCAAGGATTTGCGGGAAATGCAGCAGGAAGCGCACGAGCCGGTCGTTGCCACACGCGAGGAACCGGTTGCCGGTAGCGGCAAGGAAGAGGCCCGTGACTCGCTGTCTTATAACGATGTCGAGATTCTGCGGGCGATTGCCGAAGAAAATTTTGTCTATGGCAATCTCGCCGCGATCTGCGAGCGCACCGGGTTGGCCCGCGATTTCGTCAGCCAGCGGCTGGCGGCCTTGAAGGCGCAGGCGCTGATCGAGACCCGGATCAATGACAAAAACGTCCTGCACTGGACGGTCTCAGCCAAGGGGCGCGGCCTGTTGGGCGAAATCCTCGATGCCCGGGACGAAGCGCGCGGCTCCTGAACGGGGCTTCGGTTAGCCATGGCTGTCCTGCGGGCAGCCCTTCTTTTTTCTGATTGAATCGCCATGAATATTGTTGTCCTTGCTGCTGGTCAGGGGAAGCGGATGTACTCCGCCCTGCCCAAGGTCCTGCATCTCCTTGCCGGCAAGCCGCTGGCTAGGCATGTACTCGAAACTGCCCGCCAGTTGCAGCCGGAAAAACTGGTCGTGGTCTATGGTCACGGCGGCGAACAGGTGCGTTCGGCGCTGGCCGCAGATGATCTGGCGTGGGCCTTGCAAGCCGCGCAGCTGGGAACCGGGCATGCGCTGGCCCAGGCGCTGCCGGCCCTGTCCGACGCAGCGCAGACCCTGGTGCTGTATGGTGACGTGCCCTTGATCAGCGAGGCCAGTTTGCGCCGCTTGCTGGCTGCCGGGCAGGATGGCGTTGCCATCCTCACGGTCGAATTGGACGACCCGACCGGTTATGGCCGGATCGTCCGCGACCCGACCGGTCGGGTCGCCTGCATTGTCGAGGAGAAGGATGCCGATGCTGACGAAAAGGCGATCCGCGAAGTCAACACCGGGATCATGGCCTTGCCGACGGCTCATCTGCGTGAATGGCTGGCCGCGCTTAAAAATGACAATGCCCAGGGCGAGTATTACCTGACCGATCTGGTCGCCCTGGCCGTGGCTGCCGGGGTGCCGGTGCATACGGCGGCTGCGGCCACCGAATGGGAGGTGCTGGGGGTCAATAACAAGTTGCAACTGGCGCAGCTGGAACGCCAGTACCAGTCGATGCTGGCAGAACGCCTGTTGCTGGCCGGTGTCCGTTTGGCCGATCCGGCGCGGATTGATGTCCGGGGCAGTCTGACCCATGGCCGCGATGTCTTCATCGACGTTGGCTGTGTTTTTGAAGGCGAGGTCGAACTGGGCGATGGCGTCGAGATCGGTCCCTACTGCGTATTGCGCAATGTCAGTCTGGCGGCCGGTTGCCGGGTTGCCGCCTACTGCCACTTCGACGGTGCGACGGTGGGGGCGGATGCCGTCCTCGGGCCTTATGCCCGCTTGCGTCCCGGTGCCGAACTGGGGCCTGAAGTGCATATCGGCAATTTTGTCGAGGTCAAGAAAAGCACCATCGGTGCCCGGTCGAAGGCCAATCATCTGGCCTATATCGGCGATGCCGAGATCGGCCAACGAGTGAATATCGGTGCCGGGACGATCACCTGCAACTACGATGGGGTCAATAAACACAAGACGGTCATCGAGGACGATGCATTCATCGGCTCCGACAGCCAGCTGGTCGCTCCGGTCACCGTTGGCCGGGGGGCAACCCTGGGGGCGGGGACGACCTTGACCAAAAATGCCCCGCCCGACGCGTTGACCGTGTCGCGGGCCAAACAGCTCAGCCTGAGCAGTTGGGAACGTCCCAAGCCCAAGCAGAAATAGCCAGCGGTTGTGGCCCACCGGTACGACTGCGGCAACCGCCGGTCGTACCGGTGCTACCGATGGTCGGCCTTGGTTCCGGAAGCGTCGACCGACTCATTACTATTCGCTTCACAGGAGGAACGGGTCATGAAACCTTGCAACGCAATTGCAGCACGCGGCGCCAATGGATTTACGTTGGTTGAGATCATGGTCGTGGTAGCCATCGTGTCGATCCTTGCCAGCATCGCCCTACCAGCCTATTCGCAGTATGTGATGCGCGGGCGGATTCCCGAGGCAACCGGTAACCTGGCGGTCAAGCGGGCGCAACTCGAAAACTTTTTCGACAACAACCGGACCTATGCCGGTTTTGATTGCACAACGGGCGGCAGTTCCAACTTTACCTACGCCTGTACCACGCAGAACGCCAGCAGCTATACCATCCAGGCCACCGGGCAGGGGCCGATGGCGGGGTTTGTATTCACCATCAATCAAAGCAACCAGAAGGCGACCACGGGGGCGCCCTCGGGTTGGTCTACCAATGCCAATTGCTGGATCACCGGCAAGTCGGGATCATGCTGAACCTGGCTCCCCGCCATCGGCATGCCGGCGTCTCGATGGTCGAGGTGATGGTGGTCGTGGCGATCCTGATCGCACTGCTGGCAACTGGCTTGCCGTCCTTTACGGACTGGGTGCAAAACACCCAGATCCGTACCGCAGCGGAAGGGCTGGCTGCCGGTCTGCAGTCAGCTCGTGCCGAGGCGGTGCGGCGTAACACGCCGGTCCAGTTCATGTTGCTCGGTGAGGGCGGAGTCGGCGAAACCGGCTGGGAAATCCGTGTTCGCAATACCAATGAACTGGTGCAGGCGATGCCGGCGGGCGAGGGGAGTGCCAAGGCGCAATTGAGTGCTCAGCCTGCCGATGCCCGGATCGTTACTTTCAGCAGCCTGGGGCGAGTGCTGGCCATCAATGCCGACGGTAGCGCACCGCTGACCAGGATAGATGTCGATAATCCGTCCCTGACTGCGGCCAAAAGCCGGGATTTACGGGTGACCATCAGTTCCGGTGGCAGTATCAGGATGTGCGATCCGGCGACTTCGGGCACTGATACGAGGGCATGTTGATGCGTACCATCCATGGTTTTCCGGCTGCGCAGCAGGGGGTAGCCATCCTTGAGGCGCTGATTGCGGTCCTGCTCTTCTCTTTTGGCATCCTCGCCCTGGTCGGCTTGCAGGCCAGTTCGATGCGCCTGGCCAGTGATGCCAAGCTGCGGGTCGACGCCAGTTATCTCGCCAATCAGAAAATCGGCGAGATGTGGGCAGATTTCGGGAACCTGTCCGGACATGCCGGCGCCGTCGAACTGAGCGAACTGCCGGAAGGCAAGATGACCACAGTGGTCGCGGGTGACAAGGTGACCGTGACGATTACCTGGAAGACGCCGGGGGCTTCTGCCACCAACAGTTTTGTGTCGATTGCCCGTATCAACAACAACGGGCTTTGAGCAACGGGGATGCGCATGTCTAAGCAAAGCAGCCAGCGAGGCCTGACCCTGATCGAGCTGATGGTGGGCGTACTGATCGGGATGCTGACCACGGTCATCGTTTTCCATGCGTTCAGTCTCAATGAGCGGCAGAAGCGGGTGACTACCGGTACCGCCGATGCCCAGACCAATGGCGCTTTGGGCTTGTTCATGCTCGAACGCGATTTGCGGATGGCCGGCTTCGGTCTGGAGGCCGATTTTTCGGCCAAGTGCAATGTCTCCTATAGCTATTACGACAACGGGGGCGGCAGTCCCGGCCCCTTGCCGGGCATGAACGCAGTGGCGCCATTGGTGATTACCGATGGCGGAGCCGGTTCGGACCAGATCGCCGTGGTTTATTACGCCGACCCCGCTGACAACAATTTCTCGATCCCTTCCTACACTACCTTGCGCAGTACCATGCCGCAGCCTTCGGCCGAGCTGAATGTCAGCAGTACCGATGGTTGCAAGGAGGGCTCACTGGCGATTGTCCAGCAGGCAGGAAACTGCATGGTGATGGAAATTACCCAAGTGCAGGAGTCGGCGCTGAAGATTCAGCACAATCCGGGGGGGGCGGGCACGGCGGGTGATCCGGTTTATAACCCGAACAATCCTTACCTGGTGGCCAACGCCTGGCCTGCTTTTGCGAAGGATGCCGTTGTTCGTTGCGGATTCTCCTCCCCATCGCAGCGGACCTACCGGGTCAGCGCAAGCTATCAGCTGGAGTCGCAGGATTCAAGTAGTGCGGCAGCGACCAGCCTGGCGCCGCAAATTGTCAGCTTGCAGGCGCAGTACGGGATTTCCGATACGGCAGCCAGCAACAAGGTGACAGCCTGGGTTGAGCCTACCGGCGCCTGGGCAGCAGCGACCCTGACCCGGGCCTTGGGCTCGCGGATCAAGGCGGTACGGGTTGCGGTTGTGGCCCGTAACAGCGAATACGAAAAGCCGGAGCCGGGGCAGGCCTGCGCCACCACCACTCAGGCCATGCTCGATCAATGGTCCGACTGGGCCGAGTTCGCCTCCATCAAGACCCTGCCCGATTGGGCTTGTTATCGCTACAAGGCGTTTGAAACGGTAATCCCGCTCCGCAACGTGTTGTGGGCGGCATTCTGAACGGAGACTGGCATGCGGAGGAGTCTGGCCTGTCGTATCAAGCAGCGCAGCCACCAGCGGGGTGTGGCGCTGATGGTGGCGATGATCGCACTGGTCGTAATGGCTTTGGCCGGGGTTGCGCTGTTGCGCTCGGTCGATACCAATGCGCTGATCGCCGGCAATCTGGCTTTTCGCCAGAGCGCGGTCAATGCCGGGGACAGCGGCATCGAGAGTGCGCGGACCTGGCTGGGGGCAAATAGCGCCGGGCTGGAGCAGGATATTGCTGCCTCGGGGTATTACGCCAGCCGGATGAGTGTTGGCGGGGTCGATGGCAAGGGCATCGATCTGACCGGTAGCCGTACCACCAGTACTGCCGACGACATCAAATGGGTCAATGCTGATGGTACGACCCAGCCCGGCCAGTACACGCCGTTCTGTGTGGCAGCCAAGGACGAAGGCGGCAACAAGATCTGCTACGTGATCCATCGCCTGTGCGATCAAACCGGCCCGCTGGCGGACGCCGGGTGCAGTTCGACCTACTCGGCCAGTTCCGGCGGGGGGAGCTCAGGGACCTTGCAGCAGGGTTCCACCTATCAGAAAACAATTGTCGGGGAAGGGACGTTGATGGGCTTTTACCGCATCAGTGTCCGGGTTTCCGGTCCGCGCAACAACACGGGATACGTACAGGCGGTGGTGCAGTATTAAAGGCCCGCTGCCTTGACCAAGGAGATGAACATGAACCGCGAGCTATTTTCGTTCCGGCGACGGCACTGGGCGTGGTTGCTGATCGGGCAATGTTGGGTCGGCGGCCTGCTGCATGCCGGTTCGACCCAGTTGGCTGACGTGCCGCTGGCCAATGCCTCGACGGTCACCGTGCTGCCCAACATCTATTTCATCCTCGATGACTCGGGGAGTATGGAGTGGGACTACATGCCCGACTATGTCGATGGCAGCTATTGTCGCGACAATTACACCGAGGATGGTGACACCAATGCCAGCCTCGATGCGTGCCGTTTTGGTGATCCTCCGTTCATGGCCAGCGCTTTCAACCGGGTGTATTACAACCCGCTGGTCAATTATGCTGCTCCGTTGAACTCCGATGGTTCCGAAAAAACCAGCTATACCAGCTGGACATCGGTGCCACTTGACGGCTACGGGATTCAGTTCACTTCCACCAGCAAGTATCCGCGCAATGACAATGTCTATGATTACGACACGGTCACGCCGCACGACTGGGCCTATGGCCTGGGCTACAACCTGAACCTGACGACCCAGTTTCCCGAGCGGAAATGGTGCTCCAGTGGGTCGAACTCGACCACCTGCAGCAACAACACCGTGGCGGCCCTGAATGCCAGCAATCTCTACGTTTATCCCGACAGTACCTACAAATATCTGCGCACGGTGTACGGCGCACCGTATTACTACAACGTGACCGTCGAATGGTGCAGCCAGCGCAACACCAGCGGTACCGACCGCAACTTCGGCAAGAGCGGGACCTGTCAGGCGAAAAAAACCAGTACCTATAAATATGTTCGCTTTTCCAACTGGTCCAAGGTCACGATCACGCCCAGCGTCAATTCCTACCCCGGTCCGAATGGGACAACCCGTACCTATAGCCAGGAAATGACCAACTTTGCCAACTGGTTCGCGTGGTACCGCAGCCGGATGCAGATGGCCAAGAGCGGTATCGGCCAGGCATTTGCCAATATTCGCGGCACGCCCAACAGCAGCGATGTCAGCGACAAGAATTATTTCCATGCCCGCGTCGGCTTTTCGACCATCAGCAGTACGGGCACCAGCGACGGGTCGAAATTCCTCAAGGTAGACAATTTCGATACGACTCAGAAGAACACCTGGTTTACCCGTCTCTACGGTACCGTGCCGTCGAGTGGAACCCCCTTGCTCGGGGCGCTGGCCAAGGCCGGGCGGATGTATGCCGGGAAACTTTCGGTCGATCCGGTGCAGTATTCCTGCCAGCGCAATTTCACCATACTGTCTTCGGACGGCTACTGGAACTCGGTCAGCGATACCTATGGTCCGACCAAGGAGGACGGTGCGACCAAGGTCGGTGACCAGGACAGCGCAGCCAGCGTCGCCCGGCCATCGTACGAGCGGAATGCGACGGCCAACACCCTGGCGGATGTCGCCTATTACTACTATCACACCGACCTGCGCCCCGGCAGCTGCAGTGTTTGCACCGACAATGTGGTGCCAGCCGGGACCAAAAAGGACGAAGACGATGTTGCCCAGCACCAGCACATGACCACCTTTACCATCGGCCTCGGGGTCGATGGCACCCTGACCTATCAGGACGGCTACAAAACCAGTACTACCGGCGATTATCAAGGCCTGAAGCAGGGCACCACCGATTGGCCGGCGGTGGATGCGGATACTGACGACGAGCGCAAGATCGACGATTTGTGGCATGCAGCGGTCAATGGGCGGGGTACCTATTTCAGCGCCCGCGATCCCGAATCGCTGATCAACGGGCTGACCGCTGCGCTTGGCAGCATGGAGGCGGTGACCGGCTCCGGGGCTGCGGCGGCAACCAGCAGTCTGGAACCGGTGGAAGGTGATAATGCCATCTACATCGCCAACTATACGACCGTTGCCTGGACCGGCGAGCTATCGGCTTACACGGTCGACCTCGGTACGGGCGCAATTTCCTCGACTTCGACCTGGAAGGCCTCGACCTTGCTCGACGCCAAGGTGTCGACCGACAGCGATACCCGGACCATTTACATGGTCAAGTCCGGCGCGCTGGCGGCATTCAGCTATGCCAACTTGTCCACCGACCAGCGGGCCTGGTTCAACAACAACCAGCTGAGCCAGTACAGCGACCTCAGTGCCGGCGATCAGGCCCTGGCCACGGCCGAGAATCTGGTCAAGTATCTGCGCGGACAGAATCGTTACGAAGATCAGGACCGGCCGAGTGGCTTCGTCTACAGCCGCCTCTACCGCGACCGGGTGACTACCCTCGGCGACATCATCCATGCCCAGCCGGTTTATGTGAAGGCGCCGCAGTACGATTTCACCGATACCGGGTATGCGGCATTCAAGACGGCGCAGTCGGCTCGTGCCGCGATGGTCTACGTGGCTGCCAACGACGGCATGCTGCATGCCTTTGATGCGACGACCGGGAATGAAAGCTGGGCCTTCATCCCGCCGCAGGTGATGCCCAGCCTGTGGCGCCTGGCCGACAAGGATTACGCGACCAATCATCGGTATTCGGTCGATGGTCCGCTGACGGTGACCGATATCCAGATCGGCGGCGTCTGGAAGACCATCCTGATCGCCGGCCTGGGCAAGGGCGGGCGTGGTTATTTCGCGCTGGACATCACCAATCCGGCGACTCCTGTCTATCTCTGGTCGATTTCCGCCGACGACCTGCCCAACCTCGGCTACAGCTATTCGCCGGCGGTGGTGACCAAGATCAACGGTGTCTGGTCGGTGCTGCTCTCTTCCGGCTACAACAACATTCCCGAAGGGAGTAAATATCCGAGTGCGACGGGTGAGGGCTATCTTTTTGTCCTCAACGCCGCCACCGGGGCGGTGACCAGGACGATAGGCACCGGGGTCGGCAATACCGGTAACCCCAGCGGCCTGGGGCGGCTCAATGCCCGGGTGATCGGCGACTTCAATCTCGACAACACCGCTGAAACCGCCTATGCCGGCGATCTCGATGGCAATCTCTGGCGCTTCAACCTGCTCACCGGAACGGCAAGCAAGGTGATTGCACTGGGCAATACCCAGCCGATCACCGCCGCGCCCGAACTGGGCGAAATCAGTGGCAAGCCACTGCTGTTTTTCGGGACCGGGCGCTATCTGGGCGAGGGCGACCTGACCCTGAACCAGACCCAGTCGCTGTATGGCCTGTACGACAGCGGTGCAACGCTGGCCAAGGGCAGCCTGGTGCAGCAGATCATCTCCGGCAGCAGCATCAGCAACAACCCGGTCGACTGGGCCAGCAATGGTGGTTGGTATGTCAACCTGCCCGACAACAAGGAGCGGGTGCATCTTGACGCCAAGCTGATCATGGGCACCCTGGTCTTTGCCAGCACCGTACCCGAAGCCAGCGAGTGTCAGCCGGGCGGTTACAGCCACCTGTTCTTCCTCGACTACCGAACCGGGGGCAGCGTCGGAACCTCGGCGGCGATGCTCAAATATGTTTCGCCGATTGTCGGGGTTTCCGCCTTCAAGCTGCCGAGCGGCACGATCAAGGTGGTGCCGATCACCGCCGATGGCAAAATTCCGGCGGGAACGCCGCCGTCCCTGCCGGTTAGCCCGACCGGCAGCGGCGGGGTGGGTAGTGGCAAGCGGGTCATGTGGCGCGAATTGCTTGACTGAACGTGACTGGCGCTGGCTGCCGACCACCGCTCTGTCCGTCGCACTGCATCTCGGGCTGCTGTTCGCCCTGCCGGTCGGTGGTGGTCTCCCACGCGGGGAGGCGCCGTTACGGCAAGCCCTGCAGCTGCATTGGCAAACCGCAGTCGAGACGGCGGCCGACCAGCCACGGCCGCGCCGACACGATCTGCTGGTCGCTCCGCGCCCGGGGCCGCCCGCCGAGCAGGTGAACCGCCCGTCGCCCGTCGCCGGCGAGCCGGCGCCGGCCGAGTCTCACCGGCCGTCGTCCGAAATGCTGCTGGCGGGCGAAGTCGTCCGGCAGCAAGTGCATTATTACCGGCGTAGCGAGCTCGATCGGGTTCCCCAGATCGTCGAGGATGTCGCAGCCGATGGATCTCCGTTGGCCGAAACCTTGGGGCGCCTCGATGCCGGCGGGCGGGTGGTCCTGGAACTCTGGATCAATGGCGTCGGGCAGGTCGATCGTAGCGAGGTGCTGGTTTCCAGTCTGGGGCCGGCGAGTGTTGCGTTGATCCGCAGCGCCTTCGGGCAAGCTCGCTTTCTGCCGGCGAGAATTGGTGAGCAGGCCGTCGCCAGTCGTCTGCAGATCGAGCTGACGGTCAGCGATGTCCTTGCCGAGTCGGTCGGCCCGCCGCCGCTGGCCCCGGTCAGCCCTTGAGCGGCAAGGCTTGCCTCGCCGCGCAGAGGGGCATAAAGTCTTTCCCAGCTTGTTGTTCCCAGGGCGTTGCCCGGCAAGCATTCTCTCCTGCCGCCGACGCGCCCTGACTGCATTCACCACTCAGGGAGAAAAAGATGTCGGATCGTCTGCAAGTTGCGCAACTCCGTTCCGTGGCGCTGGTTGGTCACGGCGCTTCTGGTAAGACCACGCTGGCCGAAGCGCTGCTCCACGCCAGCGGTGCGATTTCGGCGCGGGGCAGCGTCGACCGTGGTAATACCGTATGCGACCACGATGCGCAGGAAAAGGAGGCCGGGCACAGCCTGTTCTCGGCACTGGCCGGTTTGGCGCACGAAGGGGCGCGGATTCAGCTGCTCGATACGCCGGGCTACCCTGATTTTGCCGGTCAGGCGGTGGCGGCGCTGGCCGGGGTGGATACCGCGCTAGTGGTGGTCAATGCGCAGACCGGGATCGAATTGATGACCGAGCGGATGATGCGCCATGCCGGCGAGCGCGGCCTGTGCCGGATGCTGGTGATCAACAAGATCGACGCCGACAACGTCGACCTGCCGGCGCTGGTCGCCGAGTTGCGCGAGCGCTTTGGCAAGGAATGCCTGCTGCTCGACCTGCCGGCGCACGGCGGCGCCGAGGTTGTCGAAGTGCTGGAGCGGGCCGACGGCGACAGCGATTTCGCCTCGGTGGCTGCCGCGCACCGGGCCTTGATCGACCAGATCGTCGAGGAAGACGAAGACCTGCTGGCGCAATATCTCGAAGACGGCGCCGATCCTGCCGCCGGACAGTTGCATGCCCCGTTCGAGAAAGCGTTGCGCGCCGGGCACCTGATTCCTATCCTGTTCGTCTCGGCCAAGACCGGTGCCGGGATTCCGCAACTGTTGCACGTGCTGGCGACGCTGGCGCCGAACCCGGCCGAGGGCAACCCGCCGCCGTTCTGGCGCGGCGAAGCGGGAAGCGAGCCGCAAGCCTTCGCTGCCGAGCCGGACCCTGACAAGCATGTGCTGGCCCACGTCTTCAAGATCGTCGCCGATCCCTACATGGGCAAGGTCGCGGTCTTCCGCGTGCACCAGGGGACGCTGAAGAAGGACGCGCAATTGTTCGTCGGCGATGCCCGGCGACCGTTCAAGGTCGCCCACCTGTACCGCCTGCAAGGCAAGGAGATGCAGGAGGTCGAGCAACTGCTGTCGGGCGAACTCGGTGCCATCGCCAAGGTCGAGGAGCTTGAATTTGATAGCGTGCTGCACGACTCGCACGACGAAGACCACATCCACCTCAAGCCGCTCGATTTCCCCAAGCCAATGGCCGGCTTGGCCGTCGAAACCCGCAAGAAGGGCGACGAGCAGCGGCTGTTCGACATCCTCGGCAAGCTGGCGATGGAAGATCCGACCTTCGTCGTCGAACGCCACCCGAGCAGCAACGAAACGGTGATCCGTGGTCTCGGTGAAATTCACCTCAAGGCCAAGCTGGCGCGGATGGCCGGCCAGTACAAGCTGGAAGTGGATACCAAACCGCCGCGCATTCCCTACCGCGAAACCATCACCCAGCCGGCCGAGGCGATCTACCGCCATAAAAAACAGTCGGGCGGCGCCGGCCAGTTCGGCGAGGTGCATCTGCGGATCGAGCCGAAAGCGCGCGGCGAGGGCTTTGAATTCGTCGACGCGGTCAAGGGCGGTGCGATTCCCGGCGTTTTCATGCCGGCGGTTGAAAAAGGGGTGCGCCAGGCGCTGGCCGGCGGCGTGGTTGCCGGTTACACGGTCGACGACCTGAAAGTGACGGTTTTCGACGGCAAGACGCACTCGGTCGACGGCAAGGAAGTTGCCTTCACCGTGGCTGGACGCAAGGCAGCGATTGAAGCGATCCGTGCCGCGAGGCCGATCCTGCTCGAACCGATGGTCACCATCGAGATCCTGGCCCCGGAAGCCTGCATCGGCGACCTGACCGGCGATCTCGCTGGCCGGCGTGGTCACATCACCGGTACCGACAGCCGTGGCCACGGGCAGATGGTGATTGCCGGCGAAGTGCCGCTGGCCGAGCTCAACGACTACCAATCGCGGCTGAAATCGCTGACCGGCGGCCAGGGCAGCTATCACATCGACTTCGCGCGTTATGCGGCGGTGCCGCCGCAGGTCCAGCTGCAACTCGCCAGCGCCTTCGAGTTGCGCGACGACGACGAGTAAGGGGGGCTCGGGCGTCTCCGGCTCCGGCCGGTGACGCCGTGCGCCAGTCCCGGTCTGGCGGCTGCTTGTTGGCGACCGGAGTCGGTTTTTTGCCTATTCCGGCCAGTTGACCGTGGCCAGGAAGAGATAGCCGGCGCCGTACACGGTCTTGATCAGCGCCGCGTGCTCGGGGTCGGCTTCGAGCTTGCGGCGCAGGCGCGAAACGCGGACGTCGATGGCGCGGTCGGTCGGCGACAGGTCGCGGCTGCCCATCAGCTGCTCGCGCTGCAAAATCCGGTTGGGATTCTTGACGAAGACCTTGAGCAACTCGGCCTCCGAGGTGCTGAGCACGTGCTCGTCGCCGTTGGCGGCGTGCAGGGTGTTGTTGCCGAGGTTGAAGCGCCAGCCGGCGAATTCGGCGACTTGCCGGCTTTGCGGCGCTGCCGCACCTTCGCGCCGGCGCAGGATGCTGCGCACGCGGGCGACCAGTTCGCGCGGCTCGAAAGGCTTGAGCATGTAGTCGTCGGCGCCCATTTCGAGGCCCATCACCCGGTCGCTGACGTGGGCCCGCCCGGTCAGGATCAGGATGCCGCAGGCCGATTCGGCGCGCACCTTCTGCATCGCCTCGATCCCGTCCATGTCGGGCAGGCCGAGGTCGATGATGCACAGGTCGGGGCTCAGGCTGCGCAGGCGGCGCAGCAGGTCGCCGCCGCTGCGGCACCAGGCGGTGCGGAACGAGAAGTCCTTGAGCGCTTGTTCGATGATGCGGGCGATGTCCGGGTCGTCCTCGACGACCACGATCATTTTTCCGGCTTCGCTGTCTTTCATGGCTTCAGCCTTTGTTGGTGGCGGTCGTGGCGTGCAGGGCGCGCGCCAGCTCCTGGCGGGTGAACGGTTTGGCGAGGACCGGGATTTGGGCGCCAAGGCCGCTGTCGGCGGCGCCCTGGCCTTCCTCGTCGGTATAGCCGCTGATCAGCAGGCAGCGCTTGTCCGGGAACTCGCCGGCGATGCGTTCGGCGAGCTGGCGGCCGTTGATGCCGCCCGGCATCAGCACGTCGCTGACCACCAGGCCGATGTCGGGAATCTGCGCCAGCATCGCCAACGCCTGCTGGCCGTCCTCGGCCTCGATCACCGGGTAGCCGAGGTCGACCAGTTGCTGGCAGACGATGCGCCGCACCTGCGGGTCGTCCTCGACCAGTAGCACCAGTTCGCCGCCACCGGGCTGGCTGCTCTCCTCGGGCAGTGGCTCGGCATGCGCTTCCGGGCGGGTCGCCGGCAGCACCATCTGGATTACCGTACCTTCGCCCGGCTGGCTGTGGATGGCGATGCCGCCACCGGATTGCTTGACGAAACCGTCGGCCATTGCCAGACCGAGGCCGCTGCCGAGGCCGAGGCGCTTGGTGGTGAAGAAGGGATCGAAGGCGCGCGCCAGCGTCGCCGCGTCCATGCCGCAACCGTTGTCGGTGACTTCGAGCAGCGCGTAATGGCCGGGGGCGACGCCGAAGGCCGCAGCGTCGGTCGATAGTTCGACCGGGCGGCAGGCGAGGTGGAGGACGCCGCCGTCGGGCATCGCGTCACGGGCGTTGAGCGCGAAATTGAGTACCGCGCTTTCCAGCTGGCCGGGGTCGGCCAGCGCGTGGATCGGCTGGCTGCCGAGGTCGGTCGAGATCGCAATCGGCTCGGGCAGCGAGCGGCGCAGCAGTTTCGACAGGCTGGCCAGCAGCTGGCCGAGGTCCACCGCCTCTGGCAGCAAGGGTTGCTGCCGCGAATAGGTGAGCAGCCGCTTGATCAGCTGCACGCCGCGCCGTGCCGATTGCAGCGCCGGCTCGACAAATTCGTTGACGGCGGCGTTGACCGTGGCATCGCCGGCGGTGGTCCTGGGCAGATGGTCCTGCAGCGCCGCCAGGTTGCCGATGATCACCGTCAGCAGGTTGTTGAAGTCGTGGGCCAGGCCGCCGGTCAGCTGGCCGATGGCTTCCATTTTCTGCGCCTGGATCAGCGCCGCCTGCATCCGCTTCTGCTCGGTGATGTCGTAGGCAAAGACGAAGAAGCCCAGCGTGCGGCCTTCCGGTGTGGTTTCCGGGACCAGCGTGCTGCGCGCAAAGACCGTCTCGCCGTGGCGTTCCTTCTGGTATTCGTAGCTGACCTGCTGTCCGGCCAGCGCTTTTTTCACCGGGTCGCGCACCTGGGCATAGACCTCGCGCCCGACCACATCGGGCACCGAGCGGCCGATCACGGTGCCGCCCGGCGGCGCGAACCACTCGGCGTAGCCCCGGTTGGCGTACTGGTACACCTCGTTGGCGTCGACGTAGCCGATCAGGATCGGGATGGTGTCGTTGATCAGGCGCAGGCGCTCCTCGCTACGCTTGAGCGCGGCGGCGATGCTTTCCTTCTCGGTGATCGCGCGGCGCAGGTTGGCGTTGGCGTTTTCCAGCTGCGCGGTGCGCCGGCGCACCCGCTCTTCGAGCTGGATGTTCTGGTGCTCGGTCAGGTGTTCGATGTAGCGCTGTTCGGTGATGTCGGTGTACAGCGTGACGAAGCCGCGCTCGGGCAAGGGCTCGCCGCGCAGCAGCAAGACCCGGCCGTTGGGCCGTTGGCGTTCGCGCACATGCGGCTGGAAGCTGGCGGCGGCAGCCAGCCGTTCGGCAACCTGCGCTTCGACCTCACCTGGGCCGTATTCGCCGCGCTCGGCGTTGTAGCGGATGAAGTCGGCAAACGGCGTGCCGACCGCCGCCAGCGACTCGGGAAAATCGAGCAGTTCGAGAAAGGTCCGATTCCAGGCGACCAGGCGCAGGTCGGCGTCGAACACGGTAATGCCCTGATCGAGCAGGTCGAGCCCGGCCTGCAGCATGGTCAGGCGCGGATCGTGGCTGGGAGCGGGGGACGGCGAGTGCATCGGCTGATTTTACTGGCCGGCGCCGCGAGTTTCAGCCGTTTTTTGCCATTTCCACGGTCGACCGTGGAAATGCAGCATTTTTCCGGCTTTGTAACGATTCGTTACATTCACGGCAAAGTTCTGCAAGAGTGTTTTGCGATCCTTC
>ERZ1066115.72-NODE-72-length-38120-cov-19.059451_pt1 | contig 38120 bp, 35 predicted proteins | sample MGYA00382762_ERZ1066115 | MGnify/ENA primary metagenome ERZ1066115 (study PRJEB33369, sample SAMEA5778345) | biofilm metagenome | biome: Industrial cooling water; feature: Water cooling tower basin; material: Biofilm | place: United Arab Emirates | collected... | reverse complement strand
GCCGCGCCCCTGTTCGCCGGCCCGGGCGGCCTCGATGGCCGCGTTGAGCGCGAGCAGGTTGGTCTGGTCCGCCACTTCCTTGATCACCGAGACAACGTTCGAAATCGCGTGCGAACTTTCGCTCAGCGAACGCATGGTGGCGCTTGCCCGCTCGTTGGAGCCGGCGATTTCGTGCATTTCGTTTACCAGGCTGGCGATGACTTCGCTGCCGCTATCGGTCAGGCGGCCGGCATCGCCCGAAAGACGCTCGGCGTCACCGGCATAGTCGGCAACCTGGCCGATGCTGACGGTCATCTGCTCGACCGAGGCAGCCATTGACGATGCGGATTCGGATTGTTCCTGGGTCGCTTGCGAAACCTGCTCGGCGGTTGCTGCCAAGCCGCTGGCCGCCTCACTGAGTTCGTTTGACTTGGCCTGCAGCGAGGTGACGATTTGTCCGAGTTCCTGTTGCATCCGCTGCAGGGCTTGCAGCAATTCGGCAACTTCGTCACGGCCGTCGGCCTGCAAGGGCTGGGTCAGGTCGCCCGCAGCGATGCGGCCGGCGGCGGCAACGGCTGCGTGGATGGGGGCAACCACCGAGCGGGTGATGCCCCAGGCCAGCGCCAGCGAGAGCAGGATCGCAATCGCACCGAGGATCAGAATCAGGGTATGGGTGGCTGCTGCCGTCTGCTCGGCCTTGCTGCCGGCCTCGTTCATCATTTTGGTCTGGAAGGCGATCACCGCCTCGATTGATTTGCGGAAGGCGATTTCCTTCGGGCGTACCTCTTCCAGCAGGAAGCGCCGGGCTTCCTCGCGCTGGCCGGACTCGATCAGTTCTATGGTCCGGGTGTTGGCGTTGGCAAAGGGAAGCATGGCGTCATTGAGGGCTTGCATCAGCCGCTTGCCCTCGTCGCTGCGAATCGTGTTTTGCAATTCGTCGCGCAATTCCCGCGCCCGCTTGCGCGCCGCCATGATTTGTTCCTTCTGTTCGGCAACTTCGGTGGCCTTGTCCATCAGCAACATGTTGCGCAGGTGGCGGGAAACGGCATTGCCCTGTTCGATCAATTCGCTTGCCTTGACTGTCTTGGGGAAGCGGTCGCCAACAATCCGGTTGATGTCCTGATTGATCTCGCCGACCCGCAGATAGGCAGTTCCGGCAATGATCAGCAGCAGTACCAGTACCGCTGCGAAGCCGATGCCCAGGCGGGCTCCGATTTTCAAATTGTTCAGCATGATTCCCCCCTGAATGAACGCGCCGCTGAGAATGTTATTGGTTGCGGCAATTGGCCCCCACGCCCCTTCTTGGTGATTCTATTACCAAGGTAATATATTTTGAAGTACTGATCGTCGCTTGCTTGTCGGGACCGTTGGCAGAAAGTGGCGCACGGGGTGATGGCTGAAATTCCGCCGATGGCGCAGGCAGGGGGCGCGAGTTCCTGTCGGTTTTCTCTGGCGGGAATCGCGTGCGTGACTACGCCGTCTGGGTTGAGGGCGATCCTGAGGACGGCGTGCAGGCGGCTTCGGGAGACGAAAGTGGGCTGTGAGCCTACAGCCGGCGGATCTTTTCCAGCAGCGCGGTGGTCGATTTCTGGTGCAGGAAGGGGATCGAATGGACGCTGCCGCCCCAGCTGCGCACCTCGCTGCAGCCGACGATCTTGTCCACCGGCCAGTCGCCGCCCTTGACCAGGATTTCCGGGCGGCAGTCGAGGATGCGCTGGAGCGGGGTGTCTTCGTCGAACCAGGTGACCAGCGCGACGCATTCGAGCGCGGCCATGACGGCCAGGCGGTCGGCCAGGGCATTGACCGGGCGGTCGTCGCCCTTGCCCAGGCGCTTGACCGAGGCGTCGCTGTTGAGCGCGACGACCAGGCTGCGGCCGAGCGCAGCGGCTTGCGCCAGATAGGTGACATGACCCCGGTGGAGGATGTCGAAGCAGCCGTTGGTGAACACCAGCGGGCGGGGCAGGGCGGCCGCTTTCACGGTCAACTCGCCGGGCGGGCAAATCTTGTTTTCGAATCCGGGCAGGGGGTAGTCCATTGCGCTCTCCGTCGGGCGGCTCACTGGGGCCAGCAGGTCAAAGCTCGCTATTGTAAGTCCGGGTCGCCGCTGCCGCTTGCCGGCTGTTGCAGGCGGCGCCAGGTGGCGAGGGCGCTGCCGGCGTCGGCCAGGTCGGGCAGCAGCTGGATGCCGGCGCTGCTGTTCAGGCGCTGGACGCCGGCACCGCCGGCCCAGAGCGCGATCGTTTCCGGCAACTGCTGGCGCAGTTGCTGCAGCAAGGGGGCGATCTGGCGCCCCGGGTAGGCCTGCGAGAACGACAGCGCGACGATGTCGGCCCGGTGCGCGGCAGCAGCACGGACGATGTCGCCGACCGGCATCTGGGTACCGAGCGGAATGCACTCGGCGCCGTCGAGCGTGAGCAGGGCTTCGGCCATCAACAGGCCGAGCGCGTGCAGTTCGTCGGGCGGCGTGGTGAGCAGGATGCGCGGCCTGCCGTCGCGCCCGTGCAGGCTGCCGATCGCCTGGCGCAGTACCCGCTTGGCCTGTTCGGTGAACAGGTGTTCCTCGAAGACCTGCAGTTCTCCGCGTTCCCAGGCGAGGCCGACCTCGCGGGTCAGCGGTGCGATGCTGTCCTGGACAAAGCGGGCGAGTCCGTCGCGGGTCAGGCGTTGTTGCAGGGCCTGGGCCAGGCCCGGCGTGTCGTGCTGCCGGAGCAGCGCGAGCAGGCTGCTGATTTCGCTGTCCGGACCGCTGGCCAGGCCTGGGCCGGCCCGCCGTGGGGCCAGCGCGAGCAGTGCCGCGTCGTCGAGCGGCAGCAGCTTGCCAGGGCGATGTCCTTGATCGAGCAGGCGTTTGATCAGCCGCAGGCGCTCGACCTGGGGGGCCGGATAACAGCGTTCGCCGTGTCCGTCGCGGTCCGGGGAGGGAAAACCGTAGCGCCGTTCCCACATCCGCAGGACGTCCTTGGAAAGCCCGGTTTCGCGTTCGACAGCAGCGATGTTGTAGTGTGGGGTATTCATGTTTGTCCTGTACAAATGTTGAACAAAAGCGTTGACAGGCCGGTTGTTGCTGACTATCTTACGAACAAAGATCTTTTTTGTCCAGGACAAATCGGGAAAGGAGCTTCGTATGTTCAAGCAAATCAGGCGCTGGTTCGGGCTTGCCGGCCTGCTCTCGGTCGCCGCCGTACCGGCCGTTGCTGCCGATCAGTGTCCGCCTTTGCTCAACCACGTTTTTCCGCGCTTGCAGGACGGCCAGCCGTATTCCTTGTGCAAGCTGCGCGACAAGGTGATTCTGGTGGTCAATACCGCCAGCTACTGCGGCTTCACCGGCCAATACGAGCCTCTGGAGAAGCTCTACGAGCGCCTCGCACCGCGAGGTCTGGTGGTGCTTGGCTTTCCGTCCAATGACTTCGGCGAGCAGGAGCCGGGGAGTGACCGCGAGATCGCCGAATTTTGCCGCCTGACTTATGGCGTCGAATTTCCGATGCTGGCCAAGTCGCCCGTGAAAGGCGCCCAGGCCAATCCCTTTTACCGGCAACTCGCCGATCTGACCGGCAGCAAGCCGCGCTGGAATTTCCACAAATACCTGATCAATCGCGGTGCGACCCAGGTGGCGGCCTTCGGCAGCCTGACCAAGCCCGACGATCCGGCCTTGCTGGCCAAGCTCGAAGCCTTTTTGGCGACGCCGCCCGAGGGAGAACGGCGATGACCGCGCGCGACGATTTTCTTCCCCCGGCAGGTCGCCAGCGGATTGCCGTGGTCGGCAGCGGGATTTCCGGTTTGGCGGCGGCGTGGTTGCTGCAAACCCGGCACGAGGTGACGCTGTTCGAGGCCGATGCGCGTTGCGGCGGCCACAGCCACACGGTCGACGTGACCCTGGAGGGCAAAACCCATCCGGTCGATACCGGCTTTCTGGTCTTCAACGAGCGCACTTATCCCAATCTGATCGCCCTGTTCGCGTTGCTCGGGATCGACAGCGTGCCGACCGAAATGTCCTTTGCCGTGCGTCTGCAACAGCCCGATCTGGAATGGGCGGGCACCAGCCTGGCGACGGTCTTCGGCCAGCCGCGCAACCTGCTGCGCCCGGATTTCTGGCGGATGCTGGCCGAACTGCTGCGCTTCAACCGCGAAAGCCAGGCCTGGCTGGCCGCCAATCCGGCTGCTGCCGGGATCAGCCTGGGTGACTACCTGCAGGCTGGCGGCTATGGCGCGGCCTTTCGCGACTGGTATCTGCTGCCGATGGCGGCGGCCATCTGGTCGAGCCCGACCGGCCAGATCCTGGCCATGCCTTTGGCCACCTTCGTCCGCTTCTGCCGCAATCACGGTCTGCTGCAGTTGCTTGATCGGCCGCAGTGGCGGACCGTGCTGGGCGGCTCGCGGACTTACGTTGAACGCATCGTCGGGCAACTGGCCGATGTCCGCTGTGCCTGTCCGGTGCGCCGGGTCCAGCCGCGTCCCGACGGCGGCGTGCTGGTCGAACATGCTCAGGGTAGCGAGCATTTTGATCAGGTGATCCTCGCTTGTCACAGCGACCAGTCGTTGGCACTACTCGGCCATACTGCCGATGCCGGGCAGCGGGCCGTGCTGGAGGCGATTCGTTACCAGCCGAACCGGGCCGTCCTCCATTGCGATCCGGCCCTGCTGCCACGGCGGCAAGCCCTATGGTCGGCCTGGAATTACCTGGCCGGCGAAGGGGCGCCGGGGCAAGCGCCGGTCGGCGTTTCCTACCTGATCAACCGGCTGCAGCCCTTGCCCTTTTCGACACCGGTGGTGGTGACCCTGAATCCGCCGCAGGAACCGGCACCGGAACGGGTGATCGCCGAGTTTGCCTACGACCACCCCCTGTTCGACGCGCCGGCGATTGCTGCACAGGCCCGGCTGCCGACGGTGCAGGGGCGGTGCGGCATCTGGCTGGCGGGGGCCTGGGGCGGCTACGGCTTCCATGAGGATGGCCTCAAGTCGGCGCTGGCGGTGGTCAATGCGCTTGGCGTCGAAGCGCCCTGGCAAGGCGGTGTCCGCCAGTCGGCCGAGGCACTGGCATGAACGGCGGGCCGCAACTCTTGCTCGGGCAGGTGATGCACCGGCGCTTGCGGCCGGTCCTGCACCACTTCGTCTATCCGGTGTTTTTCGTCCGCCTGCCTTTGCGCCGGCTGCGCGAGGCAAATTGCGCCTTGTTCACGGTCGACCGTGGCAATTTGCTCAGTTTCCGCCAGCGCGACCACGGCCCGCGCGACGGCAGCCCCTTGCTGCCGTGGATCGAGGCCCGCCTGCACGAGGCCGGCCTGCCGCACGACGGCGAAATCGTGCTGCAAACCTTTCCCCGCCTGTGCGGCTTTGTCTTCAATCCGGTCAGTTTCTGGTACTGCCATGCGCCCGGCGGCGAACTGATCGCCGTGCTGGCCGAGGTTAACAACACCTTTGGCGAGCATCACCACTACCTGTTGCACGCCCACGGCCGGCCGCTGACCGCTAGCGAGGAGCCGCAAATCGTCAAGGCGCTGCACGTTTCTCCCTTCAACCGGGTTTGCGGCGGCTATCGCTTCCGTTTCCGCGACAACCCCGACCGCGTCGCGGTCCGCATCGACTACGACGATGCCGCCGGCGAACTGCTGCAAACCGCGCTCAGCGGCCGCGCCGTCGGCTGGTCGAACGGCCGGCTGCTGCGCGCGGTGCTGCGCATGCCGCTGCTCACCGTCGGCGTCGTCTGGCGCATTCACTGGCAGGCCCTGCGCCTGTGGCTGAAGGGCGTTCCCTTTATCGGCGCACGGTCGCCGGCATCATCCTGCGAGGAGTCACGTTGATGAACCAAACCCTGATCCTGCGCGGCAACGAGCCGCTGGCCCGCGATACGCGGCAAGTCTTCGAACTGCTCCAGCACCTGCGCGGCGGCTTGCTGGAAGTGGCCCTGCCCGACGGTTCGCGGGCCGTCTTCGGCGACGGCGAAGGGCCCGGCGTGGTTCTCGAAGTGCGTGACCAGGCCTTGTTCAGCCGGGTGCTGGCGCGCGGCGACATCGGGCTGGCCGAGAGCTATCTCGACGGCGACTGGCAGTGCGTCGACCTGGTCGGTTTGCTCTGCCTGCTGGCGCGCAACCGCGAGGTTCTCCGGCGCGCCATCTACGGTGCCTGGTGGCCCTTGCTGCGGGCACGCCTGCAGCACTGGCTGAATCGCAACAGCCGCCAGGGCAGCCGGCGCAACATCGTCGCCCACTACGACCTGGGCAACGATTTTTACGCACTCTGGCTTGACCCGACGATGAGCTATTCCTCGGCCCTGTTTGCCGACCCGGGGGCGACGCTGGCCCAGGCGCAGGCAGCCAAGTACGAGCGCATCCTTGACCGTCTGGCACCCCTGGCCGGCCAGACGGTGCTGGAAATCGGCTGCGGCTGGGGCGGCTTTGCCGAACATGCGGTCGCCCGGGGGCTGCAGCTGACCGGACTGACCCTGTCGCCGGCGCAACTGGAATGGGCGCAACGACGGGTGCCGGCGGCCGATTTGCGTTTACAGGATTACCGCGACGAGGGCAGCCGCTACGATCACATCGTCTCGATCGAGATGTTCGAGGCGGTCGGCGAGCGTTACTGGCCGACCTATTTCGGCCAGCTGGCGCGTTGCCTCAAACCGGGCGGCCGCGCCGTGGTCCAGAGCATCGTTATCCGCGACGACCTGTTTGCCAGCTACCGGCGCGGTACCGACTTCATCCAGCAATACGTTTTCCCCGGCGGCATGCTGCCGTCGCCCTCGGCCTTCGGTCGGGCGGCGGTGCGCCAGGGGTTGCGGGTGTGCGGCGAGTTTTCCTTCGGGCTGGATTACGCGCGCACCCTGGCGGCCTGGCGGCAGGCCTTTGAAAGCCGTTGGCCGGAGATTGCCGAACTCGGTTTTGACGAACATTTCCGCCGCCTGTGGCGGCTCTATCTGGCTTACTGCGAGGCCGGCTTCCGCGCCGGGAACATCGATGTCGTCCAATTTGAACTGGCGCATCGTTGATCTGGTGGCGCCGGGCGCTCGCCAGCCCGGCCGTCACGGTCAACCGCGCGAGCTGGCAAAAATCCAGGCCGGCCCAGCGCCGCTCGACGCTGCCCGCCGCCGCTATCTGCTGGCGCTCGCCGGTCTGCCGCTGGCGGCACTGGCCAACCCCGTGCTCGAGGCGCCGTGGCCGGGTCTCCGGCGCTGGGGCCAGGGCGAGTTCAGCCGCTTCGGCTTTCGCGTCTATCGGGCCACCTTGTGGGCCGGCGACGACCTGCGGCGGCCGCCGCTGGCCTTGCGTCTGGATTACCACCGGGCGCTTCGTGGCAGCCAGATCGTCGATGCCAGCTTGCGCGAGATGCGCGCCCTGGGCACCGGCGAGGCTGCACTGGCCCGCTGGGCGCCGCGCCTGGCGGCCTTGTTCCCGGATGTCCGGGCCGGCGACTACATCGTCGGGGTGCATCGCGGCGACGCGGCCTGGTTTGCGCACAATGGCCGCTACCTCGGCGAAATTGCCGAGACCGCGTTTGCCGAGGCCTTTTTTGCCATCTGGCTCGATCCGCGCACCAGCGAACCAGGCCTCCGCCAGGCCTTGTTGCGCCCGGCGGAGGATTGAAATGGGCCGCCGCGAGACGCTGGCCTACGGTCTGCTCGGCTTGCCGCTGGCCTTTGCCGCCTTGCCGCTCTACATCCATCTGCCACCGCTCTACGCCAGTCGCGGCGTCGATCTCGCCTGGCTGGGCGCGATTCTGCTGCTGAGCCGCCTGCTCGATGCGGTCAGTGATCCCTGGCTCGGCCAACTGGCCGACCGCTGGCCCCGGCCGCGCTTGCTCGCCTTGGCACTGCCGCTGCTGGCGCTCGGTTTTGCCGGCCTGACCCAGCCGCCGGTCGGTGCCGGTGGTGGCTGGCTGCTGCTCTGGTTGCTGCCGACCTATCTCGGCTTTTCTGCGGCAACCCTGGCTTATCAGGCCTGGGGGGCCGACCTCGGCGTCGATGCCGGGCAGCGCACCCGGCTGACCGCTGCCCGCGAGGGCTGTGGCCTGCTCGGCATCCTGCTCGCGGCCGCCTTGCCGGCCTGGTGGCAGGCGCAAGGCGTGGCCGTTGGCGAGTCCTTGCAGCGCCTGGCTTGGTGCCTGCCGCCCTTGCTCTTGCTGGCCGCCTGGCCGCTCTATCGGCTGCCGGCGTCGCGTTGCGGCCACTGGCGCCGGGCCGTGCTGCCGCCGGCCGCCGGTGACTGGGCGGCCTTGCGCGCCGATCCGGCACTGCCTCGGCTGTTGCTGGTATTTGCACTCAACGGCATCGCCTCGGCCCTGCCGGCAACGCTATTCCTGTTTTTTGTCGCCGACATCCTGCAGCAGCCGGCCGCAGGGAGCGCCCTGCTGCTCCTCTATTTTCTTGCCGGTGCCGTCTCCCTGCCGTTCTGGGTGCGGCTGGCTGCGCTGCGGGGCCGGGTTGCCGCCTGGGCCGCCGGCATGCTGCTGGCCCTGCTCGCCTTTGCCGGGGCAGCCTGGATCGGCCCCGGCGATCTCGTCGGCTTCGCACTGATCTGCCTGGCCTCGGGGCTGGCGCTGGGCGCCGATCTGGCCTTGCCGGCCGCGCTGCTCGCCGACCTGGGCGAGCGCCTCGGGCAGCCCGGGCGCTGCTTCGGGGTCTGGAACCTGGTCAGCAAGCTCAATCTCGCGCTGGCGGCCGGTCTCGCCTTGCCCTTGCTGGCCTTTGCCGGCTACGTCCCGGGCCAGCCGCAAGGGGCGGCCGCGCTGGTTCTGGCTTACGCCGGGCTGCCCCTGTTGTGCAAACTGCTGGCGCTGACGCTGTTGTGGCGCTGGCGCGCCATTTTGGAGGACTTCCGATGAAAAAAGCCATCGCGCTCGTCGCCTGCCTGTGTCTCGGGGCCTGCGCCTCGCCCGGCGTCGACACTTACCGCAGCGAGCAGCCGGCGCTTGCCTTGCCGCAATATTTCAATGGCACCCTCGACGGCTGGGGGATGTTCCAGGACCGTTCGGGCGAGGTCAAAAAGCGCTTTCATGTCGTGATCGAGGCGCGCTGGCAAGGCGAGGTCGGGACCCTCGACGAGCATTTCCGCTGGTCCGATGGCACTACTTCGCGCCGGGTGAGGACCCTCAGCCGGCAGGCCGACGGCTCCTGGCGCGGCCGTGCCGACGACGTGGTCGGCGAGGCCCGGGGCGAGGTGGCCGGCAATGCGCTGCGCTGGCGCTACGTGCTGGCGCTGCCGGTCGATGGCCGGGTCTGGGAGGTCGACTTTGACGACTGGATGTTCCTGATCGACGAGCGCACCCTGCTCAACCGCTCGTTCATGTCCAAGTGGGGCTTCCGCCTTGGTGAGGTCAGCCTCAGCTTTACCCGCCGCGAGGCCGGGCGATGAACCCCCGGATCACCGACTGGCAGGGCCGCCGGGTCTGGCTGCTGGGTGCCTCGGCCGGAATCGGCGCGGCGCTGGCGCGCGAGTTGCACCGGCGCGGCGCCCGGCTGGCGCTGTCGGCGCGGGCTTCGTCGCGGCTTGCGGCGCTGGCGGCAGAGCTGCCCGGCGCCCTGGTCTGCCCCTGCGACGCCACCGATCCGGAAGCGCTGGCGCAGGTCGCCGCCGAGTTGCAAGAACACTGGGGCGAACTCGATCTGGCGGTGTATCTGGCCGGCGATTACCGTCCGCTGCGGGTCGCCGGTTTCGCTGCCGGGCCGGCGCTGGCGCTGCTTGAGGTCAATTACGCCGGGGCCGTGCGCTTCACCGCTGCGGTTTTGCCCCGGCTGGCCCCGGCCGGGGGCATCGCCCTGTTCGCCAGCGTGGCCGGTTACCGGGCCTTGCCCAAGGCGCTGGGCTATGGTCCGGCCAAGGCCGCGCTGATCCACTTTGCCGAAGGCCTGCATCTTGAACTGGCGGAGCAGGGATACGGTGTCTGGCTGATCAACCCCGGCTTTGTCGCTACCCGACTCACCGCCGCCAACGATTTCGCGATGCCGGCCTTGCTCACCCCCGAGCAGGCGGCCGTGTTCACGGTCGACGGGCTGGCCGGCGGCAAATTCGAAATCACCTACCCGCGCCGGTTTACGGTCTGGCTGAAGCTGCTGCGCTGCCTGCCGTACCGCCTGTATTTTCCGCTGGTGCGTCGCTTGACCGGAGGCTGAGATGCCCGCATTGGATGCCTTGATCGACTTCTACGAAACCCTGAGTCCCGAGTCCCTGCCGCGCTTCGCCGAGTTTTATGCCGAGGATGCCCGCTTCAAGGATCCGTTCAACGAGGTGCAGGGCCTGCCGGCGATTGTCGGCATCTTTCGGCATATGTACGCGCAGGTCGATGATCCTCGGTTTCGCGTCAGCGCAAGCTTTGCCGCTGCCGACCAGGCGATGTTGCTGTGGGAGTTTTCGTGGCAGCCGCGCTCCCTGTTCGGGCGCGGCCGGCGCTGGTCCTTGCAGGGCAGCACGCATCTGCGCTTCGTCGCCGGGCGGGTCAGCGAACATCGCGATTACTGGGATCCGGGCGAGGAGTTGCTGCTCAAACTGCCGCTGCTCGGCTGGCTGTGGCGTGCTTTCCGTCATCTGCTTGCCGCCTGAGCCTGCGGTCGACCATGGCTTTCGGTAAAATCCCGGGGCGCGGTGGGGTTTTGATGCCGCATTCCAGGGAGCAACAACGCGATGCCGCAGGGCCGTCTTCATCTTTCGCTGCGCTGGCTGTTGCCAGTGGCGCTCGGCGTCGGCATTCTGCTTTCGTACATGCTGGTCCAAGCCTACCAGGAGCGGACCCGGCAGGCCGAGTCTACCGCCAGCAATCTGGTCGAGGTGCTCGAAGCGCGCCTGGACAGCGCACTGCGCCGGACCCAGGCGACGCTGGTGGCGCTCGCCGCCGAAGTCCCGCCAGCGGCGCTCAGCCCCCGGCAACAAGCGCTCCACGCAGGCGCGATGCAGCAGCGGCTGGCGGCGTTGGCCGCACATTTCCCGGAAATCACCGGCTTGCGCCTGCTCGATCGCGACGGGAATGTGCTGTATGCCTCGGAGGGCGAACTGATCGGACGCAATTCCTCGGTCAGCGCTGTCGGGCGCAGCTATTTCGAGTCGCTGCGCGCCAACCCGGAAACCCCGATCTTTTTTTCCGAAGTGGCGATCGGCAAAATCAGCAAGCGGCCGCAACTGTTTGTCGCGGTGCCGATCCGCGAGGCGGGCGGGCACTTTGCCGGGGTGGCCATGGCGCCGCTGGAACTGGGGCACCTGCAGGCCCTGTTCCGTTCGCTGGATCTTGGGCCCAATGGGGTGGTGACCTGGCGGCGCAGCGACGATGCACGCCTGGTATTGCGCCTGCCGGAGCGGGCCAATACCGTCAATCAGGTGGTCCATAACAACCCCCTGCACCAGCGGATCGAAGCCGGCGAAGTGCGTGGTTCGATCCGTTTCCAGGCGGCCCTCGACAAGCAGGACCGGATTTATGCCTACAAGCGGGTCGGCCACTATCCTTTCTACGTCGCGGTTGGCCTGGCCGCCGAGGATTTTCTGGCCGAGTGGTGGACCCTGTTGCACGTGACCGTCGGCAGCAGCCTGCTGGCCTTGTTGTTGCTGGGGGCGGTGCTCTGGCGGCTGGCCCGTTCCGAGGCCCGCGAGCAGGCGGCAAACGTCGAGCGCGATGTCAGTGCCCAGCGTTTCCAGCGCCTGCTCGACGCGCTCGGCGAAGGAATTTGCGGCCTGGACCAGACGGCGCAATGCACTTTCTGCAATCCGACTGCCCGACGGCTGCTCGGTCTGGGGCCGGTGGCCCCGGTGGCAGCGGTGACCTCGCTGCGCTTCCTGGAGATCGACAGCGGCTGCGAGGTCGCTCTCCAGGAACAGCTTGCTGTCGCCTTGCGGGCTGGCAAGGCCTGGCCGGAGCAGGAGTTGTGGGTTGAAACCTGCGACCACCGGCGCCTGCCGCTGCGGGTGCGGATGTATCCCTTGCGCAGCGATACGGGCGATGGCGGCGGCGTACTGGTGCTGACCGACCTGACCGAGGTCCGCCGTGCCCGCGAGGTGCAGGCGCATTATCGCGAGGAGCTGGAGGCGACCGTGGCGCGGCGTACCGAGGAGTTGCAGCAGGCCAAGCAGGCGGCCGAGCAGGCGAGTGTGGCCAAGAGCGCGTTCCTGGCCAATATGAGTCATGAAATTCGTACCCCGCTCAATGCGATTGCGGGGATGGCCCACCTGATCCGGCGCGGCGGCCTGTCGCCACAGCAGGAAACGCAACTGACCAAGCTGCAGGGGGCGGGCGAACATCTGCTCAACATCCTGAACGCGATTCTCGACCTGTCGAAAATTGAATCGGGAAAATTCACGCTCGATCAGTCACCGTTTGCCTTGGCCGACGTCTTTGCCGATATCGATGCGCTGATGCAGGGGCGGGCTCAGGCCAAGGGGATTGCCCTGAGTTGCCGCTTGCCGGCTGCGTTGTCGCTGCAGTTGCTGGGCGACCGCACCCGCCTGCAGCAGGCCTTGCTCAATTTTGTGGTCAACGCGGTGAAATTTACCGAACATGGCGAGGTGGTGCTGAGTGCCAGCCTGCTCGAACAGACGGCAAGCCGGGTCCGGCTGCGTTTCGAAGTCAGCGATACCGGCATCGGGATCGATCCGGCGGCCTTGCCCCGGTTGTTCGGCGCTTTTGAGCAGGCCGACCGGAGCACTTCGCGCAAGTACGGCGGCACCGGGCTGGGGCTGGCAATCGCCCGCAAGCTGGCTGAATTGATGGGTGGCGAGGTCGGCGTCAGCAGTCAGCCGGGGGCCGGGGCGGTATTCTGGCTGACCGCCGCTTTCGAGCTGTCGCCGCTGCTTGAGCCTGCGCCGCCCGCTTCGGAGCCGCTGGCAGAACTGGCGGCGGGCAGCCGGCCTGGGGCGGAAATCCTGTTGGTCGAGGACGAAGTGATCAATCGGGAAATCGGGCTCTGCCTGCTGGAAGATGCAGGGTTTCGCGTGACTGCGGCCGAAAACGGCGCACAGGCGGTGGCCTTGGTTGCGGCTCGCCACTTCGATCTGATCCTGATGGATTTGCAGATGCCCGAACTCGACGGCCTCGCCGCCACGGCCAGAATCCGTGCCAGCGAAGCCGGGCGCCGGGTGCCCATCGTGGCCCTGACCGCCAACGCCTTTGCCGAGGACAGAGCCCGCTGCCTGGCCGCCGGCATGGTCGATTTCATCAGCAAACCGTTCTTGCCCGAGACCTTGCTGGCCTGCCTGCAGCGGCATCTGGCGCCCGCTGGCGAGGGCGTTTCAGGGGGCGAGGCGGGCGTTCCAGTGGCTGACGAAGGCAACCACCTCGCTGGCCGGTAGCGGCTTGCTGTAGAGAAAGCCCTGCAGCAGGTCGCAGCCGATCGAATGCAGGTAATCGCGCTGAGCCTCGGTTTCGACCCCTTCGGCAACCAGATCAAGGCCCAGATTGTGGCCGAGCACGATGGTCGCCGAGCAGATCGCTGCATCGTTGGTGTCGGAGTCGATGTCCTTGACGAAGCTGCGATCAAGCTTGAGCCGGTGGATCGGCAGGTGCTTCAGGTAGGACAGCGATGAATAACCGGTGCCGAAATCGTCGATTGCCAGCACGATGCCCATGTCCTTGAGTTGCTCAAGGATGCGAATCGTCGCTTCGGGGTTCTGCATCGCCGTGCTTTCGGTGATTTCGAGCTCGAGTTCCGAGGCTTCGAGATCGTAGCAGGCGAGGGCACCGCGAATGACCACCGGCAATTGTTCGTGGCGCAATTGCTGGGTCGACAGATTGACCGCCACCCGCAGGTTGCGCAGGCCGGCGGCCTTGAAGTCACACAGCTTGCGGCATGCCTCCCAGAATACCCAGTCGCCGAGCGGCCGGATCAGCCCGGTTTCTTCGGCGATCTGGATGAAAATCGTCGGCGGAATGGCGCCGAGTTCCGGGTGGTCCCAGCGGGCCAGCGCTTCGAGCCCGGTAATCCGGCCGCTGGCGAGGTCCACTTGCGGCTGGAAATGGAGGCTGAATTGTGGTGCGGCCTGCAGCGTGGTTTCTTCCAGTGCCGTCCGCAAGGCGGTTTCAAAACGCAGGCGTTCGTGCGCAGCGGCGTTCATGGTCGGGGTGAAGAACTGGAAATTGTTCCGCCCCTGCGCCTTGGCGTGGTACATCGCCGAATCGGCGTGCTTGAGCAGGGTATCCGGGTCGTTGCCGTCGTTGGGAAAGAGGCAGACGCCGATGCTCGGGGTCGAGTAGAGCAGGTGGTTTTCGAGTTCGTAGGGTTCGGCCAGTGCCCGTGCCAGCTTGCTGGTGATCGCCGCAACCGACTGCGCGTGCTCGATATCGTTCAGGATCACGACGAACTCATCGCCGCCGAGACGGGCCACCGTGTCGCTGGCCCGGACATTCTCCCGGAGCCGGTCGGCGATGCGAATCAGCAACTGATCGCCGACCGGGTGGCCGAGCGTGTCATTGACCTGCTTGAAGTTGTCCATGTCGATCAGCATCAGCGCAAACTGCCGACCTGAGCGGCGGGCAGCGCTCAGTACCAGTTCCATCTGGGCATCGAGCGAACTGCGGTTGGCCAGGCCGGTCAGCGGGTCGTGATGCGCCATGTAGTACATGCGCTCGACTGCCTCCTTGCCGCTGCTGATGTCGGAAAAACTGCCAATGTAGTGGGTGATGTTGCCGACAGCATCGTAAATGGCGGTGATGCTGAGCCATTTGGGATAGGTGCGGCCATCCTTGCGCCGGTCCCAGACCTCGCCTTGCCAGTGGCCTTCGATCGCCAGCGAGCGATACATCAACTCATAGGTTTCCGTCGGCGTTTTCCCTGAGGCCAGGATCCTCGGATTGCGTCCGGCGACTTCTTCGAGGGTGTAGCCGGTCATGCGCACAAAGGCCGGGTTCACATCGATGATGTTGCTTTCGGCGTCGGCGATCATCACCGCTTCGTTCACGCATTCGAAGGCGCTGGCGCGCAATGCCTGGAGGGGGGCGGGTAGTTCCGGCGACTGGATCATGGCGGGCAGGATGAGTGACGTGGACCAATTTTAGTCCTGTCATCGTGCCCTTGCCCGGGCGGGCCGTCAAATTCCCGTGGCCGGGTGGTGCCAGTGGGGGCGTTCAGCCGGCGAGCCGGGGCGGATCGAGGTGGCGGCGCGAGAAATGGGCAAAATCGGCTTGTCGCCGGGCCTGTTCGCGATTGATTCGGCTTTGCTCCTGGCCGAAGGCATCGCGGCTCTGGCGGCTGGCCGCCGCCGCTTCGATGCTGCGCAGGCAGCGCCAGCGTTCGCCGTGGCGGGTGGGGAACAAGCGCATTTCCGCTTGCGGGTGATGGACGCGGCAGCAGTAGCAGTATTGCATTTCCGGCATGGCGGTCTCCTGTCCAGAGGGACGGTCTCCGGAACAGCATGCCGTCCGGAGGTTACCGTACCATGACAGCTTACTCCGCCCGGGCGCCTGGCATCAAGGGAGCGGCAGAGCGGTCTGGTTGACCACCTGGCGCAGGACGAAGCTCGAATGGACGCCGGTCACGCCCTTGATCCGGGTGATCCGCTTGAGCAGCAGCTCGTGATAGGCATCCATGTCGCGGACCACCACCTTCAGTTGATAGTCGGATTGCTGGCCGGTGATCAGCAGGCATTCGAGAACTTCGGGAATGGCGCTGATTTCGGCCTCGAAGTGATCAAAGCGCTCCGGGGTGTGGCGGTCCATCGAGATGCCGATCAGCGCCATCAGCGTCAGTCCCAGCTTGCGGGCGTCGACCAGGGCGCGGTAGCCGGCGATGTAGCCGCTGGCTTCGAGGGCCTTGACCCGGCGCAGGCAGGGCGACTGGGATAGCCCGATTCGCTCGGCGAGTTCCTGGTTGCTGAGGCGCCCATCCCGTTGCAGGAGTTCAAGAATTTGCCGGTCGTAACGATCCAGGGGCTGAATATTGCTCATCTGATTTGTTTTGAGAAATTTGATTGCCAATTATCTGTATTTCCGGGTGTTAAACGCAAGTAAATGGCCGCTGCTTGTCATTACAATTCACTTCATCGCAAATTTTCAGATCAGGAGTCCAAGATGAACCCGCAAGCCACTGGCAAGTACGTCCCTTTTCCGCCTGTTCCGTTGGTTGACCGTGAATGGCCGGGGCGGGTGATTGCACAGGCACCGGTCTGGATGAGTACCGATCTGCGCGACGGCAACCAGGCCTTGTTCGAGCCGATGAACATCGACAAGAAGATGCGGATGTTCAAGACCTTGTGCGAAATCGGCTTCAAGGAAATCGAGGTCGCCTTTCCGTCGGCATCGCAGACCGAGTTCGATTTTGTCCGCCAATTGATCGACGAGGGGCACATCCCCGACGGCGTCACCATCGAAGTTTTGACCCAGGCGCGCGAACATCTGATCCGCCGTACCTTCGAGTCGCTCAAGGGCGCCAAGCGGGCCATCGTTCACGTCTATAACGCGACCTGCAAGACCTTCCGCGAAACCGTCTTCAACATGAGCAAGGCCGAGGTGGTGGCGATGGCCACCGATGCCGTGCGCTTGATCCGCAGTCTCGCCGACGAGATGCCGGAAACCGAGATCGTTCTCGAATACAGCCCGGAATTGTTCACTGCCACCGAGCTTGAGTTTGCCAAGGAGGTCTGCGATGCGGTGACCGAGGTCTGGGGCGCGACGCCCGAGCGCAAGGTGATCCTCAACTTGCCGACCACGGTCGAGATCGCCACGCCGAACATCTACGCCGACCAGATCGAGTGGATGCACAAAAACCTGGCTCGCCGCGACAGCGTGCTGATCAGCCTTCACCCGCACAACGACCGTGGCACCGCCGTCGCTGCCGCCGAGCTCGGCCTGATGGCCGGCGCCGACCGCGTCGAAGGCTGCCTGTTCGGCAATGGCGAACGCACCGGCAACGTCGATCTGGTCACCCTCGCGCTCAACATGTTCACGCAGGGCGTCGATCCGCAGCTCGACTTCTCGGACATCAACGCCGTCGCGCGGACTTACGAACACTGTACCCAGCTCCCGGTCCATCCACGCCACCCATACGTCGGGGACCTCGTGTTTACGGCCTTCTCAGGCTCCCACCAGGACGCCATCAAGAAGGGGTTTGCCGCGCAAAAGGCGGATGAGCTTTGGGCAGTGCCCTATTTGCCGATTGATCCGGCCGATGTCGGGCGCAGCTATGAGTCGGTGATCCGGGTCAATAGCCAGTCGGGCAAGGGCGGCATCGCCTACCTGCTCGAAACCGAATACGGAATCGCGATGCCGCGCCGGATGCAGGTCGAGTTCTCGTCGGTGGTGCAGCAGCATACCGACCAGCATGGTGGCGAAATGAGCGCGGCCGCCTTGTGGTCGCTGTTCAGCGCCACCTTCATCACCCCGCCGGGGCCGGTGCGCTACCGCGAACACCATCTGTTTGAACAGGACGGGCGCCAGGGCATCCGTCTGGTGGTCGAGATCGACGGCGTCGCCCATGTGCTCAGCGGCCAGGGCAATGGGCCGATTGATGCCACGGTCCACGCGCTGCAGCAGGCCAATATCGCGCTTGAGGTGCGCAACTACGAGGAGCGTTCGCTCGGCGCCGGCGGCGAGGCCAAGGCCTGCGCCATCCTTGAGATCGCCATGCCCGGCGTCAGCGGCGAACGGCACGGCGTGGCAATCGACGCCAACATCGTCACCGCCTCGGTATTGGCGATGCTGGCCGGAGTCAATCGCCAGCTGTCGGCGCAGGCAGTGCGCAAGGCCGCCTGAGGGCGCCTTGGAAGGGATTAGCCGGTGGCCGTTTCAGTGGCCGCCGGTTTCTGCTCCAGCCACTTGAGCAGGGTCGCAAACAAGGCCTCAGGGGAGACCGGCTTGCTGACAAAGTCGTTCATCCCGGCATCCAGGCAATGACTGCGGTCCTCGGCAAAGACATTGGCCGTCATCGCAATGATCGGCAAGGCCTGCCCCTGCGGCAGTGCCCGGATCGCACGGGTGGCCTGCAAGCCGTCCATTTCCGGCATCTGCATGTCGGTCAGCAGCAGGTCGTAGTCAGCGGCCTGGCAGGCAGCGACCGCCTCGCGGCCGTTGCCGACGACGGTGACCTGCAAACCGACCATCTCCAGCATTTCGCAAGCAATCAACTGGTTAATCGGTTCGTCTTCGGCGAGCAGGACGGATTTCCCTGCATGCCGCTGGCGCAGCTGCTGTTCGGCGCTGCCGGCAGGAATCCCGGTCGCTTCCGGGGCGGGCTGGGTCAGTGCCAGATGGCGGAGCAGCGTGTCCCGCAACAGGGCGACGCTGACCGGCTTCGCCAGAACTTCGGCAAAGCCGCTGGCGGTAGCAGTCAGGGTAATCTCCTCGTTGGCCGAGGCGGTGACCAGGATCGCGGTTGGTGGCGGCTGCAGTTGCAGTTCGCACAGGCGTTGCCAGGTTGAAATCCCGTCCAGGTCGGGCATGTGCAGGTCGAGGAAGATCACCGCGTATGGGTCGCCATCGGCTGCGGCCTGGCGTGCAGCCTGCAGCGCTGCCAGGCCGGAGATCACGGTGTCTGGGCGCAGGCCAAGCTGGCGTAGTAGCTGCGCATGGACCATCTGGGTGATGGCCATGTCGTCGACCACCAGTGCGCGCAAACCGGCCAGCTCTGTCGGCTGGGCCGGTGGCCGGTGGCGGTGCACGCGGCCCAGGCGGGCGGTCAGCCAGAAAATGCTGCCGACGCCCGGGGTGCTGTCGGCACCGACTGTGCCGCCCATCAGTTCGGCGATGTGGCGATTGATTGCCAGGCCCAGGCCGGTTCCGCCGAAGCGCCGGGTGGTCGAGGTTTCCGCCTGCTCGAAGGCGCAAAACAGGCGTCCGAGCACCGCCGGCTCGATCCCGATCCCCGAATCCTCGACTTCGAAGCGGACCAGCAGGTCATCCGTGGTTTCCTCGATGATTCGCGCCCGCAACACGATCACCCCCTTGTCGGTGAATTTGAGCGCATTGCCGAGGTAGTTGATCAGCGCCTGGCCGAGCCGGGTCGGGTCGCCGTTGAGATGAGTCGGCAGGTTGGGTATGTCTACTATCAATTCCAGGCCCTTGGCCTGGGCCCGCATTGCGACGATGGCCGAAATCCGCTGGATCAGGCCGTCGACCTCGAAGTCGACATGCTCCAGCTGGACCTTGCCGGCTTCGATCTTGGAAATGTCGAGAATGTCGTTGATCACCGAGAGCAGGTGTTCGGCGGCGGTCCCGATCAGGTTCAGTTTCTCGCTTTGCGCCGGGGCCAGGGCGTCGCGCCGCAGCATGTGGGTGAAGCCGATGATGGCGTTCATCGGGGTGCGGATTTCGTGGCTCATGTTGGCCAGGAAAATGCTTTTTGCCTGGGTCGCGGCTTCGGCTCGTGAGCGGGCCTCTTCCAGCTCCTGAGTGCGTTCACGAACCCGTTGCTCAAGTTCGTGGTGGGAACGGGCCAGTTCTTCTTGCTGGCGCCGGCGCTCGGTGATCACCCGGCCGGTTCCACGGTAACCGACAAAATCGCCACCTTCATTGAATACCGGGACACCACTGACTTCGGCCCAGGCCGTGCCCTGGATGTCACGCAGACAGTATTCGAAATTGCGGAAGGGTTGGTGTGACTCGACCAGCTCTAGATATTCGTCCCACCGGCCGGGGGGATTCAAGGCACTGTCGGCGGCGCCGAGTTCGCCTCGGGTGTGACCGAGCATCTGCTCCTTGGGCACCGACATCAGGCGCGATACGTTGTCCGACAGATAGGTGATGCGGTGTTGGGTGTCGGTCTCCCACAGCCAGTCAGCCGAGCTTTCGGAAAAGTCGCGGAAACGTTCCTCGCTGAGGCGGAGTTCGCGCTCGATCCGGGTCCGTTCGCCAATGTCGCGCAAAGACAGGAAGAAATTACCGTCCGGGAGCCGGATGCCGTTCAGTTCGAGATTGAGCAACTGGCCGTTGCCATCCTGCCATTGCATGCTCTGGCGTAGCCTGCAGCCATCATCGAGCTGGGCCAGCAAGGCGTAGGCATCGCTGCGAGTGGCGGCTGGCAGCAGGTCGCTCAAGTGCAGCGTGGAGAGTGCACTGGCCGCGAAACCGAACAGGTGCTGTGCTTCTTCGTTGGCGTAGCTGAGGCGGCTGTCGGTGCCGGCAATCAATACTGCATCCGGGGAGGCATCGAGAATCTGCCGGAAGGTACGGGTCTGCTCGGCAGCCTGCGCCAGTTGGCGCAAGTCCTGTTGCCGGAAAAACGCCCGTAATCCGCTCAGGCACAGGGCGAGGACCAGCGGCAGGACAAGAAACAGGAGTAAGGCCGGCAGGCGCAGCGCTCGGGCCGCCTCGTCGTTGTCGATCTTGGTCAGGACCAGCCAGCGGGCATTTTGTAGTGCTTGCTGAGCATAAAGGACCTTGATTTGGCGATAGTCTTGGGCTTCGCCGATGGTCGCCTGGCCAGAGGCCGCGAGGGCGGCTGCATCATCGGGGGTGTTGAGCGCCTGGCGGTGGCTGAATGGAGGATAGGGGCGATGACGCAGCGGCGAAATGAAGGCAACTTGCTTGCCCTCGCGGCGCAGCAACAGCGTTTCGGCGCTGGCGCTCGGAATCGGCCAGTCGCGCAGTGTCGGGTAGAGCCAGTGGGCGGGGTCGCTGCGGAGCAGCAGATAGCCGGTTGGCGGGCTGCCGGCTGCTGTTGGGCCGATGGCCTTGCCGAAGGTCAGGCGTGCAGGGCTGGCTGCTGCTTCGGCTGCCGGCTCGAACAGCTGCGGCCGGCCAGACTCGCGCAAGTGCTCGAACCAGACCTGCAGTCGGGCTGGATCGTCGCCATCATCGCTTCCGGCGCTGGCCACCGGCCGGCCAGCGGGAGTGTAGATCTTGATGCTGCTGTAACCGTAGGCAGTCAGTAATCTGTTCAGCAACGCCTGGATACCGTCGCTGGGGCGTTTGCCTGGCTGGGCTCGCAGCAATTGCTGCATTTCAGGCAGGTGGCTGAGGATGTCGGCATCGCTGAGGCGTTCGCTTAACCACCTGTCGATCTGGGTGGCGCGCAGCCCGGCAATTGAGATCAGTTTTTCCTGTTCCTGCTGTTGTAACTGGCGGGACAGGTGGTCGAGCGACCAGAAGGCGGTACCGACAGTGAACAACCCGGCCAGTAACAAGGTCGAGAGGAGCCAGCGGCGTTCCTTGCGGTTTGAGGGCATGGACTGCTCTCGTCAGTCTGCTTTGGTCAATTCGGGGGGGAGTCGGAGCAGGAAGCTGCTGCCTTTGCCGGAGGCACTGTGCTCAAGGTGTAATTCGCCGCCCAGCAGCCGGGCCTGGGCCCGTGCCAGCGAGAGCCCGAGGCCGAGGCCCCCGTGCCGACGTTGCCCGTAGTCTTCCACCTGGCGGAATTGTTCGAAGATGCTCTCTTCTTGGCCGGGCGGGATGCCCGGGCCGTTGTCGATGACCCGTAGCAGTAGGTCGCCGGAGCTGACGTCGGCTTCAATGCTGACCTTGCCCCTGGGCTTGTCCATGTAGCGGATCGCGTTGTCGATCAGGGCGCCCAGGCAGGACTTGAGTCTGGTGCCGTCGGTTTGCAGCGTGCCGGGAACGTTGGCAGACTGCTGCAGTGTCAGTTCAATACCGCGTTCTGCGGCAGCAGCGGCGTGTTCGCGGACGAGTGATTCGAGCAGTTCGCCGCTGGCTTGTGGAAAGCTCATGACACGGGCTTTGCCCGAGCCGATTTCAACCATCTGCAACATGCTGTCGAGCAAATGCAGCAGATTTTTGCCGCTGGTATGGATTTCCTCGGCGTATTCGCCGACCTCCTCGCTACCGGGATCCATCCCGATCAGTTCGGAGAAACCGTTGATCGCGTTGAGCGGGGTCATCAGCTCGTGCGAAACCATGGCAATGAAATCGGACTTGAGCTGGCTCAGTTCTTCGGCCCGTTGCAGGCTGCTGGCCAGTTGCCGGTTGGCTGCGGCGAGTTCGGCGGTGCGCATGGCAACCTTGGCTTCCAGTGCCTGGTTGGCGGTTTGCAGGGCAATTTCCGCTTGCCGCTGGGCGCTGACGTCCTGCAGGGTTTCGACGGCGCCGATCAGCTTGCCGGCGGCATCGTGGATCGGGGCGGCGGTAAAAAACAGCCAGCGGCCACCTGGGCCCAGCTGCGGGAAAAAATCACAGGCCTCGTAGGCGCCGGGGATGATCGCCGAACGCGACAAGCCCTTGCCGCCATAGAGGCGGTCGGCGATTTCGTCGATCCGGCCATCGATGATCAGGTCGGCCATGGTCGGTCGCGGCGAGGGGTAGAACGGCGACCATTGCCGGTCGGTGCCGAGCACGGTGTTGGCGGGGATGCCGAGGACTTCGACACAGCCCCGATTCCACAGCACGATCCGGTGCCGGGCATCAATGACAAAAGTCGGCACCGGGCTGGCATCGAGAATGCGTGCCAGGTCGGCGGGCAGGGGCTGGTCTTGGGGGGGTAGGGAATTCATGCGCGTACTCCTTGGTGGCTCCGCAGCTTGTTTTTTTATTCCATTGTAACGCTCGGTTCCAGCCTTGCGGCAGATTGTGCTGCTTTAATCGCTGCCTTTGAGCGACTTCAGCGCGTAGATGTCGAAGCGGCTGGAACTGCCTTCGAGGCTGTGGCTGGGCGGGCGGCCGGCGACGGCTGGCGCCTTGCGCGGCCGCTTGACCACCACCCGGTGGCTGGCCAGCGCCAGGGCGGCGGCGAGCAGTTCCGGCGCGTCGTCGTCGTTGCCGGCGAGCGGCTTGAACAGGCGCATCTCCTTCTTGACCAGCGCGCTCTTGTCGCGCTGCGGGAACATCGGGTCGAGGTAGATGACTTGCGGGCGGGTACCTGGCTCGGCGCTGGTGGCCATGGCGCGCAGCGTGGCGATGGCATCGGCCGGCAGCAGCTGCATGCGGGCGACAATCGGGCCGACCTCGGGGTCGCCGGCGGCGCGGGCCAGGCCGTCGGCGAGCAGGGCGGCGATGATCGGCTGGCGTTCGAGCAGCGTCAGTTCGCAGCCGAGGCTGGCGAGCACGAAGGCGTCGCGGCCGAGTCCGGCGGTGGCGTCGAGGACACGCGGGCGGATGCCAGGCTGGATGCCGACCGCCTTGGCGATCATCTGGCCGCTGCCGCCGCCGAACTGGCGGCGATGGGCGACCGCGCCGCCGGTGAAGTCGATGCGCAGCGGACCGGGGGCGTCGGGACCGAGGTCGACGAATTGCAGCCCGGCAGGGCCGAGTTGCAGCGCGAAAAGTGCCGGAATCGGCGCGTCGACCGTGGACAAGGGCAGTTGCAGCCGCTCTGCCAGCTGCTGCGCCGCCGTACTCAGCGCGGGGTCGAGGGCTTCGGCCCGGATCGGATGTTGCGGTGCTGCGGTGGCCGGGGTGGCCGGTGAGGACGAACGGCGACTCATGCAGCGACCGCCTGGCGGCGGCCCGGGCGGAATTGCCAGGTGTCGTCGTAGTAGGCAGGGTCGGCGTTGTCCGGGGTCAGGCCGGGAATGCCGAGTAGCGGCAGCGGTTGCAGATCGCGCGGGCGGAGCGGTGCGGCGCCGGTGAAGTCGTGTTCGATGCGCGCTGCCAGCCGCCGGTCGAGTTCGTGCTGTTGCTGCTCGGCGGGCAAGGCGAGGAAGTCGGCCTCGATCTCGAACAGCAGGCCCTTGGCGGTCAGGCCACGAAACGGTGCGAGCAGTTGTTCGTAGGTGGCGTGGCCGAAGACGACGAAGCGCATGCAGGCCTCGACCTCGGCGCGGCGGGCGACGAACAATTCCTTCCAGGCGAAGGCGCGCAGCAGTTCAAGCAATTCCGGGCGCGTCGACAGGATGACGATGCCGCATTCGTCGAAATGCGTCAGCCCGTCGCGGATCGGGCCGCGTCCGTCGGCCTGGCTAGTGCGGAAGGCGGCGACGTGGGCGCGGGTGATCGCCAGCTTGGTCTGGGGAAAGGCGAGCCAGACCAGGCCGTTGAAGAAATCGTGCCAGTTGTCGGGGCGGGTTTCGACCTCGCCGCTTTCCCAGATCCGGCATTCGTAGGCACGGCCGTCGGCGACTGGCGCCGCAAAGCGGATGCTTTGGCCGTTGTCGGTGCGCACCGGGAATTCCTCGGCCAGCGCCGCCAGGGCGGCACTGTCGGGGGCTTCCGGCAGGCGCGCCAGCCACGGGCGCAAGGGCGCGAACAGCGGCGATGCGTAAAGACTCACTTGCGCTTCTTTTCCTCGTCGTCTTCCTTGACGAAGACCAGCTTGTCGTTCTTGACCCGGAAGGTGCCGATCAGCGTGATCTCGACCCCGTCGGGTTCGCCGTCCATCTTGGCCCAGCCTTCGCAGGTCTGGGTCTCGGTCGCGTACATCCGCTTGCCGGCGCGGACGATGAAGGCCCCGGACGGTACTCGGTAAATCTCGACCTTGGTGTTGGCGGTGCCGGGGCCGATGCTGTGGCGGCGCAGGCAATCAGGCATGCGCGCGACGGCCAGCGAGAGGTTGACCGTCTTGTCCCAGAACAGGGGTTGTTCGCGGATCAGCGACAGCGAATGCTCGGCGCCGCTGATTTCGTAGCTGGCGCCATCGTTGACGCAGGCAGTCAGCAGCGGGGCGAACAGCAGGGGCAACAGCCAATGGCGCATCACGTTCTCCTTGGGACGCTGGACTCAGCGCAGTTTCCAGCGCAGGGTTTCACCGGCGCGCAGCGGCACGATTTCGTCGCCGGGCAGATAGGGGTAGCTCGCCGGCACCTGCCAGTCTTCCTTGACCAGCGTGATTTTGTCCGCATTGCGCGGTAGACCGTACCAGTCCGGGCCGTTGAAGCTGGCAAAGGCTTCCAGCCGGTCGAGCGCGCCGACGGCCTCGAAGGCTTCGGCGTAGAGCTCGATGGCGGCGTAGGCGGTGTAACAGCCGGCGCAACCGCAGGCGGCTTCCTTGGCCGATTTCGAGTGCGGCGCCGAGTCGGTACCGAGGAAGAACTTGCGATTACCCGAGGTCGCGGCGGCGACCAGCGCCTCGCGGTGGGTTTCGCGCTTGAGGACCGGCAGGCAGTACCAGTGCGGGCGCACGCCACCCTGGAAAATCGCGTTACGGTTGTAGAGCAGGTGATGGGCGGTGATCGTCGCGGCTACGGTCGACGGCGCACTGGCCACAAATTCGGCGGCGTCTTTGGTGGTGATGTGCTCCATCACCACCTTGAGTTTCGGGAAGCGCTGGATCAGCGGCAGCAGCACGGTATCGATGAAGACTTTTTCGCGGTCGAAGAGGTCGATCTGCGGATCGGTGACTTCGCCGTGCACCAGTAGCGGCAGGCCGACACGTTCCATTTCGGCGAGCGTGGCGTAGGCCTTTTCGATGGCGGTGAGGCCGGCGTCGGAATTGGTCGTGGCACCGGCCGGGTAGAGCTTGACCGCCTTGACGAAGCCGGAGGCGGCGGCCTGGGCGATTTCGCTGGCCGGGGTGTTGTCGGTCAGGTACAGCGTCATCAGCGGTTCGAAATTCAGGCCGGCGGGGATCGCGCCGAGAATGCGCTGGCGGTAGGCGGCGGCCTGCTCGACGGTGGTCACCGGCGGCTTGAGGTTGGGCATCACGATGGCGCGGCCGAACTGGGCGGCGGTGTGGCCGATCACGGCTTCCAGTGCGGCGCCGTCGCGCAGGTGCAGATGCCAGTCGTCGGGGCGGGTAAGCGTCAGTTGCATAGTCGGATTTCCTTGCGAGATGGGCGCAATTTTAGCAGTCGCGGCGGTCGACCGTGTGTGTGACCGCAGCCCGCCGGGCCGCTGTCGGCCAGGGGCGCGGCAAAACGGAGTTCAGCGGCGCAGATTGCCGGTGATCGCATCCGCGTGCAGCAGGCTCCACTCGAGGATGCCGAGGTAGCCGTCGGGTACCGCGACGACCATCCGCAGCCCGTCAGCATGGACCAGCGCGCCCGGCCGGTGTTGGTGCCATTCGTGCCAGCCGACGGTACGGCCGACCTGGATCTGCTGGCCATTGATGGTCGCCGAGCATTCGATGCCGGCGAAGGCGCGCAACTGGCGCTGCAAGTCCTCCAGCGGCCGGGTGAAGTCGAGTTCGCGCTCGGCCTCGGTCCACTGCGGAAAATACTCGCCCTCGGCCTGCGCTTCGGCGGCCGCCCAGGCGCCGGGAAAGTCGTCGGCAATTTCGCCGGCGAGTTGCGCCATCTGCATCTGTACTTTGAGGTCGAGGCTGTCGCGGCATTCGGCGAAAGCCAGTTGAAAGCGCCGGGTTTTCAGGATCGGGCCGGCGTCGAGCTCGGGATCGAGGCGGTGGCAGCTGACCCCCCATTCGGTCTCGCCGCGCAGAATCGCCGCGACCAGCGGGTCGGGACCACGGCCGAGCGGCAGCGGCGAAGGGTGAAAGTTGATCGCTGCCGGCAGGTAGGGGCGCCAGTCGCCGATCCGCCAGCGGTAACTGGCGACCACCAGCAGTTCGCAGCCGTCGTCGCCCAGTTGTGCCAGGTCGCGCTCGCTGAGCCGCGACAACTGCAGCGGCAGGCCTTGCTGCGTAGCTTTGGCGATGGTCGCGCGGTTGTCGTGCAGGCGTTGGTCGACCGGTGCGCTAAAGACTTTGACTGCTTCCCAGCCGCGTGCCTGGAGCGCGTCCAGAACGCCGAGGTAGCGGTCGCTCAAGGTGATGGCGAATTTCATGCGGGTGGCTGCCGGGAAGGTCGGAAAAGGGCGAAAACTAGGTCTGCCGGCTTTCTACCATGCTTTGGCCGGCTTGCGCGGCGACCGGGGCGGGAAAAATGATTTTTGTCAAAATGGGAATTGTTCTCATGTATTAGAATGCTGATATTGGTCGGCTGCAATTCATCCGCCTGCCTTTATCCGCTTCCGCCTTTTTTCCGTTCCCGGTCAGCCAGCCACCGCCAGCCAGCCGCATCGTTTGGAGTTCGTCCATGACCTTGCCCCGACTGCGCCCGCTGGCGCTGTGCCTGACTGCGCTGTTTGCTGCCGCGCACGCCGATGAAACCTCGCTGCATGCGGTCAACGTGACCGCCAAGGGCTATGCCGCCAGCGACCTGGAAACTCCGCTCAGCACCGGCGTGCTCACGCGCGACGAACTCGACCGGCGCGGCGGCCAGAATCTCGGCGACGCACTGCGCGGCGAGCCGGGGATCGCCATCGCCGCCGACAGCGCGCAGGGCCAGAACCCGGTGCTGCGCGGCCTGGGCAAGGACAGCCTGGTGCTGCTGGTCGACGGCGTGCGCTTCAACTCGGCGCAGCCGGCCGGGGCCATCGCGTCGTTCATGACCCTCGGTCTGGCCGAGCGGGTCGAGGTGGTCAAGGGCGGCGCTTCGGTGCTTTACGGCACCGGTGCCATCGGCGGGGCGATCAACGTGCTCTTGCCGCAGGCGCGGTTTACCCCCGGCGTCGGGCTGGCGGCGGCGGCCTCATTCGATAGCGCCAGCCAGGGCACGCGCGGGACGGCGGTATTCAACGGGGCCAGCGGCGACCACGCGCTGATGCTCGGCGCCTCGCTGGCGCGGATCGACGACTACCGCGCGCCGGAAGGCAAGGTCGCGCGCACCGGCTACGATTCCGACAGCGTGATCGGCCAGTACCGCTTCCGCATCGACGGGCAGCAGCAGTTGCGCGTCTCGGCGCAAATCCATCGCGACGAGAACGTCTGGTATCCCGGCTCGACGCGGATGCACCCGAGCAACCCGGCGCGCAACAGCACCACCATCCATTCGCCGACGCAGGAGCGGCGCCTGCTCGAACTCGGCTGGCAGAAAAAGGGCGACGGCGGGCAGCCGCTGAACCTCGATCTCCGCGTCTATCGCCAGGAAATGGAGCGCAGCATTTACTCCTGGGCCAACTGGCTGGGCCGCGACATCGTCACCAACAACGTCACCTTCCGCACCGACGGGCTCGACGCGCGCGGCGACTGGCTGGCACACCCCAACCATCTGCTCTCGTTCGGCGTCAATGCCTGGGAAATGCGTGCCAACCCCGACCGCTGGATGGCCGGCGCGCCGACCTTCGCCAGCTTTGCCGCGAACAACCCGTTCCAGAACGCCAGCGTCAAGGCACTCGGCGTCTATCTGCAGGACGACATGCGCTTCGGCCCGCTCAACCTGCTCGCCGGCCTGCGCTACGACACGGTCAAGAGCAGCGCCGACAGCATGAACAACGGCGCCCGCACGAGCGGCCTGGCCAACAGCGACAGCGCCTGGTCGGGCAGCCTCGCTGCGATCTACGAAGTGGCGCCGTTGCTCCGTCCCTACGCCAGCTACGCCCGCGCCTTCCGCGCGCCGGGAATGCGTGAGCGCTACGAATCCGGCCTGCGCGGCGACGGCTATTACTACGCCGGCAGCCCCGAGGTCGAGGCCGAGAAGGCCGACCAGTACGAAGTCGGGGTCAAGGGCAGCAGCGAGCGTTTCGACTACCGCGTCGCCGCCTATTACCAGCAGATCGACCACTACCTGACCGGCCAGATCCTTACCGGCGCGGCGGCCAGTGCGGCCTGCGGCGCGGCCAACGCCGGCAACTGCAAGAAGACCGTCAACCTCGGCGCGGCGACGATCAAGGGCCTGGAAGCCAGCCTGCGCTGGCAGGTGGCGCGCGGCCACTGGCTGAGCGCCGGCTATTCGCGGGTGCGTGGTGAAAACAAGGATCTGGGCGAAGCCCTGTTCCAGATGCCGGCCGACGAATTGTCGCTGGGCTGGCGCGGCGCGCTCGGCGGTGGCGTCAGCGGCGACTTCACGCTGCGCCTGGTCGACCGCCAGGAACGGGTGGCGACCCGCTTCACCCGGGGTGCCGAAAATCCGACCGCTGGTTTCGTCACCGCCGATTTCGGGGTGAATTGGGCTTATGCCAAGGATCAAAGCCTGCGCCTGTCGGTCCGCAACCTGGCCGACAAGAAATATCACGAGCATCTGAGCGACGGGCTTTCCGGCCAGGAAATCCGTTCGCCCGGCCGTTCGCTGCAACTGCTGTGGCGCGGCAATTTCTGACCGTCGCCCGGCCGCATCAACCAGCCCGCCTGGCGCCTGACGGATGCCATGGATCAAAACAAAAAATGACGGGTCAGGCACCCATCATTGTGTTCTTGATTCGCGCAAGTTCGACAGTCCGCCTGACGGCGGGCCTTTTTCTGGAATCAATGATGTCGCATCGCTCGCTTTTTTCGTCGTTTTCATGGTCGACCGTGAAACTTGCCCTTTTTGCGCTGCTGGCGCAGCCCGCCGTCGGCTTGCCCGACGAACATCCGCACGGCAGCGGCGAGGATCGCCGTCAGGTGCTTAACCTGAGCGCCGGCGAGAAGCATTTCCTGCTCTCGGAAATGCGCCACTTCCTCGCCGTCACCCAGCGCATCCTTGCCGCCGGTCTGCGCGGCGAGATGCCGGAGGTTGCCGCCGCTGCCGCCTCGGCCGGGCTCAAGGCGCACCGCGCCGACCTGGCTGACCCCAATTCGCCGCTACAAGGCATCCGGCGCAAAGCCCCGGCCGCCTTTTTTCCGCTCGGCAAGGCAACGCACGAGGCCTTCGACGAGATTGCCGAGGTGGCGACGGCGGTTGGCGACAAGGACGCGGTCAACCGCCTGCTCGCGGAAAACCTGCAGCGCTGCGTTGCCTGTCACGCCACTTACCGGGTTGGCGACGGCCACTGAGCCCGGGCGGGTTCAGTCTTTCTTCAGCGCCAGCGCCAGCTCGTAAAGCGCGTTCTTGCCGGCGCCGCTGATTGCGGCGGCGAGCTTGGCGGCTTGTTTGACCGGCAGGCCGTCGGCGAGCAGCAGCTTGAGCACCCGCTCGCCTTCGCCGTCGTCGGCGTCGGTCGGAGCCCCCGAGACGATCAGCACGAACTCGCCACGCTGGCGGTTGCTGTCGGCCTTGAGCCAGTCGAGCGCGGCGGCCAGCGGGCCGCTGTGGATGCTCTCGAAGAGCTTGGTCAGTTCGCGCGCGATCACCAGCGTGCGCTCGCCGAGCAGTTCGGCGAGGTCACCGACGGTGTCGAGAACCCGGTGCGGGGCTTCGTAAAAGACCAGCGCTGCCGGCGTCGTGCGCAGGCTTTCGATGGCTTGCCGACGCTGGCCGGCCTTGCTCGGCAGGAAGCCGTAGAACAGGAAATGTTCGTCACCGAGGCCGGATGCCGACAGCGCGGTGGTCGCCGCGCAGGGGCCGGGCAGCGGCACCACCCGGCCACCGGCGGCGCGCACTGCGGCGACGACGCGGGCGCCGGGGTCGGAGATGCCGGGGGTGCCGGCGTCGGAAATCAGTGCCACCGATTCGCCGGCCTGCAGCTTGTCGATGATCCGCGCCGCCGCTTCGTGCTCGTTGTGCTGGTGTGCCGGCAGCAGCCGCCCCGGGGCGCCCAGCTGCTTGAGCAGCGGGCCGCTGTGGCGGGTGTCCTCGGCGGCGATCCAGGGCACCGCGCGCAGCACCTCCTCGGCACGGCGGGTGAGGTCGGCGAGGTTCCCCAGCGGGGTCGGGACGACATACAATGCGGGTGATTCCATTGTCATTAATTCCGGCGGTGCCACGGACGGCGAGCGCGTCGGGGGCGGAGGCAAAATGCGAAGAAGCGGCAACGATACCACCGTCGCCAGGGGGCGCGAAGCCGAAACGGCGGCGGCCCGGCTGCTGGAAAAAGCCGGCCTGCGCATCGTCGACCGTAACTTTCGCGTGCGCGGCGGCGAAATCGACCTGATCGCCCGCGACGGCGCCACCCTGGTCTTCGTCGAGGTGCGTGCCCGGTGCGGCGCCGGTTTCGGCGGTGCGGCGGCCAGTATCGACCGCGCCAAGCAGCAGCGGATCGTGCTCGCGGCGCGCCACTACCTGGCACGCCATGGCGAATGCGATTGCCGTTTCGACTGCGTGCTGGAGGACGCCGGCAACTGGCGCTGGTTGCGCGGCGCCTTCAGTGCCGATGGCTGAATGCGCCTTCCTGATCGTGCGTTGCGCCCTGGCTGGCAGCCAGTACCACGGGCTGGCCGAGGTCGGGGCGCGGATGGCACCCGGCGACCGCCTCGAACTGCTGCGCGAGCCGGAAAATCGCCACGACCCGGCAGCGGTCCGCGTGCTCTGGCAAGGGCGGCAGATCGGCTATCTGCCCCGGGCGCTGAATCCGCCGCTGGCCGCCGCGCTCGATGCCGGCATCGCATTGCATGCCCGGGTCAGCGCCTTGCGCCTGGCGGCAACGCCATGGGAACGGGTGGAACTCGCAGTCTATGCGCCGCTCTGAGGTAAAATCGACCTTCTTTTATTCACCCGCCAAGGGAAGCATTTCATGGATCTGATTGCTCGCGTTGCCGAGAATTTCGAGGATAGCGCCCGTACCAAGCTCGAAGCCGTCGACCTGCTCGCGGCGCCGGTTGCTGCCGCCATCGAGACCCTGACCCAAAGCCTGCTCAACGGCGGCAAGATCCTCGCTTGCGGCAACGGCGGTTCGGCCGCCGACGCGCAGCACTTTGCAGCCGAGCTGGTCGGCCGTTTCGAAGCCGAACGCGGCGAACTGGCGGCGATTGCGCTGACCACCGACACTTCGATCCTGACCGCAGTCGCCAACGACTACGCCTTCAGCCAGATCTTCGCCCGCCAGGTGCGTGCCCTCGGCCACGCCGGCGACGTGCTGCTGGCGATCTCGACCTCGGGCAATTCCGGCAACGTGATCGAGGCGATCAACGCCGCCCACGAACACGAGATGCGGGTGATCGCGCTGACCGGCCGCGACGGCGGCCAGATCGGCGAACTGCTGCGCGACGACGACATCCACCTGTGCGTGCCGGCGCAGCGCACCGCGCGCATCCAGGAAACCCACCTGCTGATCATCCACTGCCTGTGCGACGGGATCGACGCACTGCTGCTCGGAGTCGAGTAATGAACAAGTCCCGCCTGACCCTCGCTGCGACCGCGCTGGCGCTGACCCTGCCGCTGCTGCAGGGCTGTTTTCCGGCGCTTGTCGTCGGCACCGCCGCCGGGGTGATGACTGCGCATGATCGTCGCAGCACCGGCACCCAGGCCGACGACGAAAGCCTGGAATGGAAGGCTGGCGAAGCCATTCCGGCCCGCTTCCGCAATGACGCGCACGTCAATGCCACGGCCTACAACCGGCGCCTGCTGCTGACCGGCGAGGTCGCCAGCGACGAGGCGCGGATGGAAATCGAAGCGGCCGTGCGCGCGGTCCAGGGCGTGCGCGAGGTGTTCAACGAATTGGTGGTGGCTGCGCCAAGCAGTCTGACCGTGCGCAGCCGCGACAGCTTCGTCACCTCCAAGGTCAAGGCCCGGCTGGTCGATTCGCAGAAGATTTCGGCCAACCACATCAAGGTGGTGACCGAGAACGGCTACACCTACCTGATGGGGGTGGTCACCGACCACGAAGCCAAGGTGGCGGTGCAGGTGGCGCGGACCACCGACGGCGTCAGGAAGGTGGTCAATGTGCTCGAGGTCCTGCCCGACGCCGAGATTCGCCGGCTGGACCTGGCACCGGCCGGTGCCCAACGCCCGGCCCCGGTCGAAAGCCGCTGAGCCTTCTGAAAATGCCGTTTGTCCACGGTCGACCGTGGCAAACGGCATTTTTACGTTTACCGCCCGCGTTCGCCGCGTGCGGCCAGATAAATCCCGCCCAATAGCAGGCTGAAACCGGCGAACTGCCAGGGGCCGAAGCCCTCGCCGAAAAAGACGTAGGCCATCAGCGCGCTGCCGACCGGCTCGCCGAGCGTGACCACTGCGATGAAGGTCGCCGAGACGTGGCGCAGCGACCAGTTGTAGGCAGTATGGCCGAGCAGTTGCGGTCCCAGCGCCATCCCTGCCATCGCCCACCAGGCACCGCTGCTCAGGCCTTCGAAGCGGAGGCCGGCCAAGGGCACGGCGGCGAGCAGGAAGAGGGCGGCGACGCCATAGGCGATCCAGATATATGCGGAAAGCGGCAAGCCGGCGCGCAGGCGGCGGCCGAGCAGCAGATAGGCAGAAAAGCACCAGCTGCCGACCAGCGCCAGCGCATTGCCAAGCAGCGGCTGGCTGCCGGGCGCGGCGTTGGCGCTGTCGCTCCAGAAAATCAGCAGGCTGCCCAGCAGCGAGAGCGCGATCCCGCCCTGCATTGCCCGGCTCGGGCGTTCGCCCCAGAGCAGCAGGCCGGCGAGGCCGATCCACAGCGGGTTGGTGGTGACCAGTGCGGTGCTGGAGGCGACCGAGGTGTATTCCAGCGAACTGATCCAGGTCGCGAAATGCAGTGCCAGGCAGGCGCCAGCGGCCAGCCCCAGCGCCAGTTGGCGGCGGCTTAGCTGGCGCAGCGCCGGGCCGCCAAACCACAGCGCCAGCGGCGTCACCAGCAGCGCCGCCAGGCCGAGGCGGACACAGGCAACGAGCAGCGAGGCGGCGCCTTCACCCTGGGCCAGGCGGGCCAGGATGGCGCCGAAGGAAATCGCCGCCAGGCCGCAGCCGAGCACCACGAAGGGCAGCCAGCGTGGCGGCGCCGCGCTCACCCGTGGCCGCCTTCGAGGTAGGCGGCGCGGACTTCGGGACTGGCCAACAATTCCTCGCCACTGCCGGCCAGCACGATTTCGCCGTGCTGCAGGACGTAGCCACGATGGGCGACGCGCAAGGCGTGGTGGGCGTTCTGCTCGACCAGCAGGATGGTCATCCCGTGTTCGCGGTTGAGGTCGCGGACGATCTGGAAAATCTTCTTGATATACAGCGGCGCCAGCCCCAGCGAGGGTTCGTCGAGCAGCAGCAACTGCGGCCGGCTCATCAGCGCCCGGGCAATCGCCAGCATCTGCTGTTCGCCGCCGGACAAGGTGCCGGCGCGCTGCAGCCGGCGCTCGCCGAGAATCGGGAAGAGTTCGATCATGCGCGCGACGTCGGCCTCGAAATTGGCCGGGTCGGCGAGCGCCGCGCCCATCTGCAGGTTTTCGAGCACGCTCATGCGCGGGAAAATGCGGCGGCCTTCCGGGACCAGCGCGATGCCGCGATGCGGCACCTGATGGGTAGGCAGCGCGGTGATGTCCTCGCCGTCGAAAACGATGCGTCCGGCCGAGGCGCGCGGGGCGCCGAACAGGGTCATCATCAGCGTCGATTTGCCGGCCCCGTTGGCGCCGATCAGTGTCACGATCTCGCCGGCGGCGACCTCCAGATCGATCCCGCGCAGCGCGTGGATGTGGCCGTAATGGGCATGCACGCCCGAGAGTTTGAGCATCATGCGGCGTTCTCCATCTCATCATCCTCGCCGAGGTAGGCCTTGATCACCAGCGGATCGTTCTGGATCTGTTGCGGCGTGCCTTCGGCGATCTTGCGCCCGTAGTTGATCACCGCGATATGGTCGGAGACCTTCATCACCACGCTCATGTCGTGCTCGATCAGCATGATCGCGATGCCGCGCTCGCGCGACAGATGCAGCAGCAATTCGTTGAGTTCGGCCGATTCCTTCGGGTTGAGGCCAGCCGCCGGTTCGTCGAGGCAGAGCAGGATCGGTTCGACGCACAGGGCGCGGGCGATCTCGATCCGCCGCTGGGTACCGTAGGGCAGTGCTCCTGCCGGGGTGTCGGCAAACTGCAGCAGGTTCAGGCGTTGCAGCCAGGTGGCGGCACGGCTGATCGCTTCTTCTTCGGCGCGGCGGTAGCCGGGCAGTCCGAGCAGACCGGCGAGCGAGAAACGCGAGGCCTGCTGCAGGCGGTTGTGTTGGGCGACGACCAGGTTTTCCAGCACCGTCATCTTGGGAAACAGGCGGATGTTCTGGAAGGTGCGGACCACCCCGGCGTCGCGGGCGACGCGGTGCGAGGGCAGGGTCTGCAGGTGGATTTCGCCATGCTGCGGATGCTGCAGGCAGACATCGCCCTCGCTCGGGGTGTAAAAGCCGGTCAGGCAGTTGAACAGGGTCGTCTTGCCGGCGCCGTTGGGGCCGATGATCGCGGTGATCCGGTTGGCCGGCACCTGCAGCGACAGGTCGTCGATGGCGGTGAGGCCGCCAAAGCGCATGCTCAGCTGGCGCACATCAAGCAGGGTGGGGGTGCGGGCATCAGTCACGGGCGGTCTCCTTGGCGCCGAGGCGCAGGGTCGGCTGGCGGGCGGCGAGCAGGCCGCCCGGCTTCCAGACCATGATCAGGATCATCGCCAGGCCGAAGGCGAGCATCCGGTATTCGGAAAAATTGCGGCCGAACTCGGGCAGCAGGACCAGTACCGACGCCGCCAGGACGACGCCGAGCTGGCTGCCCATGCCGCCGAGGACGACAATCGCGAGAATGATCGCCGATTCGGTAAACACGAAGCTTTCCGGCGAAATGAAGCCCTGGCGCGCGGCAAAGAAGACGCCGGCAAAGCCGCCGAGCATGGCGCCGAGCGCGAAGGCCGAGAGCTTGACGTTGGTGACGTTGATGCCGAGCGCCTTGCAGGCGATTTCGTCCTCGCGCAGGGCCTCCCAGGCGCGGCCGACCGGCAGCTTGCGCAGGCGCAGCACGAGCAAGTTGGTGAGCAGGGCAAGGACCAGGATCAGGTAGTAAAGGAAAATGATCCGGTGCATCGGCGAAAACTCCAGCCCGAAGAAGCTGGCGAAGGTCGCGCTTTCCTCGTCGCCGCCGGCCTTGAACGGCAGGCCGAAAAAGCTCGGGCGGGGAATCGAGGCGATCCCGTTGGGGCCGCCCGAGAGTTCGGTCCAATTCACCAGCACGATGCGGATGATTTCGCCGAAGCCGAGGGTGACGATGGCCAGGTAGTCGCCGCGCAGGCGCAAGGTCGGCCAGCCGAGCAGGATGCCGAAGCTGGCAGCGGCCAGGCCGGCGAGCGGCAGCGCTTCCCAGAAGCCCCAGCCGAACTGGGTGGACAGGATCGCGTAGGTATAGGCACCGACCGCATAGAAGGCGACGTAGCCGAGGTCGAGCAGGCCGGCCAGGCCGACCACCACGTTCAGGCCCCAGCCGAGCATCACGTAGATCAGCACCGTGGTCGCGGTATCGACCACGTAACGGTCTTCGAGGAAGAACAGCGGCAGGGCGGCAGCGATGCCGACCAGCAGCCAGGCGATTTTGCCCAGCCAGCCGGCGGTCTGGGCCGGGGCGGCGGCGGGGCGGCTGCGGCGGCGGGTGTGCACACGGTCAACCCCCCAGCGCAGGCAAAAACGCCCGAGCGTGCTGGCGACGACGAAGAGCAGCAATTCCGGCCAGCGGCTGATCACGACCAGGGCGCCGCCCTGATCCTGAGTGGTCAGGCCGATCAGCGGAATGCCCAGGATCAGCGCCACCAGTGCGGCGGCGCCGGCGTCCTTGAGGCGCTCGGCCAGGCTTGGCGGATGGGCGATGGCAAAGGGTGCGGACATCAGACTTTCTCCACTTCAGGGCGGCCGAGCAGGCCGCTGGGGCGGAACATCAGGACCAGGATCAGGATGCCGAAGGTGGCGACGTCCTTGTATTCAGCCCACAGATAGGCGCCCCAGAAGGCTTCGATCAGGCCGATGATCAGACCGCCGAGCATCGCCCCGGGCAAGGAGCCGATGCCGCCGAGGACGGCAGCGGTGAAGGCCTTGATTCCGGCGACGAAGCCGATGAAAAAATCGACCACGCCGTAGTAGACCGTGACCATCACCCCGGCAACGGCGGCGAGCGCGGCGCCGAGCATGAAGGTTGAGGAAATCACACGGTCGACGTTGATCCCGAGCAGCGCGGTCATCGTCCTATCCTGTTCGCAGGCACGCTGCTGGCGGCCGAACGAGGTGCGGGTGATCAGCCAGGTGAAGGCGAGCATCAGGCCGACGGTAACGACGATCACCAGCAGCTGGGTCCAGGCCAGGTGCACGGCGTCGCCGCCGCTGCCGAACAGCGTGATCCCGCCCTCGATCACCGGCGGAATCGGCTTGACCCGGGCGCCCTGGGTGACCTGGACCAGGTTCTGCAGGAAGATCGACATGCCGATTGCCGAAATCAGCGGCGCCAGGCGCGGCGCACCGCGCAGCGGCCGGTAGGCGGTGCGCTCGACCGCCCAGCCGTAGGCGGTGGTGAAGAACAGGGTGACCAGCAGCACGAAGAGCAGGGCCAGCGGCACCGACGAGACGCCGGCTGCCGCCAGCAGCGTGAACGCGGTGACGGCGATGAAGGCGCTGATCATGTAGATGTCGCCGTGGGCGAAATTGATCATCCCGATGATGCCGTACACCATCGTGTAGCCGATGGCGATCAGCCCGTACAGCGAGCCGAGCGTCAGCCCGTTGATCAATTGTTGGAAAAAGAGAGTCATGGTTGCTCCCGGCGCCCCGCCCGGCGGGCAGGGCGCGCGACAAGGGCGGTTACTGGGCTTCGTCCATCGACATCAGGCTGGCGTTGCCGCCGGCCGCCGTGGTGTCGATCGAGATCGTGCGTTCGCTGGCGAAGCGCAGCAGGTAGTGCGGGCCGCCGGCCTTGGGGCCGGTCCCGGAGAGGCCTTCGCCGCCGAAGGGCTGGACCCCGACTACGGCGCCAATGATGTTGCGATTGACGTAGGTGTTGCCGACGTGCAGGCGCTCGGTGATGAAGGCGACGGTTTCGTCGATCCGGCTGTGGATGCCGAGGGTCAGGCCGTAGCCGGTGGCGGCGATGCTGGCGCAAAGCTCGGCCAGCTGGTCGGAACGCCAGCGGACGACGTGCAGGATCGGCCCGAAGACCTCGCGTTGCAGGCGCGCGATGCTGTCGATCTCGTAGGCGCGGGGGGCGAAAAAGGTACCGTCAGGGCAGTTCGCGGGCAGGCTGCATACGTGGATTTCGCGGGCATCGGCGCTCAGGCTGCGGGCGTGGGCTTCGAGCGCGGCGCGGGCCTCGGCGTCGATCACCGGGCCGACGTCGGTACGGATGTCGGCCGGGTCGCCGATCACCAGTTCCTGCATCGCGCCCTTGAGCATCGCGCAGACCTTGTCGGCGATGTCTTCCTGCACGCACAGGATGCGCAGCGCCGAGCAGCGCTGGCCGGCCGAGTTGAAGGCCGAGGCGACGACGTCGCGAACCAGTTGTTCGGGCAGCGCCGAGGAGTCGGCGATCAGCGCATTCTGGCCGCCGGTTTCGGCAATCAGCGGCACAATCGGGCCATCCTTGGCCGCCAGCGCGCGGGCAATGTGGCGGGCGACCTCGGTCGAGCCGGTAAAGGCGACACCGGCGCAATGCGGGTCGGCGACCAGCGCGGCGCCAACTGCGCCGGCGCCGGGGACGAAGTGCAGCACATCGACCGGAATCCCGGCAGCGTGCAGTAGTTCGACTGCCCGCGCACCGCTCAGCGGGGTTTGTTCTGCCGGTTTGGCGACCACGCAGTTACCGGCGGCGAGCGCGGCGGCGATCTGGCCGACAAAAATCGCCAGCGGGAAATTCCACGGGCTGATGCAGACGAAAACGCCGC
>ERZ1066115.70-NODE-70-length-39714-cov-11.960186_pt1 | contig 39714 bp, 37 predicted proteins | sample MGYA00382762_ERZ1066115 | MGnify/ENA primary metagenome ERZ1066115 (study PRJEB33369, sample SAMEA5778345) | biofilm metagenome | biome: Industrial cooling water; feature: Water cooling tower basin; material: Biofilm | place: United Arab Emirates | collected... | reverse complement strand
TTACTTCACCTGTTAACAACGGTTTGGCATTGCGACCCAGGTTGACAAAGTTTAATTGAATGTCTTCAACGCCCGGGGTCACTTTTGGATCAGGCTTTACGTCCCAGAAATATCCCACCGTTCGTGGCAGCAGGCTTCTTACTTCCGGACGTCTCAGTGTCTTATTGATTTCTGCTGTATCTTTTACCTGATACAGGAACGGAATATTGGGATTACTTAATGCAAACAGAACTGATGACGTAGCCAGACGCAGCGAGTCAAGCGAACTGATGGTACTGTCTCGTAATTGACTCAATTGTTGCTCCAGGGCTGATTTAGTCGTGTCTGCTGTAACAGCTGCAGGCTGATTGGCAGAAAGTGAACGTTTCTCATTTTGCTCTTTCACCAGAAAATCATTGATCGCACCAAGTGACTGTTGTAACTGCGGATCAAATGCCTCCACCACTTCCCAAAACTCAAGACGTGCCACTCCTTGTAATAATTTACGCACGCGTTGGGGATTATCCGCTCCTGGTATTTCAATTTGAATTCTTCCTTTGTCCTGCAGTCGTTGAATATTGGGCTGGGAAGTTCCGAACTGATCGATACGGGTTTTCAGGATGGTAAAGGATCGATCAATGGCACCATCCACTTCCGTGTTCAAAAAACTTAACACTGTTTCATCACTATCGGTAAGTTTAACCCGATCCTTATTGGCAGCGGAAGTAAACAAGGAAGCCAGACTCTTATCCGGATTGGCTTCCTTAAATGCTTTGTAAAACAGGGCTACATAATTATCGGTACTGGTTTTCTGCATTTCGCGGGCTTGCTGCAAGGCTGCCAGAAATGCCGGATCCTGGTTATTACCACTCAATCCTTTAATGATGTCAACGGGTGAAATTTCCAGCACCACGTGCATTCCGCCCTGCAAGTCAAGGCCGAGGCTTAATTCATTTTCCTTAACCTCCTTGTAGGTGTACTCAGCCCCAAAAAGGTTGTACACGGGTTGATTCCACAAGGAATCAAGAAACATTTGTTTTTTCGAGAGATTAATTGATCCGTTTTTTTCGGTGGCATAGGTTACTGCTTCTTTTGTTACCCGATTGGAAACAATCGTGAAAGACAAATAATACAAGCAAAGCAGGGTTATGATGATGCCCAAACCGACTACTACTCCTTTGTTACGCATATGAAATAAATTGATTTGTTACTGATAAAGAGAGGGGCAGAAGTTTCATTTCTGCCAGTTCATGAAAAGCAGGCTGCTACCTTACGGGGCGTTTGGTGCAATGATGACCCGAAACAACGTTTTGATGAAAACGTTGGCAACAAGTTTAGCTTGCGGGATAATCCGGGGAATACGATCAGGCTCGCTTAGAATTTCCAAAACACTCTGGGGCACCTGCTCATCTACCCGAACCCCGGTACTTTGAGGCATGGCATCACCCGGGGCTTTAATAACCGTTTGATCCGCTCCTGATTTTGAATCTGTCTGTTCCGTGGCCGCTTTGCTAACCGCTTCCGGCCAGGTGTACGTTTGCGACAAAATAATCACCAGGGCGGCAACCAGGCCGACAGCCATTAAAAAACCCCTGTAAATTGATTTTTTGCGCATCTTTTTCTTGCGAAGCCCACAAAAGTAGGGGTTGTGCGCTAAATTCCAACACCCCGTAATCGGGATTTCAGGTATCCAACCAACACATCAAGTGCCCGCTCAAACTTACTGTTGTTGGGAATCACCAGATCGGCATGGTGTTTCAGGGGCTCGATCAGCGATTCATAAACGGGCATCACATGATATTGATAGCGATAGAGGACATCGTCCAAATCGTAGCCGCGTTCCACCTGATCGCGCTTAATGCGTCTGCCCAACTTCACATGATCTTTGGCTTCAATAAAAATCCGCAAGTCGAGCTCATTGGAAATTTCTTCAAAGTATTGAACAAACAAACCTTCCACGACCAGAATGGGTGCGGTTCTGAACTCGAGCTTTTTGGGTTCGGCCAATGGGTTGTTAAACGTGTACTCCTGCTTCACCACATTTTGACCAGCCTTAAGCCGCAACAAATCTTGTTGAAATGTCTGGCGATCGATCGAGACCGGCAAATCAAAATTCTTAACGCCATTTTCATCCACCGGTTGCTGATCGCGTGGCTTGTAATAATTGTCTTGTGAAATCAGGCAAATTTCCTGCGCGCTGAAACAAGAAGATAACCCTTGCAAAAAAAAGGTTTTACCGGATCCGCTACCGCCTGTAATTCCGATGGTAAAGGGTTTGTTCACGCTACGTGTTCTGACTTTTTAAAAATACAACCAAATTTCCGATCGCCCGGGCCCGATGACTAATCTTATTCTTTTCGGTCAAATTCATTTCGGCCAGTGTTTTGACAAAGCCATCCGGTAAAAAAATCGGGTCGTATCCAAATCCTTCAGTTCCCCGCTTTTCAGACATGATGGTGCCACGAAGTATTCCCTCAAACTGATGGGTTCCCTGCTCATGGATTAATGTAATGACGGTGCGAAATTGGGCCTGCCGGTTAGGATTGTCTTTCAGATTAGTCAACAACAACCGCATGTTATCCTCCGGATCGCGCTGAGGTCCGGCATACCGCGCTGAGTACACACCGGGTGCACCCTGTAATGCATCCACTTCAAGTCCGGTGTCATCCGCAAAGCAGGCCACACCATAGTGATCAAAAACAAATTGCGCTTTTTGGCGTGAGTTACCTTCGAGCGTATCCTGATCTTCAGCTAATTCCTCGCTACAACCAATGTCCGTCAAAGAGAGCACGGTGAATTCTCCACCCAACAAGGCCTGCACCTCTTTTACTTTATGCTGATTATTCGTAGCGAAACACAGCTTCATTAGTCGAATATCTCAACAAGCTCAATATCAAAAATCAGATTGGCATTAGAGGGTATTGTTCCGCCACCGCCACCCTGTGGGCCATAACCGTAACCGGATGGAATGTATAGGGTAACTTTACTTCCAGCCTGGGTGATCGGGAGCACTAACTTCCATCCGATAATTAACTGATTTAATCGAAAAGAAACAGGAGTAGTTGAAGAGTCGAATACCGTTCCGCTAAATAGTCGTCCCGAGTAAATGACCCGGATCGTGCTTTCCAGGCAAGGTGTGGGTCCATCACCTTGTTTGGTTATGACATACCGCACGCCATGGGGTTCTTCGATTGCATCAATGCTGTTGGCTGCCAGATAAGAATCTATCGTAATGATATCAGCAGCGAGCCTCGTCTGATCCACCGCACTCAGTTCAGATTCTGCAACGGTTTTCGTGCAGGTATCGTCCGGGTTGCATCCCAATAGAAGTGCAACGATTCCTAAATTCAAAATTATCCTTCTCATCACGTTTACTTGATATCCACCATCTCCATATCAAACTTCAGGATCGAATTCTCGATAATGATATCGCTTCGTTTCCGATTCCCATAGGCCAGGGTTGATGGAATGAAGACTGTCATCTTGGAACCTTTGTTCATCAATAGCAATGCTTCTTCCCACCCCGGAATGACCGATTCGGTACCTAATACAACTTCAATGGGCTCATAGGGTGCGCGCATCTCATTATATACATTATTAGCTTTTGCCACTTCCTCAATACTGCTGTCGAAGCACGTTCCATCCAGTAAATATCCGGAATAATTCACCCTCACGGTTTGACCGGATTTTGCATTTTCGCCCGTACCTGGCTTTGTGATGATATAGCGAAGCCCGGACTTGGTTGTTTGGGCGGTGAGAGCCTTCCCTTTCAAATGATCATCAATCAAAACGGTGTCTTTCGCCAATTGCTCCATTTGTGCCTGTAGGGTAATGGCGTTTTGCTTGTTCACAATTTCAGTTTGATATTGACGCGCTTCCATATCTGACATAAGATCAATAACACCAATTTCAAACGTAAAATCGGCATCCGCACTTATCCCGGCAGGCAGTTGGGTTTGAAAAGATTTCTCAAAAAGTGTTTGTGCCTTTACCTTCAGCGTAACACTGTCACCTTTGGTTAGCATCTTAAACACCTCCTGTATGGGATCACCGCCCACCACGCTGTCCTGAATCATGACCATTAGCGGAAACGGGTTCTTGCGGGTATCATTCCATACCGAATCCTGGCTGTCCTTAAATAAAAAATTCATGACCAGAATTTCTCCGGTTTTGCTGGGCACACCATCTCCTGCCCTTACAACCGTGAATTTTTGACCCGAGGGTGTTTCGCGGGTATCGGCACAGGACATAAACAAACCAGCACACAGGCAGACTACAAGTAAATTTTTCATGATATGGGTTTACAAAAGTTATAATTCATCGTGAAGTAGTTGCGATTGGTATTCCGGAAGAATGGCCAACAATTTTTTCAAGGTTTCTTCCAACGACAATCTCGAAGATCCGCCTGATGCGTTTCGATGACCGCCACCGGCAAAATGTTTACGGGCCAACTCATTCACCGAGAATGTACCCAATGACCGGAATGACAACTTGATCTCTTCTGAACGATCGTACATCAGGACAGCCATTTTTACATGTTTAATGGAAAGACCATAGTTCACCAACCCCTCAGTATCTCCGGTTTGGGCGCCAAATTTTTTGAGCTCTTCCTGACTCAACGTCATATACGCGGTGCGATACTGGGGTAAAACAACCAACTTCTCGCTCAACACGTAACCCGTTAAACGCAGGCGTTCCAGCGAATTGGTATCATAAATCTGCTGGGCAATCCGATGCGGGTCAGCCCCATGGCTTACCAGTTCTGAAGCAATCTGAAATTCCCGGTAGCGCGTATTGTTATGTTTGAAACTCCCGGTGTCGGTCATCACGCCCGCATACAAACAGGAGGCAATCCGGGCGTCAATCAAATTTTTTTCACCCAGTTCTTCAATCAGCTCAAACACCAGCCCTGCCGTTGAGGCGGAATCAGAACTCCATTGCACATACTGGGCAAAGGATTCAGGCTCCAAATGGTGGTCGATGAGCACCTTAGTGGCGGGCGCCTGTTTAATCATTTCGCCCAAATTGTTGATCCGGCTCAAACTGGAAAAATCCAGACAAAAAATGATGGCTGCATTTTTTATGAGTCCGGCTGCCTTCTGCTCCAGTCGATAGTCATCTTTCAATAAAGCCAATACCGATTCGTTGCCCGGCATCCAGGCCAAAAAATCAGGATAATCGCTTGGGGTAATAACGGAAACCTGATGCCCGAATTTGGTAAGAAAGGCGGCCAGCCCAAGTGAAGAACCCAGCGCATCGGCATCGGGCTTGAAGTGGGTAACAATCACCACGTTGGCCGGTTTGCTGATCAAGGACTTAAATGCCGCTAAATTCTTCATTGAAGCGGCAAAAATGGCAATTTTAATCGGGAGTGCATAACCTTCTATCCTGCCGGATTCAGGCCCATGCCAACCATAAAATCTATTTCGGGGCACTCATTACCCTATTGCTTAAAAAGCTATTTTTGCGCCCAAATTATATAAGGAGTGCTAATTTGATTGGCCGTTATTTCATGAAACTATCTAAATTCTAATAAAATGGCAGGAAACAGAACTTTTACCATGATCAAACCCGATGCAGTTGGTGCCGGAAACTCTGGAGCAATAATCAAAATGATTGAAGAAGCCGGCTTTCGAATTGTAGCGATGAAGAAGGCGAAACTTAGTGCAGAGCTGGCGGGTAAATTTTATGAAATTCACAAGGCGCGTCCATTCTATGGTGAATTATGTGCCTATATGAGCAGTGGCGCCATTGTGCCAATGATTTTGGAGAAAGATAACGCAGTGGAGGACTTCCGTAAATTGATTGGCGCCACCGATCCGAAGAAGGCGGCCCCCGGAACTATTCGTGCTTTGTTTGCTAAGTCAATCGATGCCAATGCTATTCATGGTTCTGACTCTGATGAGAACGCAGCCATTGAAGGCAACTTCTTCTTTTCGCAATTCGAACGTTTTTAAGTACTGGTTGCGCGGTTCTGGTTACGGGCAGCCCGTTAACCGGAAACCGGTAACCTGTTAAACTATTTTATTTCTTCCCGGTTATTCTTTCACAACCCAGTATATGAGCTACATCAATCCTACCTACTCCGAAAAGTTTGAAACCCGCCACAACGCTCCAGACGAAAAGCAGCTGACCGAAATGCTGAAGGTGGTTAAGGCTAAATCGGTTGACGAAGTGATTGACCAGACCATTCCGGCCAACATCCGGTTGAAGAAGAAATTAAACCTGCCTGCTCCGCAATCCGAGTTTGAGTTCCTCAACAACTTCAAACAACTCATCTCCAAAAACAAAATTTACAAATCCTACATCGGTACGGGGTATTATAACTGCATAACGCCCGGTGTGATTCTGCGGAACATCCTGGAAAACCCAGGTTGGTACACGGCTTACACGCCTTACCAGGCCGAGATTGCCCAGGGGCGCATGGAAGCATTGATTAATTATCAAACCATGATCATTGACTTGACGGGAATGCAGATTGCGAATGCTTCGCTGCTGGACGAGGCCACGGCTGCTGCAGAAGCCATGCATTTATTATATGCCTCGCGCAAAGCGAACAAGAAAAATGCAAACACCTTGTTCGTGGACGAAAACACCTTTCCGCAGGTCATTGACTTATTGAAAACCCGCTCCACCCCGATCGGGGTGAAACTGGAAGTTGGTAGTCTGAGCAAGCTGGATCTAACCCATCCTGATTTGTTTGCTGTCTATTTACAAAACCCGGATAATAACGGTGAGATAAAAGACTATTCCGCGTTGATTGCATCGGCCCATGAAAAGGATGTGTTTGCGGTTATCGGTACAGACCTGATGAGTTTGGTGCTGACCAAATCACCAGGAGAAATGGGAGCCGATGTGGTCGTAGGCAACTCGCAACGGTTTGGGGTACCGATGGGTTTTGGCGGACCCCATGCTGCGTTCTTCGCTACCAAAGATGAATTTAAACGTCAGATACCGGGTCGCATTATCGGCATTTCGGTAGATGCTCAGGGAAATCCAGGCTATCGCATGGCTTTGCAAACACGCGAGCAGCACATCCGCAGGGAAAAGGCGACTTCCAACATTTGCACCGCGCAAGTTCTGCTGTCAGTCATGGCTAGCATGTATGCCGTATACCATGGCCCGGAAGGGCTGAAAAAAATTGCAGGTCGAATTCATGGGCTTGCACAAGTGTTGGAAAGTGGCTTGAAGAAGCTGGGCATTAAACAAGTTAATGCGAATTACTTTGACACGTTAAAATTGGCAGTTGCCGATAAAAATGCGATCCGAAAGAAGGCCGAAGCTGCAGGAATCAACTTCCGGTATTTTGCCGACAACCACGTGGGTATTTCCATTGATGAGACGACTACCCTGGGTGATATCTCGAATATAGTAGCAGTCTTTGGAGGCACAGCCGCTGAGGTTGCCTCTCATCAGGCAATAAAACTTTCCACTGGATTAATTCGCACATCTCCTTTCCTTACTCATCCGGTCTTCAACTCATATCATTCTGAACACGAGATGCTGCGATACATTAAGAAACTGGAGAACAAAGATCTCAGTATGGTGCATTCTATGATCTCACTAGGATCATGCACCATGAAACTGAATGCCACAACGGAAATGATTCCGGTAACGTGGCCTGAACTCGGACACATGCATCCCTTTGCTCCTGCTGATCAGACGCTTGGCTACCAAGAGATGATCACTAACCTGGAAAACTGGCTCAAGGAAATTACAGGCTTTACCGGAGTATCCCTTCAGCCCAACAGTGGCGCGCAAGGTGAATATGCAGGTTTGATGACCATCCGTGCTTATCATGAAAGTCGCCAGGAAGGCCATCGCACGGTTTCCTTGATTCCGGCATCCGCTCACGGAACCAATCCAGCCAGCGCTGTGATGGCTGGTATGGAGGTAGTGGTGGTAAAATCGGATGCCGAAGGGAAAATTGATGTTGCTGATCTGAAAGCCAAAGCTCAACAATACCATGACCGTCTTTCCTGTTTGATGGTTACCTATCCGTCAACCCATGGTGTATTTGAAGAATCGATCATAGAGATTTGCGAAACCATTCACCAACATGGCGGACTGGTGTACATGGATGGTGCCAATATGAATGCCCAGGTGGGCTTGACATCACCGGCCACTATTGGTGCCGATGTGTGCCACTTAAATCTTCATAAGACTTTCTGCATTCCACACGGTGGAGGTGGACCTGGCATGGGTCCGATTTGTGTAAACGATAAATTGAAGCCCTTCCTACCCGGCCATGCTGTTGTAAAAACCGGTGGCGAACATGCCATTACCGCAGTATCCGCAGCTCCGTATGGAAGTGCCAGTATTCTGGTCATTTCTTACGCATACATTGCCATGATGGGTGGCGAAGGGTTAACCAACGCTACCAAGCTGGCCATCTTCAATGCGAACTACATTAAAGAACGGTTAAGCCAACACTACAAAATTCTTTACACCGGTGCTAACGGCCGATGTGCCCATGAAATGATTGTTGACTGCCGCGACTTCAAAAAGTCGGGTATTGAAGTGGAGGACATCGCCAAGCGACTGATGGATTATGGATTTCATGCTCCTACCGTTTCATTTCCTGTAGCCGGCACGTTAATGATTGAGCCCACCGAAAGTGAGCCTAAAGCTGAAATGGATCGCTTTGCAGATGCGTTGATTGAAATCCGCAATGAAATCCGCGAAGTAGAAGAAGGACAGGCTGACAAAGAAAATAACGTATTGAAGCATGCTCCGCATACAGCCGCAGTCATTACGGCTGATACCTGGACCCGACCTTACTCCCGACAGAAGGCCGCCTATCCGCTGCCATTTGTGAAGGAATCCAAGTTTTGGCCTAGTGTAAGCCGGGTAGACAATGCGTATGGCGATCGGAATCTGGTGTGCAGTTGCTTGCCATTAGAAGAATACGAAAAAGCAGAAGCGTAAGAATCCGCCCCGAATTGCTTTTTTTACTTCCTTCAAAATGGGTTATCTTCGGATAACCCATTTTTTTTGTATGAATCGGCAATCAACACTAGCAACTCGACAACTACCCGGATGGACGTGGTGGATGCCGCTTTTGTTGTTTCATCTGGCCGTTCAATTCTCCTTGTTCTTTAAGTACGATCAGGGAGTAAGCACCTTTTATTTACCGACTGCCATTGCCGTTGTACTCGTTAACTGGTGGGGAGTCATGCGGGTGATTCCGGCCATGTACCTGGTCGTTACGCTCAACACCTACTACTGGGGTATTCCGGAATGGTACTTGTGGCCGGTCTATTCGGCATCAGAAGTAATTGGTGTACTGATTTCCTACCTTCTTTTCAGAAAATTTGCGAATGGTGAATACTGGTTACCCACCACCCGGCAACTCATTCTGTTTATCGTTTTTGGGCTGGCCATTCCGATTAGCATTGAACTCGTGCTGCTTCAGTTTACCCTCATCTATTTTAGTCATCATACGTACGATACGTTCTTCCAACTCTATGCGTTCAACTGGCTGGGTGAGTTTTTAGCCAACTTTGGTGTGTCCATCCCATTGCTTTATTACATAACACCCATCATGCAGAAACAGGGTTGGTTACGGCATGCCCCGATTCAACCTTTGGTCATTACCAAACCCGCATCCATCCGGAACAAGGCGGAGATGAGTTTGATCTTTCTTTTCCTGGTGGTGCTTTCATTAGCTCTGCCTTTTGAAAAATACTGGTTTGTATTTGGTATTGTCTCGCTCTCAGTCGCCATTCGCTACGGCTTTGGTGAAGCTGCACTCTGTAATTTATTTGTGTTCCTGATTACCTACCTCTTGCCGGTATTGATTCGCGGGCCCCTCACCCTTTTCAGCACCGATGAAACCATACTGTCCATTTTCCTGGGCAATTTGTTATTGTCGCTGTTTGCGGCCATTACAGGTCGTGTGATAACTGACTTACACTTAATTGAAGTTCGGCTGCAGCAAAAAAATCAGGAACTGGAAAATACCAATAAAGAACTCGACCGCTTTGTGTACAGTGCCTCTCATGACTTAAGCGCCCCATTAAAATCAATTTTGGGATTAGTTACCATCAGCAGGCTTGAGACGGATTCACCAGCTCCCCGCTACCTGAATGAGATTGAACAAAGTGTACTCAAGCTGGACTCTTTTATTGCCGAAATTCTGGATTACTCGCGAAACAAAAGGCTGGATGTGACAGCCGAACAAATTGAACTGAAAAAGCTGTGTGAGGAAATTCTGGAAAATCTGCGGTACCTAGAAAATTATGCGCGCATTAAAATCGAACTGGAGGAATTTGAACCTGGAATCATCCACCAGGATAAGGTTCGATTGAAAATTATTCTAAGTAATCTTATTTCAAACGCGATTAAGTTTCAAAAAAAGGATCCCACTCATCAGCCACTCATTCGCATCTCGTCCAAGCGTAAATCAGAAAAAACAGTAATCCAGGTAGAAGATAATGGCGAAGGCATTAAACCCGAGCTGAGCCCAAAAATCTTTGATATGTTTTTTCGGGCTTCTGACCGGGCCAGTGGTTCCGGACTTGGCCTTTACATTGCCAAAGAATCTGCCAGCAAGATTGGAGCAAAAATCAGTCACCATTCGGAGTTTGGCCGCGGTTCGGTATTTACGGTGGAATTGCCCGAACTATAACATGGATCAGGCATACATCTTATCAATTTCATTTTGATAATGGGCCATTATTTTTTGACGCACGGGCTTTAGTGAAGGGGTAAGTTCGCCCTGATCAACAGACCATTCCTGGGTGCAGAGCACAAAGTTTTTTATGCGCTCATATCCATCTAAGGTAGCGTTCAATTGGTCTACTTCTTGTTGAATGCGTGCGCGGACTTTAATGTTATGGACCATGTACTGCGGAGCTGTCCAATGAATGTGTTCCTGACGGCACCAACTTTTCAAGATTTCAAAATTCGGAACCAGCAAAGCGGTGACAAAGGGTTTTTGAAATCCCAGAATCAAACATTGCTGAATAAAGGGTGAAGTGGTAAAATGTTGCTGCAAAGGTTGTGGTGCAATGTACTTGCCGGTAGAGGTTTTGAAAATGTCCTTCTTTCGATCGGTGATTTTTAAAAAGTGATTTTTCTCAAACACACCTACATCACCGGTTTTAAACCAACCATCGGAAGTAAAAACTTCTTTATTCAGGTCAGGCCTATTGAAATACCCTTGCATGACATTGGGGCCGCGTACCCAAATTTCTCCGGCACCCGATTCATCAGGTTGATCAATCTTCACTTCGACTCCCGGTATCACCCTACCCACGGTACCCAATCGATGCAAGCCGGGTTCAAAGCGATTGATCGAAATGAGGGGAGCCGTTTCGGTCATGCCATAACCTTCCACCACCTGAATACCCGCGGCTGTCAGCATGCGGCCAATTTCGGGTCGGAGTGCTGCAGCACCCACAACCATATACCGAAGTCTGCCGCCTAACCGCTTACGCCAATAGCGCAGCACGAGCAACCGAACTAAGCCCAGTTGTAAGGTGTAGGTAATGGGATTTTGCTTTTCCGTTTTGTAGCGGGCCGCTACATCAAATGCCCACTGTAAAATCTTCCGTTTCAAAACATTTTGGGTAAGCAGTTTGGCCTGCATGTAATCATACATTTTTTCCAAAACGCGGGGTACGCTGGTGCAGAAAAAAGGCTTCACCGAAATAAAATCATGAGCCACGGTATCCTTATTGCGACTGAAATAAATCGCTACTCCAAAAGCCATGTACCCGTAACAAGCCATCCGTTCCAGAATATGACTGAACGGTAAAAAGCTGAGTACCCGATGATGCGGCTCGAGTGGCAACATCGGTAAGATCGATTTGATGTTGTGAATAATATTTTTGTGCGTGAGCGGAACGCCTTTAGGCACTCCAGAACTGCCGGAAGTATACAATAGCGTTACCCAATCCGTTTCAGCAATCTGTTTTTTCAAGTCTTCCAGCTTGGCAAGCTCGCCCGGATCGGCAACCTGAAACCGCCAAGGAAAAAACCCTTCTTTTTCCGGTATCAGGTGATGAACCGCAATGGAAGGAAATGAACCACACACCTGCTTAACTTTTAAATAGATGGCTTCATCCGCAGCCACTATTAATCGGGTTGACGTTTCCTGAATAATTAACTCGAGGTCCTGATTCCGCAAGGTAGGATGAACTGGTACGGTAATCAGGCCACACATTTGACAGGCAAAATCCAGGATCATCCAGCCCGGATTTCCCAACACCGGTAAAAAAAGAATTCGCTCACCCGGCAAGTAATTATTTCGGATAAACCAACAAGCCAGAGATTCCGCCAATTGCCGCACTTCGTTCATGGAATACGATTGCCATCGATTGCCATCAAATTCATTGAGGGCTTTTGAATTCGGATATTTCTCTTCCTGATACCGGAGTATGTCGAAAATCCGGGTGAAGTCGTTGCCGGTGTGGTGCGTTACTTCCATTATATATCCGAATCAGGTTTCACATACAAAATTTCATACAACACTTCGAAAAACTCCGGATAATCGGGCAGGTTATTATGACGCGCCCCCTCAATGGCATGAAGAATGACTTTATGTGGGTATAACGCCTTTAACTTTTCACTTTGCGAAAAGGAAATCAACCGGTCTTTCGTTCCATGAATAATATGAATGGGGCAATCCGTAGTTTTCAGGTATTGATCCGTTCGAATATCATAACGCAAAATCAATTTCAGGGGCAACATAAAAGCATACCGGGCGGTATTGTAATAGAAGCTGAAATAGGGGGAATCCAGAATAAGCAACCGGGGTTTGTTCCAGGAGGCGATACGAGCAGCAATGCCACTGCCCCACGACCGGCCGTATAAAACAATTTTGCTCTCCGGATAGGATTGGGTTAACCACTTGTAAATGAACTGAGCATCGTTGAAGACCCGTTCCTGGGTACGCTTGCCGCGACTTTTACCGAAACCCCGATAGTCCATCATGAAAAAATCGTAACCATTGCTCACGAAGTCTTTCGCAAATTTTCCCCAACCTTTAATGCTTTTTGAATTGCCCTTCAGGTAGTACACCAGGCCGCGTGAATTCGGTACCTTGAAATAGATCGCATTAATGCGGCCCCCATCTTCCATTTCAAAGTCCAGTTCCTCAAATGGAAATGGATAACGATACTGAAAGGTATGGGACAATCGTTCAGGACGAAAAAAGAAGAGATGTTGAAAGAAATAAATAAACAGACACAGGAAAAGATACGCTGATGCCAGGCATACCAGAAACACAATCATAACCGAAGGTATCAAATTAACCGCACCCCCGGAAACTCTTATAAGACGGAAGCCAGTGTGCTATGATACAAGTCAAATTCACGAAGGTTACCATGGCCGGCACCCTCCACGATCACAAACAGATCGCCTGGTTTCAATAAGGGCTTTAGTTTACGGGCTGAGTTCAACGGAACCACCAGATCGCGGGTGCCATGCAGGATAACAACTTGAGTGGCTATGTTAGGCAGCAAGTCGCGATTGTAAAACCGGTAGCGTGACGGAAATCCATAGAGTGCGCTACGCAATTCATCAAAGGGTGTTTCCAGAATGACCAGGGCGGGCCGCGACTTAGTTGCCAGATGGCAAGCCACTGCCGTCCCTAATGATCGGCCATAGATAACCAGCTTAAAATGCGGAATGTTTTCTTGAGCCCATCGCAAGACTGTTTCCGAATCCTGATAGAATTCTTCCTCGCCCGGCACACCCGAGCTCTTTCCATAGCCACGGTAGTCGGTCATCAACACATCATATCCAATTGAAGTAAAATCAATGGCATACTCACCCCAGCGTTGCAGATTATCGGCATTGCCATGAAAATAAACAATCAACCCTTTCGCGGTTGAATCGGTTCTGAACAGAATGGCGTGTATGGAGTCGCGGTCAGTTACCGGAATGAAGTATTCCTCAAATGGTTGATTAAATTGAAATTGATAATCGGGTCTAAGAGGCACACCCTGAAAAACAAGTTCATCCTGAAACCAATAGACCACTCCATATGTCAACAGGTAGGCAACAATCCCACCTCCGAAAAACCAGCCTATCCATTTTAACCGCCTCATGCCTACTTCAATCCATACTGATCAATGAGGTAAACCAGCGCTGCCATGGCTGCTGCACCCATCTCTAATTCACGCTTATCTACTTTATCAATCGTATCTTCAGCGGTATGATGGTAGTTGAAATACCGCTGCGAATCCGGCAGGTAACCCAGAAGCGGAACGCCTAACCTGGCCAGTGGTCCAATGTCGGCACCACCGCCTTCTGTGCTGAAGTCAGTAAGTCCATAACGCTCCAGTAAAGGCTTCCAACTCCGGACTTTATTTCTAGCAGTCGGATCCGTTGGCACAGTAAAGCCTCTTGGCACAAACCCACCCCGGTCAGATTCCATAGCGGCAATATGATTTTCCTTTTTCTTTTCTGCCTGCTCGGCATACATTAATCCTCCGCGCAAACCGTTTTCTTCATTCATAAACATAACGGCCCGAATAGTTCGTTTCGGCTTATAGCCCAGTTGTTTAAATAAACGAAGCACCTCTATGGACTGAACACAACCGGCACCATCATCATGAGCGCCTTGCCCCAGATCCCATGAGTCAAGGTGACCACCAACCACAATAATTTCATGGGGATATTCTGACCCTTTCAGTTCACCAATAACATTATACGATGGCGTGTCTTCCAGCGTAACCGAATGATTTTCCAGGTAAACCTGCAGATCCTTTTCTTCTTTTAGCAGCTTACTTAACACATCGGCATGCCGGGTACTAATAGCCAGTGCCGGTATTTGAACAACATTCGGTGCATACCGCATGCTACCCGTATGTGGATAATCTTCCGGATTAGATCCCATGGATCGAACAAGTGCTGCCACCGCTCCATACTTGGCAGCTTCTGATGCTCCGCTGCCACGCTGCTCTACTGCTCCGCCATAGGCAGCAAACGTGTTGATCCGGGTTGGATCCATCGGCCGGTTAAAAAAAACAATCTTCCCTTGCACCCCTTTCGTTCCCAGACTTTTTAACTCTTCAAAGGATTTTACTTCCACCACTTCAGCAGCAATTCCGGTGGGGCCGGTGCCAATTGATCCGCCCAAGGCACAAACATTCACGGCTATTGTTCCACGCTTTTTCGAATTGATGCGTCCTATTTCGTGATCGCCCCGAACCCAATGCGGCACCATCACGGGTTGTAACCAAACGGAATCAAAATCAAGGAATTCCATTTTATGACGACTCCATTCTACCGCAGCCGCAGCTCCGGGTGACCCGGAAAGGCGCGGCCCAATTTTGGTTGTGAGTTCTTCAAGCATCTCATACGATTTACCCTGGCTAAGGGCCTGATCAAAAATCTGCCTGATCACAGCTTCATCTTTGGATTGAGCCTGTACAAAAACTGCCAGGGCGAGCAAGGCTAAACTGGTTATCGTTCGTTTCATCGTTCTATGGGGTTGCTGATTTGAGTATGCAAATGTGAGAAAACAGTCGAAACATGCCATTAAAGATGGGCAATTCGAAGTAATTGGAATGACCATTCTCCTCGAAACTTGAAAATTACCAAACAAAGGTTTGAAAACAGGGTTATACCTTCGAACTTCGTACTCTATGGCATTCCTGTTTGAATCATTTGAGGGTTGGAAAAACTATTGCACGGAGAAGAACCGGTCAATCGTTGATGTCGTTCTCGAATACGAACGTGAACAAAAGGGCCGGACCGAGAAAGAAATCTGGGATGGCCTGACCAAAGCCTGGGAAGTCATGAAGGATGCCGTGCGTACCGGTCTTGAGGAAGATATGACCTCGCGCTCGGGTATGATTAACAATGGTGCCAAGAAAGTATACCGTCATCCTCAAGCCGTGCTTTCAAAAGAATTTCAAAACCTGGTTGCCCGCGCACTTGCTGCAAAAGAAGTGAACTCGTGCATGGGCCGGATTGTAGCAGCCCCTACTGCTGGAGCCTCTGGCATTATGCCGGGGGTATTGTTTACCCTGCAGGAAATTCATCATATCGAGGACAAGAAAATTCTGGAAGCCATGCTGCTCGCAGCTGGCATCGCGTTAATCATGGAACAAAAGGCGAGCATTGCCGGAGCTGTGGGTGGGTGTCAGGCCGAGACCGGAACGGCAGCGGCCATGGGTGCCGGAGCCATTGTGTATTGTCTGGGCGGTGATCTTGATCAGATTTTTAATGCCGTAGCCATTACCGTTCAATGCATGTTAGGGTTAGTATGTGATCCCGTGGCCGGATTGGTAGAAGTTCCGTGTGTGGTGCGCAATGCCAGTGCGGCAGCGATTGCCAATAGTTCGGCCCAAATTGCGTTAGCCAGCGTAAGCAGTGTTATTCCGGTTGATGAAGTGATTGAAGCGATGGGGGAAATTGGCGCCAGCATGGAAACACGCTATAAAGAAACAGCATTAGGTGGATTAGCTGCTACCAAAACCGGGCAGGCTATTGCCAAGAAAGTGTTGATCCGGGATATTGAAATCCTTCCGGATGAAACAGTAAAATAAGTAGTGTTAATTGCCAGAAGAGAACAAACCAGGCTGTACCCTCTCAATAAACTCCATCAGCGCATCATAGCCAAAATAAACAGCACTGGATAAAATCACCGACCACACACAAGCGCTGATCAGCATATACAAAAGAATCTTTTCACGGTTGGGACTTACACTTACAGCCAGTATAGTTCCGCCAATGGGCGTAAGAATAACCGGGGTTAAAAACGCAATGCCGGCCAATCCATATTTTTTAATTACACCTGAATACCGGGAGGGTTTGGACTCATCCGGAACCGGCCTTGCTTTCCGGAATCGATCCAGAATTTTTTTCCTTAAAAATTCTCCAAAATAGGTAAGGGCAACCACCACCGTCATCATACCGGCAGCCGTAACGATCATGGTTGTGATCAGATGTAATCCGGCTGCTTTCCCACCTATCGGGCCGAATATAAATTTGATCATGCTTGATAGGTAAACCGACAATGCCCTCAGGATCTCATCCCACATATGCATTCAAAATTTCAAATTCAAGATTAACCGCATCGCACTGCCTATTGAATTTGAACGATTCAATTTAAAGCTTCTCACCATAACTTAAATCCCCAGAATCGCCAAGGCCGGGCACAATATAGAATCGTTCATCCAGTTTTTCATCCACAGAAAAGGTCCACAGGGTTGCCGGCAGTTTTAAATTTTCTCGGATATATTGAATCCCTTCCGGAGCCGCGATCAGGGAGGCCACATGCAAGTGGTTGGGAACTCCATGCCGCTCCAATTCCTGAACGGATCGAATAAATGATTTTCCGGTTGCCAGCATGGGATCAATCAGGATCACGATCTGGCCGTGGAGTGAAGGGGTGGCCAGGTAATCGAAGTTGATTTTAATCTCGCCTGTACCTTCCTTGCGATAAGCCCCAATAAAACCACAATCTGCCTGGTCAAAGAAATTCTGAAACCCCTGGAAGTAGGGGATGCCGGCACGCAAGACGGTTATCAACACGGGTTGTTGTGCCAGAACCGGAACGAAAACCGATTTCAAAGGAGTTTCAACCTGGCGTGTGGTGTACGGCAAGGTTCTGGAAATTTCATAGGCCATCATCTCACCTAACCGCTCCATGTTTTTCCGAAAACGCTGACGATCCGTTTGCCGAAATTTGTCCCGGACCTCGGCCAGCAAGTGATTGGCAATAGAACGGGTGGTTCCCAGGTTGATTAGCTCCATGAATTATCCTTTATTTTTGATTTTCACTAGTTTGGCTTTCTACTACCTTGGCATTGGGTTCAAAATTTACGATAAAGTTGGATATGGCCGATTCGAAAAAGAGAAAAGCACCTTCAAAAAGATCCTCGATTGACTCCACCTTGCTTAAACAACTTTGTGAAATTCATGGCCCTTCGGGGTCGGAAGCTGCCGTTAAGGATTTTCTTCTCGAGTACATTCTGCGAACTAAAAATACCTGGAAACACAAACCCGAAATAATTCAGGGCGAAGAATTCCAGGACTGCCTCATTCTGAAGTTTGGAAAACCACGCACGGTGATTTTTGCCCATATGGATACCGTGGGCTTTACGGTTCGATACTTTAATCAGTTGGTCACCATTGGAAGCCCCTATGCCGAAATGGGTACGCGTTTGGTAGGGGTTGATTCGAGGGGTGCCATTGACTGCGAACTGGAATTTGATAAAGAACATCATGCCTTTTACAAATTTGGGCGGGCAATCGACCGGGGTACCACCCTCACCTATCAGGTAAATTACCGTGAAACCAAAGACTACATAGAATCAGCTTACCTCGACAACCGGTTGGGTATTTACGCTGCTTTACAAGTAGCTGAGAAGTTGAAACATGGGCTCATTGTGTTTACCTGCTGGGAAGAGCATGGTGGTGGTTCGGTGGGCTACCTGGCCGATTATATCTATCAGAAATGGAAGGTTCGGCAGGCATTAATTTCTGACATTACCTGGGTATCGGACGGTGTTGATCATGGAAAGGGTGTAGCCATATCCCTGCGCGATCGAAATGTGCCGAGGCGGAGTTTTATAGAAAAAATTATCACCTTAGCCCGTGAGCATAATATTGATCACCAATTGGAAGTGGAAGGCATGGGGTCAAGTGATGGGGGCGAACTTCAACGCAGCGCAGTACTCTTCGATTGGTGCTTTGTAGGTGCTCCTGAGCAACATGCCCACAGTCCACATGAAAAAGTGCATAAATATGATATTGAAACCATGATTGAATTGTACCTGGTTTTGATGAAAGAATTATAAAAAACGAATCGATAACTTCAAATCAATCCCTACCTATGACCTCAACCCGCAGAGATTTTATCAAAAGATCCACTACGGCCGGCCTTGGCCTCACAATCCTTCCATCCGGTTTACTCTTTTCAAAAGACAAAGATCCCAAAGTACGACTCGGGTTTATTGGTGTAGGCTTGCGTGGTCAGGGGCATTTAGAACTCGCGTTGAATCGGGCAGACACCGAAGTAGTAGCCATCTGCGACATTCAACAGCGGATGATTGACATGAGTCTGGAATTGGTAACCAAATCCGGTAAACCTAAACCGCACGTCATACAAGATGGACCGTATGGCTACAAAAAATTATTGGAGAACAAAGACATTGACGCTGTTATTATTTCCACCCCGTGGGAGTGGCACACCGTGATGTGTCTGGATGCCATGAATGCAAAAAAATATGTGGGCTGCGAAGTAATTACCGGAATGACGGTTGAGGAATGTTGGCAACTGGTACACACCAGTGAACGAACCGGCATGCCGTTAATGATGCTGGAAAATGTGTGTTACAGACGTGATGTTATGGCTGTACTAAACATGGTGCGGCAAAATGTATTCGGGGAACTGATTCATGTGCAGGGCGGCTATCAGCATGACTTACGTGAAGTAAAATTCAATGATGGAAAAAATCCGTATGGGCATGGAGCTGAGTTTGGCGAAAAAGGCTTTTCAGAAGCGCAATGGCGAACCCAGCATTCGGTTTATCGCGATGGCGATTTGTACCCTACCCATGGCATCGGCCCGTTGGCCATGATGCTTGACATAAATCGGGGCAATCGATTTACCCAATTGGTATCCTATTCAACAAAAGCACGCGGGCTGCATGAGCATGTGGTTAAAATAGGTGGAGCAGATCATCCTAATGCCAAAATTAACTTTAAGCTAGGCGATGTTGTAACCACCATGATCAGCACCACCAACCAGGAAACAATCTTGTTGCAACACGATACCAATTTGCCGCGACCCTATTCATTGGGTTTCCGGGTGCAGGGTACACACGGCATCTGGATGGATGTGAACAAATCCATTTACATTGAAGGACAAAGTGCGAAACCGCATCAATGGGAAGAAGCCAAATCGTGGCTGGACAAGTATGACCATCCACTTTGGAAAAAATACGGCAATGATGCGAGTGGTGCCGGCCATGGGGGTATGGACTGGTTTGTGATTAACGCGTTTATTGAATCCGTTAAGAAAAAAACCAACACCCCGCAAGATGTATATGATGCAGTGACCTGGAGTGCCATTACTCCGCTTTCAGAAAGTTCCATTCAATTGGGAGGCGAGAGTGTCGAATTTCCCGACTTTACTCAAGGAAAATGGATGTACCGGAAAAATGAATTTGCATTAGATGATGTGTACTAATTCTTGCCAAGTTGAACTCCCAATCCTAGTCTCAAAGTTGAAATCGGAACCTTTAACTCGTTGTTAATGGAGCCCGTGTAGGTATACTTAAGCTTTCCAGGATTTACCTGAACTGTGGTGAATAACTTCCTATATCTAAATGAGGCACCAAAAATTGTTCCGAACCCAAATCCTACGCTTTCTGAATATAATTCCTCAAAAGAACTCCCTTCCCAATAACCTGTTCCTGACACCCCTAAATTGGCACCCAGTCTAAAAAAACCATCAATCATCATGTCGTCAGAAATTCCAATTGTCCCTAAGAGGCCTAGTTTGAAATCCGTTGTGAGAAAAGGAGTTCCCTCGAAGGAGGTGGATCCTGGCACCCACGTTTCCCAATTAACGCCATTGATAGACATTCCCGTATTCCAAGACAATCCCAATTTAAAGCTGCTGGAATTAGTGCCAAAGTATGAGGCTCCATCAAAAGCAAAGTAAAATCCTGGCTTAGCACCAACGGCCTCGGTGTAGGGGACCGTTAGGTTATTTTCTTTAAATTTTCCAATGGGCTGCGCTAACCCAAGATGAAGCACAGTCCACCCATTTTTTTGAGCACGTTCCTTTACTTGTACATTGGAACTTTGACCTCCTCCCGTCATTTGAGCGAACCCCTTAATTGAACCTAGTAAACAAATAAATCCTAGTACTAATCTGCTATACATCATTTTTATTGATTAAAATCTAATCTCCAAACATTGAATTTTCCGGTTGGATTACCCCTTTGCGATATGAAATAAATTGACTTTCCATCAGGGGCCCAAACAGGACTTACGTCATGACCAGGATGGAAAGTAAGTTGAGTCAACCCGGTTCCGTCTGGGCGAATAGTATAGATATTTAAATTTTCAGGTGTATTTGTCGTTTTCTCCGTAGAACCAACACAAACTATCAATTTACCATCAGGAGAAAGCTGTGGACTAGAGAATCCCATTTTCTCACTATTTAAAATCAAGGTTTCGGTACCAGCCACTAAATCAATGGACCATATTTCCCCTCGTGTTGAAGACTTGTTATTCCTGGTAATCACCAATGTTTTGCCGTCTTTGGACAAAGAAGGTGTAAAGCCTTCCGAATACTGAGTTAATAGGGAAGATTCTAAATTGACATTCCAAACATAAAATCTTCCACCATCTGACTTCGTAAAGTAAATTGATTTCCCATCTGGAGCAAAACAAGGACCCAGTTCAACAAGTGGTGTTGTGGTAATCTGTTGAACCGCTGCACCTTCTGTTGTATTAATCATATAAATATCACTATCTACAAAATTGCCTAATTGATCCTGACGTGAATCTGTAAAGGCAATTTTCGATCCATCCGGAGAAAAGGTCATGTCATTGACCTGATTTCTGAACGTTCGTTGTATCGTAGACCTTCCACCAGCTGTATTTTTTATAAATATATTGTCCTTGTTATCTTTTTTTGCTAAAAAGGTTAATCTCGAACCATCGGGAGAAACTGCAATCAAAGGGGCCGCATACCATTCCAACACACCACTTGCTGGATTTCTCCTAATGGTAGGCCCCAATGCAACTTCATCATCACTGGTAAATTGAGTAAACTTAATACCGCCCTCTTCTGGTACCGAAGTTGTTAAATAATTAATGGTTGGAGCGCACGAAACCAATAACCAACCCGAAACAACCAAGCACGTTACTTTGGAAAAATATCTCATAAATTATTTCAACTTTAGTTTGCCCCTGTCGGCTTCTGAATGGTTAATGATATAGTGGACGTTTCAAAATTTTCGGAAGTTACTTCAAAATTAAAAGTGATTGACGTACTGGTTCCAAAGCGTATGCATTGCGTAATGGTAATATAATTTGCTGTGGATGAACTCGTTGAGCTTCTAAAGGTACCACCCGCGCTGCCTCCAGTTTGTGTAAAAGCAAAACTTGAAACCGGTGTAAAACTTGTCTGGGAGGAGAATCTAAATTCCCCATCGACAAAGCTGACAATTCTTTGCCCTTGAATATCTATTCTAATAGTAAAGTTAGTCCCGTTTGAGCCACCACTTGTTAATGTACAATTATTGATAGATACAAAAGTAGAGGCAACCTTTGATGCTTTAAACGGCTGTGAATTTGAAGCTCCTTCAATATCTTCATCCAAACAACCAAATAAGGCTAAAAGGAAGAGTACGCTAAGATATCTCTTAAATTGAAAATTATTCTTCAAAAAATTCATAATAACTATTTATTACAATTCTATTGAAATTATACTAATAAGCCAAACACATGTTGTGAAAAAAATACCTGCAAACGGTTTAACCTATTACTATAAACAATTTCTTACAAGGTGAATCCGGATAGTAAAAGTGGTTTTAACTTTACAGAAATTTTTTGATATGAACTTAATTCAATTACTCGGATTGGCAGCCGGTTCATGTACAACCATTGCGTTTTTACCCCAGGTCATCAAAACCTGGAAAAGTGGCTCCGCAAAAGATCTATCGTTGGGCATGTTTTCTTTCTTTTGCTTTGGCGTATTGCTTTGGCTCATTTATGGAATCATCATTCACGATACACCGGTGATTGTTGCAAACTTGCTTACGTTGATGTTGGCCTCCTCCCTCTTGTATTTCAAACTTCGCTTCAAGGATTAGCCTCATAATGGAGAACCCGAAGCCAGAGATTCGCTGGTTATTACTTCAATACTGGCAGCCTGAATTATTTGCCTTTACAAAGTAGGCCTTGTAATTCTTCGCTTTGGGATCTTTGCAGCCCACCAGGTTCAGCAGCTCCACTTTTCGGAATTCAACCGGGTGACTTTCGCTTTGCAAAGCGATAAAGCCCTCCGTTAACGGGGTGCCATCAACTTTGTAGGTGGGATTATAATGATTTACTACCCCGCCACCGATATGAGGCTTCGTGTATTGTATCACAACCTGGCCTTCCACCCAATGCTGAATCAATGAATCGCCCAATACCACAAACTCGGCTGTTACCCATTGATCACCATCATAGGTTTTTGACGTTGAACTGATACAATGCGGGGTAAACAACGTGTCGGCCATATACACATGGGTGGCGGGGGTACATAAGTTGGCGGAGGGTCGCGAACCTTTACCCAAACCCCCTAAAAACTGAGCCTCGATGCTGATCGGAAAGTCCTGATCCAACTCCATCGTTTCGGGCGGTTGAGCGTGGAGCATGACCCCACTATTGCGGGTTGCCCAACCCTCGCCACCGGTTGCCTGTTCACCAACAAAGCGGTATTCCACCCGTAGTCGGTAGTGGGAAAACTTTTGCTTATAGAAGATATGGCCAAACTGGTTGCGGAATGAGTCATATTGATCATACCGAACCACCAGCCGGCCGCTATCCACACGAAATGTGTTTCCAAAATTCTCTTGTAACGGATGACCCGATATTTTCACTTGCCAGTCGTTTAGATCTTTTCCATTAAAAAGCGAAATCCAGGCTTCCTCCTGTGGATTATTTTGAGCGCACCCGAGTGCAATCATCATCATAACAATAAAACTCCTTTTCATAATTACGGAATCAATTTTCGAAAGTAGTGATTTCTTGATTTCTCTATGGGTAAAGATTCGTCAAGAAAAAGGTACCGTTGGTCATAAGTCGTGATCCAAATCCATCTGCCGGGAACAAGAAGCCGTTAGTAATCCAAAAACTATGTTTTACTAAACTCTAATCATTATGAAAACAATTATCATTACCCTCTTTCACTTGTTTTTGCTGGCCCCGTACCTTGGTGGCGAACACTATTCCATTTATCTGAACAACAACCTGATGACGCAACAGGTAATTGCCCATCAGGAAAGCGTACCTACCCTATTGCTGCCGCAGGATCATCAAGGCAGTTTGGCCGTTCATTACGATCATTGCGGCCAGCTCGGCAAAAACCGGGAACTGTCTTTACAGAATAAAAAGAATGAAAAGGTGAAGACCTGGACATTCGATGATTCACCTAACAGCCGCGATCGCATGATGTTAGATGCCCGGAGTGTTGCCCAACTGATCCAAACAACAGGCCCATTACACTTGGTCTATACTTCGAAAGAGTTACCCAAAGGACGGGTATTGGCCAAAATAGAGTTGGATACCCGAAAAGTAATTTCAAGAACGGAATAAAAATAGCAAGGCTGTTTCCTGAGTTAATGGTGCTCCTGGAAACAGCCTTGATAAAGTACTCAGTTGATTGACTCCCCTTTCTCCAGCTTTTTAATCATGTCTTCAATGGTAGCCTTTGCTCCGGCATTGGTTTCCACCTTTAACGCATCCTGAGCAAACTTCAGCGCTTTCTTATTGTCATGATTAGCCGAATACCCGCGAGCCATACCCATTAAGGCTGTAGCATTGGTAGGATAGCGTTTGTACCCGGTTTCAAATACTTTCATGGCATCACTTGGGCGTTTCTGACTAATCAGGTTACGACCGTACGCCACAATTTGCTGAGCGGTGGCATCGGGTAACGTAATCGCTTCGTTCATCACGGCAGCGGATTCAGCCGTTTTACCCATAGCAAAAAGAACATTCGCTTTTGATTGATAGATCGGATAATACTTGATGTTGCGATCCAGAAATGATTGTACCCAACCCAAGGCTTCGTCCAGATTCATCTTTTTGAAGGCACAGAAGTTGGCTGCCGCTACTGCATTTTGCCAGGCAAATCCTTTCTGGCTGGTCATCTCCTCCCGTAAATTCTGAATATATAATTCATCGCCATTAGGCACGGTAATTCTAAATGGCACGGAGAGCTTCTCCCATTTTAACCGGGCCGTAGCACTGTTTTGAAGCCGGTCAATAAACTCGTAGGTAAGGTATTCATTAAATTCACAGGCAACCGGTTTGACGGCAACCCGTAACACATCTTCGGCCGGCACGTAGGAATAACTTCCCCAAGCGCTTGTATTGGAAGAAAAAATCAGAGTCCACTCCTCGGTACCGGGAATCATGTGTAATCCGTAGGTTCCTGCCTGGATGGATTTACCTTCAATCTCCACCGGATGAGAGAATGAAATCGTAGTATTTTCATTTGCCCCTGCCCGCCAGGGTGAAGGATTCTGCTCCGTGCTTTTACCGAACCCAAGAGAAGTTAACCCATAGGGCACCAGTTTACCCCAGATTTCCCGGCCGGCCACATCCGGACTACTATACGCAATGGTGACTTTCACCAGTCCCAGATATTGGGTTACCTCGCTTTTCTGATTATTGCCACTTGGGGGCAAGGTCATTTGCGACCAGGCAATGCTGCTTACCAGAATTCCGGCCAACAGCATGATGGGAGAAAACTTTTTCATAGGGGAAATAATTTGACTGTGAAATTAGTAATCTGATCGGATTCCCAATACGATTAATGGGGAACGGCAAGGGGTTTGTGTTTAGCGGATTGCTGGTATCCATTCGAGTGCATTCCAAAAAATTTGTAACTAGCAGCATGACTCTTCAGGTAGCCTCCTTGAATTCCGGAAGCAATGGTAATTGCTATTACGTTGGCACCGCGCAAGACGCCATCCTGGTAGATGCCGGCCTATCGTGCCGTGAAACGGAACGTAGAATCAAACGGCTCGGTCTTAACATCCGGAATGTGAAGGGAATTTTTATTTCGCATGAACATGGCGATCATATTTCGGGCATCGGAAAACTGGTTAAGCGATTTGGGTTGCCGATCTTTATTACCCGCAGCACCCATCAATTTTCCAGGCTCGAGTTACCGGGTGAACACGTGCGCTATTTTGATTCCAATCAATCGCTGGAAGTCGGTACCTTAAAAATTTTACCGTTTCCAAAATTGCATGATGCTGTCGACCCGCATAGTTTTCTGGTCTCCGCTAAAACCGATTCTGGCGAGGATGTTCGTGTGGGTATTTTTACGGACATCGGTGTTCCCTGCGAACGAGTCATTGAACATTTCAGTCAATGTCACGCTGCGTTTCTGGAATCGAACTACGATGAAATGATGTTGGAACGGGGTACTTATCCGCAAGCCCTAAAAAACCGGATCCGGGGCGGCCAAGGTCATCTTTCCAATAAGCAGGCCCTTCAACTTTTCAGGGACTACCGGCCTGCGTTTATGACACACCTATTTTTATCGCATCTCTCCCACCACAACAATACGCCTTCGGTGGTACAACAGATGTTCGATGCTCATGCCGGTAACACAAAAATTGTAATTGCTTCCCGATATCGAGAAACAGAGCTCTTTACCATTAATCCAAAAGGAACTGTAAATGAATCTGTAGCTCGCAAGACCGGATTTTCCTATCAACTCGATCTTTTCCGATGACAAGGCAATCGAATTCTCACCATAGAATACATTCATCATGGCAGAGAAGATCTTAGTTCTTTCGGAGCCGGATTTCTCTATTTACAAATACCATGGACTGCCGGAGGCCGGTCTTACCTTTTTTGAAAATACCCGGTGGGGTAGTGCCGGCATGGTGTATGAACGCAAGAACTCAAAAGACCTGATTCAATTACTCATAGATCCCTACCTGTTTGCAGTTCAACGAGGCGATGAGATGGTAGGAACAGCGGTGTTTTGCAATACCCGGCCACGGGTGAAGGATCGCGAATACAATGCCTTTATCATCCGGTACTTTGCAGCCGCTAATTCCATTCAAGGGAAAAAAGTAATCAAGCACTATGCCAGTAGGGTAATGGATGTTGTTCGCGATGCTGAGCAGGAAAAAACGATTTACGTTGGCTGTGTTGAAAAAGGAAATGCCCGTTCATTTCATGTTGTAAGTAGTGTGGGGTATGAAGTATTAGGAACCTTGAAAGTTCAGGCATTCAGTCGGCTTTTTCCCAAAGCTCAAAAGTCATTGGAACGAATTGACTCAGATCCTGGCCGCCAGGAGGTGCTTACCTTATTGCGCTCGTCTTACAGAAATCATGTGCTGGTGCATTTCGATTACCTTTTTCTGAATAACCATTATTTCGTTATTCGAAACCCACAACACGAAATTGTTGCCGGGTGTCAGTACCACCGTGTGCATTGGGCCATCAACCGGATGCCGGGCGTACTGGGTAAACTGATCATGAACGTATTACCGGTTATACCGATAATCAGGCGACTGTTTAATCCAAAACGATTTGAGTTTTTAGCGCTGGAGGGGATTTACATCAAGCCGGGGTATGAATCCGCTTTTCATCAATTAATGGAAGGAATCCTTCACCAAGAGCAACTCACGGCCGCCTTGTTTTGGATGGGTGATACATGCCCGTATAGAATTGCTTTGGAACAATACGGTAAGCTTGGCTTGTTGCAGAAATTCATTCAGGATTCCGGTGTTTATATCATGACTTCCTACAGAAACATGAATCCGCAGGAAATTGAGGAATTAAAATCCGGCCCGCTCTACGCGTCAGCATTTGATTACATCTGAAAAAGGCAAGGCTCAGTTTGCCTCATGAATAGAGCGCCATTGCCGTTCCAATAGGGCTTTGGTCGATTTTATTCCCTCAGGTTCGGGCAGGTTCATACCTTCAAACTCCACACCAATATAGCCCTGAAATCCTGAGTCCTTAACAAGTTGAAGCATGCGTTTGTAATCAATACGGGTTTCATCGCCCTGGGCATCAAACTCATAGGATTTTGCACTTACGCCCTTGGCAAAAGGAAGCAGTTCACTAACCCCCTGGTATCGGTCATAGACTTCAGCACAGTCTATTTGGGTTGTGCCCCATTTGGCGCTCAGGCACCAGTTGCCAAAATCCGGCAACGTGCCACAGTTGGGTAGGTTTACCTGTTTCATGATTTCTGCTACCCAAACGCCATCCGAACTATACAACCCATGATTCTCAATTAATATGTTGATGTTGAATTGTTGGGCATATTCACACAACTTACTCATGGAGTCGACCATGGCCTTTTGAACATCCGACTTACTTCCTTCACCAAACGCATTCACCCGAATGGAATGGCAACCCAAAAATTGAGCCGCTCGCACCCACCGATAATGATTCTCCACAGCTTCCTTTCTTGCTGGGGTATCCGGATTGCCGAGGTCGCCTTCTTCATCCACCATAATCAGGAGGTTCTGCACGCCCTGGTCATTGGCTATTTCCTTCAGGTGACTCCAATACCCTTCATCTTCGGCATGGTCGCGATAGAATCCGTTCACATACTCCGCGGCTTCAAATCCCGATTCGCGAACAATTTTCGGAAAGTCACCCGCCAGCAGCTTACCCTCTTCGAGTGCCCGATGTATCGACCATTGCGCCAGTGAAAGTTTGAGTGGCGGAATTTCAACAGGTGGTGGTGTTTCTCTGGATTTCATGGTGCAAGCAGCAAGCCCGGCCATCGGAACATACGCGGCTCCAAGTGCCAGTTGTTTAACAAATGTTCTTCGCGATTTCATAGGAACTCCTGTTTAGGTTTTGACTTAGTGAATAACCCCCAACTCCTTCCCGACTTCCGTAAAGGCCTCGATCGCTTTATCCAAATGATGCTTTTCATGCGCGGCTGAAATCTGAACGCGAATCCGGGCCTTCCCCTTCGGCACCACCGGAAAGAAAAACCCGATGACATAGATGCCCTTTTCAAGTAATCGCTCAGCAAACTTTTGAGCCAATGGTGCTTCATATAACATGATGGGTACAATGGGATGGACACCTGACTTAATATCAAAACCCGCAGCCGTCATTTTATCCCGGAAATATTTTGTGCTCTGCTCCAGTTTATCGCGGAGCGAAGTAGTTTCAGAAAGCATATTAAACACTTCGATTGAGGCACCGGTTATGGAAGGCGCTAACGTATTGGAAAATAAGTAAGGCCGTGAACGTTGACGCAGCATTTCAATAATTTCTTTGCGACCGGAAGTAAAACCACCAGACGCTCCACCCAATGCTTTTCCCAACGTACCGGTAATAATATCCACACGACCCATCACACCACAATATTCCGGAACGCCACGGCCGGTCTTTCCCAAAAAACCTGTAGAATGGCACTCGTCCGTCATCACCAGTGCCTGATACTGATCGGCCAGGTCACAGATTTTGTCCAACTGGGCAATGGTACCATCCATGGAGAATGCTCCATCAGTAACGATGATGATCTGGTTCGAGCCTGCCTTTTTTGCTTCGTCCAACTGTACTTTCAGATCGGCCATGTCGTTATGCTTGTAGCGATATCGCATGGCCTTACAAAGTCGCACCCCATCAATGATGGAAGCATGATTCAATTCATCAGAAATGATGGCGTCCTTTTCACCAAATAAGGGTTCGAATACACCCCCGTTCGCATCAAAGGCGGCCGCATAAAGTATCGTGTCTTCGGTTCCTAAAAACTCAGCGATCTTCTGCTCCAGTTCTTTGTGGATATCCTGGGTTCCGCAAATGAAACGGACGGACGACATTCCAAATCCGTGGGTATCAATAGCCCGCTTGGCTGCTGCAATTACCCGCGGGTGTGAAGAAAGGCCCAGGTAGTTATTCGCGCAGAAATTAATCACTTCTTTGCCATCCGAAGTTTTGATATCGGCACCTTGCGGAGTAATGATAATTCGTTCCTTTTTGAATAAGCCGGCCTCACGAATGGCCTCCAGTTCTTTTTGAAGTACAGGTTGAAGTTTGGTATACATGATTAGTTGATTTTCGGTTTGGGTCGCATGACCGGCTTGGGTGCGGTTACGGGCTTCACAGGAGTATCGGGGGTTTGCTTCAGAGGATACTTTCTGCGAATAGGATTGATGAGGTATAACTTCTGCGCGGTAAAGCTGGTCGGGCTCATGTGCTCCAACAGATTCTTCCATTCTTGCCAGCGTTCGGGTTCGTGCTGCTGGAAGGCTTCACTGTCAATCTTTTTCGTAACCAGGTATTCCTCCAGATTCATGAGCCAAATCTACAATGGGAATTGATAAATCGTAAATCGTATTTTTATCTAACTTCGCCCCGCATTCGATTGATCCATGAAAAAAACTAAGGTTCTTCTTATTGGTGCAGGCGGACAGCTGGGTTCCGAATTAACTCAGGGACTGTGGAAAATATACGGGCAGGAAAATGTGATTGCCTCCGACATCAAAGAAGCGCAAGGCATGCTAAAAGAAGGGCCGTATGAAAAGTTTGACGTGATGCAGCGCGACAAACTATTCGAACTCATCCGAAAACATGAAATCACCCAGATCTATCATTTAGCCGCCTTGTTATCGGCCACCGGTGAAAAAGATCCACGCTGGGCCTGGAAGCTAAACATGGAAAGCTTGCTGTTTGTGTTGGAGGCCGCTCATGAACTTAAACTTCACAAGGTTTATTGGCCCAGTTCGATTGCCGCATTTGGTCCCACCACGCCAAAACAAAATACACCGCAGGATACGATTATGGATCCTACCACGGTATATGGAATTACAAAATTAGCCGGTGAGTTGTGGTGTGAGTATTACTTTCGTAGATATGGTGTAGATGTGCGAAGTCTGCGCTACCCGGGATTGATCGGATACAAAACACCGCCCGGTGGTGGCACCACCGATTATGCTGTGGACATTTATTTTAAGGCCTTGAAGGAAAAAAGGTATGAATGCTTTTTATTGGCCGACACCTACCTGCCCATGATGTACATGGATGATGCTGTAAAGGCCACACTTGATTTAATGGAAGCCCCGGCCGAAAAAATTAAGATCCGATCGAGTTATAACATCGGAGCCATGAGCTTTTGCCCGGCCCAAATTGCAGCCACGATTAAAAAACACATTCCTGATTTTGCGATTACCTACAAACCGGATTTCCGGCAGGCTATTGCCGACTCATGGCCAAAATCCATTGATGACTCAGCGGCCCGAACAGATTGGGGCTGGAAACATCAGTTTGGTCTTGAGGAGATGACGCAGGATATTTTGGTTAACCTGGAGAAGCAGCCGGAGTTACTTGCTCTTTAGTAACTAATCGATTACCAAAAATTTCGAGGTCCCGATAAATTCAGGAGAAGCAACCCGAACCAAGTAGAGGCCCGATCCAAAATTGGAATTGTCTACAGTAAGTTTGCTACCTGCAAGTGAAAGCCGTTCAACCAAGCGGCCGGAAGTATCATGAATAACTACTTCTAACGGCACCTGGGGTGTAAAATTCAACTCTATTGTCAACTTCCTTCCTTGGCTAATTTGGGTTGGATAGGTTGAGAAACTTCTTAATCCGGTAAATTCAACAAACGTGGCCGGATAGATGGCTTCCTTACCGTCAACATCAACTTGTCGCAGCCGGTAATAAGTACGGCCAATCTGAGGCTTCTCGTCATATGCTTCGTAATCAATTCTAATTTGGCTGTTTCCGGCACCATTAATCTGAAACAATCCCTCATAATCGAGGCCATTGTTGGATTTTTGAACTTCAAAGAAATCTGAGTTCAACTCGGATGCTGTAGCCCACGTCAGCTTGATCTGATTCACTGCTGGCGTTGCATTAAAAAACAATAGCTCTACAGGCAGTGTACTGCTATTACAAAAAGATGATCCGACCCCTTGGGTACAGCCTCCACCCACTGTAAAACTGCCTGGAGGGCCGGTGAGGTTAGAGTTATTGCCCATATTAATGTCTCCATCAACGTTGATAGACCCACCGCCTGAAATAGAAACTGTTGTATTATTATTACCAATGAAGTCCCCATCGATATCAACCGAACCGGTAACAGAAATGGATGCGCCATTATTCATTTGAACATTTCCTTTCACAATTAAAGTGCCTGAAATATTCAGCACCAAGTTATTATTTACAATTAAGTCACCCCAAATAATCATGGTCCCGGTTACGGTAAGTGTGGCTGAATTATTAGCCGTTACATCACGTGGGTTACTGGAGTTTCCTACATTGAGCGTACCGGTAGTATTGATTGTCAAGGCTGAGGTATTACCAAAGTCAAGATTTCCAATCGTATAACTGGAACCATTATTAATTAATGCTGAGCGGTTATTGTTGATGGTAACGTTTTCTGTAACAACATCCCCAATATTACTCCCTGACCAATTGCCGGCTGTTTCCCAATTTCCCGTGGTGGTAAACGTTGCCTGCCCAAAACTGCATAGACCGCTCCCCAGAAGAATGAATAAAAATACAAGCTTTTTCACAATCTGTTTGCTGATAACTCAGCGGTTATAGAAATAATTAAGCAACAAATATAATACATTGAAATAAATTAATTTGCCTGTCTGAACCATTTAAGAGACCAACTTGAGTAAGATAAAACGACTGGCTGGCGAAACCGTTTTATACGGCCTCGGAAGCATTCTGCCCCGGGTGCTCAACTTTTTGTTGGTTCCGTTGCACACCAAGGACATGTTTAATCAGGCGGAGTACGGGGAAGTAACCAAACTCTATGCCTTTGTCGCGGTAATTAATATCGTGTACATGTTTGGTATGGAAACGGCCTTCTTTCGCTTCGCTACCAAACCAGGTGCTGATGCCAGGCGGAGTTTTAACCTGGCTCAAACCGTAGTGGTGATCATCAGTGGCTCCTTATCAGGGGTACTCTTCTTTTTTGCTACCCCGATTGCAGCTTCCCTTCAAATTTCCAATCCCCAATTTATTACCTGGCTTACCGCCACTATGCTCATTGATGCCGTGGTGGCCATACCGTTTGCCCGTTTGCGATTAGAGAAAAAAGCATTGCAATTTTCCACCATCAAAGTAATCAACGTGCTGGTGTTGATTGGCTTGAATTACTATTTCCTGAAATTCAGTTACAATCCGGAAATTGGAGTGGGCTATGTGTTTTTGGCCAACCTGATCGCCAATGCGTTGTTCATCCTCTTTTTTCTGCGAGAATTGGCAGGTTGGCGCCCTATCTGGGATAAGGTGGTAAGTCCGCAGTTGTTTCACTATGCCTGGCCCGTGATGATCACCGGAGTTGCCGGCATGATTAACGAAATGTTTTCGCGCAGCATGCTCGATTGGTGGTTGCCTGAAAATTTTTATCCAGGGGTTAGTCGCCAGCAAGCGGGCGGGATTTTTGGTGCCTGCTACAAATTTGCTGTGTTCATGAACCTGGGCATTCAGGCTTTTCGGTATGCAGCCGAACCCTTCTTCTTTTCCCATGCCGAGGATCAAAATTCACCCGCGCTCTTCGCCAAAGTGAATCATTATTTTGTGGTCTGCTGTTGTGTAGTTCTCGTTGCCGTAAGCACCAATATCGATATTCTTAAAAAGATTTTTATTGGTGAAGAATTCTGGCTTGCCTTGCCCATCGTTCCTGTTCTGTTATTGGCCTATTTGTTCCTAGGCATCTACTATAACATGAGTGTGTGGTTCAAACTCACGGACAAAACTTATTATGGTACCTTGATTACACTTGTTGGGGCCGGTATCACCATCGCGGGTAACTTTATGCTAATCCCACTATTAGGCTTTATGGGCAGCGCCCTTGCCGCCTTGCTTTGCTATTTTGCTATGGCTCTTTTATGTTATGGAATAGGTCAACGACACTATCCGATTCCTTATACCCTTACCAAAGATGCCGGATACCTGATCCTGTCGTACGCACTGTTAACCTTAACCAATCTCGTTCAGCTGGATAGTCCATGGTTAGCCACCGGATTTCACCTTTCCGTTTTGGCCGTCTTTTTGATCTTTATCTTTCTCGTGGAGCGTAGGCATTTCCATTCGCCCGTCTCCTAATAATTTGTAGTTTTACCCGATACGCTTCTACCTATGAACATCATCATTCCGATGGCCGGCCTGGGCAAGCGCCTGCGGCCGCATACCTTAACTACTGCCAAACCGCTGCTCCCGATTGTCGGTAAGCCCATCGTTCATCGATTGGTGGAAGACATTGCTCAGGTGTGTCCAGAAAAAATTAACTACATCGGCTTTATCGTTCATCCCGGTTTTGGCCGGCAGGTGGAAGACGACTTAAAAGCCGTGGCCAAAGCCGTAGGGGCCGAAGGTAAAATCTATTATCAGGAACAGGCCTTGGGAATTTCACATGCCTTACTTTTTGCCAAAGAATTGTTTGAGGGCAAAGTGATCGTGGCTTTTGCCGACACGCTATTCCGGGCCGACTTTAGATTAGACACCAGCCGCGATGGCACTATCTGGGTTCAACAGGTGGCCAACCCTTCCCAATTCGGTGTCATCAAATTAAATGATCAGGGTGAAATTATTGGATTGGTTGAAAAGCCCAGTTCCTTCGTTTCTGATCTGGCCATTATTGGAATCTATTTTTTCAAAGAGGGTGAAAAACTCCGCGCGGAAATGCAACACCTGATTGACCATGACATTAAAGAGAAAGGAGAATATCAATTCACAACCGCTCTGGAAAACATGCGCAAGAAGGGGGCCTTGTTTTTCCCGGGCCAAGTACAAGAATGGCTCGATTGCGGGAATAAGGACAACATGATTCAAACCAATCAGCGATATCTGGAGTTTATCAACAATCAAAAGTTGATTTCGGATAAAATCACCGTTACCAACAGCACCCTTATTCCTCCGGTATTTATTGATGATTCGGTGATAATTGAGAACTCTGTTATCGGACCGTATGCTTCCGTTGGTGCCGGTACCCGCATTACGGATTCGCGAATTCAAAATTCAATTATTCAGAAGAATTGCACGATCCGAAACGGTAATCTCAAAGACAGTCTATTGGGAAATTTCGTTACTTTTGACGGAAAATCTGCCGAGCTTGATTTGGGAGATTACAGTTCGATTTGACACGTCTACCGTTGGCAAAAAAAATTCTCCAGCTATACATTATTCTAACCATCATTAACGCAGGATGGGTGAGCTCTCCTGTGTATGCCCAAAAGCGGAAACCTGCTCCAGATCCCCGCACCCAATCCGCCCGACTACGGGAAGCCGAATTTTTCTTTACCGAAGCTGAAAAATTTTTCATTCTGGAGGATTATGCCAAGGCCTTGTTGTATTTCCAGCGCGTGGCCGAATTGAACTCGGATAACGCCACGGTTCATTATAAGATGGCTGAAATTCTGGCGAAGGGAACCACGGAAGAGGATATGCAAAAAGCAGCACAAACTATCGATCGTGCCCTGAAACTGGAAACCGGCAACAAGTACTTCTACTTGTTGGCATCGAACATTTACGCTGGCTTGGGCGACTTTGATAAGGCAACCGCCACTCTGGAAAAAATGATGGCCGAGATTAAAGGCACTGAAGAGTATCTTTTTGAATTAGCGGCTCTCTATCTCTATGGCAAAGAGGAAGACAAAGCGTTAAAAGTTTATGATCGGGCGGAAGAGGTGTTGGGCGTCAATGAAGTATCCTCTCAACAAAAGCAACGGATTCTGTTTGAAAAGGGAAAAGTAACAGAAGCCATTGCCGAGGGCGAGAAACTGCTGGAAGCGTACCCCGATGAAGAACGCTATGTGATGGTTTTTGCCGAAACCCTGGCGCAACATGGACAACGCAGCAAGGCGATTGTACAACTCGAAAACTTCATCAAAACCCACCCAGAGGCCGGCAACGTCAAAATGTTACTGGCTGGATTTTATAAAGACGATGGACAAGAAGAGAAATCACGCAATTATGTGTTAGCGGTTTTTGACGACCCGCAAATTGATGTCAGCAGCAAAGTGATGATGATGGGTACCTACACAGCCATGATATCACAAAATCGAAGTAAAAAAATTGAGGATCCCAAGTTAGACTTGTTTGTGCTCGGTTTGTTTGAAAAACTGAACGCGCAATATCCAAAAGAAGCCAATGTCCATCTGGTAGGGGGCGATTTATACATGACCCTTGAAAAAGATGATTTGGCCAAACAGGAATATCGCAAAGCGATACAGGTGGGCTCCGGAAGTTTTGAAGTGTGGCAAAACCTGCTGTATCTCGAATCACAAGCGGAAGAATTTGATAGCCTGATTCACCATTCGGAAGCCGCCCTTGAGTTATTCCCCAATCAAGGCATGATTTACTATTTCAATGGTTACGGTCACCTACGCAAAAAGCACTATCGGGAAGCAGCCTACTCGCTTGAACAAGCCAAGAAATTGACTACTGCTAATCCTGCCTTTGTGGGTGAAGTAAACTCCATGCTGGGTGATTGCTACAATGGATCTAAAGAGTACAGCAAATCTGATCAGGCGTATGAAGAGGCGCTGGCCATCAATCCCAACAACGACATTGTATTAAATAATTACAGCTACTATCTCTCCCTGAGAAAAGAAAATCTGGAGAAGGCTGAAAAGATGTCGACCCAACTGGTTAAGAGTTATCCGGACAATGCCGCGTACCTGGATACCCACGCCTGGGTTTTATATGCGCGCGAAAAATATAAAGAAGCCCGTAAGGTGATGGAACGTGCCATCCAAACCGGGCAAGCAACCGCCACTCACTTTGAGCATTACGGTGATATTCTTTTTCAGTTGGGTGAAATTGACAATGCTGTCGTGCAGTGGCAAAAAGCCAAACAAAAAAATGGCGATAATGCCAGCCTGGATCGAAAAATCACTAACCGCAGAATTAATTGAAATCCTTGTTCCGTTTCTGGTCGTTACCCCAATTCGCCATAACCCTGTTGCTTGCAGGGGGGTTGGTGGTCTTTCAATCATGCCATCGAAAAGCGGTGCCTACCTTACCGGAGGCCCCCCAAACAATTGATATTCAGGAAATCGACTTCGGCTACCTGCATGGCAAAGCCCGTATGGTGTTTAAGGATGAAAAGAAAGAACGCGACCTGAAGGCTAATATCCGCATTCGGAAAGACAGCGTGATCTGGATGACGTTTTCCGTTATTGGAGTGCAAGGCGGTAAGGCATTAATTAATAAAGACTCCATCACCATTGTCAGCACGGTTGACAAGGAATATTATGTATTTGAGTACAAGGAGTTATCGCAACGGTTCAATTTCAATATTGACTACGCAGTAATCGAAGCAGCTATGTTGGGCAACTTGGTAAAGGCAAAGCAACCCACAGATGAGATTGGTCGAGAAGGAGAATACGAAAAACTCACCCAAAAGGAAGGTTCGGTGAATATCAAAAACCTGATTAATCCGATTACTAAAAAAATTGAGCGCGTAGAATTATTGGAAGCCTCTTCCCAGAATACCTTAAAATTGGAATACAGTAATTTTCAGCCGTTGAGCGATAAATCATTCCCGTATAACGGATTCATCAGCATTTTCTATAAAACGGTCGGTGGTGTCATTAACAATACCATTACTTTTGAATACACGAAAGTCGAACTGGGCGATAAGGAATTGAAATTCCCTTTCAATATTCCCAAGCGTTATGACCGCAGGTAAATTTACCTTCTGCTTATTTTTTGTTACCCTTTTTTATTTTCCGGTTGAAGCGCAAAAATCAAAGACCCAGCTTCAAAAGGAAAAGCAACAGAATCTTGAGAAAATAAAAGAGACCGAAAAAATTCTGGCCGAAACAGGGGCTCAGAAACAGAATTCATTGGGCGAGTTGGTGGCGTTGAATGAACGAATTCAACAGCAAGAAGCCCTGATTAAATCGATCCAATCTGAAGTTTCCTTGCTTGATTACGATATCAGCGAAAACAATCAGATCCTGGAAGCCCTGGAACGCGATCTGAACAAATTAAAAGAAGAGTACGAAGCCATGCTGTTTGCTGCCCAAAAGGCAAGTGGCAAAATTGATAAACTCACGTTTCTGTTTTCAGCCCGGTCGTTCGATCAATTGCAGATGCGCCTGAAGTACATGGAGCAATACGGCCAGGCGCGCCAGGATCAGGCTGCCGTTATTGAAAAGGTACAAGGCATCTTAAAAGAACAAATCCGGGTAACGGAATTGAAACGCGATGAAAAAAATAACCTACTGCGCGATGAATTGAAAGAGAGTAAACAACTGGCCGATTTAAAGCAGAAGCAACGAACCCTGGTGCGAACCCTGGAAAAGCAAGAGAAGCAATTGCGCAAAGATCTGGAGGCTACCCGGAAGGCGGTAGCCGAGTTGGATAATATGATTGCTAAAATCATCAAGGAAGAATTGGAACGGGCCGCGCGTGAAGCGCGCGAACGTGAAAAACGAAATAACCGCGAGGCCACCGATGCCGCCATCGCGTTGTCGGCATCATTCGAAGAGAATAAGAACAAGTTTCCCTGGCCGGTATCGGGTTTTGTTTCACAAAAGTTTGGTCGCCAACAGCACCCTGTCCTGAAGAACATTGTGATTCAAAACGATGGTGTCAACATTCAGACCAAACAAGGTGAAGAAGTCCGCTCCATATTTAATGGGGTAGTAAGTGCCGTTGCGTTTACTCCCGGCATGGGCAATACCATCATTGTCAAGCACGGTGATTATTTCACGGTATATACCGGCCTAAAAGATATTTCCGTAAAGCAGGGCCAACGAGTTACCACCAATCAGGAGTTGGGCAAAGTGTTATCCAATGGCGAGGGTATTTCCGAACTTCGCTTCCAGATCCGTAAGAATTTCGATGCCCTGGACCCACAGGAATGGTTAAGAAACTAGGTTGACCGGTAAAAACAACGAAACCCGGCTAATTTTCAGGACAAACAGGGATTGACGTATTTCGATTAATCAGATTTCCCTATCTTTACAGTACAAATTTTTCACTATGAGTGCAATTCTTTTGATCGGGATGCCTGGTATGGGCGAGTGGGTGGTTATCGGATTATTCGTGCTGATTTTCTTCGGTGCCAAAAAGATTCCTGAATTTGCAAAAGGCCTTGGTAAAGGGTTCCGTGAATTCAAGGATGCGGTAAAAGATGTGAAGAAAGAAGTGGATGATGCCGGTAAAGAAGTACCGAAGATTGACGAGAAGTAAGCATTGAGTTCGGACATACGAGACTTACAACGACATCTTTCCAACGGATCCCTCAGCTGCGTTGACCGCGTCAATCGGTTTCTGATTAACATCGAAAAAAAGAAACACCTCAATGCTTTTTTGAGTGTTTACGGGCAAGAAGCACGTGTGCGTGCCCAAGAGGTTGACCAAAAAATTCAAACCCAAAAAGCAGGTAAACTGGCAGGCCTTGTCATTGGCCTAAAAGATGTTCTTTGTTTTCAGGGTCATCCAGTGCAGGCCAGCAGCAAAATTCTGGATGGTTTTATCTCTCAATTTACAGCAACCGCAGTTCAACGCTTACTTGATGAAGATGCCATTATCATTGGCCGGCAAAATTGCGATGAGTTTGCCATGGGCTCATCGAATGAGAACTCGGCCTTTGGCCCGGTAAAAAACGAACTGGATATTACCCGTGTTCCCGGTGGCTCATCCGGAGGCTCAGCTGTGGCGGTCATGGCCGATTTGTGCGACATCTCGCTGGGTTCCGACACCGGAGGTTCGGTTCGACAACCGGCCGCATTTTGCGGAATCCTGGGACTTAAGCCAACCTATTCACGAATTTCCCGTCATGGTTTGCTGGCGTATGGATCCTCTTTTGACTGCATCGGCATTTTTGGAAAAAATCTGTACACCCTTGCCCGCGTGTTGGAAGTGATTGCCGGAGCGGATGATTATGACAGCACCGTTTCACGAGAACCGGTGCCTGCCTATTCAGCCGATCTCGAATTAACACCAACAACTCGATATAAAGTAGCCTACCTGAATGACGCGCTCAATACAGAAGCGCTACAACCGGAAATTAAAGTGGCCCTGCTTCAAACCATCGATCGGCTGAAAGCGGCTGGTCACACGGTGGAGGGT